>WBZL01000041.1_pt1 | contig 112959 bp, 121 predicted proteins | sample 5204291 | NCBI WGS metagenome assembly WBZL01 (sample SAMN12344345, study PRJNA552823) | activated sludge metagenome | biome: Activated sludge suspended growth; feature: Nitrification reactor; material: Wastewater; isolation source: activated sludge from nitrification reactor of wastewater...
GCCTCCGAGAACACCGCCCAGCAGCCCGACTACTGCAAGACTCCCGCCCGCTCCATCAAGCCTGAATACCTGATCGTGGTCGGCATCTGCACCCACCTGGGCTGCTCCCCCACCTTCCGCAAGGAAGTCGGCCCCGCCGACCTGGGTGCCGACTGGCCCGGCGGCTGGTTCTGCCCCTGCCACGGCTCCCGTTTCGACCTGGCCGCCCGGGTGTTCAACGGTTCTCCCGCTCCCACCAATCTGGTCATCCCGCCCCACAAGTACCTGTCCGAGACCAAGGTGCTGATCGGCGAAGACCAGGGCGCGGCCTGATTTCGAAGAGGGGACATAACACATGGAAAAACTGCTCAACTGGGTCGATGAGCGCTTCCCGCTCACGGCCAGCTACAAGGCGCACCTGTCGGAGTACTACGCGCCGAAAAACTTCAACTTCTGGTACTTCTTCGGCTCCCTGGCACTCCTGGTGCTGGTGATCCAGATCGTCTCCGGCATCTTCCTCACCATGCACTACAAGCCGGACGCGGCCATGGCCTTCGCATCCGTCGAGTACATCATGCGCGACGTGGATTACGGCTGGCTGATCCGCTACATCCACTCCACCGGCGCCTCCATGTTCTTCGTGGTGGTCTACCTGCACATGTTCCGGGGCCTGATCTACGGTTCCTACCGGCAGCCGCGCGAACTGATCTGGATCTTCGGCGTGATCATCTACCTGGTGCTCATGGGCGAAGCCTTCATGGGCTACCTGCTGCCCTGGGGCCAGATGTCCTACTGGGGCGCCCAGGTGATCATCAACCTGTTCGCCGCCATCCCGCTCATCGGCGAGGACCTGTCCATCTGGATCCGGGGCGACTACGTGATCGGCGACGCCACCCTGAACCGCTTCTTCGCCTTCCACGTCATCGCCCTGCCCCTGGTGCTGCTGGGCCTGGTGGTGGCCCATCTGTTGGCCCTGCACGAAGTGGGCTCCAACAACCCGGACGGCGTCGAGATCAAGAAGCTCAAGGATCCCGAGACCCACCTGCCCCTGGACGGCATCCCCTTCCACCCCTACTACACGGTCAAGGACATCCTGGGCGTGGTGGTCTTCCTCATGGTGTTCGCCGCCATCCTGTTCTTCGCCCCGGAGATGGGCGGCTACTTCCTGGAAGCCAACAACTTCATCCCGGCCGATTCCCTCAAGACCCCCGAGCACATCGCCCCGGTCTGGTACTTCACGCCCTACTACGCCATCCTGCGGGCGGTGCCCCCCATCCTGGGCTCCCAGTTCCCGGGCGTGGCGCTGATGGGCGTGGCGGTGCTGATCTTCTTCGCCCTGCCCTGGCTGGACAAATCGCCGGTGAAATCCATCCGCTATCGCGGCCCCAAGTTCAAGATCGCCCTGGCCCTGTTCGTGATCGCCTTCGTCGGCCTGGGCGTCCTCGGCATCCTGCCGGCCACCGAGTTGTACACCTGGATCGCCCGCGTCCTGTCCGTGGTCTATTTCGCCTTCTTCCTGCTGATGCCCTGGTACACCAGGAATGACTCCGTCAAACCTGTACCGGAAAGGGTGACGACGAAATGAAAAAACTGCTTTTCCTGCTCCTCGCCCTGCCCACCGCCGCCTTCGCCTCCGGCGCCGCCCTTCATCTGGACCGCGCGCCGGTCAACCCGAACGACCAGGAATCCCTGCAGCGCGGCGCCCGGGTGTTCGTGAATTACTGCCTCAACTGCCATGCCGCCAGCTACATGCGCTACAACCGCATGCAGGATTTCGGCCTCACCGAGCCCCAGATCAAGGACAACCTCCTGTTCGCCGCGGAAAAGCCCGGCGAGACCATGCGCGTCGCCATGAAGATCAAGGATGCCAAGGCGTGGTTCGGCGCCCCGCCGCCCGACCTGTCCGTGATCGCCCGCTCCCGCGGGCCCGACTGGGTCTACACCTATCTGCGCGGCTTCTATCGCGACGATTCCCGCCCCACCGGCTGGAACAACACGGTCTTCGACAAGGTCGGCATGCCCCATGTCCTGCACGAATTGCAAGGCCAGATGGCGCCGGTCTATCGCACCGAGAAAACCGCCGACGGCCATGATCACCAGGTCATGGAACGCCTGGAACTGACCGTCCCCGGCAAGATCACCCTCGCCGAGTACGACGCCCTGGTGGGCGATCTGGTCAATTACCTGGCCTGGATGGGTGAACCCGCCAAGAGCCAGCGCATGAATATCGGCCTGGCCGTGCTTCTGTTCCTGAGCATTTTTTACGTGGTCGCCTTCTACCTCAAGAAGGAATTCTGGAAAGACGTGCACTAAGCACCAAGGTTGAACGCCAAATGATGATTTTATATTCCGGGACCGCCTGCCCTTTCAGCCAGCGCTGCCGCATCGTCCTGCACGAAAAGGGCATGGATTTCGACATCAAGGATGTGGATCTCCAGGACAAGTCCGACGAAATCGCCGCCATGAACCCCTACAACCGGGTTCCCATCCTGGTGGAGCGGGATCTGACCCTGTACGAGTCCAACATCATCAACGAGTACATCGACGAGCGCTTCCCGCACCCCCAACTGATGCCCGCCGACCCGGTCATGCGCGCCCGCGCCCGGTTGTTCCTGCACAATTTCGAGAGCGACCTGTTCTCGCACCTGGGCGACATCGTCAACGGCACGCCCAAGGCCGCGGAAAAGGCCCGGAACCTGGTGCGCGACAACCTGACCCAGATCGCGCCCATCTTCACCAAGCAGAAGTACATGCTCGGCGAGGAGTATTCCATGCTCGACGTGGCCATCGCCCCGCTGCTGTGGCGCCTGGACCATTACGGCATCCAGCTGCCCAAGCAGGCCACCCCGCTGCTGAAATATGCCGAGCGGCTGTTCGCCAGGCCGGCCTTCATCGAGGCCCTCACGCCGGTCGAAAAAGCCATGCGCAAGTGAGCCCAGCTTGAGCGGGCTGTCCCAGCAACCCTATTTCCTGCGCGCCCTCTACGAATGGTGCGTGGACAGCGGCCTGACCCCCTACCTGACCGTCAGGGTGGATGCCCGCACCCAGGTGCCCCAGGGCTATGTCAAGGCTGGCCAGATCGTCCTCAACGTGGGCCCCAGCGCCGTGCGCAACATCCAGATGGACAACGACTGGGTGACCTTCTCCGCCCGATTCGGCGGCGCCTCCCACGCCATCCAGGTTCCCGTCGGCAACGTCCTCGCCATCTACGCCAAGGAAACCGGAGAAGGCATGAGCTTCGAGCACCTGTTGTCCGATGATGACGAGGATGCCACGGCCTCCATCGACGCTGGCGAAAGCGCTGCGACCGGCCAGGAAAGCGAAGATGAGCCGTCGCCGCCCCAGCCCCCCAAAGGCAAGCCCCAACTGCGGGTCGTCAAGTAATATCGGCCCCTCGTCTCCGTACGTCGTACACGCCGGCATAGCTCAGTTGGTAGAGCAATCGCCTTGTAAGCGATAGGTCGTCTGTTCGAGTCAGACTGTCGGCACCAGAAAAATCGCGGCTTCCCAGTGGAAGCCGTTTTTTTCCTGGTTCAGTCCGCGTTAACGACTGATGGGAGGAGTTGGCCCCCTCCCCGCTGGCGGGGAGGGTTGGGGTGGGGAGAAGAGTGCCAGCAAGACGGCATATGGCATTACTTTCGAGAAAATCAGTAACCGACGACAAGCCAAAACACCATTCATGTAGCAAGCCGTTCTGAAAGGGTGTTGAGGCACACTCCGCGCAAGACCGTCACCCCGGCGAAGGCCGGGGTCCAGTGGGTTCCGAGTGGACGCTGAGCAAGGTCCTGGATACCGGCGTGCGCCGGTATGACGATCCAGTGGCAAGGGGCGCCGTATCCAGTGCCCCTTTCAGTTCAACACCTATACGAAACAGCTTGTTCATGTTGCGACGTAGTACAACCTACAAAAGAGGATCTCCATGGCAACGCTGACAATACGTATCGATGAGCGCATGGAAACAGAACTGACCCGCCTCGCCGAGGCATCCCATCGCACCAAGAGCGACCTGGCGCGAGAGATGCTGCGCTGGCAACTGTCCATCCGCCGCTTCCATATCCTGCGCGCCCAGGCCCTGCGCCACGCCGAGGTCGCCGGCTATCTCACCGACGAGGACGTCTTCCGGCACGTCCCTTTAGGCGGTTTCTGTGCGCCGTCACCTTGACCAGTCCATATGCATCGAGGAACTCCACCATGAACCCCGACACCCCCCTCACCGACGAAGAACTCGACGAACTCGACCAATTCCTGACCTCCGACGCCACCCCCGAGGAATGCATGGACATCGCCATGCTGGACGGCTTCCTCACCGCCCTGGTCATCGGCCCCAACACCATCCTGCCCAGCCAGTGGCTGCCCGCGATCTGGGGCGAGACGGAGGAAGAGGAAATGGTCTGGGATTCCGCCGAGCAGACACGGCGCATCCTCGGCCTGGTCATGCGGATGTACAACGACCGCGTCCAGGACCTGCACGAAGAGATCGACGCCTACGACCCGCTCATCTACCAGAGCCAGCACGAGGGCAAGCCCGTCCCCATCCTGGACGAGTGGTGCATGGGCTTCATCCGCGCCATCCAGCTCGACCCGGAAGGCTGGCAGCCGCTGGTGGAAGCCGATCCCCAGGAAGCCGGCGGCCTGCTCACCCCCATGCTGCTCTACGGCACCGAGGAAGGCTGGAACGAACTCAAGGAAAACCAGGCGCTGGCCGACCGGCACCTGGACTTCGCCGACGCCATCGGCCCCTGCGTCATCGGCATCCGCGACTACTGGCTGCCCCAGCGCAAGGAAGCCGCCACCTACCGCCGGGAAACCGCCAAGGTGGGGCGCAATGACCTATGCCCGTGCGGCAGCGGGAAGAAGTACAAGAAGTGTTGCGGGAGTGGGGAGAAGCTGCATTGACGCCGATCTTGCTGCATGCGCGTGTTTCGGAACTACGCATCCTTGAAGAGAGTTTCTCGATGCTTCGCCAATAATTGGCGGTCAGGGTAGAACTTCTCAGGGAGGTTCAACGGTTTGCCTTCGAAGCAGGCAAAGTTGTCGTGAATCGACCTGTGTGCCAGATGGTCCCTGATCCGCTTACTCAAGACCAGTCGGTAATCTTCGTCAAACGTAATCAACCCCTGGTCAAACGCACCGTCGTGGAGCCGAGAAAGGCAAAGCCCGTTGCACGGGTTCACTCGATGCTCTGGATGGCTTGCCCAGGGCAATATATGGCTGGCAACAAGCAATTCCGGGATCGGGTTGCCGGAGATGCAGCACTTGCCCTGGTAGGCCATCAACACCATGCGTCTAAAAAATCCCTGTGCCAGCCTGGTCTTGACCATTCTTTGGGATTCCGTCGGACCGTCTGTTGATTCATCCATGTTCTCGGTAGCCAATACCGGCGGAGCACAATGGGTAACCTGGCAACGAAGCTGTTCACTCTCTATCGCGAATCTTTCCCAGTCTTCATGGAACTCATTCCACACCAGCCTATCGAGTTGGCTGGCGCCCGGGAGCCCCTTCACGCCGCGTGCGCGCTCCTCGGGATCGAGAGATGTCAGGTTATTGAGTTTCATCGCTACGCTACCGGGGGTGCGGCCTAACGCATTGGCCAACTCGATTACCTCTGATGCCCTGCTGTGCTGCCGTCCGAAAGGAATGCGGCAATACAAATTCATGACCAGAAGGAGTTCGTCACGACTCCAGGGTTTCCGGATAGTGTCGGTCATGTGGGTCATCAGGCTTCACCACTCACGGGCGGGATGTTTGAACACTTCCTTCCCATGCCAGGCTAAAAACCGCTGCGCAGGCAGGTAATCCTTGCTCTGCGGCTCCAGCAATGGGTTGCCATGCCGTTCCAGCAGGGCGTGTTTGGTGACCTCGCCGCCCGCCACATGCTGGCTGAAAACCAGCTTGTAGCTATCGGGCAATATCGTGAAAGCACCCAGATCGAAAATCTTGTGGTGCAGCGCGCACAGCGCCAGACCGTTGCTTTCGATATCCGGCCCCCCAGCCTGGAACCATTTGATGTGGGCGGCTTCCAGGCCGATGGTCTGTTGCCCGAGACGCAGGTCGTAGCCACAGACACAACAACGATATTCGTAGGCGCGCAGTACACGCTCGCGGAAACCCGGGTCGCGGTGACGGCGGTGGTATTCAACGCTTTCCGATCGGGCCATGCCGGGTTCGGTCAGGCTCAAGCCCACTGCGGCCAGGATGTCGGCATGGAGTGTTTCCGGGAAATGGGCGTTCAGGATGCGGCGTGCAACTTCCTGTAGAAGACCGGGGTCATGCTGAAGGGCCGCCTGCACATGCTTCGGGAAGCCGCCCGTGATGTGATGCCGCCGGAGTTCCGTGAGACTGGGAGTGGCACCGCGCGCGCGTTCCAGGATGCTGGCTGGGCCGGTCAGTTGCCATAGCCCTCCCGAATCATCCGTGGCCAGGTGCCAGAACGGCAGGTGCCGATTCTTGCCGGCGCCTGAGGGACCAAATTCGTCGATCAGTTGCTTCAGGGGGGCGTCGATCTGACTGAATTCCGCCAGCGGTGACTCTCCACGCTGGAGCCGGCCCAGCGCCAGCAACACCAGCAAGGGTTTGTGCGGCGCTCGCTTGTCGCCTTGCTGCCAGACCCGAATTCGGTCGAAGGCATCGAGTATCTGGGTACGGGTCATGCCCAATACCTCGCCTTCTCCGGCAACACCCAACGCACCCCGCCCCTCGGGTCTTCCCGGTCCCCGTCGTAACGCGGGATGAGGTGGATGTGCAGGTGCGGCACGGTCTGCCCGCCCGCCGGGCCGTGATTGATACCGATGTTGTAGCCGTCCGGGTGATGCGCCTCGTCCAGGAGGGCCTTGGCGCGGTTGAGCGCCTTCAGCAGGGCCAACTGCTCCGCCTCGCTGGCCTCGAACAGGGTGGCGACGTGGCGTTTGGGAATGATGACCGTGTGCCCGGGAGAAACCGGGAAACCATCCTGGTAGATCACGCTGAGGTCGTCTTCTCCCAGCACCCGCGCGGGATCTCGCTGGCAGAAGGGGCAGGGTTTCGCGGTGTTGTCGGTCATGGGCTGGTCGGTAGTCAGCTGCGGGCGAAGGCGAGCAGTGGACCGTAGTCGCGGGCATCGGCGGCTTGCAGGGCGGCGATGTAGCGCTGGCGTGTCTCGCTGGCATCGACCAGGCTGCGGCTGCCCCAACTGAACCTGGGGTGGCCCAGCCGCTCGGCGAGCAGGTCGGCCATCAGCCGGGCGTGGCGCCCGTTGCCGTTGGGAAAGGGGTGGATGGCAACCAGCCGGTGGTGGAAGCGCACGGCGATTTCGTCGGCCGGATAGCTGCCGTGCTCCACCTGGTAGCGCACGTCGTCGAGCAGCTTCTTCAGTTCGACGCCGATCTTCAACCAATCGACGCCCAGGTTCTTGTCGGACTTGCGGAACTCGCCGGCCCAGCGCCAGGTTTCGCCGAACATCCGCTCGTGCAGTTTGCGGACGTAGGCTTCCTGGAGGATTTCCTGGCGCTGCTTCCTCGCCCAGGCTTCGCCCTGCAGGATGTTGAGTTGCTCCCACTCGTTCAGCTCGCCCTGCGTGGTGATGTGCCCGGGGATCAGGTTGGCCAGTTCGTCGGCATCCAGCGAGGTGGCGCCGGGCGGATAGTCGAGGTTGACCGTCATGACGGCGGCTTCTCCCGCCACAGGGCGCGGCGCGAGCCTTTGAGCAGGCTCTCGGCGAGGGCGCGGGTCTGGGACTCGACGGTTTCCGGCGGGGTGGATTGGGCCTCCAGGGCCATGGTGTGGCTGATGGCGGCCATCCGGTTCCGCGCCAGTGCGTCGGCACGTGTTTCCAGGGTTTCCGCCAGGGAGCGCCTGGGCACCAGGGCGTAGCGCAATTCGCAGTCCAGGGCTTCGGCGGCGCGGCGCAGGGTGGCCAGGCTGACGGTGTCGTCGGCCTCCGAGGTTTCCATGCGCGTGACCGTGGACGGGGCAACGCCCAGCCGCTGCGCGAGGTGGGCTGCCGGCATGCCCAGCGCTTCGCGGATGGCCTTCAGCCAGCCCTGGGGTGGGCGCGCCTGCAGATTGGCACCGCGCCAGCGTGTGAGCGCGGCATCGAGTTGACGAAGCTTGAGCAGGGAGAAATCCGGTTTCATTGGTTGCACCATGATGCATGATAGTTAGATTGTTATTTGCATTATGGCGCATTAATCAATAAATGAAAGTTGCATTTTGATGCAATTTATTCTGACCCATCCGGGCCTGTGTGGCACGATGGCGGGGCTGCGGTTGCCGACTGTCGCCGTCATCCAAGCTCATTCTTCCGCCTTCAGCTGCGCCACCTGCAGGCCCAGCGCCTCCAGTTCCGCGTCCAGCGCCTTCTGCATGCGGTCGGCGCGGTCGAGGACCTTGCCGGCGTTGTTCTGGATGGTCTGGCTCCAGGTGCGGATTTCATCCAGGTACCGGGCCTGGCGCTGGATCTCGGTGATGGACTTGTCGATGGCCTGGAAGTCGGCGGCGCGTTCGGCGTTGTCGGCGGCGGCGCGCACGGCCAGGGCCTTGGCGGTGAGCAGGCCGGCCTTGAGCCAGGCGTCGGTGGTTTCGTCCTCGGCGTCCCAGGTGACGACGATGTCGTTGCCGTAGCGGGCCAGGGGCTCCAGGCCTTCCGGCGCGGTGCGGCGGGAGTGGATGAAGAGGCCGATGCCGGCAGCCCGGTTCTGCCGCGCGACAACGATTTCGTCCAGGCTGGACTTGAGGGTGTAGCTGGCGTCTTCCTTGGTCTCGATGGCGATGCGCGCGCCGGCGGCGACGCTGTCCGGCGACAGGGTGACCACGGCGTCGCCCACCTTGCTGCGCGGGATGACGCCTACCGTGTTGCCAGTGTCCTCGACGATGTCGCCCGCCCGACCGGCCATCTCGCGCAGGGCTTCAATGCAAGCGTTCTGGAAGTCGTGGCCGTGGGTGGTGGAGGCGGCCTCGGCGGTCTTGCGGGCGCGCATGGCTTCCAGTTCGCTCACCACCCGGGTCTGGAAGGCCTGGGCGGCCTGGTTCTGGGCCTCGATCATCTGCGTGAGTTCGCGCTTCATGCGGGCCAGGGCGGAGTTCTCGGCGTCCAGGGTGAACTCGGCGCTGATGCGGCCCTGGGCTTCTTCCACGCGCCGCACCAGGCGGCTGAGGGCGGACTGCTCGTTGTCCAGGGAGAACTCGCCGACCACTTCGCCGATGCGCTTCTGCAGGCTCTCGGAGACTTCGCCGTGCTTGTCCTTGAGTTCCTTGACCAGGCGGGACAGGGCGCCGGCGCTATTGTCGAGGGAGAATTCCCGCAGGATGGCGTTGGCCTGTACGGCCAGGGTGCCTTCGATGCTGGCCTTGAGGGCGCCCAGGAAGCGGTTGGAGTCGTCGGGCGAGAGGTGCTGCATGAGCAGGCTGTTCTCGCCGACATGGCGGGTGAGTGTGTCCGCCAGGCTGCGCTCGGCCTGCTCGACCTGGGCGCGCATCAGTTTCTCCAGTTCGCCGTCCTGGCGCACCAGGCGTTCGACCCGCTCGTTGAAGCGGCCGTTCTGCGGGTCGAAGTACTCCTTAAGGGTGTTGGCCAGCAGTTGCTCGGTCTGGCGGCGGTATTCGCTGAGTTTGCCTTCCATCTCCCGAACCAGACGATCGCCCTCGTGCTTCACCGATTCGGTATCGATGCGACCCTGGGCCTGGTTCAGGGCGATGATGCCGATGCGCAGGGCGGTGCGGGCGAAGCGGTTGCGCTCGCGGCCTTCCGGGTAGGAGGCCAGGGCGGCGATGGTCTCGGGATCCTCGATGAGAAGGTCCAGACGCAGGCCGCTCGTCTGCGCGCTTTCCTGCCCATGGCCTTCCGGAATGGATTCGACAGGCGCGAATTGCAGCGGCGTTTCTAGTTCGGACATGGGTCGCTTCCTTTTTTTATGGATTCTCACCCCCAGAGAGGGTCACGGATATATATCGAAAGTCATATTCGACCTGGCTTCTTGCCGTGGCCCAATTCCCGGTTCTATTTCGACCTCCCTCCTCCGAGAACCAGGCCAGCCGCACCAGAGCGAGGGTATCCAGCCGGCAGTAGTCGAGCAGGGCGTCGGTCAGACTGGCCCGGCGCTCGGCCGGGGTGGCCGGGTCGATGATCTCCGCGTACGCCGCCTGGGCCGAAGTGCCGTCCTGGACCTCGCCCAGCGCGCCATAGTCCAGGTCCGGCGCCACCGTCGGCAACACCGCCTTGATGGACCAGGATCCCTTCATGGCCGGGTGGTAGTAGTGGGCCCGGGTCAGGGGCAAGAGGTCGAACAGGCGGTCCGCCACCGCGCGCAGGGGGTCGGCCAGGTCGGGGAAGGCACGGGCCAGTCCGTCGAGGATGCGGCGCTCGTAGGCGCTGTAGACGATGATGGCGCCGGTCTTGCCCAGGGTGGCCAGCAGGCGCTCGGCAAAGCGGCGCATGGGCGCCTGGCCGGTGGTGTCCAGGAAGTCCGCATGACGCAGTTGGCCCGGCGCGCTTTCAGTGTGGCAGGACCACTGGAACGGCAGGGCCTGGTAGGGCCGGGTGCCGGCCCAGGCCGGCACGGCGAAGGCGATGGTCTCGAAATCCAGGTAGTAGCGCGGCCAGCCGACGGCGCCGATCTGGGCCGCGGCTTCCGGGTCCAGCACCGCCCGGCCGTTGCGGGTGGCGTCATGGATGCGTTGCTGGAGGGGGTCGACGATACGGCCGGCGGGGACGTCACGCAGGTCGTTGAACCCCTCCGCAGCCAGTTCGCGCGCCAGGGTCTTGCCGCGTCGATGGGGCAGGAGCGTGACGGGATACTCGGCGGCCGGCGGGCAACAGTGATGCTGGAATGGGCAGTCGAACGGCGTGGCGCACTGGTCGCCGGGTTCGATGTCGGGTTGTCCCGCGGCCAGCACGGTGCGGGCCCGGGAGGTCCAGCCGGGCACCTGGTCGAGCAGGGACGCGATGCGTTCGCTGACGTCGCTCCAGTGGAACAGGCCCCGATAGTCGCCGTTGCCGGGGTAGATGAAGCCGGTGTCCAGGTGGGCGATGCTGACCCGGGACAGATGGAGCCCGGCCTGGCTGGCCACCCAGGCCTGTATGGCGGCATCGGGCAGGTGGTAGCCCTTGACGCTGGCGGTGGACTTGACCTCCACCAGGTGGTGGCGGCTTCCGGCGGAGTCCTCGGGCAGCAGCAGGTCGATGCGCACCAGCAGGCCGTCGTGCTGGAAGGCGGGTTCGAACAGGGGCTTGCCCGGCAGCCGGTCCAGGGCGCGCCGTGTGTCTTCCAGGGCGGCGGCGAGATCGTCCTCGTGGCCGACCAGCACCCCGCCCGCCTCCAGGTCCCGGGCCAGGGCGCCCACCTGGTGGCCCACGGCGAAGCGTCGCCGGATGGCGAGGTCGTCCAGGCGCAGGTCGGGACGGTTCACCTCCAGCCACAGGCGCCTGGGGCATTGCAGCCAGGCGACGAGGCGGGACTTGGAGAGGCCGTGGGTGCGGCTGGGGGCGGCATTCATGTCCAGGGCTCCAGCAATGATTTTTACGAAAGCAATGCCATCCGTACCGAAGGCGGGAAAGCTCTCCCCACCCCAACCCTCCCCGTGAACGGGGAGGGAGCCAGCACCTCCCCCGCATGCGGGGGGCGTAGGCGGGAATTCGGCAAGCATGTCTGGCCGCCGCCGAAGTCGGCCGTGGACGGTCGGGAGGGCGAGTGCAGCGGCCTTACTTTTGCAAAGATCAATATGTCACTCTCCCTTGCCCGGCGGCTTGTCTTCCGGCCCCTTGCGGAACTGGGCCCTGCCCTGGGCCTGCTTGCGGCGCAGGAAGGCGGGAACGTCCGCCTCGTCACTCAGGTACGGGGCCTCGTCCTTGGCCGCCAGCCGGGTGTTCATGCGCCGGCTGGAATAGACCGCTTCCTTGCCGAAGCGGGCCGCGTCCCGCTGGCGGGCGAGTTCCGCCAGGCCTTCCAGCACCTGCCGGACCCAGGGGTTGTCGGCGAAGCGCTGGCGGGCTTCCTTGAGCAGGCCTTCGATGGCTTGCCAATCGCCGCGGCGGGCCGCGCTCCGGGCCTGTTCCAGGAGCTTGCCGGCTTCCAGTTCGTGCAGCCGCTGCAGGACCAGGGGGTCGGGCAGCAGGGCTTCCCAGACCCGGGTGGGCAGGGCAGGCAGCTTCAGGCGCGCCTCGGGGAAGGCGATGGGATGGCCGTCCAGGTCGCTGGCGGTGAGTTCCACCTGGAGCAGGGGCATGGGGTCCTGGCCTTCCGGCGGCACCGGCAGGTCCAGTTGTACCAGGGCCCAGGCCTCGGCTCCCCAGGCCAGGTCCGGCAGTCGCGCCACCGGGAAGCCGCGCGGATCTTCCAAGGCATAGTCGTTGAGCAGGGTGGCCTGGACCCCCTCCGGGGTGCCCAGGGTGAGGCGCAGCTTGCGGGCGTAGAGGTTGGAGAGCAGGTCGAACTCCTCGGCGAAGGGCTCGAACAGGTCCCGGGCGGTCTCGCCGTAGTAGTGGTTGCCCTGGCCGGCCTTGGCCATGGCCACCATCAGGTCCTCGTTGAAGTCGCGGCCGAGGCCGTAGGTGGAGGTGGTGACGCCCCGGTCGGCGAACTGGCCGCACAGCTCGGCGATGCGGGCCGGGTCGGTGAGCCCCTGGTTGGCATTGCCGTCGGACAGCAGGATCACCCTGGACAGCCCGGCCTGCCCCACGAACTCCAGCAGGTCACGGCCGCCGGCCTCCCAGCCCCCGTGCAGGTTGGTCATGCCGCCCTCGTGGATGGCATCCAGGGCGCGGCGCAGGACCTGGCGGTCGGCCACCGGCTGGACCGGGACGAGGACGCGGACATGGTCGTCGAACTGGACCAGGGCGGCCCGGTCGTCGGGCTTGAGCCGGTCGATGATGTGGGCGGCGCAGCGCTTGGCTTCGAACAGGGGTTCGCCGGACATGGAGCCGGAGCGGTCGATGACCAGGGCCAGGTGATAGGGCGGGCGTTCCTTCGCCAGGGCGGGCTCGGCGTCCGGAGCCTGGATGCGCACCAGCACCTGCAGGCGCTGGGCGTGGCCAGCGACGAGGGCGCTCTTGAGGGGGGTGAGGAGGATGCGGGGGGCGGACGTGGCAGCGGAACTGGCGGGCGGGTTGTCGTGGGTCATGATGGCCTCCGGTCTGTTTGTGGGAGGACCACGTTACAGGGGTCGGGGCTCACCAGATGAGCCAGGCTTCAGGCAGATGCTGTTTTTTTGAAGACTCGGTTCGCGTTAACTGTGGATGCCCATGAAGCGCTTGAATCCGTGGTTCCCCCCTTTTGAAAGGCTCTTCTATCGAATGCTGAGAAACGGTTGGAGTCGCAGGTTCCCCCCTTTGAAAAAGGGGGGGCAGGGGGGATTTCACGACGCTCGATGTATGCACCGCTGGCAAAAATCCCCCTCAGTCCCCCTTTTCCAAAGGGGGAAGCAACCCGTCACCCGCGCCAGCATCCATCTCATCAAGTAACGCGAACAGAGCCATTTAAAGCAATGCCACTGCCCTCCCCCTCCCGGCCTCCCCAGCCAGCGGGGGAGGAGCCCGTTCCCGCCTGCGGGAGAGGGAGAGAAGCGTGAATTTCACGTTACCGTAAACGCCCATCCTCGCTGTGGGAGCGGGCTTGCCCGCGATGGCCAGCGTCGCCTGGAGCGGCGAATCAGCCACCCCTTCGCCGCTTATTTCCCGCCCTCGCGGTTATTTCTAAAGTTTTGTATATAAGCAACCGATAATATTCCGGAGTCCACTCTGATCCGCCTACATGAAAACACTTCGTCATCTTTCCCTCACGCTGTGTCTGACCGGCGCGATCTGCATCGGTCAGGCCTGGGCGGGTTATGACGAGGGCATGAACGCGTATACCAGCGGCGATTTCGATACCGCCGCCAGGGAATTCAAGCTTCTGGCCGTGGCGGGGGACAAGGAATCCCAGTACATGCTGGGTCTGCTCCATGAAGAAGGCCAGGGTGTAGTCAAGGATGATGTGGAGGCCGCCCATTGGTATGCCCGATCAGCCGGGCAAGGCTACGTGGACGCCTATTTCGCCCTTGGACAGCTCTTCGTGCACCGCCAGGGCGAACGGCAGGACCGCATGGCGGCCCATCACTGGTTCAGCCTGGCCAAGGAACACGGCCATCGCCTCGGCGACCAGGAAATGCAGCGCAATCTGAACGCCATGACGCCGGATATGGCGGATATGGCTCGCAACCGCTACAGGACGGCGGCCAGGCGTTAGCTTCCCCACCCGAGGGGGGCCTTCGTCCGCCCCCCCGGACTCACACGGTCCGGATTATTTCAGCACCACCAGGACCACCCGGCGGTTTTTCAGGCGACCTTCCCGGGTCTTGTTATCCGCCACCGGCCGGGTTTCCCCGTAGGGCGCCACGGCGAGGCGATGCAGGGGGATTCCCGCTTCCTGGTGCAGATAGTCCCTGACCGACCTGGCTCGAGCCAGGGACAGATCCATGTTGACGGCCGCCGGACCGACATCGTCGGTATGCCCCTGAATCTCGATGAATACGCCCTTGTTCTCGGCCTTCAGGCGATTGGCGAAATCGGCGAGCCGCTGGCGCGCCCCGTCGTTGAGCTTGGCATCCTGGAAGCCGAACATGGCGACTTCCTCGCTGAACGTGGTTTCGTGGATCAGCTTGCCTTCCGCCAGCCGGCCCGCCGCCATGGCCCGTTCCAGGGCTTCCGCCGCCGAGGCCGACAACTTGCCGCTTTCCAGCTCGGTTTTTGACAGGCGGGCGCCCTGGTCATCCAGCAATTCCTGCACCATGGTCAGGCGCAGGCCCGACTCGGCCAGCCCCTTCTCGCTGGCTTCCACGCGCTTGCGCGCGGCATCCATCTGGGCATCGATGCGGGCGATGGCGTCGGCATTGGATCCCGCCTTGTGGCCGACCCTGCCGAGTTCAGACTGGAGCGCGTCCAGTTTCCGATTGGCGCCCTCCAGGGTCTCGGCCTGATCCTTGTCCCGTCGCTGGAGATCCGCCAACCCGGTCTCCACCGCGGCCAGACGCCCCCGGGTGCTGGCCAGGTCGTCGCCTTGCCGGGCAAGCAGGCGGCCGAAATCGGCGGTGGCGGCGGGCGCCGGGGCAGCCGGCGACGGAACCCCAGGCGGAGTCGTCGGGGCCGGAGCCTGCTCCGTGGTCGGGGCCACCACCGGCGCCACGACCACGGCGGCAGCCGGCTCGGAGGCGGGGGCGCCCACCAGGCTTGCCGTCGGCGCGTCGCCCGCCAGCGGCGCGACACCCGTGGAGTCCGCACCAGCCTCATCCAACTTCCGGGGCGATGCCACGCGGCTTTCCAGGGCGCGGATGCGCGCCTCGGCCATGGCCAAGCCGGCAACCGAGCCTTCCAGGCGGCGGCCTGTGGCATTGAGGCGGGCTTCGACTTCATCGAGTTTTTGCCTGAAACGGCCGGCCTCGGCCGCATCCGACTCGAGCCGTTGCCTCATGGCGGAGAGTTCGGCCGCGAGCCGCTCCAGCCGCCGGCCGTTTTCAGCCACGTCGCCCCGCGTTCCATCCAGGCGGGTGGCCACGGCCGCGCCCTGTCGCTCGGCGCCATCCAGGCGGTTTTCCGCATTCAGGATGCGCTTGGCGTTGGTCTCGATCCCCAGGCTGGTGGCGTTCATCCAGGCCTCGAGTTCGACGATGCGCTGGTTGTACTGGCCGGTCTCCTGCTGCACGTACTCCTGGGTGGCGCAGCCCCCCAGCATGGCGGCGATCAGCGCCGGCAGGAGAAGTTTCAGGCTTGGCGGACGATCCAGTGGGCGAAGGGAAGATTGCATTTTTCTCGAGCTCCCGGGAATGGCAGGATGGATTCAGAATGGAAACCGGCGGGCGCATTATGCACCCGGTTCATGACTCCATTTGAGTGTCCCAGCACATCGATGACCCCCATCGCCGCCACGCCCTGCCTCTGCGGCTCCGGCCAGCCCCATGACCGCTGCTGCGCGCCCCATCTTTCGGGGGAAACCACGCCGGCCAGCGCGGAAGCCCTCATGCGTTCCCGTTACAGCGCCTATGTCATGGGAAACGAGGCCTACCTGCTCGCCACCTGGCATCCGGCGACGCGGCCCGCGAGTCTGGATCTATCCGAAGAACCTCGCCCGAAATGGCTGGGGCTCGCCATCAAGGGCAGCGGAAGCCAGGATGCCGATCACGCCTGGGTGGAATTCGTGGCCCGCTACAAGATCGGCGGGCGCGCCCACCGGCTCCACGAGACCAGTCGTTTCGAGCGCATCGACGGGCGCTGGTTCTACCTGGATGGCGACATGTCCTGAACCTGCCATGTTTGGGTCGGACGATCTATCATGGGATCAGTGGGTGGATAGATACCGCCCCGTTCGCCAACCGAGAGCGAGGAGACTTCCGATGGAAACACGTATCGACAACCAGGGGGCCTATCACGACGAGCGCCGCCGCCATCCCCATCTGCGCGCCATTTTCGATGACGCTTGCGGGCGGATTGATCATTTCTTCCATGCCAATGGCGAATGGGCGAACAGCCCCATGGATTACCTGGCCCACCGGGTGGTGCATGAAGCTTATCCGGGGCTGACCTCCCGGGATGTGCGCATGCTGGTGACGGCCATCGAAAGCCGCTACCAAGTCACCTGAGCAAGTCACCCGAGCGTTGCGTGCGCCCGCCAGGGGCGGCGCGAGGTTCAGGCCTGGCGGGGGTAAGCGTGGTCGCCTTCCGGGGTAAGATGCCGCCTGTCCCGACTCCCGACGATCGCTTTCCATGGATTACGCCATTCTTCGCGACCTGCACATCGGCACCATTCTCGCCACCCTCATCCTGTTCCTGCTCCGTGGCTTCTGGATGATGACCGATTCTCCCCGGCTGAAGGATCGCTGGGTGAGGGTCGTGCCCCATGTCAACGACTCGCTGCTGCTGTTCGCCGCCATCGCCATGCTGTTCGTGGCCGGGCTCGATCCCATCGACCAACCCTGGTTGATGGCCAAGATCATCGGACTGCTGGCCTACATCGGCCTGGGCACCATCGCCCTCAAGCGCGGCAAGACCCGGTCCGTGCGCGTCAAGGCGTTGATCGCGGCCCTGGGTGTATTCGCCTACATCGTGGCCGTGGCCATGACCAAGCAGGTCATTCCCGGCATGACCTGAGAGCCTGTGAATAAATCTACTGCGCGTCCCGATAGCTGCGTTGGGCGGTGCTCGCTCCTCGCCTATCTATCTGATATGTCTCGTCGCTGCGCTCCGTCCGCCTTGCTCTCGGGCCGCTCGCTACGATTTCTTCACAGGCTCTGACTCGCCGACATGAAGGCTCTACCCCAAATCCAGGCCAGCCGGGAACATCTGGTGGCCCTGCGTCACGACATCCACGCCCATCCGGAGCTGGCCTTCGAGGAACAACGGACCAGCGACAAGGTGGCGGCCTTCCTCCAGTCCCGGGGCATCGAGACCCATCGCGGCCTGGCCGGCACCGGCGTGGTCGGCGTCCTGCGCCACGGCGGCGGCTCGCGCGCCATCGCCCTGCGCGCCGACATGGATGCCCTGCCGGTGCTGGAGCAGAACCTCTTCCCCCACCGTTCCCGCCACGATGGCCGCATGCACGCCTGCGGCCACGACGGCCACACCGCCATGCTGCTGGGCGCGGCAGAATATCTCGCCGCCCACCCGGACTTCGACGGCACCGTGGTATTCATCTTCCAGCCCGCGGAGGAAACCGACGGCGGCGCCCGGGTGATGATCGAGGAGGGCCTGTTCGAACGCTTCCCGGTGGACGCGGTATTCGGCATGCACAACTGGCCCGGCCTGCCCGCCGGCCAGTTCGCCGTCCACGGCGGCCCGGTGATGGCCTGCGCCGACCAGTTCGACATCCTGATCAAGGGCCACGGCGCCCATGCCGCCATGCCCCACCAGGGCCGCGACCCCCTGACGGCCGGCGCCGCCCTGGTCCAGGCCCTGCAAACCGTGGTGAGCCGCGGGCTGGACCCGCTGGACGCGGCCGTGTTGTCCATCACCCAGTTCTTCGCCGGCGGCGAGGCCTACAACGTCATCCCGGCGGAAGCCCGCATCGGCGGCACCGTGCGCGCCTTCCGGCCGGAGGTGGAGGACGCCATCGAGGCGGCCATGGAGCGACACTGCGCCGGCATCGCCGCCGCCCATGGCGTCCAGGCCACCCTGGACTATCGGCGCGGCTACCCGCCCACCGTGAATTCCGCCGCCGAGGCGGAAACCTGCCGGCGGGTGCTGGTCGACCTGGTGGGGGCGGACAACGTCCGCACCGACGCCCGGCCGTCCATGGGCGCCGAGGATTTCGCCTACATGCTGCGCGCGAAACCCGGCTGCTATGTCTGGATCGGGAACGGCCTGGCGGAAGGCGGCTGCATGCTGCACAACCCCCGCTACGACTTCAACGATGACATCCTGGCCTTGGGGGCGAGTTACTGGGCGAGGCTGGTGGAAACCCTGCTTCAGCCCGCCTGATCGGCCCGCTTCCGGCCTTCGGCGTAATAGCTCACGCGGCTGCGGGGACTCAGGTATTCGAACACTTCCCTGGGCAGGCTGGCGGGTCGCAGGGTGGACGTCACGCTGATGTCCGGCTCGTCCGCCAGGTTCAGCAGCAGGGCTTCCTCCTTGGGCACGTCCGGGTCGTAGACCAGGATGGTGGGATGCAACAACTTCCCGGCATTCACGCTCACCACCAGGCCGATGGCCTCATTGTTCAGCCGCACCAGGCTGCCGGGCGGATATACGCCCAGGCAGCGGATGAAATGCTGCATCAGGCCCGGGTCGTATTTTTCCTTCTCCTTCCGGAACATGTGGGACAGGGCCTCGGCCGGGGTCATGGCATCCGCGGGATTGGGCGGGTTGCAGTAATTGTCGAAGGCATTGGCGATGGCGGCGACGCGGGCGAAGCGGCCGACGCGGGCGCCCGCCAGGCGGTTGGGGAATCCGCCGCCGTCCAGGGTCTCGTGGTGCAGGGCGATCACTTCCAGGGCGCCCGCCGGCAGTCCTGGCAGCCTGGCGGCCATCTCCAGCCCGTAGGGAACATGCTGCTGGTAGAAATTGCGTTCCGCCGTGGTCCAGGGCGTCTTCTTCAGCAGGATCTGGCTCGGCACCCGCTCCTTGCCGATATCGTGCAGCAGGGTGCCCTGCCCCAGTTCATGCATCTCCCCGGCGCCGAACCCCGCCTCCCTGGCCAGCATCAGGGCCAGCATGGTGACGTTGAGGGCGTGGTAGTAGGCCCCCTCGTCGCCGCTCTTGGCGTTCATGAGATGGATCAGCACGTCCTTTTCGGCAAGCAGGGAATCCACCATGTCGGTGACCAGGGCCTGGGCCTGCTCCAGGGATTCCTCGGGCCTGGCGAACAGGTTGCGCAACAGGCCCTTCACCGTGGCCATGCCGCCGACGAATTTCTTCTCGCAGCGGCCATAGGCTTCCCGCTGCCTGGCCAGCAATTCCCGGCGTTCCTGCTTGGTCCGCCACATGGCTTCCACCTCGGGATCCACCGCCGGAGGCGGCGGCGGCGGGGCCTCCGGCCTGGGGGGCGGCAGGGGCGCGGCATCGCTCTTGGCGGGCAGGTAGAGCACCTCCTTCAGGCCTAGGGAACGCAATACCCTGAGTTGCTGTTCATTGCGGATCTTGAAGCTGCTGAACATGAAAGGATGGCCCATCCAGTCTTCCAGACGGACATGCAGGCCGATCCGGACCTGCTCGATGGAAATGCGTTGTTCCTGATTGCTCATGGGGCGTCGAGGGCTGATGACGCCTGTCTATCGGCAGGCCGGGCCGGAACCTGAATGGCCGGGGGCGCTCATAATCGGGCCGACATCCTGGAGACAAGCCATGAACCCACACATCGCCACCCTGGCCGGAGGCTGCTTCTGGTGCCTGGAAAGCGCCTTCAACCGTCTCTCCGGCGTCGAGGAGGCCGTCTCCGGCTACATGGGAGGCGCCATCGACCACCCCACCTACCAGCAGGTCTGCGGCGGCGACAGCGGCCACGCCGAGGTCGTGCGGGTGCGCTTCGATCCCGATCGCATCGGCTATCGCGATCTGCTGGAAATCTTCTTCGCCCTGCATGACCCCACCACCCTCGACCGCCAGGGCAACGACGTGGGCAGCCAATACCGCTCCGCCATCTTCTTGCACGACCCGTCCCAGAAAGCCGAAGCCGAAAACCTGATCGCCGAGCTGACGGCCCTGAAAGCCTTCGACCGGCCCATCGTCACCCAGGTGACGGAGGCCACCACCTTCTGGCCGGCGGAGGACTACCACCAGCGCTATTACGACCAGAACCCCCACCAGCCCTACTGCATGTTCGTGGTGGGCCCCAAGCTGGCCAAGTTCCGGGAAAAGTTCGCCGCGCGACTCAAACCCGGCGCCTGAGCTCCATCCCGTCGGCCCGCGCCGAAAACGGTATTGGCGGATAAAATCCCGGCTTTGTTTCCTGCCTGCCCGGCCATGCATAGCGACTGCGTCCAGCCCTTCCTGTTCGAACACCTGGATATCCGGGGCGCCCTGGTTTCGCTGGATCGTTCCTGGCGGGAACTGGCCGCCGGGCGGAGCTATCCGGAAGCGGTGCTGAAACTGCTGGGCGAGATGAGCGCCGTGACCTGCCTGATCGCCGCCAATCTCAAGCAGCCCGGGCGCATGACCTTCCAGTTGCGCGGCGATGGCGAAGTGAACCTGCTGGTGCTGGACTGCGATGAACAACTGCGCCTGCGCGGCATGGCCCGCGGCCGGGAAGCCGGCGTGGCGGGCAACCCGACGGCGCGCCAACTCCTGGGCAACGGCCAGCTCCTGCTCACCCTGGATGCCGAGGGCATGCGCCAGCCCTACCAGAGCCTGGTGCCCCTGGAGGGCGACGGCATCGCCGCCATCTTCGAGCATTACCTCAACCTGTCCGAACAGCAGCCCACCCGCCTGCTGCTGGCCGCCGACGATCGGCGCGCGGTGGGCCTGCTGGCGCAGAAATTGCCGGATGCGGACCGCAAGGACGAGGATGGCTGGAACCGGGTGATGCGCCTGCTCGATACCCTGACTCCCGCCGAGCATCTGGCGCATTCCCCGCTGGATCTGCTGCGCCGCCTGTTCCCCGAGGAGGACACGCGGGTGTTCGCGCCGCGCCCGGTGAGCCACCATTGCCCCGACGATCCGGAAAAGATCCACGCCATGCTGCGCGGCCTCGGCCGAGCCGAGTGTGACGCGATCCTGAAGGACAAGGGCGAGATCCACGTGCGCGACGACATCTGCAACCGGGATTACCGCTTCGACGCCGAGGCCCTGGAGGCGGTGTTCGCGGCGCCCGGCCATCGCATGCACTGAGTTTCGCGACACCCGTGGCGCGATGTCCGTGAACACCCTGCAACCGGCCCAAGCCCGTTTCGCCACGGACGGGACCGCGCGTTCGGCGATCCACGACGACATTTATCACTCCGCCGACGGCGGGCCCGGCCAGGCCCGGCACGTTTTCCTGGGCGGCAACGGCCTGCCGGAACGCTGGCGGGACCGTGGACGCTTCACGATCCTGGAAAACGGTTTCGGCACCGGACTGAATTTCCTCGCCACCTGGGCCGCCTGGCGCGCCGATCCGGACCGTCCGGGACGGCTCCACTACCTGGCGACGGAAAAGCATCCCTTCAGCCTCCCGGACCTGGCTCGCGCCCAGGCCGTCTGGCCCGAGTTCCGGTTCCTCGCCGAAGCCCTGAGAAACGCCTGGCCGGTCCTCACGCCGGGTTTCCACCGCCTCGAATTCGCCGCCGGCCGGGTCGTCCTGACCCTGATGCTGGGGGATTCGGCGAACTGCCTGCGCAAGCTGCGGGCCGGCGTGGACGCCTTCTACCTGGACGGCTTCGACCCCAGGAAGAACCCGGACATGTGGTCGCCGGAACTGTTCCGGCGCTGCGCCCAACTGGCGGCATCGGACGCCACCCTGGCCACCTGGTGCGTGGCAGGCTTGGTGCGCGGGGCGCTGAACGAGGCCGGCTTCGCCACGGAAAAACGGCCCGGCTTCGCCAGCAAGCGGGAGATGCTGGTGGGCCGACTGGCGGCGCCCCACGGCTCGTCGCCGGCCTCGTCACCCGCCTTGGTTCCCGCGCGCGATGCCGTCGTCCTGGGCGCCGGCCTGGCCGGCTGCGCCATCGCCGAACGCCTGGCCGCGCGGGGCTGGCGCGTGGAGATTCTGGAGCGCCACGGCAAGCCGGCGGGAGAAGCCTCAGGCAACCTGGCCGGCATCGTGCGGCCCCTGCTGTCCCGGGACGACAACCTGGCCTCGCGCCTCAACCGGGCCTGTTTTCTGCATACCGGCCGGGCCTGGTCCCGGCTCGACCAGACCGGCCATCCGCCCCGTCGCCGGCTCGACGGCCTGCTCCAGATCGCCCGGGACGCCGGCCACGAAGCCTTGCAGCGGGAGCTGTCCGGCGCCTATCCGGCGGACTTCGTGCAATTCCTGGAGCGGGATGCGGCCGGCAAGTCCCTGGGGTGTCCCACCGCCTTGGGCGGCTGGTGGTTCCCCGGCGGCGGCTGGGCCCATCCTCCCGGCGTGTGCCACAGCCTGCTGGCGGCGGGCGGCATGAACCTGAGCTTCCGGGGCCACGCCGAGGTGGCGCGCATGGAACACCGTGACGGCCTTTGGCGCCTGTTCGATGCGGGCGGCGCGGTACTGGCCGAAGCGGCCATCGTCGTTCTCGCCGGCGGCGCCCAGGCCCACCGGCTGGATCAGGCCGCCAGCCTGCCCATCACCAGGGTGCGGGGCCAGGTCAGCCACATTCCCGCCGGCCGGCTGCCCAGACTGGCCCACCCCCTGTGCCGGGAAGGCTACCTGACGCCGGCCCTGGACGGCGTGCATTGCCTGGGGGCCTCCTACGCTTACGACGAGGGGGTGGAACTCCGTGTCGATGAGCACGAAAGCAATCTCCTCAGACTGTCCCAGATGCTGCCTGGCGCGGAGCGGGGGCTGAACCCGACCGAATTGCCCGGCCGGGTCGGCTTCCGCGCCGCCACGCCTGATCGGCTGCCCCTGGTGGGCGCCCTGCCGGATGTCTCCGCGTCCATACCCCGGGATTGCCGCCTCGCCGACCTGCCGCGCCAGCCCGGCCTGTTCGGCCTGCTCGGCCTGGGTTCCCGGGGCCTGGTCTGGTCCGCCCTGGCGGCGGAAACCCTGGCCAGCCAGATGGATGGCGATCCCATGCCCCTGGAGGGCGACCTGCTGGACGCCATGGACCCGGGTCGCTTCCACCTGCGCGCGCACCGGCGTGGCGGCTGAGGCATTCGGTCATCCCCCCTTTGCGAAGGGGGAAGCCGGATTGTCGAGCGCCAGCCGGTAACGCTTCCCCTCGATTCCCAGCCTGCGCATCTTGGAACGCAGGGTATGGGGATTGATCTCCAGCAGGCGTGCCGCGCCGTGGGGGCCCTCGACGCGGCCGTGGCAACGCACCAGGGCGGCCTCGATGTGCTTGCGGGTGGCCGAGGCGAAGGGCAGCAGGCCGTCTTCCGAAGCCGGTTCAACCGTATTCCTGCTCGCCGCGGGCAGGCTGGGCAACGGCGTCACGCCCAGGGCCCGCGCCACCTCCAGCCGGCGGCCGTCGCCCAGGATGGCGGCCCGCTCGATCACCGAAGCGAATTCCCGCACGTTGCCCGGCCAGGGGTAACGGGTCAGCAAGGCCAGGTCGGAGGCATCCGGCATGCGCGGCGGCAGGCCCAGGCGTTCGGCGGCGCGCAGGGAGAAATGGGCCGCCATGGCGGGGATATCCCGCAGGCGTTCGCGCAGGGGCGGCAAGGGGATGGGAAACACGGCGACGCGGAACCACAGGTCTTCCCGGAATTCTCCGTCGCGCACCGATTGATGCAGGTCCCGGTTGGTGGCGGCCACCAGGCGCACGTCCACGTTCAGGCTGCGCTCGCCGCCCACCCGCTGGAAGCTGCCGTCCTGGAGCACCCGCAGCAGGCGCACCTGGGCCGCCAGGGGCAACTCGCCGATTTCGTCCAGGAACAGGGTGCCGCCGTCGGCCCGCTCGAACCAGCCCTTGCGGGTGCCGGAGGCGCCGGTGAAGCTGCCCCGCTCGTGGCCGAACAGTTCCGAGTCGATCAGTTCCGGCGGGATGGCGCCGCAATTCACCCTCAGGAAGGGGCCGTTGGCGCGTTTCGAATGGCTGTGCACGGCCCGGGCCACCACTTCCTTGCCGGTGCCGGTCTCGCCCAGGATCAGCACCGGGGCATCGGAGCGGGCCACCTGGCGCACCGCGGCCATGACCTCGCGCAAACCTTCCTCGGCGCCGACGATAGCCTCGTTCAGGCCGGGCCGCTTGACGCGCAGGGCGCGGCGTTCCTCCGCCAGCCGGTGGATCACCTGGCGCGCGGCGGGTCCCAGGGCATTGCCCAGCTCGGTGAGAAAGTCTTCCAGACCGGATTCGCTGTCGGCGCATTGCTCGGCCAGGGTTTCAAACCGTTGGATATCATCGTATATCTGTGTCATGTCATCACTAATCCGTTCCAGCGCATGGAATATCCGTCCTATTGCACGGTTCAATCTAGGACAGGTTCGGGAATGCCGCCAGCCTGTTTCGCTGGCGATCAAGCCGGGAGCGGGTTCGGGCTGTATTCCGTGGTCGTCACGGTATCGATAACACTGACCTGGCACGGGTCGTGCACTAGGTGGATACCTTCAACCGGGAGACCGACATGCCCGCCCTGACCTTCACCGCCGCCCTACCCCCTCTTTCCAGCCGCCGCACCCGCCTCTGGCTGTTCCTGGTCAGCGCCATCCTGGCCGGCCTCGCCATGCTGCATTTCACGCCCGGTTGGGAAGTGACGGCACGGGAAACCCTGAATATTTCCGCCCTGGCCCTGATGGCCATCTTCCTGGCGGCCCTGGTCTGCGAATACATGGATTCCAGCCTGGGCATGGGCTACGGCACGACCCTGACGCCCCTGCTGCTGCTGGCGGGTTTCGAACCCCTGCAGATCGTCCCGGCGGTCCTGCTGAGCGAGTTGATGACCGGCCTCACCGCGGGCGTTCTGCACCAGCGCGACGGCAACGTGGATTTCCTCAACGACCCCCGCGCCCGGCGCACCACCCTGCTGCTGGGCAGCCTGTCCGGCATCGGCGCCGTGCTGGCGGTCTGGATGGCGGTGAGCATTTCCAAGTTCTGGCTGGGCATCTTCATCACCGCCATCATCCTGTCCATGGGCGTGATCATCCTGATCACCCGCAAGCGCCAGGTTCCCTACCGGGCCGGCGGCATCGTCGTGGTGGGCGCCGTGGCAGCCTTCAACAAGGGTTTGTCCGGCGGCGGTTATGGTCCGCTGGTCACCGCCGGCCAGGTGGTTTCCGGCCTGCCCGCCAAGCACGCGGTGGCGGTGACCTCCGTGGCGGAATCCCTCACCTGCCTGGTCGGCTTGCTGGCCTACCTGGCCATGGGCAAGAGCATCGCCTGGGAACTGGCCGTTCCCCTGGCTCTGGGCGCCCTGCTTTCCGTGCCGATGGCCACCCTGACGGTGAGCCGGACCTCCGAAGCCTCCCTGCGCGGCGTGGTCGGGGTGGTGACATTGGCCCTTGGCATAGTGGCGCTGCTCAAGCTACTCTGAAAGCGGCGTTGATGAAGCCCTCTAGCGCGAGAAGTTGCTGAAGCGACGCTGCGGAACCCCTCCCCCACGCTGTGGGGGAGGGCTTTTTTTTCAGGACCGGGTGATGGCCCGTTTCAGGGCATCCGCCAAGGCGCCGCCGGCAGGTTCCGGCGGCTTTTTCATGGGTATGCGCTCGCGCGGCCCGGCCGGGGAGGTCGAGGCGCCGGGTGCCGGCGGCGTATCCTTCATGCGCATGGTAAGGGCGACGCGTTTGCGTGGAATATCCACCTCCATCACCTTCACCTTGACGATGTCCCCCGCCTTCACCACCTCGCGCGGGTCCTTCACGAATTTCTCGGACAGGGCGGAGATGTGCACCAGGCCGTCCTGGTGCACGCCGATGTCCACGAAGGCGCCGAAGTTGGTGACGTTGGTGACCACGCCTTCCAGTTGCATGCCCGGCTTCAGGTCCTTCAGGTCCTGGACGCCTTCCTGGAACGCGGCGGTCTTGAAGGCGGGACGCGGATCCCGGCCGGGTTTCTCCAGTTCCTTGACGATGTCGCGCACCGTGGGCAGGCCGAAACGCTCGTCCACGTACTTGCCGGCGTCCAGGCGCTTGAGCACATCGGTGTTGCCGCCGTTGTTGCCAAATAAGCCCTTCATGTCCAGCTTCAGGTCGGCCAGGATGCGCTGCACCACGGGATAGGCTTCCGGGTGCACCGAGGACGCGTCCAGGGGATTGTCGCCGCCGGGCACTCGCAGGAAGCCGGCGGCCTGCTCGAAGGTCTTGGGCCCCAGGCGCGGCACCTGCTTCAGGGCCTCCCGGTTGGGGAAGGGGCCGTGGGCGTCGCGATGGGCGACGATCTGGTTGGCCAGCGTCGTGTTCAGGCCGGAAACCCGGGTGAGCAGGGCGGCGGAGGCGGTGTTCACGTCCACGCCCACGGCGTTGACGCAGTCCTCCACCACCGCTTCCAGGGCCTGGCCCAGCTTGGATTGGCCCAGGTCGTGCTGGTACTGGCCCACACCGATGGCCTTGGGTTCGATCTTCACCAGTTCCGCCAGGGGGTCCTGCAAACGGCGGGCGATGGACACCGCGCCACGCAGGGAGACGTCCAGATCGGGGAATTCACGCGCCGCCAGTTCCGAGGCGGAATACACCGAGGCGCCGGCCTCGCTGACGGTGACCTTGGTCAGCCGCAGATCCGGTTGTGAACGCGAGAGTTGGGAAATGAGATCAGCCGCCAGCTTGTCCGTCTCCCGGCTGGCGGTGCCGTTGCCGATGCTGATGAGTTCGGCGCCGTGCTTCTGTGCCAGCCTGGCCAGGGTGGCCAGGGAACCGTTCCAGTCGTTGCGCGGCTCGTGGGGATAGATGGTGGCGGTGTCCAGCACCTTGCCGGTGCGGTCGACCACCGCCACCTTGACGCCGGTGCGGATACCAGGGTCCAGGCCGATCACGGCCTTGGGGCCGGCCGGCGCGGCCAGCAACAGGTCCTTCAGGTTGCTGGCGAAGACGCGGATGGCCTCGGCTTCCGCCCGCTCGAACAGGCTATTCATCAGGTCCAGTTCCAGGTGCAGGGAAAGCTTCACCTTCCAGGCCCAGCGCACCGTGTCCAGCATCCACTTGTCGCCGGGACGGCCCTGGTCGCGCAGGCCGAAATGGGCGGCGATCATGCCCTCGCAGGGGCTTCTTCCCTCACTCCCCCCTTTCTTAAAGGGGGGCTGGGGGGGATTTGACGTGGCAGGCGTATCAGACCCCCGTGAAATCCCCCCTGCCCCCTTTATCCCCGCCAGGGGGCTCTGGGAAAGGAGGGTGTCCTGGTCGATTTCCTCCGGCAGCTTGACGGCCAAACCGAGAATGCCCTCGTTCCGCCCCCGGAACAGTGCCAGCGCCCGGTGTGAAGGCATAGCCTTCCAGGGTTCGTCGAACTCGAACCAGTCGCGGAATTTCTGGCCCTCGTTCTCCTTGCCCTCGATCAGACGGGACACGATGCGGCCGTTGTCCTGGAGATAGGTCCGCAGCTTTTCCAGCAGGGCCGCATCCTCGGCGAACTGTTCCATGAGGATCTGGCGGGCGCCGTCCAGGGCGGCCTTCACATCGGCGACCCCCTTGTCCGCGTTCACATAGGCGGCGGCTTCGGCTTCCGGGGCCCGCATCGGGTCGGCCAGCAAGGTGTCGGCCAAAGCTTGCAGGCCGGCTTCCCGCGCGATCTGGGCCTTGGTGCGGCGCTTCTGCTTGTAGGGCAGATAGAGGTCTTCCAGGCGCTGCTTGGTCTCGGCCATAACGATCTCGGCCTGCAACTCCGGGGTCAGCTTGCCCTGTTCCTGGATGCTGGAAAGGATGGCGCCACGCCGTTCCTCCAGTTCGCGCAGGTAGCCCAGGCGCTCCTCCAGGTGGCGCATCTGTGTGTCGTCCAGGCCCCCCGTGGCTTCCTTCCGGTAGCGGGAGATGAAGGGCACGGTGGCGCCATCGTCGAGCAGGGCCACGGCGGCGGCGATCTGGTTGGCATGGACCTGGAGTTCCTGGGCGATGCGGGCTTCGATGGAGGGGAGCATGGGTGTCCGGAGGAATGCAAAGGCGGAACAGGATGGAGAAACCGGGCCGCTCTGACAAGGCTTGACAGAGCCCATCGTTACCGGCGTCGCGCTCCCTCCGCCCCGAGATCATCCATCGTGACGGCGCGGTTCGCCAGGGCGCGCGCGGCGCCGCCACCCGCCTGGCACCGTCAATAGATCACGCTGGCCATGAGGCCAAGGCCCCAGTCCGGGCTCACCTGGCTGAACCCTTTCATCGTATAGGTCTGGAGCTTGAAGTCGCCGCTGAACTTGTGCACCCAGTAGAGGGTGGCCTCGTTGCTGTGCTCCGAGCCGGGTCGGCTGGCCTGGCGGAAATCCCACATGAAGCCCGTGCTGTCGGTGCCCGAGAGCTTGTACCCCAGCCCCAGGGTGCCGAACCATTGGTTATCCAGGGTCACGCCCGCGGGATCGCCCGGCATGCGGTAACCCAGAGTGGCGAAGGGCGACAGGGCGCCCGCAAGGTAATACACATCGGCCTGCACGGAGTAATCGTTCTTGCCGCTGCCCAGCCCCTTGGTCTCATCCGCCGTGGCCAGCTTGATCTTGCCACCCAGGTCCAGGAGAAAACCCCGGTGGGGCTGGGTCCAGGCGCTCCAGGTATAGGACAACACCATGTCCCCCATCCCCTCCTCGCTTTCCATGGGCCCGGTACCGTCGTAGATGGGCTGGCCATTGGCGTCCACATCGATGACATTGCCGCCACTGGGCGATCTGATGCGGAGCCAGGGCAGCGTGAATTTCAGGGTCGAACGTTCCTCTTCCCATTTCAGACTCAGGGGGACATACCAGATTTCCGTCGCCTGGCCACCTCCATATTTGCCGGAGCTGAAATCCACGCCCATGGTCGCGCTCCAATCGGCGGCGGCGGCATACAGCGGCATCCCCAGCAGCAAGCTGGCTGAAAACATGACCAGCGCGGCGGATCGGATGGGATCTGGATGAAGTTTCATGTGCAACGGTTCGTCTCCGATCTTTAGTGCTTTTCGATCTTCTCGGGCTTTTCGATCTTCTCAGGCTTCTCGACCTTCTCAGGCTTCTCGACCTTCTCAGGCTTCTCGACCTTCTCGGGCTTCTCGATCTTCTCAGGCTTCTCGACCTTCTCGGGCTTCTCGACCTTCTCGGGCTTCTCGACCTTCTCGACCTTCTCGACCTTCTCGACCTTCTCGACCTTCTCGATCTTCTCGACCTTCTCGACCTTCTCGACCTTCTCGACCTTCTCGGCCTTCTCGGCCTTCTCGGCCTTCTCGGCCTTCTCGGCCTTCTCGGCCTTCTCCACTCGTTCGGGTTGCTCCAGTTTCCCGCGCTTCTCGGCCTTTTCCGCACCTTCAGTCTTCCTGGCCTTTTCGCTATTCATCGCCGGCTCGGCTTTTCCTCCGGAACCGGTGCCCGATTCCGCGCGATCGTCATCTTCCCCCCCGCGGGCCGCGGCGCCGGCCTTCGCGGCGGCATCATTCAATTCCGGGTCATTCTCATCCGCCGACTTGGCTTTGCGTGGTGTCACCGACTTGCCGTGGCTTTCCGTCTTGCCGTCATTTCCCGTCCGGTCGATGATGACGCGGCCGGCCTGGAGGCTGCCATCGCCGGCGCGGCGAGCCTCGACCCTGACCCATTGGCCTGCCCGGGGAGCCGCGCCGGGCGGGGCTTTAACTTTCACGTAACCCAGGGAAAGTTCGCCCGCCCGACCCGTGCCATGCACCACCCCCTGCAATATCAGGCGATCAACGCCGGGCGCGAATTTGATTTCTGGCGTCCGTTCAATGGTTCGAACGCGCAGCACGCCATCCCGCATGTTCCCCGCGACACGCACCGGATCGCCCGCGGCCAGATCGGCATCGAGGCCCAACACCACCAACCCGGCGATACGGCCGCGTCCACCGGACACGTAATCCAGCCGGCCGGTCACACTGGTCAGGGCGCCGGGCTTCGCGGAATTCACCCGGGTCGCGTGCACGACACCGGCGGCGTCGCGCAGGCCATTGACCCGCACCATGTCTCCCGCCTTGGGACGGAAGCCCTCCGCCTTGCCGGAAGAGGCGAGGCGAACCGTCTGTCCCATGGCCATGAAGGTATCCCCGTCGGGCGCGACCCAGGTCACGGGCCCCACCAGGGCCGAGACGAGGGCGATTCTGCGGGCGCGCAGGTCATCGCCCTGACCCGAGGCTTCCACCGACACCAACTGCCCCACCGCCAATTGGCCGGCATCGGCGGCCTGGCCGTCGAGGCTGACCGGGGTGGCGGCATCGTAGTGAATCTCCACGCCATTGACGCAGATGCTGGCGAATCCGGTGATGATGCCCACCACCCCGGTGCCCCCGATGCCCTGGCTCTCGGCGCGGCGGCCCGTGCCGCCCATGCCCGAGCCGTCCGGGGCATTTCCGGTGCCCCCCATGCCGGACTCCTCCGCCGGCCCGCCCGATCCCTCCACGCCAACACCCGTGACCAGGCCGGTTCCACCCATCCCGGAACCTTCCATGGCGTGGCCTGTTCCACCCATTCCCGAGCCGTCCTGCAACGCGCAGGGATTGGCGTGGGCGGTCCCGCCCGGCAGCAGGGCAATAAACAGCGCCAGAGCGGCCAGGATGCGCGCCATCAGTCCCGGATCCTGTCCCGGGACCGGGTCGGCTCGTTGTAGAAATAGACGCCGAAAGTCATCCGCTCGTGTCCATCGTCCCGATCCGCGTCCCGCGCTTGCAGATCCATGGCGCGGCGGTTGACCTCCTGCAGGGCGGCCACCGCCAGTTGCCGCGAGAGTTCCCGCAAACTTTCCACAGAGGCGGGACTGAGTCCGTCGTAATAAACGCACCGCTCCAGGAACGGCGGTCGACCATCCAGAAGGTTGTGGGTCGCGGCCGCCATGTGGTCGTGGAGGTTCTTGCCGAAGTAGAAGGCCTTTTCCTCGGCGCCGTGGGCGGGGATAAAGGCGGATTCGGCCAGGTGCACGGAATCGTGTTCGTCCACCCATGCCACGCCCAGCCTGACCCACTCGTCGAGTACCGCTCGGGGTCGGATGTCCTTGCTGACCGAAGCCACCAGACGCTCGAAGGAAATATCACCGCCCTTGCTGGCCAGGCGCGGCAGGGGCTTGGGCAGGCGCTGGGCATCGACGAAACGGGGATCGGCGCACCAACGGGCGACGATCTGTCCGCCCAGTGACACCGAGGCCGGCGGCGCCGACTGCGCGTTCTCCGTGCGCAGGCGCTTGACTTCCCGACGGTGAACGCCGGAAAGCAGGCTCACCCGGCTGTCGGTCATCGGTCCGCCGTCATCGGGGAAATCGTGGGCGGCGGCATCCACGAACACCCCCTTGGCCAGGGCCGAGAAGACGGGAAAGTTCACGCCGTGGGTCATGAGCAGGCGGGCAAGGGGGCGCAACACCCGCTGCGCCGCCCTGAGCAGGGCGGCGGAACCGGACAGGGACGCTTGCGTCTGGGCGGGCATGGCAGTGATATTAATCTATGTGTAACACATTTACACATGAAAACAGCGATCAGCACTCGATCAATCTTGCTATCAAGATGATTACATTGATATTTAACCAGATTTAAGCGCCCATTGCCTGTCCCGTAAAAATTTATATTGACGTGTGTATTTTTCACACGTTATCTTGGATACAGGCCTTGCCTGTTCGATGACCGACACCTTCCCCCGGCTTTCGCATGCACGGCAAGCGCCCTCCACCCATTCCTTGAAAGGAAAAACATGCCAATTTTTCATCGCCCATCGTTGGCCTGCCTGAGCATCGCCTTGCTGGCCGCCGCGTCCCAGCCCGCCCTGTCGGCGCCAGCCGCCGGTCAGTTGCTGGCCTCCCAATGTGCCCAGTGCCATGGCACCAACGGCGCCGGACCGGGCTTCGACTCGATCGCCGGCAAGGATGACCTGTATCACGAATTGCTGGAGATGAAATACCGCTCTCACATCGAAGGCATCATGGATCGGCAGGCCCGGGGCTACACCGACTACCAGTTGCGCCTGATATCCGACTACCTGTCCGCCCAATCCGGTGGCGGCGGCGACGACTGAAACGGGAGAAAAGAAGATGAACACCATTAACAGAAGGCACTTCCTGAAATTGATTGGCGCGGCCTCGACACTGGCCGCGGTTCCCCGCGCCGTGCGCGCCGCCGTCGCCCCCCGCGTCGTGGTGGTGGGCGGTGGATTCGGTGGCGCGACCGTGGCCAAATACCTGCGCATGTGGGGCGGTGACGTGCATGTCACCCTGGTTGACGCCAATCCCAGCCACATCTCCTGCATTCTTTCCAACCTGGTGGTGACCGGCTCCCTGTCCATGAGCCGCATCACCCTGGGTTTCGACTCCCTCAGAACCAACCACGGCGTCAACGTGATGCAGGGCCGCGCCGTCGCCATCGACGCTCATGGCAATACGCTGACGGTCAGCACGTCCACCGGTAACCAGGTGCTGCCCTATGACCACCTGGTCCTCTCGCCGGGCATCGACTTCATGCCCGCCGCCGGCAAATGGGACCCGACCAGGACGCCCCATGCCTGGCAGGCGGGCGCCCAGACCACCCTGCTCAAGAATCAGTTGTCGGCCATGCGTGGCAACGAAACCTTCGTCATGACGGTGCCGAAGGCGCCTTACCGCTGCCCGCCCGGACCCTACGAACGGGCCTGCGTGGTGGCCGATTACCTGAAGCGCAAGGGCCGCGCCGGCGCCAAGGTCATCGTGCTGGACGCCAACCCCGGGATCACGGCCGAGCCGGAGGCATTCAACCAGGCCTTCAAGGTGACCCACGCCGGCTGGATCGAGTATTACCCCAATGCCACGGTGCAATCCGTGGATTCCACCACCCGATCCATCGTCACCAGCGCCAAGACCGTGAACAAGGCCAGGGTGTTGAATTACATCCCCGACCAGAAGGCCGGCGCCATCGTCACCAGCATGGGCCTGGCCGACGACCCGACGGGACGCTGGGCCAGGGTCGACCCCCTGACCTACGGCACCCTGGCCCATCCGAACATTCATGTCATCGGCGATTCCTGCGCGGTCCCGGCCTCCGTGGGCAAGGCCGTGCCCAAGTCCGGCCACATGGCCAACTCGGAAGCCAAGGTCTGCGCCGATGCCATCATCCGATCCTTCACCGGCGACGCGCCAGACGAGGACATCGCCACCAGCTCCGCCTGCTTCAGCCCCATCACCAACAAGAAGGCCTCCTGGCTGTCCACCAACTTCATCTATGGAGACATCGTAGACGCCGCCGGCAATGTCATCGGCAAGGGCATGAACCGGGTGGACATCGGCGAGGCCCCGGCCGACGGTGTCGATGGCGACAGCCTCGAAGACATGTTCACCTGGGCGGAGAGCATTTTCTCCGACAGTTACATCTGACCAATGCACGGCGGCCGGGGAGGTCGCCTCGCTGACGGGTCATGCCCGGTTTACGGCCGCCCCGCTCCCCGGGGCGGCCGTTTTTTTACCTGACAAAATAGAACGGTCGCGCGCTACCCCGCCGCCGGCAGGACAAAGCTGAAGGCCGCGCCCGCTTCTTGCCGGTCTTCCAGCCGGATCACGCTGTCGTGCAGGCTGAGGATGCGCTTGACGATGATCAGCCCCAGGCCGCCGGAGGAGCGACCATAGCCACCGCGCAGGGGCGAGGGGCGCTCGAACAGATCGGCGCGCAGTTCGGCGGGAATGCCGCCGCCGTTGTCGGAGACCCGCACCCGCACGCGACCCGCGTCCGCCCGGAGTTCCACCCGGATCCAGCCGTCCAGGGAGGTATGGCGCAGGGCGTTGTCGATCAGGTTGGTCAGCACCCGCTCGATCATGCCCACGTCCGCCAGCACGGGCGGCAGGTCCGGGGACGCGTCGGCCCGGAGTTCCACGCTTTTTTCTCGGGCGGCCAGCTCGAATTTCCGCAGCACGTCCTGGAGCAGTTCAGCCAGGGCGAAACGCTCCTTCTGTGGCTTCACCGCGTCGCACTCCAGCCTGGCCAGTTCGAACAACTCCTCGGCAAGCCGGCTGACCTTCTGGCTCTGGCGCACGGCCACGTCCAGGTAGCGCGCCCGGTCATCCTCGGACAACTGTCCGGCCTTGAGCTTGAGGGTTTCCAGGTAGCCGCGCAGGGAGGTCAGGGGCGTGCGCAAGTCGTGGGAGATGTTGGCCACCATTTCCCGGCGGATTTCGTCCTGGCGCTTCAGTTCGCCCATCTGGGCGGCGATGCGTTCGGCCATCTGGCGGAAGGCCCGGCGCAGGGTGCCGATCTCGTCGCCGTTCTCCTGGCCGGGGGCCTCGGCAGGTGGCTGGAATCCGTTGGCCTCCAGGGCCGCCACTTCGCTGGTCAGGTGGCGCAGACGCCGGGTGATGAGGGCGAAGGCGGCCAGGCCCGCCACCAGGGTGAGCGCCAGCATGGCCAGCATGAGCTTGGCGCCGCCGGCGAAGGCCCGGCTGTCCCAGACGTCGGCGGCCAGGCGGTCATAGGCCTCGCCCGCCAGGATGACATAGAGGAAGCCCACGGTATGGCCGTCCTGGATCAGGGGCGCGGCGCTGAATATCTTGCGCGCCGTGGGGCTGCGCGGGTCGTCCCCCAGCAGGGGTAGGCGGCCGCCCGCCAGGAATTCGCTCACCGGCGCCAGATCCACCGACTCGCGCTTGACCGCGCCGGGAGGCGCCACGTGGGCATCGACATGGCCGTTGGCCTTGATGAGGTAGACCTCGATGCCCGGGTTCACCACCATCAGCATATTGAACAACTGCTCCACCGCCGGCCGGTTCCACTTCAGTTCCTTCACCAGATCGGTATGGCTGGCGATATGGCCCGCCAGGTCCCTGGACAGGCGTTGCAGCGCTTCCTGCTGGTGGCGCGCGGCCATGTCCTGGTAGAGCCAGGCGGTGAAGCCGCCGCAGGCCAGGGTGAGCAGGGCGAACACCAGGGCCAGTCGGCCGTAGAGGGAGCGGATCATGGCGCTTCTCCTTCCTCCGCCCGGGACGGTTCCGGCGTGAACTTGTAGCCCACGCCCCAGACCGTGCGGATCAGTTCCGGCCTGGCGGGATCGGTTTCGATCTTGCCGCGCAGGCGGTTGATGTGGGTGTTCACCGTGTGCTCGTAACCCTCGTGGCTGTAGCCCCAGACCTGGGTGAGCAGGTCCATGCGCGAGAAAACCTTGCCGGGATGGCGGGCAAAGAAGAACAACAGGTCGAATTCCCGCGCCGTCAGATCCACGTCCGCGCCCTGGCGGCGCACCATGCGCGCCACCGGATCGATATCCAGCACGCCCGCCTGCAGCACGCCCGCCTCTTCCCTGGCTGTCCGCCCCAGGGCGTCGACCCTGCGGAACAGGGCGCGCACCCTGGCGATCAATTCCTGCACGGAGAACGGCTTGGTGACGTAATCGTCGGCCCCCAGTTCCAGGCCCAGGATGCGCTGGCTCTCGCCGGAGCGGGCGCTGATGATGATGATGGGGGTGTAGCGGCCCATGGCCCGCACCCGCCGGCACACCTCCAGGCCGTCGATGCCCGGCAGCATGATGTCCAGGATCAGGGCGTCGTGGTGTTCGGCCCCCAGCCGCTCCAGGCCCGTTTCTCCGTCCGCGGCCCAGTCCACGGCATAGCCTTCGTCCGCCAGGTTAAGGCGCAGGATCTCGGCGATGTCCGCGTCATCCTCCACCACCAGGATGCGGCGTTTCGTTTCCCCCAGGGATTTTTCCATCTCTGTCTCCGGGTGCTTTTCCGGGACGAATGATGGCCGAAAAAACCGATGCGATTGGTCACATATTGTTTAAGAGCGCGATCATCCCTGCTCCTTGAAGCGATGGATCAGCCGTCGGTCCCGCTTGGTGGGACGTCCCTTGATGGCGCTGCCCGGATCGGCCACCCATTGCCGGGTTTCGATCTGCTTCAGCCGCGCCGCCTGGCTATCCGCGGTCTCGCTGTAGAGCTGACGCGCCACCGGGGCTGGCCCCCGGCGATCGGACAGGCCCAGCACGGAAACCGTCCAGGTGAACTCGCCCACCTGGATGACCAGGGTATCGCCCACCCTCACCTCCCGGCTGGATTTCACCCGGTCGCCGTTGAGCCTGACCCTGCCGTTTTCCACCGCATCCTGGGCCAGGGAACGGGTCTTGAAGAAACGGGCCGCCCACAGCCATTTGTCGATGCGCGGGCGGGAGGAGGGCTCGCGGCCGGATGGGGGTTCGTGCCCGGGAGTCATGGGCGTCATCTCTTGGTCAGTCAGGTCGATAGGGAACCCGGCGGTTACGCCTTCTTCACAAACTCCGACTTCAGCTGCATCGCCCCGATCCCATCGATCCTGCAGTCGATATCGTGGTCGCCCTCGACGAGGCGGATGTTCTTCACCTTGGTGCCGACCTTGACGACCAGGGACGAGCCCTTGACCTTCAGATCCTTGATCACCGTGACCGTGTCGCCATCGTTCAGAACCGTGCCGTTGGCATCCTTCACGACCCGCTGCTCTTCCGCGCTCTCCGCGACCGCGTCCTTGCCCCATTCATGGGCGCATTCCGGGCAGACGTACATGCCGCCATCCTCGTAGGTGAACGCCGAACCGCATTTCGGACACTGGGGCAAACCGCTATCGCTCATGCCGCTTCCTGTTTCTGATTGGCTGGATGACCGGATCTTATCGAACACCTCGGGAGCGGGGTCGGTTTCATTACGCCTTTTGTCGATCACATCCCCGTGATGACCGCCTTGGCTTTCACCAGCGTGCCGGCCCGGTAGTCCGCGAAGGCCTGCTCGATCTCCTGGCGGGTATTCATGACGAAGGGGCCGTACTGGACCACCGGCTCGCCGATGGGCTTGCCGGCCACCAGGATGAAGCGGGCGCCTTCCGGCCCGGCGACCAGGTCCACCTCGTCCCCCTCGCCCAGGACCGCGAGGCTGTGGGGGGGCAGCGCCTGGCCGGCGGTTTCGGCGTCGCCTTCGAAGACGTAGACGAAGGCGTTGTGGCTGGCCGGGACCGGCAACCGGAAGCGGGCCCTGGCGTCCAGGGCCACGTCCAGGTAGAGGACCTCGGTGTCGGGGTCGCGGATGACGCCTTGCCGGCCGCCGTATTCGCCGGCCAGAACGCGCACCCGGGCGCCCTCCCCGGCCGCTTTCGGGATCGCGTCGGCGCCGAACTCCTGGTAGGCCGGGTCGGACATCTTCTCGGCGGCCGGCAGGTTGATCCAGAGCTGGAAGCCGCGCATGCGGCCCTCGCTCTGCCGGGGCATCTCGGAATGGATGACGCCGCTGGCGGCCTTCATCCACTGGGCGCCGCCGGCGCGCAGGTCGCCCCGGTTGCCCATGCTGTCCCGGTGCTCCATGTGGCCGTCCAGCATGTAGGTGAAGGTGATGAAGCCGCGATGGGGATGGTCCGGGAAGCCGGCGATGTACTCGTCAGGGTCGTCGCTGCCGAAGTGGTCCAGCATCAGAAAGGGGTCCAGGTGCTTCAGGGCCGGGGTGCCGATGCCGCGGTGAACGGTGACGCCGGCGCCTTCCGTGACGGCGTGAGCCGGCACCAGTTGACGGATGTTGCGTATGGTCATGATGGTCTCCTTCTCCCGGTTTTGACTGGAATCCAGATATCGCAAGTTCCAGTTCGCGAATTCCCGATCAGGCCTCGGCAAGCGTCGGCTCGCTGGAATTGAGCAGCGCGGCGATGCGCGCCCTGGCCTGCTCGCGAGCGGCGTCGCCCTGGATCATCTGGCGTTCGGCGGCGATGACTTCCACGTCGGTGATGCCGAGGAAGGCCAGCACATGCTTGAGCCAGGGGGTGGCGAAGTCGATGGCGCCGCCCACCTGGGTTCCACCGGTTGCCACCACCAGATAGGCCTTCTTGCCCTTGAGCAGGCCTTCCGGGCCGTGCTCGGTGTAGCGGAAGGTGACCCGGGCGCGGGCGATCTGGTCGATCCAGGCCTTGAGGGCGGCGGGCACGCCAAAGTTGTAGAGGGGCACGCCGACGACCAGCACGTCGGCTTCCTCGAGTTCCCGCACCAGGGCGTCGGACTGGGCCAGGGCGGCGCGCTTGGCGTCGTCGCGCTGGTCCGGGTCGGTGAAGTTGGCGGCGATCCAATGCGCGTCGACGAAGGGCAGGCCCTTGGCCACGTCACGGGTGGTGACGCGGACGGGTTGGCGATCCACCAGGCCCTGGATGAGCAGGTCGGCCAGTTCACGGGTGACGGAACCGCCGTTTGGACCACCACCGCGGCCACTGGAATCGATGCGTAGGATGTTGAGAACGGAAGTGTCGGCGGTTTGCATTTGCGGCTCCTGAAGTTGAGGGATTGGGTAGGTCATGTGCCTGGATTCCATTCTTGGTGTTAACAATCCCGAGATAAAGGCATAGATTTCGAAAATATTGTTCTTTAATGGAGAACAAATGGACCGTTTCGCCGACATGAGGATGTTCGTGGCCGTGGTGGATGCGGGCAGCATCAGCGGCGCCGCCGAGCGGCTGGAGGTGGCGAAATCCGCCGTGAGCCGACGTCTGACGGACCTGGAGGCGCGCCTGGGGGCGGAACTCCTGCACCGCACCACCCGCCGCCTCGGCCTTACCGACAGCGGCCGGGCGTTCTTCGAGCGGGCCCAGCGCATCCTGGCGGACCTGGAGGAAGCGGAGCAGGCGGTTTCCCAGGCCCACGGCGCGATCCGGGGCCGACTCAAGGTGGCCCTGCCCCTCTCCTTCGGCCTGCTGCACTTGGCGGGCCTGATCAACGAATTCCTGGGCCTGCATCCGGAGGTGGAGTTCGACCTGGATTTCAACGACCGCCAGATCGATTTGATGCAGGAAGGCTTCGACCTGGCCATCCGCATCGCCAGGCTGCCGGATTCCAGCCTGATCGCCCGCAAGCTGGCGCCGATCCGGCATGCGCTGTGCGCCAGCCCGGATTATCTCGCTCGCCACGGCACGCCGGCCCGGGCAGACGATCTGGCCAGTCATGCCGGTCTGGTCTACAGCAACCTGGCGAATCCGGGGCTATGGAGTTATGTGCGACCGGATGGCCAGCCGGGCAGCGTGCAGGTGCCGGTAAAACTGCGCGCCAACCATGGAGATTTTCTGTGCCGGGCCGCCATCGCCGGCCAGGGCGTGATCCTGCATCCCACTTTCTATCTGAGCGACGCCATTCGCACGGGCGAACTGGTGCCCCTGCTCACCGACCACGCCTGGCCGGAACTGAACGCCTACGCGCTGTATCCGCCCACCCGGCATCTGTCCCGACGGGTGCGGGCCTTCGTGGATTTCCTGGCCGAGAAGTTGGCGGGGGAACCGGACTGGGACCGGCGGATGCGGTGAAGCGCCGAGACGAGCCGCGGCGAAATAGGCCAGAACCGTCCCGCCCCCCTTCAGCCCCGGCCGTCCTCCCGCGCCGCCAGCCAGGCATCGAAATCATCGGCCTCCAGGGGTTTCGACAGGTAATAGCCCTGGGCCATGTCGCAGTGGTAGAAGCCCAGGGGGCCCCAGTGCTCGACGGTTTCCACACCCTCGGCCACCACCGACATGCCCAGGGTATGGGCCAGCTCGATGGTGGACTGGACAATGGCCGAATCCTGGGCGGATTCCAGCATGCGCATGACGAAGGACTGGTCGATCTTGAGTTCGCTCACCGGCAGGCGCGAGAGTTGGGACAAACTGGAATAGCCGGTGCCGAAATCGTCGATGGACAGCTTCACGCCCAGGGCGGCGATGGCGTTGACCACCTCGATGGCGGTTTCCGGATCGTCCATCAGGGCGCTTTCGGTGATTTCCGCGATCAGGGACTCGGGCGACAGGCCGTGGCGCGCCAGGGCGCCGGCCAGATGCTCCACCACCTCGTGGTCCGCCAGGTTGCGCGCCGACAGGTTGACGCCCACCGCGATTTCCCGCCCCTGGGCGCGCCAGCTGGCGGCCTGGGCGGCGGCGGTGTCGATGACCCAGCGGGTGAGGGGCTGGATCAGGGTGGATTGCTCCGCGGCGGGGATGAAGTCATCCGGCAACACCAGGCCGTGGTCGGGATGGCGCCAGCGGATCAGCATCTCGCAGGCCACCACCTTGCCGTCGGCGATACGGGCCTTGGGCTGGAAACAGGCCACCAGCTGACCACCCTCGATGGCGCCGCCCAGGTCGTTGAGCAGGGCCAGGCGGCGCGCACCGCCGGCGTCGAATTCCGGGGCATAGGCGATATGGGCGCCCACCGTGGCCATGCCCCGGCCCATGGCCAGTTCCGCCCGGCGCAGCAGGAGTTCCGCCACGCCACCGTCCTCGGGGAAGCGGGCGCTGCCCAGGTGAATACCCAGGTCGTAGCGCTGCTCGCCCAGGTCCACCGGCACTTCCAGCAGGGCGCGCACGCGCACCTCCCATTCGTCGGGGCCGGCGCCATTTTCCAGTGGGCAGAAGAAACCGAACTTGTCACCGGCCAGTCGGGCGGCGATCCAGTCCTGGCGGCTGCGGATCCTCTGGGCCAGGGCCTTGAGCAGGGCATCGCCGACGTCGTAACCGAGGATGTAACCGATGGCCCCGAGTCGCGCCAGGCTGGCCACCATGAGGATGCCCGGCTTGCCCGAGGCATTGAGGGCGGCATCGACCTCGGTAACGAAACAGTTCCGGTTGGCCAGGCCGGTGAGGGGATCGTGGTAGGCCAGGAACTCGATGCGGGCCTGGCGCTCCTGGATCTCGCCGGCCATGTGGTTGAAGCCCCGGGCCAGGATGCCGAGTTCATCATGTTCCGCCACCGGCACGCGCGCGCCGTAGTCGCCCCCGGCCAGGGCGCTCACCCCTTCCACCAGGCGGCGGATGGGCCGTGTCAGGCGACCGGAGATGAGGTGGGCGCCATACAGGAAAGCCAGCAGGGCCAGGGCGGTGATGCCGATGAGTTGCCCGCCCAGGGCCTTGTATGGCGCCACGGCGTCATCCACGGAAAGCGTGAGCGCCACCGCGTAGTCCAGGGCGGAGGCGGATTCCAGCCGGACGATATGCACCCAGTGGTCTCGCCCGCCGATACGGGCGATTCGGGGCGGCTTGTCCACCGAGGCGAGGCCTTGGGCCCAGCGCCCGGCATCCTGGCGCGGGGGGCCCGCCAGGGAACTCGCCAGCAGACGGCCGCCCTCGTCGCCCACGCTGAGGAAATGCACATCGAGGCCGCTCAGGGCCCGCAATTCCCCGGCATCCTTGTCGCCCAGAACAAAGCCCAAGGCCAGCCAGGCGGCGGGTTCGCCATTGGGGCCCCGCACCGGCGTGAGCACAATCTGGTAGGCGTGTTCCTCGATGCGCACATAGCCGGAACTGCCGCCCCTGGACTCGGCCACCTGGATCATGCGCTGACAGGGAAAGGGCTCGCCGAAATCATCGGGAAACAGGGTGTTGATCAGGGTACGGCCATCGCGCGAAACCAGCATGGCAACGTCCGCCCCGAAGCGCTGCGCGTGGCTGGCCAGGGCCGCCTCGGCAACCGGCAGGTCGCCGCCCACCAGGGCGCTCTTCAGCCCGGCGTCCGCCGCCAGCATCGCGACGCCCTTGGTCAGGCTGGCGCCGCGCTGGGCCACGTGTTGCTCGAAACTGCCGCCGGCCATTCGAAAACCCGCCTCGACCCTCGCCTTGGCGTTGTCCAGGCTGGCCACGTACACGGCATACAGCACGGCCGCCAGGACGCCGCCCAGCAACAGCAGGAACACCACGATCATGCGGGTGCGGATATGTTTGAAGGCGAAGGTCATGGCCGGATTACGCCCGCACGGATTCCAGGATCCTGCGCACCGGCGTGGGCAGTGCGGCACCTTCCAGGTCGTCGAGAGACAGCCAGAGGCGGCCGGGTTCGGCAACGGCTCCCGTCCTTCTCACCCGCAACGCCCAGGGCCGGATGAACAGGCGGAAATGGGTGAAGCTGTGGCTGAAGGCCGGCAAGGCATCCGCGACATCCGCCTCGAAGCCCAGGCGCCGGGCGGCGGCGCGGGGATCGTCGGACTCGCCGCATTCCGGCAGGCTCCACAGCCCGCCCCAGATGCCGCTGGGCGGCCTTTTTTCCAGCAGCACCTCGCCGGCCCGCAACAGCACCAGCATGGCGGCGGATTTCTCCGGCAGGGTCTTTCTCGGCCGGGGGCCGGGCAGTTCCCGCTGCAGACCCTGGCGGTTGGCGAGGCAGTCATCGGTGAACGGACAGGTCTCGCAACGCGGACGGCCACGGGTGCAGACCATGGCGCCCAGATCCATGAGCCCCTGGGTATAGGCGCGGATGCCGGTGGTCGGCAACAGGGACTCCGCCAGGGTCCAGAGCCGGTTCTCCACCGTCCTGTCGCCGGGCCAGCCCGCCACGCCGTACACCCGCGCCAGCACCCGTCTCACATTGCCGTCCAGGATGGCCCGACGCTGGCCGAAGGCGAAGACGGCGATGGCGGCGGCGGTGGAGCGGCCGATGCCCGGAAGGGACTGGATGGCGGCGAAATCCTCGGGAAACCTGCCGCCATGTTCGGCCACGATGCGCCGGGCGGCGGCATGCAGGTTGCGCCCACGGCGGTAATAGCCCAGGCCGGACCAGAGGGCCAGCACCTGGTCCTCGTCGGCGGCCGCCAGGGCGGCCAGGTCGGGAAAGCGGCTCGTGAAGCGGCGGAAATAGGGAATGACGGTTTCCACCTGAGTCTGCTGCAGCATGATTTCCGAAACCCAGACCGGATAGGGATTGGCGCCGCCCTGCCAGGGCAGGTCGTGACGGCCCCGGTCGCGCTGCCAGGCGACGAGGCGGGAGGCGAAATCTGGAGGCATGGCGTGAGTGTGCCAGAATTGGCCCATGGTCTTGCGCACTCCACGTCCCCCGCTTCTCTGGGCCCTGCTGGCGGCCGGATGCTTCGCCCTGGTGATTGGCAGCTTCGGCCTCACCGCCCGGCTGGATCTGCATCCCTGCCATCTGTGCATCTTCCAGCGTCTGCTGTTCATGGTTCTGGCCACCCTGGGAGTTCTGGCGGCCTGGCGCGCGGGCCGGCCCTCGGGACGCCTCGCGGGACTGGCGATCCCGCCTCTGGCCCTCTGGGGCGCGGGGGTGGCGATCTATCAAAGCTGGCTCCAGGCGCAGCCACCGGGAAGCATTTCCTGCATGGCGGCGGAGCCCGGCCTCATCGAACGCCTGGTGGAATGGCTGGGCCAGCGCCTGCCCGAACTGTTCCTGGCCACGGGTTTTTGCGAGGAGGCGGAACTGATCATCCTGGGAATGACTCTGGCCAACTGGGCGCTGGTCGCCTTCCTCGCCTGCCTGATCACCGCCGCCTGGGCCCTGCTTGCGGCCCGCCCCGGGCGGCTCCGCTAACTCACCGGAGATTTCCCATGCCTTTGTCGAGACGCCAATTCAATCGCGCGCTTGTGGCCACCCTGGTGGCCGGCGCCTGGCCCACCGCGCGGGCCGCCAGGACGCCCCCGGCCAAATCATCGGCCATGGCGCTGGTGGAAGGACGGGACTGGGAGCCCATCACGCCGGCCCAGCCTGGCGACACTCCCGGCAAGATCGAGGTGCTGGAATTCTTTTCCTATGGTTGCGGCCATTGCCGGGACTTCCATCCCCTGGTGACCGCCTGGGCGGGGAAATTGCCCAAAGACGTCATCTTCCGCCGGGTGCCGGTGACCTTCGGCCGCGCCGCCTGGTCCAACCTGGCGCGGCTGTTCTATGCGCTGGAAGCGTCCGGACAACTGGCCCGGCTCGACCAGGCCGTGTTCGACGCCATCCACCTGCGTAAAACCAACCTCTACACGGAGAAAGCGGCCCTGGATTGGGCATCGGGCCAGGGCGTCAAGGCTGCGGATTTCCGCGAGACCTTCCGTTCCTTCGCCGTGGAGACCAAGCTGGCCCGCGCCGAGCAGCTCGCTCGCCTCTACAAGGTCGAAGGTGTGCCACGGATCACCGTGGACGGACGCTACGCCGTGCTGGGCCAGGCCGCGAAAGGGCTACCAGATCTGCTGGCCATCGCCGACGGCCTGCTCCGCCTTGCCCGGGATGGCCGGGCGTCAGGCCGGAATCGGGCATGACCAGGCCACCCCCGCTGTTGACCACCGTCAACCACGACCGAGACATCGCCGGGATGACCCATGTCTATCCCGTGGTGTCCCGTCGCGCCCGGGGGGTCTCCGTCGGCATCAACCTTAATCCCAACAACGCCTGCAACTGGCGCTGCATCTATTGCCAGGTGCCCGGCCTGAAACGGGGCGGTCCGCCCCCCATCGACCTGGCATTGCTGGAGGATGAACTGCGCCGCATGCTGGAGGATGTGCTGCGGGGCGACTTCATGGCCCGCGCCGTGCCGGAGGGGATGCGTCGCCTGAACGACGTGGCGCTGTCCGGCAATGGCGAACCCACCAGCGCCGGCGAGTTTCCGGCCGTGGTGCGCCTGGTCGGGCGGGTGCTGGCGGATTTCGGGCTGGCCGGAGAGATCAAGCTGGTGCTGATCACCAACGGCAGCCTGAGCCATAAACCCGCGGTACAGACGGGGCTACGGGCGATGGCCGCCCTGGGCGGCGAAGTCTGGTTCAAGTTCGACCGGGCGACACGGGAAGGCCTTGCCCTGGTCAATGACACGGAAACCGACCCGGAAGCCCATTTCCGCCGACTTGGGCGGGTCGCCGAGCTTTGCCCGACCTGGGTGCAGACCTGTTTGTTTTCCCTGGACGGGACGCCGCCGGCGGAACAGGAAGTGGAGGCCTATGTGGATATGCTGAGGCGGGCCAGGACGGAAATCCCCACCCTGGGGGGCGTACTGCTCTACGGCCTCGCCCGGCCTTCGCTGCAACCGGAAGCCTCCCGCCTGGGCCGCCTGCCCCAGGGCTGGCTGGAGAACCTGGAGGGGCGCATCGAGGCACTGGGGCTGCCGGTAAGGGTCGATCCGTAGGCTCCACCTCGCCCCTCCCCGGCACCCGGAGTCCGGAAACGCTTACAACAGGCTGGCGGTACCCGCCGCGAAGCGTTCCGCCAATCGCGCGCGGGTCAGGGTCAAGGCATCCAGGCCCTGTTCGTTGGTGAACATGTACATCCCTCCCAGCGGGCTGATCCAGCTGACCATCAGGATACGATCCTCCCCCGCCAGCGTGAAATGCAGCCGATCGCCGGGTTTGAGCCGGGGCAAGCCCGGGGGATGTTCGGGATGCGCCGGGAGCGCCGGCGCCGTGGCCTTGCGTACCGCTTCGTTGCGTACCGTTTCCGCCAGCCTGGCGAGTTCCGTTTCGGCCCCGTCGACCCCCGGAATGGCGTCCATGCCGGTCACGATGCCCCGGGCATCAACCTGATATTTGAGCCCCTCCCGCGCCACCGCCGCGTGCATCATGGCCAGGCGTTCGAACAGGACATCCCGCTCCGGGCGGGGAATGGCCAGGGCGCTACAGCCTTCCTGAAGGCGGGCCAGCATGGCCGGCAGCATGCGCAACATCTGCTCGGTTTCCCGCTGGCCATGCTTGGGAGCAAGACTCCAGAGCAGGGTATTGACGGTATCCCAGCCGGCGATCCAATCCGCGTCCTGATTGCCCTTGGCCATGAAGATGCCGGTCATGAGGCGGGCCCAGTGGCGGACCAGGAAATCATGCACGTCCTCCGGCGCCCGTTTCTCGCGCAGATGCTTTTCCATCTCCAGGCGGATGCGGTCGAGGACGTCCAGTTCACTGGGCACGGAATCGAACATGTGATGGTTGGGGCGCACGCGTGGATAACGGCGCACGCCGTCACATCTTTAGATTCAAGAAACCAGACTTTTTGCCGATAGCTAATCCTGCTACTCTTCGTCCGCTTTACCAGACTGGATTCACCAGGGAGTTTCAATCCGCATGAATACCCCGCCGCGCTCTATTCGCAAACGCCTGCTGCTGGCCCTGGCCACCCTTCCCTTCCTTGGCGTCGTCGCCGCCTTCGGCATCGCGCCGGACACCGCCATCGAGAGCATTCCCCGCGAGACCGTGGTCGAGAATGTGGTCCTGCCGGAGGCCAGCCCTACCGATAGCGGCGCTTTCGATTTCTGGCGCGAAGAACGCATCGGTCGGGGAGATACCCTGTCCAGCCTGCTGTCCCGCATGGGCGTGGCTGCCGGCGATGCCCGCGAATTCCTGGCCGTCGCGCGCGACAGCCAGCCTCTCGCCCGACTGGTTCCCGGCCGCACCGTGTTGGCGCGCGTGACATCCGGCGGACAACTCCTGCTGTTCCGCTATCTGGCGTCCGACGAGACCCTGGTGGCGGTAAGCCGCGCCGGTGGCGCATTCAAGGCCCAGCAGCACAAGGTTGTTCTGGAACCGCGCATGATCATGCGCTCCGGAAAGATCCAGGGCTCCCTGTTCGGCGCCACCGATGCCGCCGACGTGCCCGACCGCATCGCCTCCGAGATGGCGGAAGCATTTTCCGGTGACATCGATTTCCATAAGGACCTGCGCCGGGGCGATCACTTCTCCGTGGTTTACGAGGGCTTCTATTTCGAGGGACAACTGGTCAGGACCGGGCGACTCATGGCGGCGGAATTCGTGAATCAGGACAAGCCTCACCAGGCGGTCTATTTCAAGGATGCCCAGGGCCGTGACGGCTACTACACGCCGGATGGCCAGAACATGAAGCGCGCCTTCCTCAAGTCTCCCATGCCCTTCACCCGGATCTCCTCCGGGTTCTCGAATGCCCGCTACCACCCCGTGCTGCGCGAGTGGCGCGCCCACAAAGGCATCGATTACGCCGCCCCCACCGGTACCCCGGTACGCGCCGTGGCGGACGCCGTGGTCAATTTCGTCGGCAAGCGGGGGGGCTATGGCAATCTGGTCCTGCTCAACCACCAGGGCAACTACAGCACCGCCTACGGCCATCTTTCCCGTTTCGGCAAGGGCGTCAAACGGGGCGCGCGCATCAGCCAGGGGCAGGTCATCGGCTACGTGGGGGCGACGGGCCTGGCCACCGGGCCTCATCTCCATTACGAATTCCGCGTGGCGGGCCTCCAGAAAAATCCCCTGGCCTTGAAACTGCCCACGTCCTACCCCCTGGATGCGCGCGCGAAAATCCAGTTCGCCGGCATGGCGAGGCCCCTGCTCGATCGCCTGGAATTACTGCGATCCACCAATCTGGCTTCCTTGAACTGATCCGCCGCGACCGGCTGGATCACCAGCTGGCGGGCTACAGGTTGCAGAAGGTCAGATCGAATTCCACATCCCTGTCGCAAAGACGGGGCTTCTGGATGGTGTCCGGCGACAAGAACCGGATATTCAGCGCGTACTTGTTGGCGCTCACCTCCGGGGCACAGGGGGCATCCATGGCCACCCGCAGGAGATGCGCGGTCCTGCCACCCAGCATGAGTTGAAACAGCCCCTGGCTGGCGGTGTGCTGGCTGACGTGGCCGCTATCCCGCAGGATGCGCAGGACGATATCCCCCGCACCCTTGAGAGGCAGCAGGGGGGCCAGCCATTGCATCAGATCGGCGCTACGCTTGCCGGGCGACTGGCTCAACCAGAAGTGATAAACGGGGAGATCGAAGCTGCAGGTACCGCCGGGAATGCCGGCGCGCCCCTTTATGCCCAGCAACCATTCATTGTCCCGGACGTGCTGGCCAATCTTGCCGGTCATGGCATGGATATCGGCCAGGGCCGAGGTAATGTTTTTCAAGACTTCGCCGAGGCGGGTCGAATCCACCGCCGGGTTGCTGCGCAGCGCTTCCAGGCTCGATTTCTGGCGTTCGAGTTCCTGGATGAGTTCGCTCTTCAACTCGGATCGGGCGGTGACATCGACGATTTCGAAAATGCTCAGCAGGGCGGCATGATGGGAGCGCGGATCCTCCTCCCGAATGAAAAACAGGGCTTTGCCGAACAGATCCTCAAGCCGCAACCAGGTACGGATGCGCTCATTGAGGGGGAATTCGTAAACAGTCACCGGGCGTGTCCGACAGGTCGCATGAGAAATTCAGCGCAAAGGCTTGAATGGGCAGCGATTTTGCAGGATTGCCCGGCTTTAGTGCAATGAATTGTTGTGGTTTTTTTCTAAACAGGCGGTCGCGAGATGTAGATAAAGCGCATGCAATTGCCGCACGCTTTCTCGCAGCGCGGGTAAGTCAGCCCGATTTTCGATGACATCGTCCGCGATATTCATGCGTTCGAGGCGACCGGCCTGGGATGCGAGAATGGCCCTGGCCTGATCCATGTCCACCCCGGGTCGGGCGGCGGTACGCAGAAGTTGCTGTGACTCGTCGCAATCCACCACGGCGATCCGGTCCAGGAAGGGACGGTATGCCGCCAGGTTTTCCGCCAGCAGGGGCACCACGATGACCACATAGGGACCCCAGGCGGATTCGATCTGGCGCAGCGATTCCTCGCGTATCAGGGGATGAAGAATGGCCTCCAGTCCGCGTCTCGAATCGGGATCGGCAAATACCCTCGCGCGCATGGCCACCCGATCGAGCGCGCCATCCCGATCGATCATCCCGGCACCGAACGCCGCCCTTATCGCGGGCAGGGCCGCGCCGCCGGGTGCCGTCAACTGTCGGGCGATGGCATCGGTATCCACCACGTCGGCCCCCAGGTCGGAGAGTATCCCGGCCACCGTGCTTTTACCCGACCCGACCCCACCGGTCAGTCCCAGGCGGAATCGTCGCGCCATCAGCCCAACCAGAGGTGAACCAGGAAATCACCCCAGAACAGGCCGATGACTCCACCCAGGGCAAGCCAGGGACCGAAGGGGATGGGATTGGCGCGGTCATGACCGCCGAGAATGATCATGGCGATCCCCACCAGGGCGCCGGCCAGACTCGCGACCAGGACAATCGGCAAGAGCATCTTCCAGCCCAGCCAGGCACCCAATGCCGCCAGCAATTTGAAATCGCCGAATCCCATGCCCTCCTTGCCGGTAAGCCCCTTGAACAAGTGATAGATGCCCCACAGGCAAAGATAGCCCGCCACCGCGCCGATAACGGCCTGTTCCAGCGGCACGAATACGTCATTCAGGTTGACCAGCAGACCCGCCCAGGCCAAAGGCAGCGTGATGTTGTCCGGCAGCAGGCGGGTATCCAGGTCGATGAAGCTCAGCGCGATCAGGGCGGCCAGCAGGCACCAGGCCAGGAGCGCCTCGACCCCCAATCCCCAATGCCATGCCGCATAGGCGAACAGCAGGCCGGTAAGCGCCTCGACCAAAGGATAGCGCCACGAAATCGCCGCGCCACACGCCGAGCATCGCCCCCGCAGAAACAGCCAACTGAGGATGGGGACGTTTTCGTACCAGGCGATGCCATGCCCGCATTGCGGGCAGGCGGACGCGGGAGTCCAAAGATTGTAGGCGGCAAGCGCCCCGGCCCGGGATATTGCGCCATCCTCATGGGAGGGCGCCGGAACCGCTGGCAAGGCTTCCGCGTTTTCGCCGAGCCAGGCGCATTGCTCGCGCCACTCCCGCTCCAGCATGCGGGGCACCCGGTGTATGACCACATTGAGGAAGCTGCCTACCAGCAGACCCAGCACCAGGGCAAGGGTGAAAAAAACCCCTGGCTGGTCGGCGAATAGCTCCAGCACGGCGGGATGGCTCAGATCACCGACCCCATCTTGAAGATCGGCAGATACATGGCGATGACGATGCCCCCGATAAGCGTGCCCAGGATCACCATGATGAAGGGTTCCATCAGGCTGGAAATGCCCGCCACGGCTTCATCCACTTCTCGTTCGTAATAATCGGCCACTTTTGAAAGCATGGAATCCAGTGAGCCGGACTCCTCGCCGATGGACACCATCTGGATCAGCATGTTGGGGAAAACGCCGGCCGTCTGCAGGCAAACCGCCAGGCTGGAGCCCGTGGCCACCTGGGTCTTGATCTTCATGGTGGCCTCCATGAACACGTGATTCCCCGCCGCCCCGGCCACCGAATCCAGGGCCTCCACCATGGGCACGCCCGCCGAGAACATGGATGAGAACGTCCGCGCCCAGCGGGATACCGTGGCCTTCTCGATCAGCGGCCCGAAGACCGGCACCTTCAGGATCCAGGCATCCATCCTGGCGCGCAGCGCCGGCGACCGCTGCCAGGCCCGCAATATCCCCGCCACGGCAAGGCCGATGGCGCCAAAGATCATGTACCAATAGTTCACGAAAGCATCGGAGATGGTCATCACCAGCATGGTCAGGGCCGGCAGATCCTGGCCGGATTTCCCGTAAAGATCCTTGAAGGCGGGAATGACGAAAATCATGATGCCGGCGGTGATGATGAAGGCCACCGTCAACACGATGGCAGGATAGAACAAGGCCGACTTGATCTTGCCCTTGATCGCCAGCATTTTTTCCTTGTAGGAAGCGATGCGGTCCAGCACGGTGTCCAGGATGCCAGCCTGCTCGCCGGCATAGACCAGGTTGCAGTAGAGCCCATCGAAATATTTGGGGTACTTGCGGAAAGCGACACTCATGCTGGATCCGGTTTCCACGTCCGACTTGATGTCGCCCAGGAGACGTTGCAGGGACGCATTGGCATGGCTGCGCGCGGAAATATCGAAAGCCTGCAACAGCGGCACGCCAGCCTTGAGCATGGTGGCCAACTGGCGGGTGAACAGGGCGATGTCCTTTTCGGTGATCTTCTGGCTGCGGGCAAACAGGCTCTGTTTGCGCACCTTGACCACATTGATGCCCAGGCGCCGCAAGGATTGGCGCACGAAGGCCTCACCCGGGGCCAGCATTTCACCCTTGACTTTCTTGCCGGTCTTGTCCGTGCCTTCCCAGTGGAAAGGCTCTTGCTTGGCGACCGCTGCACTCCGGGCTTGCGCCATCGGTGTCTATCCTCTCATTCGTTGGTGACGGCCAGAACCTCTTCCAGGGAGGTATGGCCCTGCTTGACCTTGAGCAGGCCGGCTTCACGCAAATTCAGCACCCCCTCGCGCCGCGCCTGCTCGGCGATGTCGGCCGTCGTGCCGTTTTTCAGAATCAGGCGGTTGATTTCCTCCGTGACCGGCATGACCTGGTAGATGCCGACCCGGCCCTTGTATCCCGTGTCCTTGCAGGTCGGGCAGCCAACCGCCGTATAGGCCTGCCAAGAACCATCCAGATCCGCCTCGGTGAATCCCGCGTTCAACAGAGCCTCCGGCGGAATCTCCACTGGCTTCCTGCAACTGGGGCACAGGCGCCGGCCCAGGCGCTGGGCGGTGATCAGGTTCACCGAGGCCGCCACGTTGTAGGACGGGATGCCCATGTTGATCAGGCGGGACAGGGTGGCGGGCGCATCGTTGGTGTGCAGCGTGGACAACACCATATGACCGGTCTGGGCCGCCTTGATGGCGATATCGCCGGTTTCGTGGTCACGAATCTCGCCCACCATGATGATGTCCGGATCCTGGCGCAGGAACGCCTTCATGGCCGAGGCGAAATCCAGTCCCGCCTTGTCGTTGACGTTCACCTGGTTGATGCCGGCCAGCTGGATTTCCACGGGATCTTCCACGGTGGAGATGTTCACGCCCGGCTTGTTGAGAATATTGAGACAGGAATAGAGCGACACGGTCTTGCCGGAACCGGTCGGCCCGGTCACCAGCACCATGCCGTAGGGCCGTTGCACCGCGTCGACCAGGAGCTTGAGCTGATCCGGCTCGTAGCCGAGTTTCTCGATGCCCATGGTGGCTGAAGTGGAATCGAGGATCCGCATGACGATCTTCTCGCCATAGAGCGTGGGCAAGCTGGAGACACGAAAATCGATGGCCTTGTTGCGGGACAGGACGAGTTTCATGCGACCGTCCTGGGGCACCCGCTTTTCCGAGATATCCAGCTTGGAAATCACCTTGATGCGGGAAGCGATCTTGTCCTTGATGGCCAGGGGCGGCTGGGCCACCTCGTAGAGCATGCCGTCCATGCGGTAACGGATGCGGTAGTTCTTCTCGTAGGGCTCGAAGTGGATGTCGGACGCGCCGCTGTTGATGGCATCCAGCAGGATCTTTTGCAGGTACTTGACCACCGGCGCATCGTCGATATCGGCGGCCGCCGCGGTATCGGCGGCGTTCTGGGCCTCATCGTCGCTGAACTCGAGATTCAGGTCCTCGGTTTCGATGGTCTTGAGGATGCTTTCCTCGGTGGCCTCGCCATAACTCTCCAGCCAGCGGCCCAGCTTGTCGTCCTCGACGACGATGGGGTCGGTGGCCAGGCTGGTCTGGAACTTGATGTCGTCCAGCGCCTTGAGATTGCTGGGATCGGACAGGGCGACGAACAGGCGGTTGCCGCGCTGGGCGATAGGCAGTACCCGGTGCTTGGCCAGCAGCTTGGGATCCACCGCCCCCCTGGGCATGACGGCCGGATCCAGGGCATCCAGATTGAACAGGGGAATGCCGAAGTTGACGGAGGCAAAGGCCGCCACCTGGTCGGCGCGAAAACGCCGCGTGCGCAACAGATGGGCGATGAAGCTCTCGCCCGAACTCCGGGACTGGTTCTGCAGGCTCTCGCCTTCCTCCGGAGATAGCAGGCCCTGCGTGACCATCGCCCGACACAGGCCGGTCAGATTGGCGCCGACGGTTACCGCGACCATAGCCCCCTCTAGCCTCTTGAATTGGTGAATCCGCGCGGGATATTGCCCCCCACCCGGGCAAATGTAAAGAAACCCGAGCTCAGCCCGGGGCGCGGCGCGGGCCGATGCGCGCGGTCTTCACCATGCGATCCTGGACCTGGACGATTTCCACTGGATAACCCGCCACCAGCACGCTGACCCCCGGCTCGGGCATGGCCTCCAGCTCCTCCAGCAGCAAACCGTTGAGCGTGCGCGGGCCGTCCACGGGAAAATCCATGCCCAATTTCCGATTCAACTCCCGCACCGGGACGGCGCCTTCCACCAGGCAACTGCCATCCGCTTCACGGATGCCGGATTCCAGCCCGCCGGGCAGCTCGGCGGTAAATTCGCCGACGATCTCCTCCAGGATATCTTCCACCGTCACCAGCCCCAGCAACTCCCCATATTCGTCGACCACCAGTCCCAGCGACTGGCGGTTGGCCTGGAATTGGGCCAGCTGGGTATAGAGCGTGGTTCCGGAAGGAATGTAATAGGGCTCCCGCAGGCAGGCGCGGAATTCGTTCACGTCGAATTCCGACTCCTTGAGCCGAGCCAGGGCGCGGCGCACATGCACCATGCCCACGACGTTGTTGGGTTCCCCCTCGTACACCGGCAATCGTGCATGGTGGCTGGTGGCGAGCTGACGCGGGATATCGTCGGGATCGGCGACCAGGTCGATGGCCTCGATCTGTCCCCGGGGCCGCATGGCGTCATCCACCGTCACATGCTCCAGATCGAACAGGTTCATGAGGATGCTCCGATGCTGAGCGGGCAGGAAAGTCCCGGATTCGGCCAGCAAGGTTCGCAACTCCTCCACCCCCATGCTGTTGGCGGCGGCATCCTCGGGACGCAGTCGCATCAGGCGCAGGAGCCCCTGCACGAACAGATTGACGAACCAGACCGCCGGGTAGAACAGCTTGAGCATGGGCGCCAGGATGAAGCTGGCGGCCGGCGCGATGCGTTCGGGATACGCGGCCCCAAGCACCTTGGGCGTCACCTCCGAAAACACCAGGATCAGGAAGGTGACCGCCACCGTGCCCAGGGTCAAGGCCAGCTCGCTCTCGCCGAACAGCCGGAAGCTGATGAGGGTCACCAGGGCGGCGGCGGCGGCATTCACCAGGTTGTTCCCCAGCAACACCACGCCGAGGAGTTTGTCCGTCTGCCCCAGCAGCCACTCCGCCAGCTTGGCGCCCCGATGTCCCGCCTTGGCAAGGGTTCTCAAGCGATAGCGGTTCACCGCCATCATGCTCGTCTCCGAGGACGAGAAAAACGCGGAGCACAACAGAAGCACGGCCAGGGCGCCGACCAGCGCGCCTAAAGGGATGGTATCCAAGCGGACTTACGGGGATTGCGACGGGCCGAGTTTAGCGTCAAGCGCGGGATGCGTCATGGCCGGGAAATCCTGGGCCACGCGAACGAGGGTCATCAGGGCGGATGACGCCCGGCCCATCCGTGTCAACCAATCAGCGCCAGCTTCTCGGCGCGGCTCATTTTCTTGACTTCGCGTTCGCGCCGCGCGGCCTCCGACCGGCTGCCCGCCGGCTCGAAATAGGCCAGGGTCACCGGCCCGCGCCCCCTTGTATAGCGGGCGCCCAACCCGCCGCCCGAATTATGTTCGGCCACGCGGCGATTGATATCGGTGGTGATGCCCGCGTACAGGGTACCGTCCGCGCAGCGCACCAGATAGACAAACCAGGGGCCCGGTTCGGGCAAGGCGGACATCCGCCACAAGCCTATTGTCTTCCGGCCTCATAGAGAGACGGGGTCACCCGGGCGTGGGCGAGATACTCCCGCAGATGCTTGATGGCCTGCCGATCCAGGACGTTGCTGTGATGGGGACGATGCAGGATCCCCTCGACGCCGTTCAACACGACACGGATGCGGGCGCCGGAAAGGGTTTCCACCGAGGCCCCCAGGTGATGCAGCAGGGACTCGACTTCCCGCCAGTGGATATTGCCGCTGATGGGGTCCTGGAAAATGGCGCGAATGAAATGTTCGTGTTTGTGGCTCATGACGAGGATTCCCCTAACTCGCGGAGCGCGTGGATCGCGGGCACGTCATGCTTGACCCGGCGCCCACCTCATTCCACCGCGGCATCATCCGTTGGAGGAATGCTTGCCTCGGCGGGAGGCGCATCGCCCTTCTGGGCCTTGCGCTGCTTCTTCTCTTCCTGTTTCTGTTTCTTCGCCAGGTCTCGCTGGCGTTTCTCGTACTGGTAGTTCGGTTTGGCCAAGACACGCTCCTGTTCGCGGATGGATGGGCGGCGGTCAAGCCGCGCGCGGGTTCCAAGTTTGAGCCGTCCGGCGGCCAATGTCACGGCCGACGATGGGAACGCGCCGGAGGAATCACTCCGGTGCGTGGCCTTTCTTGTCGGCGGAGATACGGTCCATGAGGGCGAACAGCACGCCGGAAAGCACGAAGGTCATGTGGATGCCCACCTTCCAGCCGAGTTGCTCGTTGGTCAGGCTCTCCACATGCATGAAGGCCTTGAGCAGTTCGATACCCGAGATGGCGACGATAGAGCCGATCAGCTTCATCTTGAGCTCGGCGAAGCCCACGTGACCCATCCAGCCGGGCCAGTCCTCGTGGCTCGCGGCGTCGAAGCGGGAAACGAAGTTTTCGTAGCCGGCGAAGACGATGATGATCAGCAAATTGGCCACCATCACGACATCCACCAGGGTCAGGACGCCGATGATGACGTCGCCGCCCTCGGCGGTGAACACCAGGGGCACGAAATGAACGAATTCCTTGACGAACTTGACCAGCAGCAGGGCCAGGGCCAGCACCAGGCCCAGGTAGAAGGGCACCAGCAGCCAGCGGCTGGCGAACAGGAATTTTTCCAGCTGGGTTTCCACGTGTTTCATTGCGTGCTTTCCTTGCGATTGCGTGTGGCGTAGAGGCTGGCCGCCACGGAGGACGAGAGTATGAGGGCGACGATGCCCAGCGCCAAGCCGATGGGAACCTTGTAGAAATCGACCACCAGCATCTTGGCGCCGACGAAGACCAGGACCATGGCCAGGCCGTATTTCAACAGGTGGAAGCGTTCGTTCATGTCGGCAAGCAGGAAGTACAGGGAGCGCAGGCCCATGATGGCGAAGATGTTCGACGTGAACACGATGAACGGATCGGTGGTCACCGCGAAGATGGCCGGGATGCTGTCCACGGCGAAGATCACGTCCGAGGTTTCGATCAGCATCAGCACCAGGAACAGGGGCGTGAACCAGCGCGCGCCGTTCCTGACCACGGTGAAGCGCTCGGCGTGGTACTCGTGGGTGATGCGCAGGTGCTTGCGCATCCACTTCAATATCGGGTTGTTGGCGAGATTGGACTCGGCCTCGGCAAAGATCAGCATCTTGAAACCGGTGATGACCAGGAAAGCGCCGAACAGGTACAGCACCCAGTGGAACTGCTGCACCAGCCAGGCGCCGGCCAGGATCATGGTGGCGCGCATGACGATGGCGCCGAGCACGCCATAGACCAGCACCCGGCGCTGGTACTCGGCCGGCACGGCGAAATAACCGAAGATCATGATGAAGACGAAGATGTTGTCCACCGACAGGGACAACTCGATGAGGTAGCCGGTGAGAAACTCCAGGGCCTTGGCATTGGCCACGGCGCGTCCGGCGGTACCGTCCAGCCACCACCACAGCAGGGCACAGAAACTCAGGGACAAGGTCACCCACACCCCGGTCCAGCCCAGGGCCTCCCTGGCGGACACCTTGTGGGCGGTCTTGCCGCCCAGGACGAACAGGTCCAGGGCCAGCATGGCCAGGACGAACAGGATGAAGCCGGCCCAGAACATGGGCGTGACGATGCTGGCGAGTTCCATGGGGTGCCTTCAAATGCCACGACAGGCTGGCGTGGCGCGAGGGCGTGACGACCGGCAAACGCTCGCCGTCACGCCCTCGCGTCACGCCGCGGCCACACGCATCAGCGAATTTCCGCGTTGGCCTCCAGGGCGGCGATACGCTCTTCCAGCGGCGGGTGGGTCATGAACAGGCGCTTGAAGCCGCCCGCCCTGCCGCCGCTGATGCCGAAGGCGGCCATCTTGTCGGGCAGGGGCTGGGGATCATGCTGCGCCTGCAGACGCTTCAGGGCATTGATCATGGCCTGGCGCCCGGCCAGGCTGGCACCGCCCCGGTCGGCGCGGAATTCGCGCTGGCGCGAGAACCACATGACGATGATGGAGGCCAGGAGGCCCAGCACCAGTTCGGCGACGATCATGGTGACGAAGAAGGCCGGGCCGTGGCCGTTCTCGTTCTTGAACACCACCCGGTCCACGGTATGGCCGATCACCCGCGACAGGAACATGACGAAGGTGTTCACCACGCCCTGGATCAGGGCCATGGTGACCATGTCGCCATTGGCGGCGTGGGCGACCTCGTGACCCAGCACCGCCTCGGCCTCTTCCCGGGTCATGCCGCGCAACAGACCGGTGGAAACCGCCACCAGCGAGCTGTTCTTCGTCATGCCGGTGGCGAAGGCGTTGACCTCGGGCGAATCGAAGATCGCCACTTCCGGCATCCTGATACCCGCGGCCTGGGCCTGGCGGGCCACGGTCTGCACCAGCCAGAGTTCCTCCTGGGTGCGCGGGTCGGTGATCACCTGGGCGCCCACCGACATCTTCGCGGTCCATTTGGAGATGGCCAGGGAGATGAAGGCGCCGCCGAAACCCATGACCGCCGCGAAGATGAGCAGGCTCTGCAGATTCAGACCGTTGGCGTTCAGGTAGGGCTCGACCCCCAGCAAACGCATGGTGACGGAGAGCACCAGCACGATGGCCATATTGGTGGCCAGGAAGAGAACGATACGTTTCATGGAAAGCTCCTTGGGTCGGGCTGGATAAACGCCGTGAAGGCTACGCTGGCCAGAACATCAAATAAAGTCGAATATATCTGCAATACTATTCGTATTATCCGAATAATAAGGCCCGCTCGTGAACTTCAAGCACCTGCACTACTTCTGGACCGTCGCCCGCAGCGGCGGCATCGCCCGGGCCAGCGAGCGGCTGCACCTCACGCCCCAGACCGTCAGCGCCCAGATCAAACTGCTGGAGGACCAGCTCGGCACCGCCCTGTTCCGCCCCGCCGGGCGCGGCCTGGAGCTCACCGAGGCGGGCCGCCTGGCCTTGAGCTACGCCGACGAAATCTTCGCCCTGGGGGATGAACTCCGCTCCGCCCTGGCCAGCCACCGGGGGGCGCCGGTGCTGCCGTTCCGGGTCGGCATCACCGACGTCATGCCCAAGTCTCTCGCCTATCAGCTGCTCTCTCCCACCGCCGGGCTGGATGAGCCGGTGCGCCTGGTCTGTCGCGAGGGCAAGCTTGACCGTCTCCTGGCGGAACTGGCCCTGAACCGGCTCGACATGGTGCTGGCCGATCGCCCCATTCCCGCCCACATCAATGTGCGGGGCTACAGCCACAAACTGGGGGAATGTGCCCTGGCCTTCTTCGCCGCCCCGGATCTGGCCGGGAAATGCCCGGCCTTTCCCGCCTGCCTGGACGACGCGCCCCTGCTGTTGCCGGGCGATGACGCCACGGTCCGTTCCCGCATCGAAACCTGGCTGGAAAGCAACCGCCTGGCGCCGCGGGTGGTGGGGGAATTCGATGATGGCGCCCTGATGATGGCCTTCGGCCAGGCCGGCGGCGGCTTTTTTCCCGCGCCGGCGGTATTGGCCGACCCCATCGAGAAGCAGTTCGGTGTCCAGCGGGTCGGCCTCGTGGAGGAGATCCAGGATGTGTTCTACGCCATCACCGGCGAGCGGCGCATCAGCCACCCGGCGGTGCTGGCCGTGACCGAAGCGGCCCAGGAGGTATTGACCCGGCTGTCGGCAAACGGCTGACGGTGATGGCCGCTCGTTATGTCCGTTCGTTATGGCCGCTCGAACAGGGCGATGGATTCCACATGGGCCGTGTGGGGGAACATGTTGGCCACTCCGGCCGCCACCAGCCGGTAGCCCTTCTGGTGGACCAGCACGGCCGCGTCCCGGGCCAGGGTGGCGGGGCTGCACGAAACGTAGACGATGCGATGGGGCGCACCGTTTGTTCCGTCATTCTCGGGCAGGGATTTCACCAACTCGATGGCGCCGTCCCGGGGCGGGTCGATGAGCAGCTTGTCGAACCCGCCCAGGCCGCCATAGGCCTCCGGCGTGATCTGGAACAGGTCGGCCACGCGGAATTCGGTCAGATGGCCCAAGCCGTTGCGCGCCGCGTTCTCCCCGGCCCGCTCCACCAGGCCCTTGCTGCCCTCGATGCCAACCACGGTCGGGCCGCGCCGGGCGATGGGCAGGCTGAAGTTGCCCAGGCCGCAGAAGAAATCGGCGATGCGCTCGCCCGGCTGCGGGTCCAGCAAGCGCATGGCGCGGCGGATCAGCATGCGGTTGATGCCGTGGTTCACCTGGGTGAACTCGGTGGGCTTGAACGGCATCACCAGGTTGAATTCCGGCAGGCTGTAGGCCAGTTCCGGGGCGTCCAGGGGATGGAAGGGATGGGCGGTGTCCGGGCCCTTGGGTTGCAGCCAGAACTGGATGTGGTGGGCATCGGCGAAGGCCCTCAGGCGCGTCTCGTCCTCCGGCGAGGGCGGCTCCAGCACCCGCAGCACCAGCACGTCCACCGCCTCGCCGGTGGCCAGCTCGATCTGGGGCAGGCGATCGCGAATGGACAGGCTCTCCACTAGCTTGCGCAATTCGGGCAGCAGAGCGGAAATCCGGGCCGGCAGCACCTCGCAACTATCCATGTCGGCCACGTAGCTGCTGCGCCGCTCGTGGAAGCCCACCAGCACGCCGCCCTTCTTGGGCACGTTGCGCACCGACAAGCGGGCCCGGGTGCGGTAGCCCCAGGTCTGGCCGTGGATGGGCGGCAGGATGGTTTCCGGCGTCACCTTGCCGATGTGGCTGAAGCAATCCTCCAGCACCCGCTGTTTGGCCGCCACCTGGGCGGCCTCGTCCAGATGCTGGTGGGTGCAGCCGCCGCAGATGCCGAACCAGCGGCAGGCCGGCTTCACCCGGTAGGGGCTGGCCGACAGGATGCGCGTCGCCTGGGCCTGCTCGAAACCGGGTTTCCTGCGGTAGCTGGCGTATTCGACGGTCTCGCCGGTCAGCGCCCCGTCCACGAACAGGGTCTTGCCGTCCCGGCGGCCCACGCCGCGGCCTTCGTGGTCCAGGGATTCGATGTAAAGGGGTTCGTGCATGAAAGGGCGCCAGCCATGAATCAAGGGCGCGGATTGTGGCAGAGCCCCGCAGCGGAGTCAGCCATCCGATGCGGCTACCTGGCCAGGGCGAAGGGCGCGGCGAGGCGAAGGGCGTGGTCGATCTCCACGGTGATCAGCCAGTCGCCCCGGCCGCTGATGCAGATCGGCAGGATGACCCGCGCCGTGAACACTCCGTCTCCATCCGCGCGCAAGGTATAGACATTGAGGCCCATGTTCATGTCCGGCATGGTGAAGCTGGCGACGACCGACTTCGCGCCCGGAGCCTTCACCCAAAGCTGGAATGGCTTGAGCGGCTCCGGCCTGCCTTGCGCCCCGAAACTGACGGCGTGGTCGCCGATGCGTGTCGCGCAGCCGGCGACCGGGTTGACACAGGCCATGCCGATGCTGACCGGTGGCGGCCCCTCCTCGCCGCCCGGCCGGAGTCCCAGCATGGCGAGCGCGCCCAGGCCCAGGGCCAGGCTGGCCGCGATCAGCGTTTTATTCATGCCGCTTCCTCCGAGTATTCGCCCCGGGCCGACGCCATCGATTGCCTCGTCTTCCGCCGGGCCGCCAGAGCGGCCTCGGATCGCTGAGAATCAGGTCTGGCGCCGAGAAAGGCGCCAGGCGTTCGAGAAAATCCAGCAGTTCCAGCACCGGTGAATCGCGAAAGAAACGGGCCTGGGGCGTCTCCATCCAGATGCGGTCGGCGTAATAGTGCACCGTGTGGGGCGTGTCGCCGATGCCGTCGCCGTCGCGATCGAAGCCCCGGTAATCGTCCCAATAGTTTCCATGCCAGTCGTTGTCGCGGGCGCTGGTGGCGCCGGACACCCCCACCTGCAGCAGGTTGTTGAGGAATTGATTGCCGCGCACGACGTGGCCGCCTTTCTCGCCGTAGAAATACATGCCGGTGACGTTGTGGGCGAGGCGGTTGCCGATGAAGCGGTGGGGCGCCTCCGGGTTGGGCGGCGCGTCGGTCTGGATGCCCACGGTGCAATGCAGCAGGGTATTGCCCGCGACCAGGGCCTCGCCGCTGCCCTTGAACGCCAGTCCGGCGCCGGCCACGTCGCGCGCGTGCTCGACGCGGTTGCCGCGCAGCGTGATCTGGTCCGAATAGAGCACGGCGATGCCGGTGGTGGTATGGCTGACCAGATTGTCCTCGATGCGATTGCGCGGCGAGAACACCAGTTGCATCCCGTAGCGGCCGTTGACAATGGCGTTGCGCGAGAACAGGTTCTCGACGGAATTGGCGATGGTGAGATCGCGGATGCCGTCCAGGAAGTTGCCCTCGATGCGGTTGAAGCGGCTGTTCCACAGGCGGATGCCGTCGCCGCGCAGGTTGAGTTCCGCCGGCCGGCCGCGAATCGTGTTGCCGCGCACCCGGGCGTGATTGGCCTGCTTCAGGTGGATGCCGAACAGCACATGATCGAGGGTGTTCCCTTCCACCCGCGCGTGGTCGGCCTCGATCAGCAGGCCGGCATCGACGCCGTCGTGGCTGTCGCCGGAGTTGGTCAGGCGCAGGCCGCGCACACCGACATGGCCGGCGCGCACGCTCAAAACCGTGCCGCGGCCGCCGCCATCCAGAATGACCCGGCCACCGCCGTCCAGGGTAAGGGATTTGCCGATCACGGCCGGGCCCGCGTAGCGTCCGGCGGGAGGGCGCAGCACGGCGCCGACGGGGGCGGCGTCGATCAGGGCTTGCAGCGGTGGCGGCCCGGCGCTGGCGCAGTCGACGCCGCAGGCCATGGCCAGGAAGCACAGGGCGTGCCGCCAGACCGGGCCATCATTCATGGCCGCAGCAAGGGAGCCAGCGCCTGCTTCAGGTCCTTTTCCGTCACCACGCCGCGCTTGGCATAGAGCACCTTGCCCTCGGCATCCACCACCAAGGTGAACGGCACGCCGGCCTGCTCGTTGCCCAGCGCCCGCATCAGGGCGATGGCCGGCTCGCGACCGGCGGCGACGGGGTAATTGAGCTGGTAGGCGAGGGCGAACTCGCCGGCGAATTCGGCGTTGTCCTCCACCGCCAGACCAAGGAAGGCGACCTTCTTGCCATGGCGGGCGTGGAGCTTGGCCAGCAGGGGCAACTCCTCGCGGCAGGGCGGACACCAGGTGGCCCAGAAATTGACGACCGCCGGGCGGCCCTTGAGGCTGTCCGTCCGTAGTTCGCCTCCGCCCGGTCGCGCGAAGGTCGCGGCGGGCACGGCATGGAAGTTGACGGGCTCCGCGGCGCTCGCGCAGGCGCAGGCCAGCAGGCCAATAAGCAGCAGGTGTTTCATAGCAGATCCCCCCGACGGAACTGCTGGTAGCCCCAGAACGCGCAAAGCGTGCCGATCAGCGTCGGCCAGGCCAGGGCGAAGATCTGATAGCCCAGTGCTCCGAACAGGTCGAAGATCACGTAAGCGGACGGCCCCAGGACGATGAGCTGGGGGTCGAACATCATCAGCGCGGCGGTGCGGAAGGATTGCAGCGGATTGAACAGGGCGATGCCGACGGCCACCTCGGCCGGGGCGTGCTCCTGGATCATGACGCCGAGCAGGATGAGGTCGAGGAACAGCAGCATCACCAGCCAGACCAGGAAGGCGGCGCCCTGGGCCACGTCGGTGGAGCGCGCCAGGGTGGAGATCAGCATGGCAATGCCGAGGAAACACCAGGTCATGGCGGCGAGCAGGGCGGTGTAATAGCCGAAGATGCCCCAGGGCACCTCGATATCCACCACCAGGGCCCACAGCGTGGCGCCCAGCATGGCCAGGAAGACCGGCGCGAACACCATCAGGTAGCGCCCCAGGAACTTGCCCCAGAACCAGGCGGAGAGCGACACCGGCAGGGCAAGCAGGTACTCGAACACGCCCGCCTCCCGGTCGCCCGCCACCGAGCGCACCGTGGTGATCAGCACGAAGATGGGCAGGATGGCCATGGCCAACTGGATGTAGGTGACCAGCAGGCGGGACAGGCCGATGAAGCCCAGCACGCGGGATTCGGTCAGTCCGAACACGAACAGCAGGGCGACGATGCCGCCGAACACCAGGGCATGCACGGCGAACCAGCGCGCGCGCAGGGAGGTGTTGACCTCCAGGCGCAGGGTGGGCAGGAAGTCGCTCATTCTCGGCATTACTTTCCCCTGGCCAGGATGGCCGCCTTCATGGTGGCGAAATCGACGCTGCCGGCCTCGGGCTTCGCCAGGGCGCCGTAGCCGTAGGCCATGGGCGTGGTTTTGCCCGGCAGGTAGTGCGCCTTCCTGGCGTCCAGCCATTCGCCGCCGCGGAAATCGGCCACCCAGAGCTCGGTGTCCGGCGCGTCGGCCCAGGAGACTTGCTGTTCCTTGAGCCAGAACAGGGCGCAACCGATATCGTCGAATTTGAACGCCTCGCGCTTCGGCCCGCCGCGCACCTGGGCGGCGTAGTGGCGGTCGCTCACCGCCATGCGGCAGCGCGCGCAGACGTCGCGGTCCCAGTGCACCCTGGCCGGGCCGTGGCCGGCATCGCGCGAGCAGGCGGGCAGGAAGGGAAGCGCGGCGAAGGCGAGCAAGCGCAGGCGGCCGCGTTGCGGGAAAGTCATGCCTGTTCCTCCAGTTCGATGTGGGTCAGCACGCCGACGTAGCGCGCCAGCATGCCGAGGAAGCGCAGCCGGTCCGGGCCGGCGATGTCGCCCCGCCAGACCAGGCCGTCGGCGGAAAGGCCCCACTCGGCGAGGGCCTTGGCGATGGCCTGCTCCTCGCGGCGCAAGACCAGGCGACAGCGGATGCGGCCGGCCAGGGCCACGTCGTCGGCCACCCGGTCGTCCAGGACGACGCGTCCCATGTCCAGTTCCAGCACCCGGTTGACCAGGGGCGCCACCTCGTCCAGGCGATGGCTGGAGATCAGCATGGTGGCCCGGCCCAGGCGCTCGGCAAGCAGGCCGAAGAAGGCGTGGCGCGCTTCCGGATCCAGATTGGCGGCGGGCTCGTCCAGGATGAGCAGTTCGCAGTCCCGCCCCAGGGCGATGGCGATGAGGATCTTCTGCTTCATGCCGCCGGACAGCTTGACGAAGGGCAGGTGCCGCACCTTGGCGGTCTCCAGGCCCAGCCGGGCGGCCACCTCCTCGAAGCGGGCGGGGTCGCGGGCGGCGAGTTCGCCGGCGAAACGCAGCAGATCGCCCACGCTCATGCGCAGCGGCGGCGGCAGTTGCGGCACGAAGCCGACCCGGCGCAACAGGTCGGCCCGGCCCTGGCGCGGGTTCAGCCCCAGCACGGAAAGCTCGCCGGCATGGACGTATTCGCCCAGCAGGCAGCGGATCAGGGTGGTCTTGCCGGCGCCGTTGGAGCCGATCAGGGCGACGCGCTCGCCGGCGGCGATGTCGAGGTCCAGGTCGTCGAGGACGACGCTCTTCTTGAATTGCTTGGTGACGTGGCGAAGTTCGATCAATTGGCGTTCCCGCGGTTGGCGTGGATCATGGCGGCCAGGGCGCATCGCGCCGCGTGGCGGCCGCGGCATCCTACGGAGCTTTCGCGGCCGGCGCCACTCACAGCCATTTGCTCAGCCCCTTGACCTCGAACTTGAGGGCATCGCTCTTGCACACGTCCACGCACAGGCCGCAGCGGGTGCAGTCGGCGCCGATCTCCATGCGGGCGTCAGTGGCCCGTCCCTTGATGACGCAACTCAGCACGTGGGGCACCAGGCAGACCTTCTGGCAGTCCCCCTCATGGAAGCAGTTCTCGACCCGGTAGGCCACGTGCAGTGGAGTGATCAGGCCAACGGCGCCGTAGGTGAGGCCGATGGGGCAGAAATAGCGGCACCAGAAGCGGCGTGAATAGAACACCTCGAAGGCGAGCAGCAGCAGCACCCACAACAGGGCGAGCCCGGGCCCGTAGATCAGCGCCCGCGACAGGATGCCGGTGGGGGAAATGGCCTCGAACACGGTGTAGCCCGTGGCCAGGGCCAGCAGGGCGAACAGGACCCAGAGCAGCGTGCGCATGCCGCGGTGGAAGACATGGTCCTTAACGATCTTCTTGCGCGCCAGATAGAGGTGCAGCTTCTCCGTCCATTCCGCGAGCAGGTGGTAGGGACAGAGCCAGGAGCAGAAGGCGCGCCCGCCGAACAGCACCCAGAAGACGAAGATCGTCAGGGTACCGATGAGCAGGTTCACGATGATGTGCTTGTGGGCCAGCATCACCTGCAGGGCGGAATTCAGGTCGATGAAATGGAAGCCCAGCAAGCGGGAGGCGGACAGGGAGCCTTCCAGTATCTGGATGTCCAGTTTGTAGGAGACCAGGAACAGGACATTCGCGAGGATCAGAGCGATCCAGCGGCGGTTGCGCCATTTGTGGGATTCCTTGGCGTCCTGGGTCTTCAGCAGCTTGAGCTCGTGGCGGGCGCCGCCCTCGACACGCTTGAGCTCGTGGATGTGCCGGGCTTCCTCGCTGAATTCGCCGGGCTCGGGCCGGTGGGGTTCGCCGCCCAGGAGCAGTCGCAATGATTCGCGCATTCCTCGCAACATCATGCCCTCCATCCCTTGCGGGCGTCGATGACGATGGCGGCCGGCTCGGTCGGGCAGACCATCTCGCAGACGCCGCAGCCGACGCAGGCCTCGTGCACCACCGGAGTCATGCGCCCGTCGCCATCCTTCTCCAGGCTGATCGCGTCCTTGATCGGGCAGGCGCGCACGCACAGATCGCACAGCGCCAGATCGAAGGGATGGTCGTTGAGCGGGATCGGCCGCCAGCGGTCCACGTCCATGAAGCGCAACAGCCCCGGGAAGCCCGCCTCCCGCGCCCCGCCCTTGTGGCCCTTGCCCTGGCGCGCCAGGCAGAGATCGGGCCGGGCCAGGCGCGCCACGCCCATGCGCTCCTTCAGGTTGAGGGTGGGCTCGGGATCCTTCTCCTTGGCCAGCAGGATGGGCGGGCCGGGCATGCGCATGGCGCCGCGCGCGGCCATGTGGGAGGGCTTGGTGTAGGTCAGGGCGCCGGTGGGACAGGCCAGGATGCACTGGGCGGCGTCGCAGGAGAAATCGCAGGCCTGGTCCCGAGGCGCGATGTAGGGCGCGCCGATGCCGTAGCCATCTACCATGTCGGCGAGCTTCAGTGCCTCCACCGGACAGACCTGGACGCACTGGCCGCACTTGATGCAGGAGGCGAGGAAATCGTCCTCCTCCAGGGCGCCCGGGGGGCGCAGCCGGTGTTGCGACGCGCCCGCCACCGGCAGGTAGCCCAGCGCCGAGACGCCCAGCACCACGCCGGCACCGAGCGCGGAGCGCAGGAAGCGGCGGCGCGCCTCTTCCTTATGATGCCGGGAGGGAAGGGGTTTGCTGGCTGGAGGGACGGCCATGGCGGCCTCCTTGGGGCTTGCTGAAGCGCGGCGAGCTATCGCGCAGAATCAGCGTGGGGCTGGAAAAGGGGGCGAGGCGCTCGAGGAAATCCAGGGCTTCCATCAGGGGCGCGTTCTTGAAGAACAGCGCGTGGGGCAGATCCATCCAGATGCGGTCGGCATAGGCCAGGATCTCGTGGGGGCTGTCGCCGTGCCCATCGTTATCGCGGTCGAAGCCCTGGTAGTCGTCCCACCAGTTGCCGCGCCAGGTATTGCGGACCGCCGAGCCACCGCCGTTCACCGCCACCTGGGTGATATTTCCCTCGAACACGTTGTCCGTGACGATGTTGCCGATGCGCTCGTTGTTGAACAGGATGCCGATGCCATTGAAGGCGATGCGGTTGTTGCGGATCCAGATCTTGGTATCGGGTTCGTAGGGCGACAGGTCGGAGCCGATGCCGGTGGCGCAGTAGATGATGTCGTTGCTCTCCACCAGAGTGTTGCTCGCTTCCTTGAAGCCGATGCCCATGCCGGTGGCGCCGTTGGCGTGGGAAATGATGTTGTTGCGGATGATCACGCCGTCCGTGTACATGACGTAGATGCCCACGGCGTTGTCGTAATAACGGTTGCCCTCAACCAGGTTGGAATGGGCGAACATGAAGTGCATGGAATAGCGGCTGCGCCGGCCGAGGTTGTTGCGGATGACGTTGCCGTCGGAATACCAGACCACGAAGTCGCGCGAATCGATCAGGCTGTTGCCCTCGACCCGGTTGTTCTTGCTGTACCACAGGCGCAGGCCGTCGCCGCGCACGCCGAGATCAACGGGCTTGGAGGTGATGCGGTTGTTGCGCACGATGTTGTCGTTGGACTGGCGCAGGTCGATGCCGAACAGGCAGTTATCGATGACCAGGTTCTCGGCCACGTTGCGGTTGCCCCGAATCTCCAGGCAGGCATCCTCGGTATCGTGCAGATCGCCAGAACCGGTCAGGCGCACGCCGCGCAGCACGGCGCCGTCGCTGGCGATCGTGAACACGCTGCCCTTATCGCCGGCGTCGATGATGACCTTCCCGCCGCCATCGATGGTGAGCGGTTTGGTCAGGTGCACGGGTCCGGCGTAGGCGCCGGGAGGCGGACGCAGAACGGAGCCGGCGGGAGCGGCATCCACCAGCGCCTGGAACGGCTTCAGCCCGTGGATGCGCTTGTCACGCTGATAGAGCGGGTAGACGGGTTTGGGCGCGTTCACTTCCGTGCGCAGCGTGCTCCGCACCGAGAAATCCGGCATCGCGACGCCGCCCGGGGCGACCGCCGCGGCGTCCAGGGACAGCAGCGACATGACCAGTAGTGAAACGCGAAGCGGGCGCATGGGTTTCAGCCGGCGTCGGTCCCCTCGCGCATCGCCTTGCGCCGCAGCAGGATGGCTGGCGCCAGCAGGCCACTGGCCAGCAGCAGCAATCCATAGCCGATGTAGGGATAGGAATAGGTGGAGAACTGCGCCACCTTGCCCTCGCCGAATACGGTGGGCATGAAGGGTTTCACCGTGAACGCGCCCCAGGGATGCAGGTTGTGGCCGAAGAACCAGAGCCAGCCGGCGTAGTCGATGACGAAGAAGATGGGCAGCAGGGCCGGCACCAGTGCCAGCAGCAGCGAGAACGGGCGCGAGACCCAGACGCCGACGAGCACGATGAGCATGGCCGCCACCAGGCCGGCCATGGTGGCCTTCAGGGCGAGTTCCAAGTTGTCGGTCCAGCGGGCAATGGTGGCCGGCTCGTTGAAATAGGCGCCGGCGGCGGTACGGTAATGGTCCAGTAGCGCATCCATGCGCCCGGCCGCCAGCATCTCGCCGCCCATCCAGGCGGCCACGGCCGCGAAACCGGCCGCCAGCACGACCACCTGGGTCTTGCGCGCCGGAAAGGCGAAGGCCACCAGCATGGCGGCGAAGAATCCGAAGAAGTAGCGCGACAGGCCACGCTCCACCGGCGCCCCGGCGTCGATGGGATACATGCCGACGTAATGGTTGATGGTGTTCATCTCGTGCACGCAGTCCAGTTGCTGTTTTTGCGTCTCGCCGCGCATTTCGGTCTCGCGGCTGTCGCCCAGGTCGCCCTGGAATATTTCGTCTTTCTTGATCGCCGCGCCCTTGCAGCCGTTGAACACGCCGTTGAAGTGGAAGTGGATGCGGATGCCATCGGGAAAGGCCTCGGGTGGGTAGTTCGGGGCAGTGAGCGACACCCACCAGATCGGCGCGAAATAGGTCGCGATCAGCACCAGCAAAGCGCCAAAGGTGAGTAGCCGGGTGGTCTGGGCGGGCGAGCGGGTCATCTCGACATCCTGAGAGTGGAAAATAATGGGGGAGAAAGACGGCGGGCGCGTCGGCGCCCGCCGCGGAGATTACTTCTTCTTGGCGATCGGCAGACGCGCCATGTAATCGCTGACCGCCTCGATGTCGGCATCGCTGTAAGGCTTGATCACCTTGAGCATGTCCTTGTCGGCGTTCTTGCGCTTGCCGGCGCGCATCTCGTCGAGCTGGCGCTGCATGTACTTGAAGTGCTGGCCGGTCAGCATGGGGATGAACTTGGCTTCGTCGCCCTCGCCTCCGGCGCCGTGGCAGGACTTGCAGTCCTTCTCATACAACTCCTTGCCACGCTTGACGTTCTTGCCCGAGCCCTTGCCATTCTTGGCGGAGAGCTTGAGGGTGTGCATGTAGGCGGCGGCGTCGGCCATCTCCTGGGCGCTCATGGACTGGGCGAAAGGCAGCATGGTGGGGTTGTCGCGGTGGCCGCTGCGGATGTCCACCATCTGCTTGACCAGCACGTTCGCGTGCTGGGCGGAAACCACGGGCAGGGAACCGTCCGGGCGGCCGATGCCGCTGGCCAGGTGGCAGCCGGAACAGACTTCATAGACTTCCTCGCCTTTCTTGGCGTCGCCCTTGAGCTTGAGCGGATCGCCCTTGTCGCCGGAAGGGGCCGCGGCCCAGGAGGCGGAGGTGGCGAGGACGATACAGAGGGCGAGCATCTTGCTGGCATGCATGTTCATACTCCTTGAACTTGGGATGGAGGGTAATGGCGAGGCGCCTGCCGTGAATGGAAAGCCAAAGCGCGTCGCGCGGCCTTGATGAACATCAAATAACTTGACCTGAATCAATATTCTTCATGAAGAAAAAAGGGGGGAGCCGTGCCCCCCCCCTTCGAACTACCAGACCTTACTTGACCTTCTTGGCCTTGTTCTGCTCAAGATAGGCCTTGGCGCGTATGCCGATGTCGGCCGCCTTGACCTGGTACTGCCACCATTGGCCGGCCCACAGGGTGGCGTTCTGCCAATCCCCGGCCTTGGCCGCGGCTTCCATCTTGGCCTTGACGTCCTTGGTCTTGCCCAGTTGGTCGAAGGCATCCTCCACCAACGCCACCACATCCGGGAAGTCCTTGTAGTTGACGCTGGTGATGTAGGCCACGACCGAGTCGATGACCGCCTGGGTTTCCAGGTTGGTCTTGTACTGCTTGTCATAGTCCGCCTTGGTATAGACCTTGGCGTCCGCCTTGACCATCTTGCCGGGCTTCCAGCCCTTGGGCTTGACCAGCATGTAGCCCTGCATTTCCAGGTGCAGCGCGGAGCAGAACTCGGTGCAGTAGTAGGGGAAGACGCCTTCGCGGTCGGCCTTGAACTTCACCGTCACGGTCTTGCCGGGTTCCACCGAGGCGTGCACGTTGAAACCGCCGACGGTGAAGCCGTGGGTTTCGTCCTGGGCGCGCTCGAGGTTGGTGAGGTGGATGGTCACTTCGTCACCCACTTCCACGTTGTCGATGATTTCCGGAACGATGTGCGAACGGATCAGGGAGCCATAGACCGTCACCTTGTTGCCCTTCTTGACCACCTTCTCCTCGCCGCCCTTGACCGCGCCGGGGTGCGGGCTGTCGGTGCGGCTGTCGGTGCCGAGCTTGTAGCGGATGCCGGGCTTCAGCTTGTCGGCGGAGATACCCACCGCGTAGTGCGGCTCGCCCAGGCCAATGGGCATGTCGTAGATCAACTGCATCTTGTCGTTGCTGATGTCGATCAACTGGTGGTTCTGGGGGTGCAGCGGGCCTACCGGGTTGAAGCGATCGATGGCCAGCTTGTTCAGGGCGATGAGGTACTTGCCATGGGGCTTCATCGTGTCGCCTTCCATGGTGGCGAGGTGACCGACGTTATAGTGGATGGCGATCTTGTCCAGCACCTTGCCCTTGCAGTAGTCCCACTTGGCGACCTGGGAATCCACATACAAAGAGGTATAGGCCTCGCAGGGGGTGGAATCGAACTGGGTATGCAGCGGGCCCAGGCCGAGTTGCACCTGCTGATGCAGGGTGTCCTTCATGCCGATGATGGGGATGCCGTAGGGGTCGCGACCCTCGAACCGCCCGGCCTTGATGGCCGCCTGGATCTTGTCCCAGCTATAGACGGAGACGTGGGTGTCCAGCTTGCCGGAGACGACGATGAACTTGCCGTCCGGGGTGAAATCCACGCCGTGGGGGCTCTTCGGCTCGGGGATCAGGAACAGCGCGCCGGCGGCCACCGCCACATCCATGGGAATGACCTTATGACCGTTGATGGTCTTGGTCTTGCCCTGGGCCACCAGCTTCTCGCCCACTTTCCAGTTCATGACATGCAGGTAGTCGGTGTCCTTGGCGGAGCAACCCGCCTCGAACGGCGGACGGCCGCGCTCGATGCCACCGACATAGCGCTCGGAACAGAACGAGTTGGTCACCGCCCAGCCGTCGGACGGGCCCTTGCCCGCGTCGGACAAGTCCTGGCTATAGGGCGGCAGCTCGAAGGAGAACGACTTGCCCTGGTCGATGCGTCCCGCCTTGCGGTCGAACTTCCAGTAGGTCATGCCGCCGCGGTACTTATCGTTGAATTCCTCCAGGGGCACGAATTTCTTGTCCAGGGGCGCGGGGTACTGGGTGGCCTCGACCACATACTCGGAATTGGGGGTGACGAAGGTGCCGCCGTGCTCCGACATGAAGATGGGGTTGGCCACGATCTGCTTGGTCTCGAAGTCGCGCAGGTCGATGACGGCGATGCGCGGGTTGGCCTTGTCGTTGATGAACAGGAACTGGCCGTCGTAGATGCCGTTGGTCTCGGAGAGTGCCGGGTGGTGCGAATCCCCCCAGGTGAGCTCCTTGCCGTTGATCCAGCCGCCCCTGAGGACTTTCTTCGACTCCTCGTCGTAGCCATAGCCCTGCCACGGCTCGGGCGTGAACACGCCGATGTACTTGAGGATGCGCATGGACGGCACGCCATACACAATGACTTGGCCGGCGTGGCCGCCGGAACTGAACACGATGTAATCGTCCCGCTTGCCGCTGGGCACGTAGGTCTTGGCGGCGGCGAGCAGATCCTGCTGGGAGAGCCCGCGCTTCTTCATGACATCCTGCAGGGAATCGGCCGACCAGCTGACGGCGGCGGATAGTCCCAGCGCGGATGCCACGAAAAGAGACAGGGTATGGAGGGTGGCGCGCTTCATGGTTCCTCCTGGAGTATCGAGGGGTAGGGGGGCTGCGGCGAAATGTCGCAGCTGTTTTATAGACCATTTTTGGATGGTTTTATCTCGATGTTCGTCATGCCTGAAAAAAAACGTCCGCCAGGGGTATGCCGCGCTTCGGGGCCGGTCAAGCTTCCCAGGCTTCCAGGAACTCGAACCAGTGCTCGGCGCCGATTTCCTCCAGGCTGGCACGCACCAGGGCGATTTCCTGCTCGTACTCCCCGGCGGTGAGCACTCCGCGCATCCTCTGGAAGCGCAGGTAGACCAGCCAGGTGTTCACCACGTCGGTCTCGCAGTAGTCGCGGATGGCGGCGATCTCGCCGCGCTGCCAGGCCGGCCACACGGCGGAACCATCCATGCCCAGCTTGCCGGGAAAGCCGTAGAGCTTGGCCAGCTCGTCCAGGGGCGCGTTGGCGCGGCCGGAAAACATGGCCAGCACGTCCATCAGGTCCAGGTGGCGGGTGTGGTAGCGGTTCAGGTAGTTGTTGTACTTGAAATCCCGGTCGTCATCGCCCCAATCCCAGTATTTGGGCGCGGTGACGCCATGCAGCATGGCCCGGTAGTGCAGCACCGGCAGGTCGAAGCCGCCGCCGTTCCAGCTCACCAGCTGGGGGGTGTATTTCTCGATGCCGTCGAAGAAGCGCTGGACGATCTGGCCCTCGGTGGCATCCGGTTCCGACAGGGAGAACACCCTGAACCGGTCGCCTTCCCGCAGGGTGCAGGAGATGGTCACCACACGTTGCAGGTAATGGGGCATGAAGTCGGAACCACCGGTCTGCTGGCGGCGCATGAGGAAGGCCATTTCACCCACCTCGTGGTCGCTGGCCTCCTCCCCCACATTGTGGAGTCGGCGCAACCCGGCGATGTCGGGAATGGTTTCGATATCGAAGACGAGGACGGGGTTCATGGTGGCTCGGGATAAAATTGGGGCGATTTTATCCGGTTTGTTTTAGCGCCTGTTTCCGTGGGGAGGTCATGCGGACCGATCAGCAGTCCATGACCCGCTGGCACGTCGCCGCCGACGCGGACGATTGGCTGGTCCGGGCACTGGCCTTCGTCACCGCGGCGGAAGCCGAGGCCCTGGCCGGGCGGGGCGAGTTCCACATCGTCCTGGCCGGCGGCGGCACCCCGCGCCGGTTGTACCGGGCATTGGCCAACGAGGACCACGACTGGCTCCGCTGGCGAATCTGGTTCGGCGACGAGCGCTGCCTGGCGCCGGACGACCCGGCGCGCAACAGCGCCATGGCCCGGGAGGCCTGGCTGGACAAGGTCGGCATGCCCGCCGGCAACCTGCATGTCATCCCGGCGGAGCGGGATGCGGGACAGGCGGCCCGGCTTTATGCCAAGGAACTTTCCGGGCTTGCGGACTTCGATCTGGTGCTGCTCGGCCTGGGCCAGGACGGCCATACCGCCAGCCTGTTCCCCGGCCAGGACTGGGGCGAGGCGGAGGGTTCGGCGGCGGCACTGGCGGTGGCGGATGCTCCCAAACCGCCACCGGAGCGGGTGAGCCTGTCGGCCGAGCGGCTGTCCCGGGCGCGGCGGGTGCTGTTTCTGGTCACCGGCGCGGACAAGCGCGATGCCCTGGCCCGCTGGCGCCGGGGCGAAAACCTGCCCGCCGCCGCCATCCGGCCCCGGGCCGGCGTTGACGTATTGATGGATCAGGAAGCAGGCGCGTAGCCCCGCCCGGTCCGGGAGAAAACAACAAGAACCCCGGATTCCGGCCCCCGGCCCGCGCATGACGAATTTATCGAGAACGGAAGGAGCAACACCATGAAACGCACCCTGCTCGCCCTGGCCCTTATGGCCATCGGCACGGCCCAGGCCGCCGAGGAACGGCCCAGCAACGCCGCCGACCAGACCGGCCTGGCGGTGACCATCTACAACGGCGACCTGGCCCTGGTGAAGGATGCCCGCAAGGTCAAGGTCAACAACGGCGACAACTACCTGGCCTGGCGCGACGTTTCCGCCCGCATGCAGCCGGAAACCGCCCTGCTGCGCTCTCTGGACGGCAAGAAACTGATCCTGCTGGAACAGAACTTCGACTTCGACCTGCTCACGCCCCAGAAGCTGCTGGAGGAATCCGTGGGCGACTCGGTGCGGGTCATCCGCCACCAGCCCATCACCGGCGTGGAAGTGAGCGAATACGCCACCGTGCTTGCCGCCAACGAGGGCGTGGTGCTGAAATTCAACGACCGGGTGGAAGCCAGCCTGCCCAATCCGGGCCGCATCGCATTCATGGGCGTCCCGGCCAATCTGCGCGACCGCCCCACCCTGTCCATGGTGTTCCGCACCGAGGTGGCGCCCACCGGCTTTCAATCTCCGGCCAACGCCACCGCCGAACAAGGCATGGAACTGTCCTACCTGACCGGCGGCCTGACCTGGAAGGCCGACTACGTGGCCGAGCTGTCGTCCAGGGAAGACAGCATCGACCTGAGCGGCTGGGTCACCCTCACCAACACCAGCGGCACCGCCTACAACAATGCCCGCCTGCAACTCATCGCCGGCACGGTGAACCGGAGCCAGCCCGAGCGCGCGCCCATGCCGATGATGGCGAAAGCCATGGCCATGGCCGACGCGGCACCCGCGATGCAGGAGGAAGGCCTGTTCGAATACCACCTCTACACCCTGGACCGGCTCACCAACCTGCTCGACAACCAGACCAAGCAGGTGGCCCTGCTCTCCGCCCAGAAGGTGAAGGTGGACAAGGAATTCCGCCTCACCGGCGGCGACTGGTACTACGCCGGCCAGCATGGCGACCTGGGCAAGAAACTCAAGCCCGGTGTGTACATGGAGTTCGCCAACAAGGCCGAGAAGGGTGAGAAAGGCGAAGGCGCCGCCGGCCTCGGCGTGCCCCTGCCCAAGGGCATCGTCCGCGTCTACAAGAAGGACAGCGCCGGCCGCGCCCAATTCATCGGCGAGGACCGCATCGACCACACCGCCAAGGGCGAGACGGTCAAGCTGAAGCTGGGCGAGGCATTCGACATTACCGCCGACAAGAAGCAGACCGATTTCCAGAAGCTGGCGACCACCGGTTTCAACGCGCCCCGCGCGGGCGGCCTGATCGAGACCGCCTACCAGCTGGAAATCCGCAACGCCAAGAGCGAGAAGGTGGTGGTCACCGTGGTGGAGCCCATCGCCGGCGAATGGCAGATGCTCCAGGAAAGCCACCCCCACAAGAAGGAATCGGCCCATAGCGCGGTCTGGGAAATCCCCGTGCCGGCGGAAGGCAAGGCCACGCTGACCTGGCGGGTGCGGGTGAAGTACTGAGCGACATGCTCGATGCCATCGTCGCCGACCTGGCCGAGCCCGGCTGGTGCGTGGTACCGGATTTTCTCTCCGATGCTGAGACCGGCACCTTGCGGGCGGAATGCCGGCAAGCCCTCTCGGCAGACGGTTTCCGGCCGGCCGGCGTGGGAAGCGGGCAGGCGCGGATCCGTTCCGAGATTCGCGGCGACCATGTGCTCTGGATCGATGAAAGCCAGGCTGGCCCGGCCCTCAAGGCCGTCCTGGAAAAACTGGAAGCCCTGCGCCTGGCGGTGAACCAAGGCCTGTTCCTGGGCCTGTTCGACGCGGAACTGCACTTCGCCGTTTATCCACCCGGTGCCGGCTATCAGCGGCATCTCGACCGCTTCCGCGACGACGACCGCCGCAGCCTGACCGTGATCCTCTACCTGAACGAAGACTGGCAAAGGGACGATGGCGGCCTGCTGCGCTTCTGGCCGGCGGAGAATGGGCAGGCCCTGGAAATTGTCCCGACCGGCGGCACCCTCGTCACCTTCCTCTCCGACCGCTTCTGGCACGAGGTGCTGCCCGCCCGGCGGGAGCGCCTGAGCCTGACGGGCTGGTTCCGGCGCCGCTGAAAGCTACAACAGCACCGGCAGACGTCGCTCAAGAATGATGGAGTCGGGCGTCAGCCGCGCACCCAGGGCATACAGTTCCACCCCAGCCTTGGCCGCATCCCGTAGAGCCCGGCCGAATACCGGGTCGATATGATCGGCCGGTCTCACCCGCTCCACGTCCTCCCTCTGCACGCAGAACACCACGGCGGCCCGGGCACCCCGCCCTACAACCTCCGCCAATTCCTCCAGATGCTTGTGGGCCCGCTCGCTCACCGCGTCGGGAAAGAAGCCCTCCCCGTCAGCCACCGCTGCGGTGAGGTTCTTGACCTCCACGAAACAGGGCCGGCCGGAAAAATCCAGCAACAGATCGGTGCGGCTGCGGGCCGACAGCCTGGCCTCGGGCTTCACGCCATCGAATCCCGCCAACTCCGGAATCAGTCCCGCTTCCAGGGCCTCCCGCACCAGGCCATTGGCGCGGCCGGTATGAATGCCCACCCAGCCGCCCCCGGGCACTTCCACCAGTTCCCAGGTCCAGGACAACTTGCGCCGGGGATTCTCCGCGCGGGACAGCCAGACCCGGCTGCCTGGCGTATTCACGCCCTGCATGGAACCGGTATTGGGGCAATGGGCGATCACCATTTCACCCGTATCCAGGCGAATGTCGGCCAGAAAACGCTGGTAACGACGAAGCAGCACGCCGGGCACGAGAGTTCCAGTAAAATTCATGCCGACACGCGAATCCAGCCTCGATAGCGCGCGGGGACCAAGCCGATGATGGATTCCCCGGCATCGGTCGGAAAACTCAGGTCATGGACATCTCGGGGCAACGGGTGGGTTTCTGATCTATAAACTGAAGGCAAAAGCAAGCAAGTGGCGATGTGCGGCGGGGGTATGGAGGATTGCATGTGCTCCTGAACCACAGTTCGTACATTTCACCCGGAATTCCCGCCAAGTGTGAATTGGTTCACAGTTTATCCATCCGCCATGTTGTACGGTGTCACCATGTCGCAGAAAATATTGCAATGCCACATCTTGATGAGGTGGCAAGAATTTTTCGTTTTTTCCTAAGGAGTCTGCTATGCGTATTTCCCTGAGAACCCTGAATATCGCGCTTCTTGCTGTCGGTTGCGGCGGCCTGGCCATGAACGCCATCGCCCAGTCGAGCTACTACGACCCGACGAATATCGCCACACCCCAGGGCAAGACCACCGGTTACGAGCTCTACAAGACCATCGGCTGTCCGGGCCAGGGAATACTGGACAAGGGCTGCGCGGTGGAAGAACCGAAGAAGGCCGCACCCGTGGCCAAGAAGGCCCCCGCCTGCCCGCTGCCCGCCGGCGCCATCCTGGGTGACAAGTCTCCGTCCAACGCCAAGCCTGGCGAGTGCTACGCCAAGGTGGTCCGCCCCGCCCAGTTCCGCACCGAGACCACGCGCAAGCTGGTCAAGGAAGCCAGCGAGCGCATCGAGACCGTGCCCGCCAAATACGAGACCGTGAAGGAAAAAGTGCTGGTGAAGGAAGCCAGCGAGCGCATCGAGATCGTGCCGCCCGTTTACAAGGCCGTGAAGGTCCATGTCCAGAACGAGGAAGTCCAGGAAGTCGTTCCCGCCGCCTATGAGACCGTGAAGGAACGCGTGCTGCTCAAGGATGCCAGCACCCGTCTGGAAGAAGTCCCCGCCGTGTATGGCGAGGTGGAGGAAAAGGTTCTGGTGAAGCCCGCCAGCCGCAAGGCCATCGAGGTGCCCGCCGTGTACGAGACCGTCACCGAGAAGAAGCTGGTGCGCGCCGCCTACACCACCTGGAAGCCCGGCACCCAGACCGCCATCCAGAAGCTCGACCCGAATACCGGCGAGATCATGTGTCTGGTGGAAATCCCCGCCGAGTACCAGGACGTCAGCCGCCAGGTGCTCAAGACCCCGGCGTCCGTGCGCTACGAGGACATCCCGGCGGAATACCAGACCGTCAAGAAAACCGTGCTGAAGACCCCGGCCTCGACCCGTACCGTGCAGATCCCCGCCGAGTATGGCGAGCGCGAGGTCACCAAACTGGTGAAGCCGGCCTCCACGGTGACCAAGGTGGTGCCCGTGAACTATGAGCGGGAAATCATGACCATGGTCCAGCCCGCCACCGAGAAGCGCATCCCCATCCCGGCCGAATACGCCGAGCGCGAGGTGACCAAGCTGGTGGCCCCCGCCAAGGAAGTGCGCGTGCCGATTCCCGCCGAGTACGCCGACGTGCCCCAGGAAGTGCTGGTGTGTCCGGCTCAGGAATACTGGACCCAGTTGCTGTGCGACGAGAACACCACGCCCGCCAAGGTCACCGAAATCCAGAAAGCCCTGGCGGCCGCCGGTTTCAACCCGGGGCCCGCGAATGGTGATCTGAACGAGGCGACCATGAAGGCGGTTTCCGACTTCCAGAAGGCCAAGAGCCTGCCGCAGGATGGTTTCCTCAACATGGAGACCGTGAAGGCGCTGGGCGTTTCGCCGAAGTAAGCCGAACCAGGCCCTTTCCTCCTCGACCCAAAGCCCTTCCAGATTGGAAGGGCTTTTTTTATGGCTCTGTTCGCATTAACGAGTGATGGGCGGAGTTGGCCAAAAAGTAGGGTTCCCCCCTTTGTAAAGGGGGGAGAGGGGGGATTTCTCCAAGGCTGGCGCGGACTGAAACCGGGTCAAATCCCCCTCGCTCGCTCCCCTTTATCCCCGGAGGGGGCTTCAAAAAGGGGAAGACAACCCCACGACCGCTGTCAGCGCGACATCCATACTTAACGCGAACTGAGCTTTTTTTATCTCTCGGCGTTCAGCGATTCCCGAAACAGCGCGTCGGAGTTTTTCAGGATGATGGTGCCGTGGGTGTAGTCCAGCACGCCGGATTCCACCCATAGCCGGACCTGTCGGTTGACGCTCTCCCGGGACACCCCCACCAGATTGCCCAGTTCCTCCTGGGACAATTTGAGGCCGATGGCGATGCCCTCGGCGGTGAGTTTCCCGTATTGCTGGCCCAGGTTGAGCAGAATGCGGGCCAGGCGCGCCGGCAGGTGCAGGAAGCTGAGGTTCCCCACCATGTCGTTGGTGGAGCGGAGCCGCTTCGACAAGGCGGCCAGAAGCTTGAGCGCCACCTGGGGATTGCGTTCCAGGAAAGGCAGGAAATCCCGTCGCCACAGAACCAGGAAAGCGCAATTCTCCATGGTGGTGACCGAGGCGCTGCGGGGCTCGCCGTCGAGCAGAGCCATCTCGCCGAACACGTCGCCCGGCTCCAGGATACTGAGGATCGCCTCCTTCCCGTCCGGGGAGATGAGGCTGACCTTGACCCGCCCCTGCATGACGACCAACAGATGATCCCCGGCCTCGCCCTCCTGGAAGACCACATGCCTGGCGGGGTGGTTGACCACCCGCGCCAGCTGCATGAGGGTGGCCGCCTCCTCATCGTTCAAGGCCGCGAAGACCACGCTGCGCTTGCGTAATTCGTCGATGTCCATGTCAGTGGGGGGATATCCGATGGTTGGGGGAATGGCTCTCTCCACGCTCGCGCCGGCGGACGGGGCTCTGGCGGATTTGTTTCGCGGTGGGCGGGAACCCGTTTCCATGCTGGACCCTAGGCATCGTGATTGGCGGTAGGTGCCCAGTGTAGGGTCATGGGCGTGGCGAAACTGTGATCTGATTCACAGCCCCCTCGGCCATCCGAAACAAAATCGGCATTTCGGGCCCGTCGTCGGACGCGCGCCGGGTGGTTCGGGGATATCCGTGATCGGCGCCTTCCCCTTCGATTCCGGGCCGGGGCCCCATCCACGCGGAAACCGCATCGCCCACGGCAACGATCCGCTCCAGGCCGGGGCGCCAGGAAAACCACCGGTTGATCCGATCGGCATTGAGCCAGATCAGCGCCAGAAGCAACAGGAAGAAAAGCAGGACGACCAGGCCCGCCCTTACCCTGAATCCCGTCTCCTCGCGACGATGGACGCCACGCGCCCGACTGAATTCATGACTAATTTCCGGGGGTACCAGCTGGATGAAGGCATCCACCGCCTCGTCTCCTTGCAGCATGGCGGTCATCGGACCCGAAGGCGACTCCCAGGTAATCAGCCACTGCCGACCATCGAATCCGCCGGCCTTCAAACCGATGCGGCTGGACTGGACCGTGTACCAATAGCCCCTGCCCTCGAGCACCAGCACCCCGGGGTCGAAGTGAGCCAGGCCCGGCACGCCGCCCGAAGGCAGGTCCGGTCCGTACATCAGGACCTTGAACTTGGGTTTTGGCAACCGCCACATGGAGGATATCCAGTGTTTCTCGAATGGCCGGGAACTTGTCGGCCCGATGAATTCAGGGAAGAAAGACCGATCCGCAATTTCGCGGCCGATTTCCTTTAAATTCGACAGGCTCCTAGAATGCCGTGGTTTTCCAAAGGCTTCCAGTATGAAAAACGCTCTGCTGCAAATTTTCCGCAAACGCCATGCCTGCCATCTGTTCCAGCCGGATCGTCCTTTGCCGCCGGAAGACCTGGATTTCATCCTGGAAGCCGGACGGCTTTCCCCCTCCTCCTTCGGGCTGGAACAGTGGAGATTCGTCGTTCTGACCGACCCTCGCCACAAGCGGGCCCTCCAGGACGCGTGTTTCGACCAGCCCCAGGTGGGCTCCGCCAGCGCGGTGGTGGTGATCCTGGCCCGCCTGGCGGAACTGGATCCCGACTCCGCCTACGTGCGGCGGCTCATGGCCCGGGAATATCCCGAGGGCGAGGCGCTGGAAGGCGCCCTCAAGAACTACCGGGGTTTCCACGCCGCCACCGATATCCCGGCCTGGAGCGGCGCCCAGTGCCATATTGCCGCCGCCAACATGATGACCGCGGCCGCCGGCGTCGGCATCGACTCCTGCGCCGTCGGTGGCTTCGTGCCCGCGGAAGTCCACCGCCTGCTGGAAATCGATCCCCGGCAATGCCTACCGGTGTTGATCCTGCCCCTGGGCTATTGCGCTCAGCCCCCCGGTGAGAAACAGCGCCTGTCCCGGGAAGAGGTCGTGGAATACCGTTGAGCCCGCGGGGCTGGAAACACGGACCCCGGAAGCCGCGTCTGGCCATGAACGGCTTCATCGCTCCCTCCCCCCTCCTTCCTCGACCGAAGGGCAATTCTCTCCCTCCCGGTCGATGTCCGCCCCCCTGATGCCCGACACCACGCTTGCGCGGCCTGGACTGTGGCGGTTCGCGGGCTGGGCGCTGGTCGTCCTGGTGACCTACCTGGCCTTGACCCCCGAACCGCCAGCCACCGCCCTCCGATTCAGCGACAAGCTGGGCCATGTGGTCGCCTATGCCAGCCTGATGGGCTGGTGGCTGCAAATCGACCGGCGACCGGAACGAATGGCCCTGCTGTTCGTGCTCATGGGCCTGGCGCTGGAAATCATGCAAAGCCTTGGCGGCTACCGCACCGGCGACATCCTCGACATGGCCGCCAATACCCTGGGCGTGGGTCTGGGCTGGCTCTCGGCCCTGCTCCTGCCCGACTGGCTTGCCCGCCTCGACAAGCGTCTGGCCCGGAGTCTTGACCGGTGAGCGGACCGGTGAGCGTCCGGGAGGCCGCCCGCGCCGTTCTGGCGGAACGGGATGTGGACCTCAAGCTTTCCGGGGCGGAAAGGCTCTGGTCCGAATGGCAAGCCGGCGGACTCGTCCCGGGCCCGGAAACGGACATCGGCCCCATCCTGGACACCCCCGGCCTGCCCGACAAACCGATCCTCGCGCCGCCGAAGGCCATGCCTCGGCGGGAATTGAACGGCCCGGAAAACCACGCCGCCCTCATCCATGCCCTGGCCCACATCGAATTCAACGCCATCAACCTGGCCTTGGACGCGGCGCAGCGCTTTTCCGCCCTTCCGCCGGCGTTCTATGGCGATTGGCTGAAAGTGGCGGCGGAAGAGGCTTATCACTTCCGCCTGCTGCGGGACCACCTGCGTGGCCTGGGCCGGGACTACGGCGACTTTCCCGCCCACGCCGGACTCTGGGAAATGGCGGAAAAGACCGCCCACGACCTCCTGGCACGCATGGCCCTGGTACCCCGTCTCATGGAAGCGCGCGGCCTGGACGTCACCCCGGACATCCAGCGCAAGCTGCGCGGCTACGGCGACCGGGCCGGCGCCGACATCCTGGACATCATCCTGCGCGACGAGATCGGCCACGTGGCGGCCGGCGACCGCTGGTTCCGCCACCTCTGCGCCGAACGCGGCCTGGAGCCGGAGGCCACCTACCGGGACATGCTCGCCCTGCCCGGCGTGCCCCGGCCACGGCGGCCCTTCAATGAACCCGCCCGCCTGGCCGCCGGGTTCAGCACGGCGGAACTGGGGGCGCTTGCCGCACCCACGAAAACCTGAATCCGGACTTCCTTGTCGTCTTGCCCGGGGTGGCGCCGCGCGGGCATAATCCCGCCCTCGCGTTTCACTCTTGTTACTCCTTGTTTTATCTGGATTTTTCGAGGATACGGGGATCATGTCCGAACTCAATTCCGCGGCACTGCTGAACAAGGTATCCCCCGCCTTGCCGGTGCACTGGTATTTCGACCCCAGGATTTACGAACTGGAGATGGAACTCCTGTTCAAGGGCGGGGCCAACTACATGGGTCATCGGCTCATGACCCCCGAACAGGGCGACTTCCACGTGCTGGACTGGCTCCACGACGGCGGCAAGATGCTGGTCAACAACCCGAACGGCGTGGAACTGCTGTCCAATGTCTGCCGCCACCGCCAGGCCCGGATGCTGAAGGGCCGGGGCAACGCCCAGCACATCGTCTGTCCGTTCCACCGCTGGACTTACGATACCCAGGGCCAGCTCATGGGCGCGCCGCATTTCCCCGACAATCCCTGCCTGCACCTTAACAAGACGCCGCTGGCGGACTGGAACGGCCTCCTGTTCGCCGGTCCGCGCGACATCCACACCGATCTCGCCAAGCTGGGCGTGGCCGCCGACATGGACTTCTCCGGCTTCATGTACGAAAGCACCCAGGTCACCGAATACCAGTTCAACTGGAAGACCTTCATCGAGGTCTACCTGGAGGACTACCACGTGGTGCCCTACCACCCGGGCCTGGGCCAGTTCGTCAACTGCGACGAACTGAAGTGGGAATACGGCGAGATGTACTCGGTGCAGACCGTGGGCGTGAACGACCACCTCTCCACCCCCGGCAGCGCCGTCTACAACCGCTGGCACCAGCAGGTGAAACGCTACCGGGAGGGCAAGGACCCGGCCCACGGCGCCATCTGGCTCACCTACTACCCGGCCCTCATGGTGGAGTGGTATCCGCACACCCTGGTGGTCAGCAACATCATCCCCACCGGCGTGGAAAGCTGCCTGAACGTGGTGGAGTTCTATTATCCGGAGGACATCGCCCTGTTCGAGCGGGAATTCGTGGAAGCGGAAAAAGCCGCCTACCGGGAAACCGCCATCGAGGACGACGACATCTGCTACGGCATGCACAAGGGCCGCAAGGCCCTGTACCAGCAGGGCATCAGCCAGGAAGGCCCGTACCAGTCGCCCATGGAGGACGGCATGGTGCATTTCCACGAATGGCTGAGAAGAATGATCGAGCCCCGTCTGTAAGCGGACGACACCGGACTCCCCTCCCCCGCCCTCCCCACACGTGGGGAGGGCGCAACCCAGCGACAGCCGCGACGCCCCGCTCCTCCCCCACTTGTGGGGGATGCTGGCTGGATTCCGCCCCCCAGCCGGATAACAATGCGGCCATGCAAGCTTCCGCTCCCTACACCGCCATTCTCCCCGCTCCCTTCGGCGCCCTGGGCGTGCGCATCGCCGACGGCAAGCTCAGGGGCCTGGAATTCCTGCCCCCGGGCACGCGGCCGATCATGTCGGAACACCCCATCGCGCGGCGGGTCGCCGAAGAAATGGAGGCCTACTACGCCGATCCGGGCCACGTCTTCCACCTCCCCCTGGAACCCCTCGGCACGCCCTTCCGTCAACGGGTATGGAACGCCCTGCTGGCCATCCCCGCCGGCCAGACCCGGAGTTACGGCTACATCGCCCGGGAACTCGGCAGCGCGCCCAGGGCCGTGGGCCAGGCGGTGGGCGACAATCCCCTGCCCATCGTCATCCCCTGCCACCGGGTCATCGCCGCCGACGGCGGCCTGGGCGGCTTCAACCACAGCCGCACCGGCTACTCCCAGGACATCAAGCGCTGGCTGCTCAGGCATGAGCACGTCTTGCCCATGAACGCCGCATAAGCGGCTCTCAACGCTCCCCTCTCCTACCGGGAGAGGGGCTGGGGGTGAGGGAAACGGGCGCAGCGAATACCATCCACCCATGACCACATCGACCACGAGCCCGTTTGATAACGAGCTGGACCGCTTCTGCGACGCCCTCTGGCTCGAAGACGGCCTCACCCCCCGCTCCCTGGAAAGCTACCGTCGCGACCTGACCCAGTTGTTCGCCTGGCTGGAACCCCAGGGCATCGCCCCCCACCAGGCCCAGCGCGACCGCATCCAGGCCTTCCTGGCCCATCGCACCCTGGATGAAGGCATCGCCGCCCGCAGCCTGGCGCGCCAGCTCACCGCCATCAAGCGCTACCACCGCTGGCTGCTGCGGGAAGGCCGCCGGAACGATGATCCCACCCTCACGGTGGACGCCCCCCGCCTGCCCAAGCCCCTGCCGAAGACCCTGTCCGAGGCCGAGGTGGAAGCCCTGCTCAACGCGCCCGACACGGAAACCTCCCACGGCCTGCGCGACCGGGCCATGCTGGAAGCGCTCTATGCGGCGGGATTCCGGGTTTCGGAACTGGTGGACCTGCCCGTGGCGGCGGTCAGCCTGACCGACGGCGTGGTCCGGGTCATGGGCAAGGGACGCAAGGAACGGCTGGTACCCCTGGGCGAGGAAGCCCGGAAATGGATCGCCCGCTACGCGAAGGCATCAAGGCCCGCGCTGTTGAAGGGCAAGGGCTGCGAGGCCCTGTTCGTCACGGAACGGGGCGGCGCCATGACGCGGCAGATGTTCTGGTACCTGATCAAGCGCCACGCCCTCCATGCCGGCATCCGCTCGCCCCTGTCGCCCCACACCTTGCGTCACGCCTTCGCCACCCACCTGCTCAACCACGGCGCCGACCTGCGGGTGGTGCAGATGCTGCTGGGCCACGCCGACATCGCCACCACCCAGATCTACACCCACGTGGCCAAGGAACGGCTGAAGCGCCTGCACGCCCAGCATCACCCGCGCGGGTGAGCCAGACTCAACCCCGCTTGTACACGTCCTCGAAACGGACGATGTCGTCCTCGCCCAGATAGGAGCCGGATTGCACCTCGATGAGATGCAGGGCCACCTTGCCGGGGTTTTCCAGGCGGTGGGTGGTGCCCAGGGGAATGTAGGTGGACTGGTTTTCCGTGAGCAGCTCCTCCACCCCGTCCCGGGTCACCCGGGCGGTACCGGACACCACCACCCAATGCTCGGCCCGGTGGTGGTGCATCTGCAGGCTGAGCTTGTGGCCCGGCTTGACCATGATGCGCTTGACCTGGAAACGCTCGCCCATGTCGATGCCCTCGTACCAGCCCCAGGGCCGGAATACCCGGGTGTGGAACTCGTGCTCGCTGCGCCCGGCCTTCTTCAGGTAGTCCACCACCTTCTTCACGTCCTGGGCCTTGGACTGGTCCGCCACCAGCACCGCGTCGGGGGTTTCCACGATGAGCAGGTTCTCCACGCCCAGGGCCGCCACCATGCGCGATTCGGCCCGCACATAGCTGCCCTTCACGCCATCCAGGTAGACGTCGCCGCGCACCACGTTGTCGTCCGCGTCCTTGAGTCCCACGTCCCACAGGGCCGACCAGGCGCCGATGTCGTTCCAGCCGATCTCGGCCGGCACCACGGCGGCATTCGGGGTGCGCTCCATCAGCGCGTAGTCGATGGAATCCGAGGGGCAATCGGCGAAGGCCGCCTTGTCCAGGCGGCAGAAGTCCAGGTCATGCTCGCCGCCCTCCAGGGCGCGCCGGCAGGCCGCCAGCATGTCCGGGCGGTATTGTTCGAGTTCCTCGACGAACTGGCGCGCCGAGAACAGGAACATGCCGCTGTTCCAGAAGTGATCGCCGCTGGCCAGGAAGCGTTGCGCCGTGGCCGCGTCCGGTTTTTCCACGAAGCGGGCCACCTGGCGCGCCGTGGTGCCGGCCAGGGCATCGCCGCGCTGGATGTAGCCGTAACCGGTATGGGGCGAATCGGGCACGATGCCGAAGGTCACCAGCCGGCCCAGGGCCACCGCCTTCAGGCCTTCCGCCACGGCGGCGTGGAAGGCCGGCACGTCGTTGATGAGATGGTCGGCGGGCAGCAGCAGCATGACGGCATCCGGGTCCCGCTTCAGCAGGGTCAGGGCCGCCACCGCCGCCGCCGGCGCCGTGTTGCGCCCCATGGGCTCGAGGAAGATGCCCAGGGGCTCGACGCCGATCTCCCGCATCTGCTCCGCGATCAGGAAACGATGGTCGTTGTTGCAGACCACCAGGGGTGGGCCGATGTCGACCATGCCGCCCAGGCGGATCACGGTCTCCTGCAGCATGGTCCGCTCCGAGGCCAGGGGCAGGAGCTGCTTGGGCAGGGCCGCCCGGGACAGGGGCCAGAGGCGGGTGCCTGAACCACCGGAAAGGATGACGGGATAGAGGGGCATGTTCACTCCCACGATTCGATCAATGACACAAAGGGGCCGGGTGGAGATTCACGGCGGGTTCAACGCAGGAAGCCTTCGTTTTCCAGCTTCAGCACGATCAGCTGCACGGCCTCGTCCACGCTGCACTGGGCGGTATCGATGGCCAGTTCGGGCTTTTCCGGCACCTCGTAGGGGTCCGACACCCCGGTGAATTCCGGGATCAGGCCCGCCCGGGCCTTGGCATAGAGGCCCTTGCGGTCGCGGCTTTCGCAAACGGCGATGGAGGTCGCCACGTGGATTTCGAGGAAACCGCCCCAGGGCTCGATCATGTCGCGCACGGCCCGGCGGGTGCTGGTGTAGGGCGCGATGGGCGCGCAGATGGCGATGCCGCCATGCTTGGTGATCTCGCTGGCCACATAGCCGATGCGGCGGATATTGATATCCCGGTGGGCCTTGGAAAAGCCCAGTTCCGAGGACAGGTGGCGGCGCACGATGTCGCCGTCCAGCAGGGTGACGCGGCGGCCGTCCATTTCCATGAGCTTGACCGTGAGGGCTCTCGCCAGGGTGGATTTGCCGGCCCCCGACAAGCCCGTGAAGAACACGGTGAAGCCTTGCCGGCCGCGGGGCGGGTAAGCCTTGCGCAGTTCCTCCAGCACTTCCGGGTAGGTGAACCAGGCGGGAATGGTCATGCCCCGCATCAGGCGCCGGGACAATTCCCCGCCGCTCATGGCGAGGGTGCGGGCGCCTTCCGGCGCTTCCGCCTCGGGCAGGTACTCGTCCCGGTCGTCCAGATAGACCATGCGCGGGAAGCCGATCAGGTTGACGCCCAGTTCGGCGCGCGCGGCCTCCGACAGGCTGGCATGCAGGCCGGTGACGTCCTCGCCGCGGCGGAAATCCCCGGCCATGGGGGTTTCGCCGCCGATGATCAGGTGGGAGCAGCCATAGTTGCGGGCGACGATGGCCTTGAGCCAGCTCTCGCGGGGCCCCGCCGCCACCGGCACCATGGGATTGAGGGCGAAGTCGCTGGTGGCCGCCGGAAAGCGCGGCATGATCGCCTGGGTGGCGCGCACCAGAGCGAAATGGCTGGCATCCATGACCGGATCGGCGCCGGCCATGGGGTGGATGAGCAGGTTGGCCTCGAGCCCCATGGCGGTGCGCAGCACGAACTCATGGTGGGGGCGGTGCATGGGCTGGGTCGGCTGGTAGGCCAGCACCCGGCGCCAGCCGCGACGCTGGAACCGCTCGCGCGACTCGGCGGGGGACAGGCGCAGGGACAGGAAATCATGCCGGGGCGGCAGGGCCACGCCTTCCACCCGCCCGGCCACGTAGACCATGCCCGCGCCAGCCAGGGGCGCGGCCAGGGGCAGCCCGGAGGAGGCGGCCAGATCCCCTTCCGCGTCGGGGTCGGCGGCCCACACTTCGGAAATATGAAGAACTGCGGGCATGAAGCCCTCGCCATCCCGCAGGCTCACGCTCTGGCCCGGCGCCAGGCCCCTGGCGGCCTTCTCCGGCACGGCGAGCATGACCGGCAGCGGCCAGAAACGGCCATCCGGCAGTTTCATGCCGGAGAGCACGGCGGTCATCTCGCCACGCCCCATGAAGCCGGCAAGGGGAGACAGGGCGCCGGTGATCAGCAGTTCCAGCTGGCAGATCTGGCGCCAGTCCAGGTCCAGGGAGGCCATCTCCCGGGCTTCCCGGCGGATGGCATGAATGCGCTCGGGGCTGGCGAGCAGGGGGGCGAGGGTGCCGCCGTAGGGCGTGATCAGGGTGTCCATGAAATACCGTTCAAATGTGTGATGGGCGTGATCCTGGGTGGGGCGGCCGGGGCTACTGGCCCGGATACGCCCGGAAGAACTCGGCCACGAACTCGGGGATGCGAGCCTCGGGCAGGATGTTGATCCCCGCCGCCGCCTTGCGGCCGCCACCGGTTTCGAACTTTCTGCACAACTCGTCGGCGCCGGTCTTGTTGACCAGAGGGGCGCGCACGCTGACCACGTAGTAGCCCTTGGGCGAGCGGGTCAGCAGGGCATGGGCGCGCTGGGGCTGGGCCGTGGCCAGGTCGTTGGCATACACGCCGGATACCCGCCTCGCCCAGGCCGCGTCCGGCAGGATGTAGACGGCGCCCGAGGGCCGCACGTCCTCGGCCGAGATGGCGCGGGCCTGGGCCATGTCGAGCACGTAGCCGGTGCTCAGGGTGTGGAATTCCGCCGCTTCGTGAATGAAGGCGAACGGGTCGGCGTAGGCGTGCAGGGCGCGATAAAGCTCGGCGGGGTGGAAATGGAGATCCTCCAGGCTGTCGCCATAGCCGTTGTAGTTGAGGCATTCGCCCAGTTCCCGCAGGGCGTCCAGCTGGGCCATGGACAGGCGCAGCGGCTCGGCCGCCCGGCGCGCGGCGCCATGCAGGTTGTCGCCGAAGGCGGCGGCCACGGCCCAGAGCCGGTGGGCGCCGCCCAGATGCCGGTCCACCAGCAGGCTGGTGCAAGTATCGGCCGAGGTGTCGATGGTGGCCTGGAAATTGGGATGGACGGGCAGTTCCCCGGGATTGTGGTGGTCGAACCAGCGCACCTTCACGCCCTTCTCCAGGGCGGCGGCCAGGGGAACCGCGTTCTTCTCCACGGCGATATCCAGGGCCAGGATCTCGTCGCCGGCCTGGGCGTCGATCCTGTGCAGCAAACCGATATCCCGCTTGACGCCGGTGATCAGCGTGGTGGTCGCGGGTTCCGCGAGGCGCAATTGGTGCAGGGCGCAAAGGCCGTCGGCATCGCCGTTGAACACATCGAATTTCATGGCTGGCTCGATGACAGGGGGAATTTGGAAAAACCGGAAGGGCGCATCACCAGAAGCGCCATGATCCGGTGGACAGGACCCAGACCCCCAGCAGGAGGTTGGTGGTGGCATGGGCCGCGATGGGCGCCCAGAGGTTGCCGCTGGCCCGGTACAGCCAGCCATAGGCGAGGCCCGCCAGGATGCCGGCGAACCAGAGGGTATGTTCCAGCCCGAACAGGACGCTGGCGATGAGCAGGGCGCGCAGGGACAGGCGGGCCGGTTCGAGGGCCAGGAAATCCGGCTTGTCGATCCAGCGCAGCAGGAAGGAGCGCCAGAACAGTTCCTCCATGATCGGCACCACCAGGGCCGCCCCGGCCAGGCGCGGCAGGGCGAGTTCCCAGCGGATGGCGCCGCCGCCATCGCGCGGATCGAAGCCCGCGCCGCCGCCGAGATCGAGCCAGCCCCCCTCCAGGTTGATCCACAGGACGAAGACCAGGGCGCCCAGGGCGGGGGAAATCAGGCCCACCCAGCGCGCGTCCGGGCGCTGGAACAGCTCGCTGTAGTGGGCGCGGTACGCCCAGAGCAGAAGCGCCACCGCGCCCACCTTGACGGGGTAGAGCCAGCGCCCGTCAAGGTCCGGCAGCAGGGCGGCGACATTGCCCTCGATGGCCAGAAACGCCATGTACAGGGCAAAGGGCAGGACCCGGGAGAGAACCCGGACATCGGTCAGCGACATGGGGTGGCACCGATGGGGTTGCGCCCGCCGTCCCGGCGGGAGCGCGAGGCTACCCGCCGTGCCGGGGAAAGAAAGGGGGCCGCCACGGCCGGAGCGTTCGACCGCAAGGCTTACTTCAGGCCGGCGGGGCCTTTTTCGCCGGTCGCTTCGCCGATGACGGCATCCGGCCGCGGGGTGCTGGCCTCGGTCTGCGCCGGCTTGGCGTCGGCCTTGCCGGCATCCGCATAGTCGCCCAGGTACTCGATCTTCGCCTTTTCCTTCAGTTTCTTGAGTTCCACCTCGGCGGCTTCCCGCTTCTTGCTGTTGGCGAGGAAACGCTCGATCACGGGCCTGGCCTGCTCCTGGCTCTGGGACTGGGTCTGGGAACCCGCCACCACGATGATGTTGAGGCTGCCGGCGGTGGCCAGGGTCATGGCCTGGCCATCCTTCATCTGATGCAGGCGCGGCAGGATTTCCAGGGGCAATTGTTCGGCGGCCTTGGTGGATTGGCCGACACGGGCGGGAATGTTCTCGCCCTTGAGCCACTCGATGAATTCGTTCAGGTTCTTGCTCTGGGACAGCCGGGCCTTGACGGCCTCCACATTGGCGGGCGTGACCGGGACATTGATCTCCTGCAGGCGATAGATGCGGCGCTCGGCGAACAACTCCGGATGCTTGGCGTAGTAGTCGGCGATCTCGGCGTCACCGGGTTTGGCCTGGTCGGCGGTCAGTTTCTGGAGATAAGCCTGGGCCAGGATTTGCCGGTGGGCCGCCTCCAGGGACATCACGACCTGGGGATCCCGGTCGACCTTGTCCTCGATGGCCTTCTGCACCAGGATCTGCTGGTCCAGCATGGACTTCAGCACCTGGTTGGCGGCCTTCCTGACCTGCTCGGGTTCCAGGTTGCCCAGCTTGGCCACTTCATGATTCAGTTGCTGGACGCTGATCGCATCGTTGTTCACCTTGGCCGCGAGCGGGGTGGCCGCCTTGTCTTCGTTCTTGTCGCCGCAGCCCGCCAGGCCAAGGGTCAAGGCCAGGGCCAGCATGCTCAGGCCGATCCGGTGCTTCGTGTGCATTTCGATTCCTCGTGTTGTCGAATGAAAATAGGTTGTTCGCCGTCCATGCCATGCCGGCGAATTCAATTTCGTGCCGCCCCCCGCCTCGGGGCGCGGGCAACGCGCGGCGCCCAGGCGTGCCGATGGGTTCTTATCGGATGGCTTCGGCGTGTTCTTGAATCGGGATCACAGGATCCCGGCGGCGTGATCCGCCAGCCGCGAGCGTTCCCCCCGCGCCAGGGTGATGTGGCCGGAATGGGGCCAGCCCTTGAAGCGATCCACCACGTAGGTCAGGCCGGAACTGCCTTCCGTCAGGTAGGGCGTGTCGATCTGGGCGATGTTGCCCAGGCAGACCACCTTGGTGCCGGGGCCGGCCCGGGTGATGAGGGTCTTCATCTGCTTGGAGGTGAGGTTCTGGGCCTCGTCGATGATCAGGAACTTGTTGATGAAGGTGCGGCCGCGCATGAAGTTGAGGGATTTCACCTTGATGCGGGAGCGGACCAGATCCTGGGTCGCCGCCCTGCCCCACTCCCCGGCCTCCTCGTCGGGCTTGTTGAGCACGTCCAGATTGTCCTCCAGGGCCCCCATCCAGGGAGTCATCTTTTCTTCCTCCGTGCCCGGCAGGAAACCGATGTCCTCGCCCACCGGCACGGTGACCCGGGTCATGATGATCTCGCTGTAGGTCTTGGACTCCAGGATCTGGGTCAGCCCCGCCGCCAGGGTAAGCAGGGTCTTGCCGGTACCGGCCTGGCCCAGCAGGGAGACGAAATCGATGTCCGGATCCATCAGGGCGTTGAGGGCGAAGTTCTGCTCCCGGTTGCGGGCGGTGATGCCCCAGACATTGTTCTTGTGGTGGCTGTAATCCCGGATGGTCACCAGGGTGGCGGTGTTGCCGGCCAGGTCCGCCACCCGCGCATGGAAGGGATTGGGCCCCTCCTGCCAGAGGAACTGGTTGACCAGCAGGGATGGCACCAGGGGGCCGCTGAGCTTGTAGTAGGAGCGGTCGTCCTTCTGCCAGGATTCCATGCCCTTGCCATGCTTCTCCCAGAAGTCCGCCGGCAGTTCCATGACACCGGAATAGAGCAGATCCGTGTCTTCCAGCACCTTGTCGTTGAAGTAATCCTCCGCGGAAATCTCCAGGGCGCGCGCCTTGATGCGCATGTTGATGTCCTTGGAGACCAGGATCACCTGGCGTTCGGGCTGCTGGGCCTTGAGGTAGGCCACCACCCCCAGGATCTGATTGTCCACCTTGCTGTAGGGCAGGATCGCGGTGACGTCGCTGTTGATGGGATGGGTCTGCAGGAACAGTCGGCCCGTCGCGGCCTTGTGGCTGTGGGGGGCCAGCGGCGCGCCATCATGGATGCCGAGCTCGGCGGGGCTGACGATCTCGTCGAGGAAGCGAGTGGCCTGGCGGGCGTTGCGCGCCACCTCGGACATGCCCTTCTTGTTATGGTCCAGTTCTTCCAGGGTCGCCATCGGCAGGTAGATGTCGTGTTCCTGAAAACGGTAGAGGCAGGTGGGATCGTGCAGCAGGACGTTGGTATCGAGAACGAACAGCTTGTTCAGCTTCTTGCCGGTTTTGCGCGCCATCGGGAGTGTCCGGGTAAGGTGGGTGCGGAAGGTGGGTACGGGTAGTGGAAGGGGAACGTGGATTCGAATTCGAAGTCGGGAATCAGGCCAGGCTACGCACGAATTCCAGTACCTCCCGGGCATGATCGGGGACTTTCACACCCCGCCAGGCGCGAGCGATGCGGCCGTCCGGCGTGATGGCGAAGGTGCTGCGCTCGATGCCCCGCACCTGTTTGCCATACATGTTTTTCAGTTTCATGACACCGAACAACTCGCACACCTTCTCGTCACCATCGGCCAGCAGATCGAAGGGCAGGTTCAGCCTGGCCTTGAAGTTCTCGTGGGATTTCACGCTGTCCCGCGAGACACCGAATATCTCCCAGCCCAGGGCCTGGAATTGCGCATGCAGGTCGCGAAAATCCTGGCCTTCGGTGGTGCAGCCCGGAGTGCTGTCCTTGGGATAAAAATAAAGGACGACGCCGCGTCCTTTGTAATCACCGAGTCTGATGTTCCCGCCGCCGGTGGCGGGCAGTACGAAGTCGGGTGCTGCTTGGGGATGCATCGGGCTCTCGGTTCGTGCGGGACGGGGGCATTATCCCGAGCCTGGATGAGACCGGCAATATGACGAACGGGAGAGCGGAGACATGAGGATGCGAGAGGAACCTGGCGGAGAGGGCGGGATTCGAACCCGCGGTGGGGTATTAGCCCACACACGCTTTCCAGGCGTGCGACTTAAACCGCTCATCCACCTCTCCGGAAGGTGCGGGAGAATACACGCCGGTGTTCCGTGAGGCAAGGAGGAGGCGTGGCTGCTAGAATCCGCGCGCCATTCCAGGGATACCCAACCATGCCCACGCCCCCCTTCGACGAACGCCTTGCCGTGGTCGTCCCCGTAAAGAATGAGGCCGAGAACATCGAGCCCCTGATCCGCGAGATCGTCGCCGCCGTTTCCGGTCTGGCCGATTTCGAGATCGTCTACGTCGACGACGGCAGCACCGACGCCACCCTGGCGGAACTGAAACGCCTGGCCGCCGAACTGCCCCAGCTCAGGATCGTCCGCCACCAGGCCAGTTGCGGCCAGAGCACGGCCATCACCTCCGGCGTGCTGGCCGCCCGCTTCGACTGGATCGCCACCCTGGACGGCGACGGCCAGAACGATCCCGCCGACATCCCCAGCCTGCTGGCCCGCCTGCGCGCCTCCAGGTCGGATGAGAACCTGCACATGCTGGCGGGCTGGCGCGCCAACCGCCGCGACACCTGGTTCCGCCGGTTTTCCTCCAGGGTGGCCAACGGCGTACGCTCCAGCCTGTTGAAGGACGCCACGCCGGACACCGGCTGCGGCCTCAAGGTGTTCAGCCGGGCGAGCTTCCTGCGCCTGCCCTATTTCGACCACATGCACCGCTTCCTGCCCGCCTTGGTGCAGCGCCACGGCGGCCGGGTGGAGTCGGTGGTGGTGAACCATCGCCCACGGGAGCGGGGTACCTCCAAGTACGGCCTGCACAACCGCCTGTGGGTGGGCATCGTCGACCTGTTCGGCGTCATGTGGCTGATCCGCCGGGCCAGGCGGCCGGTGCTGCTGGATTCCTGATTACCCGGATGTCCCCGCGCGCCATCCTCAAGGGCCTTCTGCTGATCGCCTCCCTGGCGGCCCTGGGCTTCCTGGCCAAGCACGGCCACCTGGCGGACATGCTGTCGGAGCAATGGATCGATACCGAGGTGCGCGGCAAGGGCTGGTCCGGAGACCTGGTCTTCCTGGCCATGGGCGCCGTCACCACCGCCCTGGGCTTTCCCCGCCAGGTGGTGGCTTTCCTGGGCGGCTACGCCTTCGGCTTCGTCAACGGCTCCCTCCTGGGCACCCTGGCGGCCCTGCTGGGCTGCGTGCTGGCCTTCTCCTATGCCCGCTGGTTCGGGCGCGGCCTCATCGCCCGCCACTTCCCCGGCCGCATCCGCAAGGTGGACGACTTCCTGCGCGGCCACCCCTTCAGCATGGCGGTAGTCATCCGCCTGCTGCCGGTGGGCAGCAACCTGGTCACCAACCTGCTGGCGGGCGTGTCCAGCGTGCGCGGCCTGCCCTTCTTCGCCGGCTCGATGGTGGGCTATTTGCCCCAGACCCTGGTGTTCGCGCTCGCCGGCAGCGGCGTCAACTTCAATCCCGCCCTGCGCCTGACCCTGGCCGGCATCCTCTTCGTGGTCTCGAGCCTGATCGGGGTCTGGCTCTACCACCGCCATCGCCATGGCGCCGCCCTGGAGGAGGAACTGGATGCGGCCCTGGGCGAAGCGGAAGAGGCCCGCAAGTCGGCGTGAACGCCAACCGCCATCGCCCCGGCTGGCCGAACCGGTCGATCCGGCTTGCCCTGCCGGCCGGTATCGCGATCTTCAGCCATCCTGCCCGGCCTGTGGCTGAAACCTATTATCCGTCGGTGGCCCGGCAGATGTGGCGAAAGGGCGGCGCCCTGGCGGCTTTCAAGAACGACATGGAGGCGTAGGCCCATGGACATGGAATACCGCCGTCTCGGCGACAGCGATCTCCTGGTATCGGCCATCTGCCTGGGCACCATGACCTTCGGCCAGCAGAACAGCCTGGCCGAGGCCCACGGGCAGCTGGATTACGCCTTCGAGCGGGGCGTCAACTTCATCGACACGGCGGAGATGTACCCGGTACCGCCCCGGGCGGAGACCTGCGGCCGCACGGAAAGCATCGTCGGCGCATGGCTGGCGGGCAAGCCCCGGGACCGGATCATCCTGGCCACCAAGGTCACGGGCCCCCGGCGCGCCCTTAACTGGATCCGGGGCGGGCCCCGCTCCTTGGACGGCGACAACATGCGCGCCGCCCTGGAAGGCTCCCTCGCCCGGCTGCGCACCGATTACGTGGACCTGTACCAGATTCACTGGCCCGAGCGGAACACGCCCATGTTCGGCCAGTATCAGTTCGACCCGGCCGGGGAAACCGACGCGGTACCGATCCGGGCACAACTGGAGACCCTGACCGGCCTGGTAAAAGCCGGCAAGATCCGCCACATCGGCCTGTCCAACGAGCACCCCTGGGGGGTCATGGAATTTCTGCGCCTGGCCCGGGAACATGGGCTGGAACGGGTGGTATCCATCCAGAATCCCTACAACCTGATCAATCGGACCTTCGAAATCGGGCTGACGGAAGTGGCCTTTCGCGAGCGTCTTGGGCTGCTGGCCTACTCGCCCCTGGCCTTCGGCCATCTCAGCGGCAAGTATCAGGCCAACCCGGCGGCAAGCGGGCGGGTCACGCTGTTCAAGGGCTTCGCCCAGCGCTACGAGAAGCCCAACGTGCCAGCCGCGGTGGCGGCCTACAGGGCGCTGGCCCGCGAACTGGGGATGACGCCGGCCCGGATGGCGCTGGCTTTCGTGTACCGACGCTGGTTCGTGGCCAGCACGATCATCGGCGCCACCACCATGGCGCAGCTGCGGGAAAACCTGGATGCGTGGGACGAGGTGCTGACGGAGGCGGCGGTGGCGCGGATCGAGGCGCTACACCTGCGCTACTTCAACCCCGCTCCGTGAAATGCCGGCCGCCACGCGGTGGCGGCGGCCAGGCCAAGCGAAACAATTACTTCTTCTTCTTGCCCTTGGGCGCGTTGGCGGCGGCGCTGAGGGCGGCACCGGGCTTGAAGCGCACCACTTTCTTGGCGGGGATCTTCATTTCCTTGCCGGTCTGGGGATTGCGGCCGGTGCGGGCCTGGCGTTCCTGCACGCTGAAAGTGCCGAAGCCGATGAACTGCACGTTCTCGCCTTTGGCCAGGGCATCGGAGATGGCTTCGATGGCGGCGGCGACGACGACGGTGGTGGCGGCTTTGCTGGTGCTGGCTTTTGCGGCGACGATATCGATGAGTTCAGCTTTGTTCATAGTGAAGTCTCCTGGTTGATGTCATGGGAAATGACGGGCGGATCATAGCAAGGCTGCGGCGTTTGTGGCTTGTCGCGCATCACAAATCCAGCAATTCCGTGTCCTCGTGACGATAGGGGGGGCTGCAGCAGCACAAAATCCGCAGTGTCTCCTCGCCGATGTTCTCGATGCGGTGGGAGGTGCCGGGAGGAATCAGGACCGTATCGCCCACCTCCAGGACCAGGCTCGCCTCGCCCAGGGTCATGCGCCCGCGCCCGGCGGTGACGTGGTAAAGCTCTTCCGTCTCGCCATGTCGATGCAGGCGGGTGGCGCATCCCGGGGGCACGCTGGCCTCGGCCAGGCTCTGGTTGCGGACCTCCTGCTGCCCCGGGTGCATGAGCTCCCGGATCAACGAGCCGTCACGGGTGACATAGGGCTGGATGTGGTCATACCGGCTATGTTCGATCATGGCATTTCTCCGTCAGGACGCCCGCTCCCGGGACCCTCGCTTGCCATAATGGACCATGGCCACCGCCACTTTCCGTTTCCATCACGAGCTGAATGAATTTCTCGCCCCGGACCGTCGCGGCAGGGAATTTGCCGTGGCGTGCCCGGACGGCGCGACCGCCAAGCACATGATCGAGGCCCTCGGCATTCCCCACACCGAAGTGGCGGCGCTCCAGGTCAACGGCCGGGACGCCGGTTTCGACCAGCGGCTGGAAGACGGGGACCGGGTGGAGATCCACCCCGCCAACGGCTCCCCTCTCCCGAACCATCAACTGCGGGGCCCGATAGCCCAGCCGCCAAGCTTCGTCGCCGACGCACATCTGGGGGGACTGGCCCGCCTGATGCGCATGGCCGGCTTCGACACCCTCTACGACAACGGCTACGCGGACGACAGGATCGAGGCCATCGCCGTCCATGAGTCGCGCATCGTGCTCTCCCGCGACCGGGAGTTGCTCAAGCGGCGCGCCATCCTCCACGGCTGCTTCCCCCATGCCATCGATCCCCCCGGGCAGTTTCGCGAGGTCCGCGCCCGCTTCGGGTTGGCGCCCCTCGTCCGCCCCTTCACCCGCTGCCTGGCATGCAACGCGCCGCTGCGCGACATCGACAAGCGCCAGGTGCTGGACCACCTACCTGCCTCGGTCAGGGCCCACCAGCAGGCATTCAGGATCTGCGATGTCTGCCGGCGTGTTTATTGGCAAGGCTCCCATTGGCGGCACATGCGCGACCTGCTGGCGACACTGCTGGCCACCTGAGCGACGCGGCGTGTTTCTTGAAAGCTTGGCTTACCAATTCGTTTCCCGCTCAGCCGTGGCGGAAATGCGGTGGATGGAAAGATCCGCGCCGTTGAATTCCTCCTCGGCGTCCAGGCGCAGGCCCACGCTGGCCTTGATGGCGCCGTAGACCAGCGCGCCACCGGCCAGAGCGATGGCGATGCCGACCAGGGTTCCAACGAGTTGGGCGGCAAACGAGACGCCGCCGAGGCCGCCCAGGGCCTGCAACCCGAAGATGCCGGCGGCGATGCCGCCCCAGGCGCCACACAGGCCATGCAGGGGCCAGACACCCAGCACGTCGTCGATCTTCCATTTGTTCTGGGTGATGGTGAACATGAAGACGAACAGGGCCCCCGCCACCGCGCCCGTGGCCAGGGCGCCCACCGGGTGCATGAGATCGGAGCCGGCGCACACGGCCACCAGACCGGCCAGCGGCCCGTTGTGGATGAAGCCCGGGTCATTCTTGCCAATGAACAGGGCGGCCAGGGTGCCGCCCACCATGGCCATGAGGGAATTCACCGCCACCAGGCCGGAGACGGCCTCCAGGGTCTGGGCGGACATGACGTTGAAGCCGAACCAGCCCACGGTGAGGATCCAGGCGCCCAGGGCCAGGAAGGGAATGCTGGAGGGGGGATGGGCGGACATCATGCCGTCGTGACGATAGCGGCCCCGGCGGGCGCCGAGCAGCACCACGGCCGGCAGGGCGATCCAGCCGCCCATGGCGTGGACCACCACGGAACCGGCGAAATCATGGAATTTCGCGCCGAAGCTGGCGTTCATCCAGTCCTGGAAACCGGCGTTGTTGTTCCAGGCCAGGCCCTCGAAGAAGGGATAGACCAGACCCACCAGGACAAAGGTGGCGGCCAACTGGGGATTGAAGCGGGCGCGTTCGGCGATGCCGCCGGAGACGATGGCCGGGATGGCGGCCGCGAAGGTCAGCAGGAAGAAGAACTTGACCAGGTCGTAGCCGTTCTTCTGCAGCAACTGATCGGCGCCGGTGAGGAAGCCGACACCGTAGGCCACGCCATAGCCGATGAAGAAATAGGCGATGGTCGACACCGAGAAGTCGGTCAGGATCTTGACCAGGGCATTGACCTGGTTCTTCCTGCGCACCGTGCCCAGTTCCAGAAACGCGAAGCCCGCGTGCATGGCCAGGACCATGATGGCGCCCAGCAGGATGAACAGCACATCGCCGCCCGATTTGAATGCATCCATGAAGTTCTCCTCGAAAACGGGAAACCCCGAAGCAAGAGCCGTGCCTTCTCTTGGGGCGCGGCGCGCCTGAACAGGGATCGCCCTCCTGCCTGGTAAAAAGGGGCCTCACTCGCCTCATGATGCTTCGGGCAAAGGCCAATGGACCCACGGCACGGACGTCCGAAGCGGGGATCGTGGCATTGGCGTGGCGGCTTGCCACGGAGGGTAAAAACAAAACGCCCCATGACGGGGCGCCTGCGGAAATATCGCACCGAATCAGTGCGTCATCCGGCCTTCTTCTGTTCGTCGTCGATACGATCCAGTTCGGACTCCAGTTCCTCTTCCGACAGCGGTTTGTACACCTCCGCCTCGGGAGCCGGCGCGGCCGGCCGGTTCTTCACCACCCAGCCGGCGATGATTACGCCCAGTTCGTACAGCAGCCACAGCGGCACGGCGAGCATGATCTGGGACACCACGTCCGGCGGCGTGAAGATGGCGCCGATGACGAAGGCGCCGACGATGACGTAAGGCCGCGCCTCCTTGAACTTGCCGACCTCGACGATTCCCGTCATGGCCAGGACGATGACCACGATGGGCACCTCGAAGGTGAGCCCGAAGGCCAGGAACATGGTGATGACGAAATCCAGGTACTTGCCGATATCGGTCATCACCGCCACACCCTGGGGAGCGATGCCGATAATGAAGCCGAAGACCACCGGAAACACGAGGAAATAGGCGAAGGCCATGCCGCAGGCGAACAGGAACACGCTCGCCACCACCAGGGGCAGGATCATCTTTCTCTCGTGGGAATACAGGCCGGGCGCGATGAACGCCCAGACCTGGTAGAGGATGTAGGGCAGCGCCCCCAGAAAAGCCGCCATCATGGCCACCTTGATGGGCACGAAGAAGGGCGTGACCACCTCGGTGGCGATCATCTGCCCTCCCTGGGGCAGCTTGGAAAGCAGGGGCTGGGCCAGCACCGTGTAGAGATCGTTGGCGAACGGAAACAGACAGACGAACAGCACGATCCAGGCGATGGAAGCGCGCAGCAGCCGATCGCGCAGCTCGATCAGATGGGAGATGAAGGTTTCCTGGCCGTCGATGTGCATGGAGGGGGGATCGCTTCAGCCGGCGGAGCCGTCGGGAGAGCCGTCCGGCGCGCGCGCCACCTTGGGCGGGGGCGGCCCCGCCTCGGCTGCGCCGGTGCCAGCGGTGGACGCGGTATCGACCGCCTCGGTCGCCGGCGTAGCCGCCAGAGCGGGGAGGGCCTCGCCATCGCCCGGCGTGTTCGCGTCACCCGCGGCCGATGCCTCGGCCTTGATCTTTTCATACTCCTGCATGGCCAGACCGCCATCGGTAACGCTCATGGCCTGCATGACCCGGCTGATCTGGGTGGTTTCCTGCTCCACCACGGTTTCCGCCTCCCGCTTCACGTCGCCGGCCATGATCTCGTACTTCTGGGCGGCGTCCTTCATGTCCTGCTGCATCTTGCGCAACTCCTCCAGCTTGATGTCCCGGTCGATGTCCTGCTTGACCTGGGAGACATAGCGGTTGAGCTTGCCGAGCCATTGCCCGGCGCTGCGCGCCACCTTGGGCAGGCGCTCGGGTCCGATGACCACGAGGGCCACCAGACCGATGACGAGGAGTTCGGAGAAGCCGAGATCGAACATGGGGGAGAGAGGAGCGAGGGGTGAGGAGTGAGGGGACCGGGGGGGGGTGTTCTTTACTCCTCGCCCCTCACTCCTCTCTCCTTACCGGATTCAGCTCTGCTGTTTGTCCTTGACCTCGCCCTCGATGGTGGTGCCGCGGGTCTCGCCTTCGCGCGGCAACTCGGTGGGCTTGTTCTTTTCCTCGCCCATGGCTTCCTTGAAGTTCTTCACGGCGCCCCCCAGGTCGCCGCCGATGTTGCGCAGCTTCTTGGTGCCGAACACCAGCAGAACGATCACCAGTACGATCAACCAATGCCAGATGCTGAATGAGCCCATGGTGTTTCTCCTCGATTAAACGAATTAAAGCGGGCGCGGCCCGTTGCCGCCGATAACGTGGACATGCAGGTGAAACACCTCCTGCCCACCGCCCCTGCCCGTGTTGATCACGGTGCGAAAACCGTCCGCCAGGCCCTGCTCTCGGGCCAGGCGGGGCGCCAGTATAAGGATTTTTCCCAGAACGTCCCGATGAGTTTCGTCGCATTCCGCGAGGGAAGCCACGTGGCGCCTGGGGATGATCATGAAATGCACCGGCGCCGCGGGATGGATGTCGTGAAAGACCAGCACGTCGTCGTCTTCATAAATCTTGCGGCAGGGAATTTCTCCCGCCACGATCTTGCAGAAAATGCAGTTCTCGCTCATGTCTGTTCCTTGCGCGCGGCTTTTTCCGCCAGTCCGGACAAACCTTCGCGTCGGGCCAGCTCATTCAGAATCTCGCCGGGATGGATGCCCTGCTGGGCCAGCAGCACCAGCGAATGAAACCATAGGTCGGCGGTTTCATAGACCACTTTTTCCCGCGCGCCATCCTTGGCGGCCATGATGGTCTCCGCCGCTTCCTCGGCCACCTTCTTCAGGATGGCGTCCAGGCCCTTGGCGTACAGCCTGGCCACGTAGGAGCTTTGCGGGTCGGCGTGCTTGCGGGCTTCCAGGGTTTCCGCCAGGCGGTCCAGGATATCGCGGCCGGATTCGTGGGATGGGCTCATTTCTTGTAGATCTCGTGGGGGTCCTTGAGCACCGGCTCCACCGACACCCACTGACCATTTTCCAGCTTCTGGAAAAAGCAACTGCGCCGACCGGTATGACAGGCGATGCCGCCAATCTGTTCGATCTTCATCAGGAGCACGTCCTCGTCGCAATCCAGGCGCAGTTCCAGCACCTTCTGGGTGTGGCCGGATTCCTCGCCCTTGTGCCACAGTTTCTTGCGGGAACGGGACCAGTACACCGCCTCACCGGTTTCCACGGTGCGCTTCAAGGCTTCCCGGTTCATCCAGGCCACCATGAGGATCTCGCCGGTTTTGGCGTCCTGGGCGATGGCCGGCAACAGGCCGTCGTCGGACCAGTTGATCTTGTTCAGCCAGGCATCATGTCGATCGCCCGGCCGTCCCGGGACCGTCTTCTCGCTCACAGTCTTACCTCTATGCCTTGCTCGGCCATGAAGTGCTTGCACTGCTCCACGGTGTATTCGCCAAAGTGGAAGATGCTGGCGGCCAGCACCGCGTCGGCGCCGCCGATCTTCACGCCGTCCGCCATGTGTCGCAGGTTGCCCACGCCACCACTGGCGATGACGGGAATATTCACGGCGTCGACGATGGCCCGGGTCAGGTTCAGGTCAAAACCGATCTTGGCGCCGTCCCGGTCCATGCTGGTGAGAAGGATCTCGCCGGCGCCGAGTTCCTCCATCTTGCGCGCCCATTCCAGGGCGTCCAGGCCGGTGGGCTTGCGCCCGCCGTGGGTGAAGATTTCCCATTTCGGATTGGCGCCCCAGACCGTCTGCTTGGCGTCGATGGCCACCACGATGCACTGGCTGCCGAAGCGGTCGGTGCAATCCTTCACCAGTTGCGGGTTGAACACGGCGGCGGTGTTGATGGAGACCTTGTCGGCGCCGGCGTGGAGCAGCCGGCGCACGTCCTCCACCGCGCGCACGCCACCGCCCACGGTAAGGGGGATGAACACCTGGGCGGCCACATCCTCGATGATGTGCAGGATCAGGTCGCGGTTGTCGGAGGTGGCGGTGATATCCAGAAAGGTGAGTTCGTCGGCGCCCTGTTCGTCGTAGCGACGGGCGATCTCCACCGGATCGCCGGCATCCCGCAGATTGACGAAATTGACGCCCTTGACGACGCGGCCGGCGGTGACGTCCAGGCAGGGAATGATGCGTTTGGCCAGGCCCAAGTCAGTTCGCCCCGCCGCCCAGTTCGTCCGCCAGGGCCTGGGCGGCGGCGAAGTCCAGGGTGCCTTCGTAGATGGCGCGGCCGGTGATGGCGCCCATGATGCCCTCGCCTTCCACGGCGCAAAGCTTGCGCACGTCGTCCAGGTTGGTGATGCCGCCGCTGGCGATGACCGGGATGGTGAGGGCCTGGGCCAGCTTCACGGTGGCTTCGATGTTGACGCCTGAGAGCATGCCGTCGCGGCCGATGTCGGTGTAGACCACCCCCTCGACGCCGTAGTCCTGGAACTTCATCGCCAGGTCGATGACATCGTGGTGGGTCACCTTGGACCAGCCCTCCACCGCCACCTTGCCGTCCTTGGCGTCCAGGCCGACGATGATGTGGCCGGGGAAAGCGGTGCAGGCGTCGTGCAGGAAGCCCGGGTTCTTCACCGCCGCGCTGCCGATGATGATGTAGGTGATGCCATCGTCCAGGTAGCGCTCGATGGTATCCAGGTCGCGGATGCCACCCCCCAGTTGCACGGGGATCTCGTCGCCCACCGCGTTGACGATGGCCTTGATGGCCGCCTCGTTCACCGGCTTGCCGGCGAAGGCGCCGTTCAGGTCCACCAGGTGCAGGCGCCGGGCGCCGCTGGCCAGCCACTTCCCGGCCATGTCGGCCGGGTTGGAGGAAAACACCGTGGCGCTGTCCATCTCGCCCTGTTTCAGGCGGACACACTGCCCGTCCTTCAAATCGATCGCCGGAATGATGAGCATGGCTGTCTCTGATTACCTCTGATTGCCGTCCCAGGTGGTGAAGTTGGCGAGCAGGCGCAGACCCGCCGCCTGGCTCTTTTCGGGGTGGAACTGCACGGCGAACAGGTTGTCCCGGGCCACCGCGCAGGTAAAGGGGAAAGGGTAGGCGCTTTCGCCGGCGATAACCCCGGCATCCGCCGGCTGGGCGAAATAGCTGTGCACGAAATAGAAGCGGGCGCCGTCCTCGATGCCCGCCCACAGGGGGTGGGGCATGGCCTGGCGCACATTGTTCCAGCCCATGTGGGGCACCTTGAGCTTGTTGCCGGCCGTGTCGCGCATGGACGCATCGGGAAAACGCTGCACCTGTCCCGCCATCAGACCCAGGCAGGGCGTATCGCCCTCCTCGCTGTGATCGAACAGAACCTGCAGGCCCATGCAGATCCCCAGAAAGGGCTTGCTGGCCGCCGCGTCGAGAATGACATGGCGCAGGCCATGGGCTTCGATTTCCGCCATGCAGTCGGGGGCCGCCCCCTGGCCGGGGAACACCACGCGCGCCGCCGAGGCGATGAGGGCGGGATCGTCGGTGACCACCACCTGGGCCCCCGGCGCCACGTGTTCCAGGGCCTTGCGCACGGAATGCAGGTTGCCCATGCCGTAGTCGATCACGGCGATATCGGTCATTTACAGACTGCCCTTGGTGGAAGGCAGGCTATCGCCCATGCGCGGATCGGCCTCGACGGCCATGCGCAGGGCGCGGCCGAAGGCCTTGAACACGGTTTCGGCCTGATGGTGGGCGTTGACGCCGCGCAGGCAATCCACGTGCAGGGTGACGCCGGCATGGTTGACGAAGCCCTGGAAGAATTCCCGGAACAGGTCCACGTCGAAGTCGCCGATGCGGGCGCGGGTGAATTCCACATGGAACTCCAGTCCGGGGCGGCCGGACAGGTCGATCACCACCCGCGACAGGGCCTCGTCCAAGGGCACGTAGGCATGGCCGTAGCGGCGGATGCCCTTCTTGTCGCCCAGGGCCTTGGTGAAGGCCTGGCCCAGGGTGATGCCGATGTCCTCGGCGGTGTGGTGGGCGTCGATGTGCAGGTCGCCCTCGCCCTCGATGTCCAGGTCGATCAGGCCATGGCGCGCCACCTGGTCCAGCATGTGTTCCAGGAAGGGCACGCCGGTGCGGAAGGCGGACTTGCCGGCGCCGTCGAGATTCATCTTGACGGTGATCTTGGTTTCCAGTGTGTTGCGGGTGACTTCGGCGCTGCGCATCTCAGTGGTCCAGTTCGTCCGCCAGGGCGGTCAGGAAAGCCTCGTTCTCTTCCGGGGCGCCCACGGTGACCCGCAGGCAGTGATTCAGCAGGGGATGGCCGCCATGCAGGTTCTTGATCAGCACGCCCCGGGCCTTGAGGCCGGCGAACACCCTGGGGGCGTCGGACACCCGGAACAGAATGAAATTGGCGCGGCTTTCAAAAACCTCCACTCCGGCAAGAGCGGACAAGGCCTGAAACAGACTCCCCCGTTCACCGACCAGGGTGGCCGCCTGGGCTTCCAGGACATCCACGTGCGAGAGGGCGTATCGGGCCGCCACCTGGGTCAGGACGTTGACATTATACGGCAGGCGCACCTTGTCGAACTCGCCGATCCAGGCGGGTTTTCCCACCAGATAGCCCAGGCGCAGGCCGGCCAGGCCGAGCTTGGAAACCGTGCGCATGAGCAGCAGGTTGTCGAAGCGGGCCAGGGCGTCGAGAAAACTCAGGCCGCCGGCGAAGGCGTGATAGGCCTCGTCCACCACCACCAGCCCGGGCGAGGCGGCGATGATGCGCTCCACGGCGGCCCGGTCGAAGGCGTTGCCGGTGGGATTATTGGGGTAGGCCAGGAAGGTGAGTGCCGGCTCCTCCCGCTCTACGGCCTCCAGCACGGCCGCCTCGTCCAGGGTGAAGTCCGCCTTCAGGGGCACGCCCACGTAACGCATGCCGGCGAAACCGGCGATCATGCGGTACATGACGAAGGAGGGTTCCACCGCCAGCAGGGTGGCGCCGGGCCTGGCCAGGGCCATGGCCAGGATCTGGATCAGTTCGTCGGAACCGTTGCCCAGCAGGATGTCGTATTCCGGCCCGATGCCGAAGGCCGCGCGCAGGGCCCGCTGCACGCCGGGCGCCTGGGGATCGGGATAGCGGTTGATGGCCGCGTCGCCCAGCAGCGCGCCCAACTCCCCGCGCAACCCGTCCGGCAGGCGATAGGGGTTCTCCATGGCGTCCAGCTTCACCATGCCGGCCGCGTCGGCGACATGGTAGGCGGACAGGGCCAGGATTTCGGGGCGGATGAGTTGATCGGGCTTCATGAAGCAGTCGTCAGTCGTCAGTTTGCGGTCGGCGGAAAAATCAGAGGGGCGCTGAGAACTGCCTACTGCCAACCGTCAACTTTAACTACCCATCCGATATTCGGCGGAGCGGCCGTGGGCTTGCAAACCTTCGCCATAGGCCAGGGCGGTGGCGATCTCGCCCAGGCTCTTCGCCCCCTGCTCGGAGACGTGGATCAGGCTGGAACGCTTCTGGAAGTCGTACACCCCCAGGGGCGAGGAGAAGCGCGCCGTGCGCGAGGTGGGCAGCACGTGGTTGGGGCCGGCGCAGTAGTCGCCCAGGGCCTCGCAGGTGTTGCGGCCCATGAAGATGGCGCCGGCGTGGCGGATCAGGGGCAGCATGGCGTTGGGGTCTTCCACCGACAACTCCAGGTGTTCCGGGGCGATGAAGTTGGCGATCTCGGCGGCCTCGGCCAGATCCTTGCACAGGATCAGGCCGCCCCGGTTGCCGATGGAAGCGGAAATCACGTCCTGGCGCGGCAGGGTGGGCAACAGCCGGCGCACGCTGGCCTGCACCGCGTCGAGGAAGGTGGCGTCCGGGGAAATGAGGATGGACTGGGCCAGTTCGTCGTGCTCGGCCTGGGAGAACAGGTCCATGGCGATCCAGTCCGGATTGGTCTTGCCGTCGCAGATCACCAGGATTTCCGAGGGGCCGGCGATCATGTCGATGCCGACGATGCCGAACACCCGGCGCTTGGCCTCGGCCACGTAAGCGTTGCCGGGGCCGACGATCTTGTCCACCTGGGGAATGGTCTCGGTGCCGTAGGCCATGGCGGCCACGGCCTGGGCGCCGCCGATGCAGAATACCCGGTCCACGCCGGACACCGCCGCCGCCGCCAGCACCAGGTCATTCCTCACCCCATCCGGGGTGGGCACCACCATGATGAGTTCCTTCACGCCCGCCACCTTGGCGGGAATGGCGTTCATCAGCACGGACGAGGGATAGGCCGCCTTGCCGCCGGGCACGTAGAGACCGACCCGGTCCAGGGACGTGACCTGCTGGCCCAGCACGGTGCCGTCCGGCTCGGTGTAGGTCCAGGATTCCTGGCGCTGTTTCTCGTGGTAGGCGCGCACCCGCTCGGCGGCGGCCTTGAGAGACTTTTCCAGGCGCAGGGGGAGTTTTTCCAGGGCGGCCCGCAAATCCGCCTGGGACAATTCCAGGGCGGCCATGTCGGGCGCGTTCAGGCGGTCGAAGCGGGCCGTGTATTCCAGCACCGCCGCGTCGCCCCGGGCGCGCACGCCGGCCAGGATGTCGGAAACGGCGCCCTGTATGGCGCTGTCGGTGGCGTCATTGAAAGCCAGCAGTTGCGCCAGGCGAGCCTTGAAATCCGGCGCGGCGGCATCCAAACGGGTCATGGTGAGAGCGGTCATGATCGGGGTCTAACTGGAAATGACGTGACTGGCCGGATTATAGCCATGCCGCAGTGCGGCAAGGGTTTGCATCCCCGTTTTTTCCTGACCTCGCTCAAGGCGCGACCGCGCCCCGGAACGCCTCGATGATGGGCTGGATGGCGTCGTGCTTGAGCTTGAGGGCGGCCTGGTTGACCACCAGCCGGGAACTGATGCTCATGATCTCCTCCACCGCCACCAGGTTGTTGGCCTTGAGGGTGCCGCCGGTGGAAACCAGGTCGACGATGACGTCGGACAGGCCCACCAGGGGCGCCAGTTCCATGGAACCGTAGAGCTTGATCAGGTCCACGTGCACGCCCTTCCGCGCGAAATGCAGGCGGGCGGTCTGGACGTACTTGGTGGCCACCCGCAAACGGGCGCCCCGGCGCACGGCGGCCTCGTAGTCGAAGCCCACCGGCGTGGCCACCATCATCCTGCACCTGGCGATGTTCAGGTCCACCGGCTGGTACAAGCCCTCGCCACCGTGCTCGATGAGCACGTCCTTGCCGGCGATGCCCAGGTCGGCGGCGCCATGCTGGACATAGGTGGGCACGTCGGTGGCGCGCACGATGATGAGGCGCACGTCCGGCCGGTTGGTGCCGATGATCAGCTTGCGCGAAGTCTCCGGGCTCTCGCTCGGCGTGATGCCCGCCGCCGCCAGCAGGGGCAGGGTTTCGTCGAAGATGCGGCCCTTGGACAGGGCGAGGGTGATGCCGCTCATGGGTTCATGCCTTTTCTCGCCGGATCAGGGCGCCCAGGGTGGTGAGCTTCTGTTCGATGCGGTCATAGCCCCGGTCCAGGTGGTAGATGCGCTCGATGTGGGTGTCCCCTTCCGCCACCAGGCCGGCGATGACCAGGCTGGCGGAGGCGCGCAGGTCGGTGGCCATGACGGTGGCGCCCTGCAAGCGCTCCACGCCCTTCATCACCGCCGTGTTGCCGTCGATCTTGATGTCCGCGCCCAGGCGCTGGAGTTCCACGGCGTGCATGAAGCGGTTCTCGAAAATGGTCTCGCGGATGATGGCGGTGCCGTCGGCCACGGCGTTGATGGCCATGAACTGGGCCTGCATGTCGGTGGGAAAGGCCGGGTAAGGCGCGGTGCGGATGGACACCGCCTTGAGCCGGGCCGGCGCGATGATGTGGATGGATTCGTGGCTGGGGGTCTTCTCGCCGACGATCTCGCAGCCGGCATCCATGAGCTTGTCCACCACGGCGTCCAGGTAGCCGGTGGAGGTGCCGGTAAGGCGGATGTCGCCGCCGGTGGCCGCCGCCGCGCACAGGAAGGTGCCGGTCTCGATGCGGTCCGGCATGATGCGGTGGGTCGCGCCATGCAGGCGCTCGACACCGCGGATGCGGATCACGTCGGTGCCGGCGCCGCTGATCTGGGCACCCATGCTCACCAGGCACTGGGCCAGGTCCACCACCTCCGGCTCCCGGGCGGCGTTCTCGATGATGGTTTCGCCGTCGGCCAGGCAGGCGGCCATCATCAGGTTCTCGGTGCCGGTGACGGTGACCATGTCGGTGAACAGGCGCGCGCCTTTAAGCTTGCCGGCCCTGGCCGTGATGTAGCCGTGCTCCACGGCGACCTCCGCGCCCATGGCCAACAGGCCCTTGATGTGCTGGTCCACCGGCCGGGCGCCGATGGCGCAGCCGCCGGGCAGGGACACCTTGGCCTCGCCGCAACGGGCCAGCAGCGGCCCCAGCACCAGGATGGAGGCGCGCATGGTCTTCACCAGCTCGTAGGGCGCCAGGGGATTGTTCAGGCCGGAGGCGTCCAGGGTGACGTTCTCGCCGTCCCGTTCCACCTTGACGCCCATCTGGGCCAGGAGCTTGAGCATGGTGCCAATGTCGTTGAGACCGGGCACGTTGGTCAGGGTCAGCGGCTCGGCGGCCAGCAGGCTGGCGCAGAGAATGGGCAGGGCGGCGTTCTTGGCGCCGGAGATGGCGACTTCGCCGGAAAGCCGGGCGCCGCCGGTGATGACGAGCTTATCCATTCCTTGCCGCCCATTCTTCCGGGGTCAGGGTCTTCATCGACAGGGCGTGGATTTCCGCGTGCATGCGCTCGCCCAGGGCCTGGTAGACCAACTGGTGGCGGGCCAGGGGCAGCTTGCCGCGAAACTCCGGGCTGACGATGACGGCCTCGAAATGCTGGCCGTCGCCGGCCACCTGGATGTGGTCGCAGGCCAGGCCGGCCTGGATCCACTGCTGGATTTGCTGGGGGGTCACCATGGGGAAATCCTGTTTCGGAAGGCCTGGGGCCAGAAGAAAGTTAATGGCGGAGTTTATAGCCCGACTTCAACATCATCAAAGTCAGGCCGGATAGCAGCACGACGAAAGGCGTTACCACGGCCAGACTCAACCAGGGGTCCACGTCGCCCTGGCCGAAGAAGCCGTAGCGGAAACCGTCGATCATGTAGAACACCGGGTTGAAGTGGGACACGCCCTGCCAGAAGTCGGGAAGGGAGTGGATGGAATAGAACACGCCAGACAGGAAGGTGAGCGGCATGATCAGGAAGTTCTGCACGGCGGCCAGGTTGTCGTATTGATTGGCCCAGATGCCGGCCATGATGCCCATGCAGGCGAACACCGCGCCGGAAGTCAGGGCGAAGGCCAGTATCCAGAGGGGATAACGCATTTCAATGTCGGCGAAGAACAGGCCCACCAGCAGCACCCCCAACCCGACCGTGAAACCGCGCACCAGGGCGGCGATCAGGTAGGCCAGGAAGAACTCCAGGTAGGACAGGGGCGGCAGCAGCACGAACACGATGTTGCCGGTGATCTTGGACTGGATCAGGGAGGACGAGGAATTGGCGAAGGCGTTCTGCAGCACCGACATCATGATGAGGCCGGGCATGAGGAAGGCGGTGTAGCTCACGCCAGGATAGACCTGCACGTGGTCTTCAAGGACGTGGGAGAAGATCAACAGGTACAGCAAGGCCGTGAGCACGGGGGCCCCCACGGTCTGCACCAGCACCTTCCAGAAGCGCAGGATTTCCTTGTAGAGCAGGGTTCGGAAACCGCTCATGCCTGTTCCGGGGTGTCATGCCCGACCCCATGCATGATCTTGAGGAAGACCTCCTCCAAATCGGCCTGGCCCAGCGCCATGTCGCGCACCCCGACTCCCGCCTGGCGCAAGCTGGCCAGGATGGCTTCCAGGTCGCCGTAATCGGGCAGATCGAGGATGAAGCGGGCTCCGTCCCGGCCGGTCAGGCGTGGGCGCAAGGAAGCGGGCAATTCGGTCACATCCAGTTCCAGGACCAGTCGGCGTCCCCCACCGCCGCGCAGCAGGTTTTCGGTGCGATCCAGCGCCACCAGTCTGCCTTCCTTGAGCATCGCCACCCGTTCGCACAGGGTCTCGGCCTCTTCCAGGTAGTGGGTCGTGAGCAGGATGGTGTGCCCGTCCCGGTTGAGCCGGCGAATGAAGTGCCAGAGGGATTGCCGCAATTCCACGTCGACCCCGGCCGTGGGCTCGTCCAGCACGATCACCGGGGGTTTGTGGACCAGGGCCTGGGCCACCAGCACCCGTCGCTTCATGCCGCCGGAGAGCAGGCGGGTATAGGTATCGGCCTTGTCGGCGAGCCCCAGATTGGCCAACAACTCGTCGATCCAGGCATCGTTGCGCCGCAGGCCGAAGTAGCCCGACTGCAGCCGCAGGGTCTCCCGCACCGTGAAGAACGGGTCGTACACCAGTTCCTGGGGCACCACGCCCAGGGCGCGGCGCGCCTGTCGATACTGGCGGGCCACATCGAACCCCATGATGGACACCGAGCCGTCCGTGGCCCGGGTCAGTCCCGCGAGAATGCTGATCAGCGTGGTCTTGCCGGCGCCGTTGGGTCCCAGCAGCGCGAAGAATTCACCTTCCGCGATCTCCAGGTCGATGCCGCGCAGGGCATGGACCCGGGGGAAACGCTTGTGCAGGCCGCGCAGGCGGACGGCGGCGGCCATGGCCGGGAATCAGAGCTGATCCGCGATGCCGTAAAGCTTGGCGAGGCTGGCTAGGCTTTCCGGGACGGCGCGAAACTCGATGGGCTTGCCGGCCGCCCGGCGGCGCAGGGAAAGCATCAGGCTCAGGGCCGAGGAATCCACGTTTCTCACGCCGGACAGGTCGAAGACCGAGATGCCATCGCCCACGGCCGCCTCGGCCTCGGCCAGTTGGCGGCTGGCGTTTTCCAGGAGCAGGTCGCCCTCCAGGGCGGCCACGCCGGCCTCCACGCGCATTACTTGCCGCCCCCCGCCGGCGCGGGCGGCTGGTTCCGACGGCTGAGGGACGCCACCAGGCCCTCGATACCGCCCTTGCGCACCTCGGAATTGAAGGAATTCCGATAGACGGTGACCATGCTGACGTTGTCCACCAGCACGTCGAACACCTTCCAGCCGGCATCCTGCTTCTCCATGCGGTAATCGATGGGAATGGGCGGCGCGCCGGGTTTGCTGACCACGGTGCTCACGGTCACCTCGGTATCGCCGGGCGCCATCCTCAGGGGCGGAAATTCGATCTTGTAATCGGAGACGCTGGTCAGGGAAGCCGAGTAGGTGCGCACCAGCATGGTCTTGAACTGGTCCACCAGTTCCTGCTGCTGCTCCGGCGTGGCCTTGCTCCAGTTCTTGCCCACGGCCAATTGGGTCATCTTGCGAAAATCGAAATTGGGAAGGATCTTTTCTTCCACCAGGGCCAGGATCTTTTTGGTGTTGCCGTTCTTGAGATCCTTGTCCTGTTTGACGATGCGGAGCACCTCATTGGTGGTGTTCCTGGCGAGCACGTCAGGGGCGAGTACCTGCGCCCAGGCGTTCAGGATGAACACGGCCATCAGGCCAGCCATGAGAAATTGCGTGATTCGATCCATTGTCCTTGCCTCTCGTTCCAAAGCCTGTCCCACTCTCCATGCGGGAGGTCGGGGCGTCAAGCGTACGATGCTCCCGAGCCATCCGGCGCATCGGCCCGGGGCTATTCCGCCACGGGCGTTTCGTTACCGCCGCCGCCACCGTCGGCCTTGTTGTAGAGAAACTGGCCGATCAGGTTCTCGAGCACGACGGCGCCCTGGGTCAGCTTGATGGCATCGCCAGGGGCCAGCATCTTGTCGTCGCCGCCGGCATCCAGGGCGATGTACTGCTCGCCCAGCAGGCCGGCGGTCATGATGGCGGCGCTGGTGTCCTTGGGAAACTTGTAGCGGGCATCCAGGTTGAGGCTGACGATGGCCTCATACGCGGCGCTGTCGAAGCTGACATCCGAGACGCGTCCAACCACCACGCCGGCGCTTTTCACCGGCGCGCGCACCTTGAGACCGCCGATATTGTCGAAGGAGGCCTTGACCACGTAGGTCTGGGCGCTGTCGAAGGCGCCCATGTTGCCCACCTTGAGGGCCAGGAACAGGATGGCGAGGATGCCAACCACCACGAAGATGCCGACCCAGAGGTCGAGGGTTGCGCGCTGCATGGATCAGACTCCACGGAACATGAATGCGGTCAGGATGAAATCCAGGCCAAGAATGGCCAGGGAAGAGGTCACCACCGTGCGGGTGGTGGCGCGGGAGACGCCCTCCGCCGTGGGCGGGGCGTCATAACCTTCGAACAGGGCGATGGCGGTGACGGCCACGCCGAACACCACGCTCTTGATCATGCCGTTGAGGATGTCCTCCTTGAAATCCACGGCGGCCTGCATCTGGGACCAGAACGAGCCCTCGTCCACGCCGATGAGCACCACGCCCACCAGATAGCCGCCCAGGATACCCATGGCCGAGAACAAGGCCGCCAGCAGGGGCATGGAGATCACCGCCCCCCAGAACCGGGGCGCCACCACCCGGGCGATGGGATCCACGGCCATCATCTCCATGGCGGCGATCTGCTCGGTGGCCTTCATCAGGCCGATTTCCGCCGTGATGGCGGAACCCGCCCGGCTGGCGAACAACAAGGCCGCCACCACCGGTCCCAGTTCCCGCACCAGGGAGAGGGACACGAGCACCCCCAGGGCCTCTTCCGAGCCATAGGTCTGCAAGGTTTCGTAGCCTTGCAGGCCCAGCACCATGCCAACGAACAGCCCGGAGACCAGAATGATGATGAGGGACAGCACCCCCGCCGAGAAAATCTCCCGGAGGATCAGATGGAAGCGCCGGAAACTCTGGCCGGAGTGGGACAGGGTGAGCACGAAGAAACGCGTCGCCACGCCCATGCGCCACACGCCATCCACCACGCGCCGGCCGATGCGGCGCAGGCCGCCGAGCAAACCGTTGATCATGCGGACAACTCCAGATCGGCGGCATAGGACGGCGCCGGGTAATGAAAGGGTACCGGACCCTCCTCCTCGCCGTGCACG
>WBZL01000043.1_pt1 | contig 112405 bp, 103 predicted proteins | sample 5204291 | NCBI WGS metagenome assembly WBZL01 (sample SAMN12344345, study PRJNA552823) | activated sludge metagenome | biome: Activated sludge suspended growth; feature: Nitrification reactor; material: Wastewater; isolation source: activated sludge from nitrification reactor of wastewater...
CAGATTACGAGCAATGCTTATGCTGACCAAACGGCCGTTCGTCTTACCAACGCAGAGTTAAGCAAAGGCACTTTGAACGCCATCAGTTTTGCTCGCCCCATGAAATTATTCACAGCGAACCTGAGCCTGGTTGTTAAACGCATTGCGGTTCTTAATGACGACACCTTCAAAGGGGTTTTGACTGTCATCATTGAATCATTGCACCACAACATGCCAGAATGAGGGAGAAACGGCCGTTTTTGCCACCCTTCCCCTCGCCCCCTTTGAAGTTTTGCTCGTTGAGCCATTAGGAGAACTCATAGGGTGATATGAAAACAAACAGCACCAACTATATTTGCCTGCTGGGTCTCCTGGCTATTTGGTTAATGGCTTGCACAGCACCAGTGCAGCGCAACGCCATCCCAGACAGCCCTTCCTTGGCTGAACCAGTTGATCCTTTACTTGCAAACACCAGTTGGCACCTTGTTGAAATATATGGCAAACCTTTCCCATCAGATTTAGTGGCAACCATGACTTTTGCTGAAGATGGGGTCAAGGGCAGCATTCTTTGCAATAGTTGGCAAAGTATTGGCGCGTTAACGGCGGCAAACGGCCGTTTCTCCTTCCCCTATATTGCCGCCACAACTGTAGGTTGCGACCAAATAGAGCTACAAAAAAGCTTTGGTGAAGCATTAACCATTCATGCAAAAACATATATGCTCAAAGACACCTTCCTTGTAATCCAAAATGACAAAGAAGAAACGATTTTGCGCTTTGAGCAACTAAAACATGTCCAATCACCAACATGGAATCTCTGAACTCATCATGTTTGGCCGAATCAAGCAGTAAACAGTCATAGCGCAAAGACTGCTTACTGATGACCGTTTACTGTTTACCGTTTACTGATTACTTCCAAAAACAAGGAGCAACTATGCGTAACCAACCTAGAACCACCTTCGACAAGATTTGGGACAGCCACGTCGTTGTCGAAGAGGCAGGCAGTCCCACTGTTCTGTACATTGACCTGCACCTGATCCACGAAGTCACCTCTCCCCAAGCCTTCACCGGGCTGCGCGAAAAGGGGCTACGGGTTAAACGGCCGTCCCAGACCGTCGCCACCATGGATCACTCCATCCCCACCACGCCGCTGCACATTCCCATCAGCGACGCCATTGCCGCCAAGCAAATTGCCACGCTGGAAGAAAACTGCCGCGAATTTGGCATCCCGCTGCACGGCATGGACAGCCCCAACCGGGGCATCGTCCACGTCATCGGGCCAGAACTCGGCATCACCCAGCCCGGCATGACCATCGTCTGCGGCGACAGCCACACCTCGACCCACGGTGCTTTTGGGGCGCTGGCCTTCGGCATTGGCACCAGCGAAGTGGAGCATGTGCTGGCGACGCAAACGCTGCTGCAGAGTAAGCCGAAGACGTATGCGGTGAATGTTAACGGCCGTTTATCCCCCAACGTCGCCGCCAAAGACATCATCCTCGCCCTCCTCGCCCGCATCGGCATCGGCGGCGGCACCGGCCACGTCTTTGAATATCGCGGCGACGCCATCCGCGCCCTCAGCATGGAAGAGCGCATGACCGTCTGCAACATGAGCATCGAAGGCGGCGCCCGCGCCGGCCTCGTCGCCCCCGACGACACCACCATCAACTACATCGCTGGTCGTAAATTAGCACCCCAAGGCGCAGCCTGGGACAAAGCCGTCGCCCATTGGCGCACCCTCACCAGCGACGAAGAGGCAACCTTTGACAAAGAAATCACCCTCGATGCCAGCACCCTCACCCCCATGATCACCTACGGCACCAACCCCGGCATGGGTATGGGCATCGCCGACATCATCCCCGACCCCATGAACATCGGCGACATCAGCGAGCGCAACACCCTCATCAAAGCCCTCAACTACATGGATTTGCAGCCCGGCCGCCAGCTCATCGGCCAACCCCTTGACGTAGTGTTCATCGGAAGCTGCACCAACTCCCGCATCTCCGACCTACGCGAAGCTGCCGCCCTCATGCGCGGCCGCAAAGTTAGCGAAAACGTCCGCGTCATGGTCGTCCCCGGTTCGCAGGACGTGAAAAAACAGGCCGAAGCCGAAGGGCTAGACCAAATTTTCAAAGAAGCGGGAGCCGACTGGCGCGAAGCCGGTTGCTCCATGTGCATCGCCATGAACGGCGACCAGCTCCAACCCGGCCAATACGCCATCAGCACCAGCAACCGCAACTTTGAAGGGCGCCAGGGCAAAGGCGGCCGCACCTTCCTCGCCAGCCCCCTCACGGCCGCCGCTTCGGCAGTGACCGGCGTTGTAACCGATGTAAGAGAGTTTGCTTAGGAATGGGAATTAAATAACTGTCCATTTAGAAGTTCAACTTCTTCTGAGAAGTTGAACTTCTTGCGCCACTTATTTAATCTTCGTTCCTTAAAAAGCTAACGTGCGTATTACGTATTGCGCATCTTGGTAGGCACGCAATACATAATACGCAATACGAAAAATGGAACCATTTACAACTTTAAATAGTCACTTAGTATCTATTCCCACGGAAAATATTGATACCGACCAGATTATTCCGGCGCGGTTTTTGAAGACGATTAGCAAGCAAGGGCTTGGCAAAAACCTGTTTTCTGACTGGCGCTACAACGAAGACGGCTCAGACAATCAATCCTTCATCCTCAACGCCGCTGAATCACAGGGAGCCAAAATTTTGATTGCCGGTGACAACTTTGGCTGCGGCTCTAGCCGCGAACACGCCCCGTGGGCGCTGATGGATTGGGGCGTTCGCGCCGTGATTTCAACCTCCTTTGCCGACATTTTCCGCAACAATTCGCTGAAAAACGGGTTGCTGCCGATCATTGTGGATGAGGACACCCACAAACAAATTCAAAGTTTAGTGGAAGAAGACCCCACAACCACCATCAGCATTGATCTTGCCAGCCAAAGCGTGCTGCTGCCAGACGGCCGTTCCGTCTCCTTCCCCATTGATGGCTTTAGCAAAACCTGTATGCTCGATGGCATAGACCAACTTGGCTACCTGCTCAAACAGGAAGAAAAGATGCTGGCATATGAGGCCAGCCATCCGGCGCGGGTCAACACGCTGGGAGAATAATTGGTTATTGGTTATTGGTTATTCGTTACTTGCTCAATAGCCAACCAATAGCCAATAACCAATAACGTAACGATGAAAGTATTCCTCTACGACACCACCCTCCGCGACGGCAGCCAGCGGGAGGGAATTTCTTATTCGCTGGACGACAAGCTAAAGATTGCGCGGCGGCTGGATGAATTTGGCATTGACTACATCGAAGGGGGCTGGCCTGGCTCCAACCCCAAGGATGTAGAGTTTTTTAACCACGCCCCGAATTTAGGGCTAAAACATGCCAAGATTGCGGCCTTTGGCTCCACGCGGCGCAAGGGGACGCCGCCGGAAAAAGATGCCAACATCAAGGCGCTGCTGGATGCCAACACCCCTGTTTGCACCGTCGTCGGCAAAAGCTGGGATTTGCACGTCATTGACGTGTTGGAAACGACGATGGAAGAAAATTTGGCAATGATTGGCGACTCCATTGCTTATCTCAAAGGAAAAGGCAAGGAAGTCATCTACGATGCCGAACATTTCTTTGATGGCTACAAGGCGAACCCCGAATATGCCCTGGCAACGGTAAAAACGGCCGCTATTCGCGGAGCCGACTGTGTGGTGCTGTGCGACACCAACGGCGGATCGCTGCCGTGGGAGGTAGAGGAAATTGTGGCAACAGTTGCCGCAAGCCTTGGCTCCACGCCCATTGGCATTCATACCCACGATGATAATGGGTGTGGGGTGGCGAATTCATTAGCCGCCGTGCGAGCCGGTGCCGTCCACGTCCAGGGAACCATCAACGGCTATGGCGAACGAGTTGCCAACGCCAACCTCTGCACCGTCATCCCCGATTTGCAGCTAAAAATGGGGCGCGACTGCGTTTCCGCCGACCAGCTTGCCACCCTCACCGACCTATCGGTCTATGTGGCCGAAATTGCCAACCTGGCCCACGACGACCACGCGCCCTACGTGGGAGCTAGTGCCTTTGCCCATAAGGGGGGCATCCACGTTGCCGCCATGCTGCGTAACCCACTCAGCTACCAGCACATTGAGCCAACGACCGTTGGCAACCAGCAGCGCAGCGTCGTTTCCGAGCTTTCCGGTCGGGGCAATCTGGTAGACAAGGCAGAACAGTTCGGGCTGGATACCCAGCGGCTCGATTTGCGCCAGGTGCTAGACAGAATCAAACAGCTTGAAGCGCAGGGGTTCACTTTTGAAGGGGCTGAAGCATCGGTAGAGCTGATGCTGCGGCGCACCCACCCCGACTATGTGGCTCCGTTTGAGCTGGTGGACTTTATGGTGATGGTGCAGCGGCGGCGCGGGCGCGGCCTGATTGCTGAAGCAACGGTGAAGGTGAAGGTGGGTGAAGACATTTTGCACACCGCCGCCGAAGGCAACGGTCCCGTCAACGCCCTGGATGCCGCCCTACGCAAATCGCTTGTCAACAGCTATCCACAAATTCAGGACATCAGCCTGGTGGATTACAAGGTGCGTATTCTGGATGGCGAAAACGCCACCGGCGCCACCACCCGCGTGCTGATTGATTCCCACTGCGGCACCCGCGCTTGGAGTACGGTTGGGGCCAGCCCCAACATCATCGAAGCAAGCTGGCGGGCGCTTGCCGACAGCATGGAATATGCAATTGTAAGTCTTTAGTTTGTGATTGGTGTATTGGTCTCGTTACCCATTTAGAAGTTCAACTTCTCGGAAGAAGTTGAACTTCTGCTATCTTGACCCCAGCCCAAGGGGTAGATACAATGTAACTACATTTATTTTCAGGAGCTGGTAACGATGGAAACCGTTGTTAAAACAAAAATCATCAGGATCGGTAATTCTCAAGGGATTCGCATTCCTAAACTGCTGCTAGAGCAATCAAACCTGGGTGAAGAAGTCGAGTTAGCGGTGCAAGACAATAAAATCGTGATTCGCTCAGTTGTCGCACCGCGACACGGGTGGGAAGAACAGTTTAAAGAGATGGCCGATCATGGCGATGACAAGCTGCTGGATGATGCGTTGCTGCCAACTGAGTGGGATGAGGAATGGGAATGGTCGTAAAGCGATTTGAGGTTTTTTTGGTCAATCTTGACCCAACCATTGGGCATGAAATACAGAAAACGCGACCATGCCTTGTTATCTCTCCTGATGAACTCAATCGCTATATTGCCACGGTCATTATCGCGCCCATGTCAACCAAAGGACGAACCTATCCTACACGTATCAACTGCCAGTTTCAGAGCCAGGAAGGACAGATCGTTTTAGACCAACTCCGAACGGTAGATAAGGCACGGCTGGTCAAAAGGCTTGGCACCATTGATGCAACGACACAGAAGCAGGTACTGGAAACGTTGGCTAAATTGTTTAGTGAATAAACGAGTCTTGGAAACGAAGTTGTTTGCAAGCTCGTCCCTCCATTTTTTATGCACCCATCTGCCCAAAAAGTAGCCGATGCCGCCCGTGACTTGGGGCTGGCTGTGGAGATTGTGGAATTTGCCCAGACGACACGCACGGCACAGGAAGCGGCCGACGCGATTGGCTGCACGGTGGCGCAAATTGTGAAGAGTTTGTGCTTTGAAGTGGCTGGCACAGCCACAATGGCGTTAGTTTCGGGGGTGAACCAGCTTGACGAGCGCAAGTTGGCAAACCTGTGCGGCGTGGGCCGCAAGCAGGTGCAGCGTGCCGGTGCCGAGGTGGTGAAGGCGGCGACGGGGTTCACCATTGGTGGCGTGCCGCCGTTTGGTCACGCCAGCCCGCTGCCCATTTTTGTGGACGAGGATTTGCTGCCCTTTGAGGTGGTGTGGGCGGCAGCGGGGACACCGTTTGCGGTGTTTGCCATTGCTCCGGCGGCGTTGGTGGCGGCTTGTGGGGGAACGGCCGTTGATCTCAAAAAAGCGTGATGGGTGGAAAACGGCCGTTTTCACCCTCTCCCTCACCCTCTCCCTCACCCTCTTTGGCGGGCTGGTCTGGCTCTACTACCATTATTATCCAGCACTGCACGCCAGCAAGCTCCACGGCTTTGCCGCCCTGGGGCTAATCCTGCTGGGCATGTTCCAACTGCTCACCCCCCTGGACATTCGCAGCCGCTGGGAAAATGTGGAAGCGGGCGAGATTGCGCGGGATTATGGGTTGAAGATGGGGGGTGGCGTGGGGTTAATAACGGCCGTTTTGCTCATCTTCTATCTCATCAACTGGCTGCTCGAACTCCCCAACCAGCTCGACAAACCCGCCCTGCTGCTCCCCATGCTCATTCTCGGTGCTCCCCTCGTCGCCATCGTCGTAGACCTCATCCAGCACAACGTCCGCCGCACCCTGCGTAACCTCATCGTCGGTTACACCATCTACGCCTTCAAAATCTACTTTTTGCTCATCGCCCAATTCATCTACGTCCCCATCGCCTTCGCCCTGTTCCCGGCCGGCTTCTTCCTCCAGCTCATCTCCATTGCCGAAGCCGCCATTCGCTGGTTTCAGGCTGAAAGCGGCTTGCCTATTTTGTGCCAATGGAGCAACATTGAGCCACCTTACTGCTTGCCCGCGCTGTTTACCTTCCACATCGGGCATCTCATCCTGGCTTATTTGGGTGCCAAACATGGCGACCAAATTCTGGATCGGTGGGGCGGCTGGCTGCATACGGTGATGGAGGCAATGGATGGCTGGATGGAGAAATAAATGGAACCGTTTGACATCAACAAGCTGAATCAATGGCTGGGGAGGGAGCAGGTGGTGGCAGGGGAATTAACGGCCGTTACCGCCAACCTCATGCAGGCCACCCTCAACCGCCAGCCCACCCTGCAAACCGGGGACGAACTCCCCCCCGCCTGGCACTGGCTCTACTTCCACGAACCCGTTCCCCTGGGCAGCGTCGGCGCGGACGGCCACCCGCAGTTAGGGGGCTTCATGCCACCCGTCAGCTTTGGCACGGAGGCACCGCCGCGCCGCATGTGGGCCGGGGGCAAATTGACCTTTGTCCACCCCCTCCGACTGGGCGAATGGGTGACAAAGCGGTCTGTGATCAAAGCCATTACGCCTAAAGAGGGGAAAAACGGCCGTTTGTGCTTCGTCATCGTCGAACATGAGTTGCTGGTAGACAACCAACGCCGCCTGCTGGAAGAACAAACCATCGTTTACCGCGAACCGGCCACAACCGGCGGAAATGCCGTGGCTGCGCCGCCCGCCCCCACAGACGGCGATTTTTCCACCACCTGGCACCCCACCCCCGTCATGCTCTTCCGCTACTCCGCCCTCACCTTCAACAGCCACCGCATCCACTACGACGTGGATTTTTGCCGCCAGCACGAAGGCTACCCCGATCTCGTCGTCCACGGCCCCCTCACCGCCGCCCTCCTCCTCGACCTCTTCTACCGCCAATACCCCGGCAAACGCATCACCAGCTTCAGCTATCGCGGCCTTAGCCCCCTGTTCAACCCCCACCCGTTCACCGTCCACGGCACGGCCGGCGGACAGGCGTGGGCCAGCAACGCCAGCGGCGGCCTGGCAATGTCGGCCACTGTGGAGATGCAAACCAGATGATTGCACAAGAATGGCACAGTTGGACAACCCTTGCCAACGCCAACGCCTACGAAACAATCCTGCGCGAACGCATTCTGCCCCGCCTGGAAACGAGGGGCATTCCCGGCTATCGCGGGGTGCAGGTATTGCGGCACATGGTTGATGAGGCTGTGGAGACGCAAGATTTTGCGTCTCTACGATTCAAAATTATTTTGTATTTTGAGACAGTGCAACATGCCCGTACCTTCGGGAATTTCTTTCTCGACATTGCCCATACCGCGCACCCCCTGCTAGAACGATTTGAGCCACATCCCATCCATTACGCAGTTGCCGTGCGGATTGACCAACCGCAGGGGCGGATGAGCCATCTCTCCTGCGATGACGAACTGCGCCACGCGATTACCGCCAATTTGCGCGACTTTGCCTTTCAATCGGCTGAACTGGAGGCAGGAAAACGGGCGGCGGCGGTGGCTGTCACCATTGTTCATGTGGCGCAGCAACCAGAGGTATACGGCATCCCGTTTGAGCCAAGCTGGGAAGACGATGCCGCCATTTTGCTGACGCGCCGCTCGGCCAGGCTGAAGAAACACGCGGGGCAGTGGGCACTGCCGGGTGGGCGCATTGACCAGGGGGAACGGCCGGAGGAGACGGCCCTGCGGGAGTTGGAAGAGGAGGTTGGTTTGAAGCTGGGAAGGGAGCGCATTATCGGCCGTTTGGATGATTACACCACCCGCTCCGGCTTCACCATCAAGCCGGTGGTTATTTGGGGCGGGCGCGTAACGGGGCTGATTGCCAACCCCGATGAAGTGCAGGCCATCCACCGCATCCCCGTGGCGGAATTTATGCGCGAGGATGCCCCCATCTTGCAAAATATCCCCGAAAGCGAACACCCGGTTTTGCTGATGCCGGTGGGCGATAGCTGGATTGCTGCGCCAACGGCCGCTATTTTGTACCAGTTCCGCGAGGTGTGTATCTTGGGCAAGCCAACCCGCGTGGCTCACTTTGAGCAGCCTTATTTTGCCTGGAAGTGAGGGGGGATTAAGGGAATGTGCTGGACAGGCCAGCTTTGTTGGCTTGGTATAACCCATTCTCTACAATACAGGCATGTCTTTACAGTTAGGGCTGGAAATTAAACAACTTGCCCATTTAGAAGTTCAACTTCTCAGAAGAAGTTGAACTTCTTGCCTAACTTTCTACATCCCAAGTTATTAACGAACGAACCCTTAGGAACGGAAAGTGCGGTTAAAGTACTACGCCCATGTTGGCGACGGTGTGGGCAAAGCCGGCCGGAGTCGGGTTGCCGTTGTCAATATGCAGCGTTATGCCGTGGGGAACTTCCACCCCTTTGGGCAGGTTGGTAGAGCCGGAGGTGAACGAAATTTTGGCAAGGGTGTGGGGATAAACGGCCGTTTTTCCAAACTGTTCTGCAGCAGCAAATCCTCATTTTCACGCCGTTCTATCGTCGCCTCGGCCTTTATTGTCCAATCAACGCCCACCGCCGCGCATCACGGGGCGCAGCCGCGCCAACCCATTGGCCGAGGTGGAGAAAATGCCTTCATCATCTTCAACCGTGGCAATAACCTTGCATCCGCTGGGGTTAACTTCGATAGGAGTGACCATCCGCGCCGCGCTACCGATTACCTGTGCAGATGTGGCACACGCCGGGGCAAAGGTTGGCCCGGTGATACCTTTGGCGCAATCAAACCCGCTACTCAGGGCGCACCGTAAAAGGATTGGAGAGCAGGTACAGTATTGCCTAAATAAAGGGTTGAAAATGGGTCTGGCGTGACGTTGCGAGCCGCCAATGCTTGTTTGGCTATCTCGACGGCAAAGGTGAGGACGTGCAGGTTGGCAAAGCTTCCCTGCCATTTCACAAAGGGTGTAGACCAATAGCCGCCATAGGGAATATAGCTATTCTGAAACATGATGTCGTATCCCCTGACAGAAAACGAATGTGAGTGGCAGAAAAATACCAGCCGGCAGGTATTCCAGCCGGGTGCGATGATTTGTCAATGGAGAGAAAACGGCTCCCACCTTCACGCCAGCAGCATCACCCCACCCGCCACCGCCGCACTCACCAGCACCGACCCCGCCATCCCTTTTAGCGAAGCATAAAAGTGAAAAGCATAATCCTTGTACCCTGCTGCCCCCTCTGTGCCGGGCAAAATAGCCATGCGCGGCTGGATAGTGACAAAGATCAGCCAATCCAAAACCAGCAGATCAAACAGGTTGAACAGGTTAAAGATCAAAAAGCTGCTCCAGAAAAGCTCGCCAAAGGTAAACCGGGAATGCACCCGCGCCCACTGTGCCGCCGCCACAATCACAATACCCAAAAAGAAGGCCAGCACAAACGTACCGGCAAACCATTTCAGCCGTTGGGCTTTGGCACTCATGGGGCCAAACCGCGCCCGAATATCCGGCGGGTAATCATCCAGCCACATTTCCGGGTTAATAAACAGCAGGGTAAGGAAGGTCGTTGTCATCATCACCGTTAAAATGGCTCCATAAAAAAAGCTGTGGTGCAATAGTTCACTGCTCATATTGTGGCAAAGTCTCCTTCATTAAGGAACGAGCATTAATTAACTTACGTCATTAAATTTGTTATTGGTTATTCGTTATTGGGTATTATCCGAGTAGCTAATAACCAATAACCAGTAACTCTATACCTGCAATGTGCAAGTTATTAGCTCCTCATTCCTAAATAGTTTTCAATTTCAGCGACGGCCTGCAAATACCCTCCGGCATTTTTCAGCGTTTGCCCCATTCGAGCGGCGTTTTGGCGGTAGTGGGGTTCAGCCAGCAGTGCGTCCAGGGCGTGGCGCAGTTCCAGAGCGGTGACGCGGCCATAGGGGTATTGGCTGCCCAGCAAAATGCCCGTTTGCGTTTCGGCCACGCGCTTGCCGTTGAGCAACTGTTCCAAATGGCTGGGGACAACAATTTGCGCCACACCATAATACAGCCCTTCATGGACGCTGTTCATGCCGCCGTGGGTGATGAAGGCATCTACCTGGGGCAAAATTTCAAGCTGCGGCACGTGGTTGCAGACGATGAAGTTGGCGGGAATGGTGCCTAATTCGGCTATATTGGTGTGTTCCCCAACGGACAGGATAAATTGCGCGGGGTAATCGGCGAAGGCGGTGAAGACGGCGCGGTAGAAGGCGGGGTTGAGATGGTTGATGGTGCCGAGGGAGATGTAGACCTTGGTGCCGTTGCCCAGTTGCGCCCAGGGAAAATCAACGGGGCGGGTGGCAGGGTTGATGGCGGGGCCGATGAAGCGAAAACGGCCGTTAATCATCCCATTCTCTGGATGAAACTCCCGCGATGTAAACACCAGGTTCAAATCCGCATACTCAGTCATGCCGCCCGAATTTTCCCGGCCAAACTCCCGCGCCATCTTGCGCCGCCAGCGCAGCAGCTTTGGCACATGGGGCAGCGCCGTCCAGATAAACCGCGCCATCGTCCGCCAGCCAATGGCCGCCTGCGAACCATCCATGACAAAGGTGGTGCTGAAGCAAATTTGGGGAATGTGGTGGGTGCGGGCGGCAATGTAGCCCCACATGGCAACCGAGTCATAGATAACTAAATCCGGCCGTTCCTGTGCAAACTCTTGGATTAGAAACCGCGTCAGATGGGGACTCATGCGGGCGATGATGAGCGAGGCGTGGATAAGTTGCCGCAGTGCCTCCGAAATTTCCCGTTCGGTGGGCAGAGGCTCTGGCAAGGGGCGAAAGGTGACGCCGGTTGGGGCAACCTTGTCTCGAAACCATTCGGCATTGTAATAAAGCACCTCATGCCCACGCTCAACGAGTGCTTGTACAACAGGCAGCGTGGGGTTGGTATGCCCGTGCGCGGGCAACCCGACATACGCGATTTTAGCCATGTGATGACCTCTGGCGGTGGTTTGGTGTGGTGTGGGTGGATGAGGGGGAAAACGGCCGTTTTCCCCCACCCTCGCCGCGATCTCAACAAAGCCAAGTTTGCCGAGATCGGATTTATGCGTAGCTAATACAATATTTAGACATGCCTAAATTTTAATCGCTGCAAGAGAAAATGTCAACAAGCAGTTAATGCCCTATGCCTTACTCCCCGGAATAGGCTCGCCCGAATCCCGTTCAGCCACCGCCTGCTTAAACCCCACCTCTTCCGCCCGTTGCTTAAACCAAACCCCCTCCGGGCTGTGGCGGGTGATGCCATCAAACAGGGTGGCAATGCGTTGCGTGTGGGCCAGCCCCATGCTGTCATACGCCTGGTTAACCATCATCTTCATCATCATGAGCTGGTTTTTTGGCACCCCCTTGATGCGGTCGGCCAACTGCTGCACCGTTTCGTCCAGCTTATCCGGCGGCACAGCCTTGTAAATCAGCCCCATCGCTTCCGCTTCCTTGCCCGTCACCAAATCGCCAGTAAACAGCATCCGCTTGGCCTTTTCTGCGCCAATGCGGTAGACCCACATGGCGGTGGTGGGGCAGCCCCACACGCGGGCGGGTGGGTAGCCAATGCGGGCGGTCTCGCTCATGATGACAATATCGGCACACAGGGCAATGTCGCTGCCGCCAGCCACCGCGTCCCCATGAACTTTGGCAATGACGGGTTTGGTGCAGTGCCACAGTGACATAAATTTCTGCGTGCAGCGGCTCATAAATTTGTAGTCAATCATCGGGTCCCAGGGCATGGACTGGATGCCGGGGTTTTCGCCGGGGGTTTCGGCAAATTGCTTGAGGTCGTAGCCGCCGCAGAAGCCGCGCCCGGCTCCGGTGAGGATGATGACGTGGATGGTGGGGTCGTTGTCGGCGTGGTTAACGGCCGTTTCCAAATCATCCGGCATCGTCGCACTAATCGCATTAAACCGCTCCGGCCGGTTTAGCGTAATCGTTGCCACCCGGTCATGGGTTGCATACAAAACATCGCCAAATACAGTTTGTGATCGCATGACTTGTTTTCTCCGCAAGGCCGCTCATTTCCGCATATAGGGATCGTCGGCAGTTGTTCGCATGTATTGTTGGGCGGCATCAAAATGGGGTTGGTAATCCCAGGATGTATGATTACGGTGCATGGCTTGGCGTACAATTTTTTTCTGCTGTAATCGAGCGAGCATGGTGGGAACGATGTTGTCCAGGTCGAAGTTGTGTAAAACGGCCGTTTGCAACACCCCCTCAATCTCTGCATAAGCCGGCTTCCCGGCCAAATTATGCCATTCATGCGGGTCGGCCTGAAGATCAAATAGTTGGGGCGACAGGTTATGGAAATAGTGATACTTGTATTGACCCAAACGCACCATTACAGACGGATTCATAACTCCCTCCGCATGATACTCACAGAAAACAGGGCGCTCCGCGACCAATTGCCCCTGCAACAGCGGTAGCAAACTGCACCCGTCTAGCGGTGTCCGCACTTCAGCTGCCACACCAGCAATATCAAGCAAGGTTGGGTGGAGATCGATGAGCGACACTGGTTGCTCCACTGCTGCCACTTGGGACGTTTGCGGTAAATCCACAATGAACGGGATACGTGCCGACCATTCGTACAGGCTGCGTTTTTGTATCATCCGCTTTTCGCCCAACATCTCACCATGATCGGCGCAAAACACAACCGCCGTCTTATCACGCAAACCATGTTCCTCCAATACCGCCAGCAACTCCCCCACCTTGTGATCAATATAGCTAATGACCGCCGCATACCCACGCCGCATATGGCGCAAATTGTCTGGCTCCCCAATATCGTGCCGATCAATACCATGCCAACGCCGCAAGGCACGATCAAACGTAGAATATCTTTCCTCCATTCCATCTGGATAACAAGGCAGTTCAAAATCCACATCGGCATACATCTCCCAAAAGTGGCGCGGGGCAACAAAGGGCGGGTGTGGATTGGTGTAAGAGCTGACGAGCAAAAATGGCTTGCCATGAGGCTGCCGCAAATATTCCAGGCTGCGAAAATGGGTTTCTTCGTCATATTGCAGTTCAAGCGTCCACCCAGCCCCAATGTTGGGTGCCAGATATTGCTCATGGAAGTTAAACGCCAACGTCTCGTTATCATCTAGCGGCAAATCATAAGACCAGTCATAGGTGGATGGATAGACATCTGTTGTGAGCCGTGTCCGAAAGCCATGCAGTTGATCGGCTCCGACAAAGTGCATTTTGCCGCTGAGAATGGTGTCATACCCTTGGTTGGATAAATAATGGGCAAAGGTGGGAATGTGGCTGGGAAAAGAATCTCCATTATCAAAACAACCCATGTGTGACGCATATTGACCCGTCATCATAGATGCCCGTGCCGGAACGCAAATGGGAATGGGTGAATAAGCTGCGTTAAAACGAGTGCCACGTTGCGCCAGCGCATCAAGATTGGGTGTTTGTACAAGCGGATGACCATAGGCACCCAGCATGAAGGGTGTCATTTGGTCAGCCATGATGATTAAAATATTGGGGAATTGCTTGCTGTCTTTCATAAGATGACTATTTTTCTGAACTTATATTTGGTTGAAGTCGCCGTGGCGACCCAGCCCACCGCTAAAACGGACGGCTCCTGCAAGGCCCCCTTTTTCCAACGCCTCGCGGCTGTTGGCAGCAATTCTCAGTTTAACCCAAACCAGAGGCAGGACGGTTGGCTGTGGCCTGATGGAGACAAACGGCCGTTTCCTCCAACCGCCTCGCCCGTTGCCTGAACGATCCACGGCTCAATGAGAACAAACGGCCGTTGCTGCGGGCAAGGCAATCGGTGAGTAGGCTACCTGTTTAGGCTCCCGTTTTGGCCGAATGCCTTGCCTCTACCCTTCTCCATTTCAAACGGAGAATTGCTGGTATCTGGTTGCAGGTGCTTGAGTTTCCTGTTAACCATGTTATAACTCACAGTCATTGAGCGGCAAACAGTTGATGGAGGTACGATTGATGCAGGCAAATGGGCAGTATCCAATGATTACGCAGGAGATGGCGGATTTTTATCATGAGCAGGGTTATCTTATCGTCGAGAATGCCCTCACACCGGATGAACTGGAGGAGATGCGGCGGGAAACAACGGCCGTTTGTCGCGGTGATCGCGGCACCAACATTCGCAACTACGAAGCCCCACCAGCCGATGCCACCGAAGAAGATATATTGCGACGCTATCTCTGCATCCACTTTCCCCACAAATTATCGGCCATCATGGAAAAATATTTGGCACACCCAACCATCGTTGACGTGGCAACCAAGGTCATTGGCCCCAACGTCAAATGTATGCAGTCTATGCTGTTTATCAAGGCGGCGGGCAAGCCCGGCCAGGCGTGGCACCAGGATGAAGAGTTCATTCCCACCCGCGACCGCACCTTGCTGGGCGGTTGGATCGCTCTGGACGATGCCAACACCACCAACGGTGGGCTGTGGGTCATTCCCGGCTCTCACAAACCGGGCATTATTTGGCCGCAGCAGGTGCAAAACGACCCGCGTTTTGACTGCACGGTGGAAACGTGGGGCTTTCCTTATAAAGATGAGGATGCCATTCCGGTGGAGGTAAAGGCGGGGGCCATTGTCTTTTTTAATGGCTACCTGCTCCACCGCTCCTTGCCCAACTTTGCCCAAAGCGGCTATCGGCGGGTGCTGGTGAACCATTACATGAGCGCCGAATCGCTGTTGCCCTGGCACAAGCCGAAGGATGGGGAATGGATGGCGATTGCCGATTACCGCGACATTGTGATGATTGCCGGGGTAGACCCGTATGGCTGGAAAGGGGTGGAGGAGATTGCCCATCCCATGCTGCGCCCCAGCGGTGAGGGGGGCTGTGACAATGGCGCACGTCCAAAGGATGAGCAGCCGCGTAGTGTGGTAGTGGGAGGGATTGGGTGAGGAGGACGACGGACGACGGTGGTCTGTCGTCTGTTGTCCCCCTCTATTGTGGGTTCTAACTTACAGAAGCGGCAGGCCACGTGGCAGCCGTTTTTCGGCATCGAAGAAGGGGAGGGCGACGACTTGGCTGGGGGATAAACGGCCGTTTTTCTCCCGCAGCACCACCTCTTGCCCCAGCCAATCTGCTCCCGCAGCCGCCGGTGCCGCAAAACGCACATAGCCAACCCCCTTTTCCAGCGTCGGCGACCAGCCGCCAGCGGTAATCTTGCCCACTACCTCATTGCCAGCCAGCAGTTCCAGCCCCGCCGTCGGCACGCCCGTTTCGCAAAGCAAGCCAAACAGCAGGCAGCGGCGGTCTGCGGCTTCCAACGCCGCCCGGCCGACAAAACCGGGCTTGGAAAAATCCACAAATACCCCCAGCCCCGCCATAAACGGCGTCATTTGCAAATCCATATCGGTGCCATTGTCCAAAATCCCCGCCTCAATCCGCCGAATCCCCATAGACTCCACGCTGCCAAAGGCCAAGCCGTAGGGTTTGCCGCTTGCCAGCAAATGATCCCACAGTGCCAGATGGTCAACGGCCGGATTGCTGTACACCTCAAACCCCAATTCCCCCGTCCAGCCGGTGCGCGAAATGAGCACCCGCTGCCCGCCCAGCGAAAAATGGCCGGCGTGAAAATAGCTAAAACTATCTAGCACGGGGTCATCGGCCGCCGCCCGCAGCACGTCGAGCGATTTTGGCCCCTGAATTTGCAGCACCCACGATTTGGGGTCGCTCACGGTCACATTTAGCCCCTCGGCGTAGGCCAGCAGCCAGGTGTCAAACTCGCCGTTGGCACGCACATACCAGAAATGGTCTTCTGCCAGCCGAATCAGCACCCCATCCATGAGGATGTGGCCTTGCGGCGTGCAGGCGATGGCATACCGCGCCCGCCCCACCTTCAGGTTGCCAATTTTGCGCGTGAAAATGCGTTCCAGCAGCGTGACGGCATCGGCACCCTGAATAGACAGCGGCTTTTCCGGCACATCATACAGCATTGCCTCACGACGCAGCTTCCAGTAATCAGCCACAGCATCGCCGCCAACAGAAAGTGGGGTAAAGCGGTTGGCATAGAGGGTAAAGACCATGTCATCGGTCGCGTAACGTTCCAAATAGGGTGATAGCTCGCCACGTTTGGTGCTTAACCGCACGGTGGCATGGGCAGTGGCATAGGATAGTTTATGAGGGTTGTTCATTTTTCCAGACCATGATTAGATTAGACAGTCGTTGGCGGGATTATAGCCCAATTGATATGATTGGTTGTCATTGAAATGGTATACCCGGCAATTAAAATCATACATCAGGAGATGAGACAGAATGGATGCAAAAATTACCCTTTTGCCCGGTGACGGTATCGGGCCAGACATTGTGGCGGAAACGCGCAAGGTGCTGGACGTGGTGGCAGCCAAATACGGCCACTCGTTTAGCTATACGGAGCAGTTGATTGGCGGCATTGCCATTGACGAAACAGGGGTGGCGCTGCCGGAAGCAACGCTGGGGGCGTGCCTGAACAGCGATGCCGTGCTGATGGGGTCGGTGGGTGGCCCCAAGTGGGACGACCCCCGCGCCAAGGTGCGGCCAGAGCAGGGGATTTTGGGGCTGCGGAAGGGGCTGAATGTGTTTGCCAATGTGCGCCCGGTGAAGGTGTTTGACGCGCTGGCCGATGCCAGCCCGCTGAAATCGGAGCGGGTGAAAGGGGTAGACCTAATCATTTTGCGCGAGCTGACGGGCGGGATTTATTTTGGCTCGCCGCAGGGGCGGGATGTGGGGGAAAACGGCCGTTTTGGTTACAACACCATGATCTACAACGAAGTCGAAATCCGCCGCATCGTTGAAATCGCCTTTGATCTGGCTCGCAAGCGGCGCAAAAAAGTGACCTCGGTAGACAAGGCCAACGTGCTGGCAACCTCCCGCGTTTGGCGCGAAGTGGCACAGGAAGTGGCCGACGAAAACCCCGACATCGAGTATGAAGTGGTGCTGGTGGACGCGATGGCGATGTATCTCATCAACAAACCAGCCGCCTATGATGTGGTTGTCACCGGCAACTTGTTTGGCGATATTTTATCGGATGAGGCTTCGATGATCACCGGCTCGCTGGGGATGCTGCCCTCGGCTTCGCTGGGGCTGCCGGGTACGCCGGGGCTATACGAACCGATCCACGGCTCGGCACCGGACATTGCGGGCAAGGGAATTGCCAACCCGTTGGCAACGATTTTGAGTGCGGCGATGATGCTGCGGTCGAGTCTGGATTTGGATGAGGAGGCGACGGCCATGGAAACGGCCGTTTCCAACGTTCTCGCCGCCGGCCACCGCACCGCCGATATTGCCAAGGCTGGCGAAAAAACAGTCGGCACCACCGCCATGGGCGACCTCGTCATCGCAGCATTGGAGTAACATGGATTTTGAGCTTGTCAGCGAAATCACCAATATTGAAACCATCGCTACTGGCAACGCAATTCGTGAATTGCCCAGTTTACAAGCTCGCTTTGGTACAGGTCGCTGGCGCAAATTAAAAGGCAGGGCTTCAGTCCACTTGCTATACAATGATACAATACGGTTAGCAGAAGTTCACGGGTATGAAGCGCACGGCATCGGCCGCAGGCGCATGAAAATCAAAAGGTTTCTCGATTAACATGAGTACAAAAATAACTATTCCTCAATTTGCTATCTGTATCAACAATCACGGCTACGAAGACGATTTAATCGTGCGGATGGTTTACCAGGTTCTGCCCGATGAGGCCGCTACTCAAAGCAATTATCTACGCATTGTTGACGAAACAGGTGAGGATTATCTGTACCCTGCCGCTTTTTTTATCCCCATTATTGTGCCAAATGAAGCAGAGCAGCTTTTGTTAAACGCTGCTTGACCAACACAAGTGGACCAACGCAAGGAAGAGGAAATGAGTCAGAAATTAAACAAATACAGCTCCAAAATTACGCAGGATCGGCGGCAGGGGGCATCGCAGGCGATGCTCTATGCCACAGGCTTACAGCCGGCCGACATGGAAAAACCGCAGGTCGGCATTGCCAGCATGTGGTACGAAGGCAACAGTTGCAACATCCACCTCAACGACCTAGCCGCCTACGTCAAGGAAGGCATGGAACCGGTGGGGATGGTGGGGATGCGCTTCAACACCATTGGCGTCAGCGACGGCATCAGCATGGGCACCGACGGCATGAGCTTCTCGCTGCAATCGCGTGACCTGATTGCCGACTCCATCGAAACGGTGATGTGCGCCCAGTGGTACGACGCGCTAGTGGCCTTGCCCGGCTGCGACAAAAACATGCCCGGCTGTTTGATGGCAATGGGGCGGCTAAATCGGCCGTCTATCATGGTCTATGGCGGCACCATTCGCGCTGGCTGCACCGTCAAACACCCCAAGCTCGACATTGTTTCGGCGTTTCAAAGCTATGGCGAATACATTGCTGGCAACATCACCGACGAAGAACGTGAAGAGATTGTGCGCCACGCCTGCCCCGGCGCGGGGGCGTGCGGCGGCATGTACACCGCCAACACCATGGCCTCTGGCATCGAAGCACTGGGCATGTCGCTCCCCTACAGCTCCTCTTATCCGGCCGTTTCCGAGGAAAAAGCACAGGAGTGCCGCGACGCGGCCGCTGCCATCCGCATCCTGCTGGAAAAGGACATCAAACCCCGCGACATCATGACGCGGGAGGCGTTTGAAAACGCCATGGTCGTGGTCATGGCGCTGGGTGGCTCCACCAACGCCGTCCTCCACTTTATCGCCATCGCCCGCTCGGTGGGGATTGATTTGACCATTGATGATTTCCAGGCGGTGAGCGATCGGGTGCCGTTTATTGCCGACCTCAAGCCCAGCGGGGCGTATGTGATGGAAGATTTGCATGAGGTGGGGGGCACCCCGGCCGTCATGAAATATTTGCTGGAAAAGGGGCTGATCAACGGCGACTGCCTGACGGTGACGGGCAAGACGGTGGCCGAGAACCTGGCCGAACTGCCGGGCTTGACGGAAGGGCAGGCGATTATCCAGCCGCTGGAAAAGCCGATTAAAGAGACGGGTCACATCCAGATTTTGCGCGGCAATCTGGCTCCCGAAGGGTCGGTTGCCAAGATTACAGGCAAGGAAGGGCTGGTGTTTACCGGCACGGCCAACGTGTTTGACGCTGAAGAGGAGATGCTGGAGGCGTTGGAACAGGGCAACATCAAGAAGGGGGATGTGATTATCATCCGCTATGAGGGGCCAAAAGGTGGGCCGGGAATGCCGGAAATGTTGACCCCAACAAGTGCGATTATGGGGGCAGGGCTGGGCAAGGATGTGGCGTTGATGACCGACGGCCGTTTTTCTGGCGGCTCCCACGGCTTCATCGTCGGCCACGTCACCCCCGAAGCACAAGAGGGTGGCCCCATTGCCCTGGTGCAAAACGGAGACAAAATCACCATTGATGCTGAGAAGAACGTGATTGATGTCCACATTAGCGATGATGAAATGACGGCGCGGCGCGAGGCATGGGTAGCACCGCCGTACAAATACACGCGGGGAACGCTGTATCGCTATATCAAAAACGTGAAGTCGGCCTCGGAGGGGTGTGTGACGGACGAGTGATCGGTAATCAGTAATCGGTAATCGGTAATCAGTATGAAGCCCAAGACTGATTACTGATTACCGATTACTTTCTTCATATTTTGGACGTGCAAAAGTATGCGCCTTATGTGGAATATGCGCGGCGGCAGGCGGCTGAGCGGCAGCGGAGTGTGTTTCCGTCGCATATTTTACTGGCACAGCAAATCCGGGGTGAGGCAGCAGCACTAAATCGTGCAGTCCTGCGCGTGCAGCGTGCCTGGGAGGCAGCGCAGCAGCCATCGAATGAACAGGATATGTTTATTGACTCGACTGCCTTAAACTTGCACAGTTTCTATTCTGGGCTGGAGCGCTTGCTGGAATATGCGGCGTATCAGATGGAAGGCAGCGTGCCAAAAGGCCGCGATTGGCGCAAGGAGCTACTGCGCCAGATGAGCAGCGAGCTTCCGGGGCTACGACCGGCTATGTTACAGCCGGAAACGGTGGCAACGCTAGATGAATTTCGCCGTTTCCGCCATGTGGTGCGGAATGTCTATGCCGAGCATCTTGATCCCAGGCGGGTGGGGGAGTTGGTGGTGCGATTAACGGCCGTTTGGCACCAAACCCACACCCAACTCCTCACCTTTGCCGAATTTCTCGAAGGTGTCAGTCGCGCCGATGATCTTTTGTAACCTTTTGCGAGATTAGCTTAACTCTTCAGTATAGACACCAGTTCCGCCACAGATTTTTGCTGTAGCTCATCGAAGGTCGTTGCGCTGCTATCCATGATCTCGGCTGCCACCAAAATGGGAGCCTGCACGCGCAGGGCCAGAGTGATGGCATCGCTGGGACGGCAATCCACTTCGGCTAACTCGCCATTTTGCTTGCGAACTTCCAGCGTGCCGTAAAAAACTTCTTCGTGCAGTTTGGTAACTAAAGCGCGTTTGACTTGCATTCCCCCGACATCGAGCAGAGCTTTCATGAGGTCGAAGCTTAACGGCCGTTTCCACTCTTTCTGCTGTAACTGCAACGCAATCCAATCTGCCTCGTGTGATCCAATCCAAATCGGCAGCAGCCGTTCGCCGTCCGCTTCTTGCAGCAACACAACAGCATGTTCCTGGTCTGGTTCCGGCATCATGCGAACAACATCTTTCACTACCACTGTAACCATAATTGCCTCCTGAGCATCAACCAATGTTTGATAAAGGTGACGACGACCGCGATGAACACGTACCTTGACGGCTCCGGGTGAGATGCCGAGAGAAACGGCCGTTTCCTTCTGGCTCAACCCACTTTCATATACCAGCAAAATGGCATCCCGTTCGGCGGCAGGCAAGCTGGCAACGGCCTGGTGCAGACGCTGTTCCCATTCGCGCTGCTCTAGCTGCTGGTCGGGCAACGGCCGTTTATCTGCCAGTTCCCCCACCATACTGTCCCATGAGTGCCAGCGAAACGGCCGTTGGCGACGCTGCTGCATTCGCGCCAGGTTCAGCCCAATCCCGCACACCCACGAGCCAAATCTGGCCGGGTCGCGCAGCTTGTCAATATTGAGGTACGCCTCCAAAAACGCCTCTTGTACCCAGTCATCAGCATCATCGGCGGCGGGAAAGGCTGCCAGCAACAGCCGCCGCACCCGCAACCAGTGCCGCGCCACAAGCTGCGAAAAAGCATCCTTGTCGCCTGCCAATACCCACGCCACAAGCTGCGCATCATCGTTGGTCATCATCAATTGATAGTTGCCAGAATGGGTAAAAAGGTTACACGGCGACAAACACTTGACATGTTACTCGTAAGACCTCACAATTTTATTAGAGGCTACTGCAATGGGTACAAATGTGACACTTCAACAAGTATTGGGATTGGCAAAACAACTAACAGTGACCGATAAAATTCGTCTAATCGAGCAAATTGCACCGCAAATTGAGCATGATATTGAAACAAACAGACCCAGGCAGCGGAAATCACTGCGCGGCTCATGGAGCAACACCCATTTGGACGAGCATGAGCTTCGTCATGCGCGAAAAGAAACCATTTTAGTCGTTACAATTCATGGGCAATTTTTGCCAGCCGTTCCACCGCCCGCTCCAGGTCGCTCATGGCGGTGGAAATGGCAAAGCGGACATGACCTTCGCCGCTTTGGCCAAAGCCAATGCCCGGTGTGGAGGCAATTCCGGCCTTGTCGAGCAGAGCCTCGGCCAGTTGCAGGCTGTTTTTCTGGCTGTGGGGGAAGCGGGGGAAGAGGTAAAACGCCCCTTCAATCGAGCGACATTCCACGCCGTCAATTTCGTTTAGCGCCTGCACCATAAAATCGCGCCGCTGCTGGTAGGAATCGCGCATTTGGGCCACGATTTCCTGCGGGCCGTTGAGGGCGGCGGTGCAGGCGTGCATGGTGATGGTGGAGGCGCAGGAAACAGTTTGGCTGTTGACCTTGGCGGCGAGCTTCATAATGGGGGTGGGGCCGGCCAGCCAGCCCATGCGCCAGCCGGTCATGGCGTAGGCTTTGGAGAGGCCGTTGACGGTCAGGGTGCGGTCGGCCATGCCGGGGGCGGCGGCAATGGAGAGGTGAGAACGGCCGTTAAAAATCAGCTTCTCATAAATCTCATCGGCAATCACATACAAATCCGCCTCCAACGCTACCTCGACGATGGCATCCAGCTCCGCCTGGGTTAGCACGCGCCCCGTGGGGTTGCACGGCGTGTTGACCATCAGGGCCTTGGTGCGCGGCGTGATTTTGGCGCGGAGGGCGGCGGCCGTAATGCGGAAGTTGTCGCGGCTGTCCAGGCTGACCGGCACAGGCGTGCCGCCAGCCAGGGTAATCATCGGCGGGTAAGACACCCAAACCGGCTCCAGATACAGCACTTCGTCACCGGGGTTGAGAATGGCGGTCAGTGCCAGATAAATGGCCCATTTGCCGCCGGGGGTGACAATGATGTCGCTGCGGGGGTTGAGGTGAATGTCGTTGTCCCGCGCCATCTTGCTGGCAATCGCTTCCAGGGTGTGGGGCAAGCCCACCATCGGTGCCGGGTAATGGGTGTCGCCACGCTGCATAGCGGCGATAGCAGCGTCAACAACATGGTCGGGGGTATCAAAATCGGGGTCGCCACCAGCGAGAGCAACGATATCACGCCCCTGGGCTTGCAGGGCTTTGGCCTTGTCGTTGACGGCCAGGGTGATGGAAGCTGGTAGACCTTGGATTCGTTGGGATAATTGTTGCATGGCGTTTTCCTCTGAGAGCAAGACAAGTTTACAAACTTATCCTGCGATAAAACAGCGTTTAGGAACGACGACTAAATAAGTTACGCAAGAAGTTCAACTTCTTCTGAGAAGTTGAGCTTCTAAATCCCATTCCCAAGGAACAACGATTAAATACGTTACGCAAGAAGTTCAACTTCTTCTGAGAAGTTGAACTTCTAAATGGGCAATTAATTTCCATTCTTTAGTGTGCTTCAGCCCGCTGCTGCACCGTTTGCAGAACATAATTTTGAAAGTCGCGCATGATCACGTCCATCCATAAACGGCCGTAACCATTAAAGTGGCTGGTCAGGCTGTAGGTGCCATCCAGATGCAACATAACCCCGCCGTCGGCCAGAGGTTCAATGGTGTAGGCAGCCGAGCGAATATCATAGACTTGGCCGCCAATTTGGCGCAATGGCAATTCGGTATTGGCCGTGTGGCGCGGGGTAATGTCAAAGGCAATATGGCGGGCGGGTTCCCAGGCGGTAATACGTTCGTCAAAAAGGAGGCCACCGGCAAAGAGGCCGTATCGCTGCCCGCCAACCCCTTCGGAAACAAGCTGGGCCTCAAGCGGCTGCGGCACGCCCAACAGGTGGAACAGGGTGCGCCGCTGCTCGGCGGGGGTAATTTGCGGCACGCGGATGATTTGCTGCCATACTTCGTCGGGGGTGGCGTTGATATGGATTTGGGTGGTGGTGTGGTAAACGGCCGTTAGCGGCTCCCATTGCAACTCCAGCGGGGTGAAGGCAAAGGGGCTGGCAAGCAGGAACAACACGATGGCATTCATCGTTGTGTCGTTGTGGTCGTTGCCCCACTGGCGGCGAATGACGTTGGTCATGAGGCCACTAATGGCGGTTAGCCCCAGGGCAATGGGCGAGGCCATGAAGATGCAAACCCACAGTTCGCCGAGAAAAACGGCCGTTATTGCCACAAACAGCAGCATCGCCCCGCCAGGAGCCAGTATGGCATACCACACCGACCCGCGATACTGGCTGGGGGCAAACCAGACAACCAGCGGCCCTATTACAAAAGGCAGCACACAAATAAACCCAACACTCAGCACCTCAAGATACCCGTTTTGTTGACCTTGCTGAAAGATGAAATAGGCCGACAAGCTGTAGGCGACAGCCAATAGCGGCACACCGGCGTTCAGGTTTTGCTTAAAGTGGTTCTGCGTCGGAATCATGGTTACTCCCGTATTTTGTCGCTCTGAGCCAAACAGCCGAGAAACCAGTGATGGACAGAAACGGCCGTTTCCGCCACCGTCGCCCTCGTCGTATCCAGCAGCTTCATGGTGGGCGTAGCTGTCGCCTTAAACCATTGGTTAAACGCAAGCTGGGAAGCCACAAACGCCTCGCCGCCGCTTTCCCGCCAAGCGGGGCGGGCATGCAGTCGCCGCGCCAGTTCGTCATCGTCGCAGACCAATGCCAAATAATAAATGTCACCAAAGTAGCGGCGTTCTTCACAGCTTTCCAGATTGTCGGGAACGCCAAACCCTGCCCCAGCCAACAGCACCGGTTTGCCTGCCTGCCCAATGTTTTTTGCCAGCCGCAGCCAGAGGTTAAAGAAGTCAGGCCATTTTTCGGGAGCATGGAACGCTTCCAGCCACAAGATGTCCCCATCTAGCACCACGGCTTGGGAGGTTTGACGGGTGAGGTGGTGAGAAACGGCCGTTTTTCCCACCCCCGATGCCCCCGTCAGCACAAAAAGCGGCCGACGCACAAACGGATGCTCCCGCCCGCACGCCGGGCAAACAGCCACCGCCGCCATGCCATCAACGGCCCGCACCTGTTTGTCCGCTCGGTAAACACCACAGCCTATACAAACATTAAACACATTTACCTTGCCAGAAGTTCAACTTCTGGCAGAAGTTGAACTTCTCATCGGGCTTAAATCGTCGTTCGCGCCTGCTTGTTGTCGGGGGTGTGGGTGAGAAAATCGTGGGCAAAGCGGTTGCTGTAGTCAGTTAGCAGTTGCTCGACGCGCTGGGCGTTGGGCGAAGACAGCAGCAGCCCAGCATGGTACGCTTTGGGCAGTTGCCACTGCACTTCGGCATCGCTATAGCTGCTCAAATCCGGCCATTCCTGGCGCGATAGACAGGTGATGAGGCCAGCATAATCCTGGCGATGGTCGGGCAGTTGGTACAGTTCGCCGCGCAGGTGGGCAATTTCGGTGCGGGCGGCTTCGGCCCACAGCTCAATACCGGTGGCGGCTTTAACCATCTTGTCAATGTTGGCCCCGCCCACGCGAGCGGCCGTTTCCAAAAAGTAGTAGTTGTCCCCGGCGCGGATAAATTCGGTATGGTTGACCCCGCGCTCCATGCCCAGCGCCCGGAGCAAGCTGGCAACGTGGCCTTGCAGCGCCCGCGCCTCCTCGCCACTGCGGTCTAGGGTGCGGGTGACAAAAATGCCGCCGCCACGCACCACCGACAGAGGCGGCGTGCCATATTTGCTGGCAATGGTAAATATCTGCTCTCCGTCCCAGGTGATGGTGTCTACGTGGTAGACATCGCCGGGGATAAATTGCTCCAGCAGGAAAAAGGATTGCTGGTCGCCGAGTTCGTCCAGCTTGCGCCAAACTTCTTCACTGTGGGCCATTTTTTGGATGCCTACGCCGCCGGCTTCGTGGCGGGGTTTGAGTACCCAGGGGGCGGGGACGGTTTCCATGAAGTGGCGCAGGTCGTCGTAGTTAAAAACGGCCGTAAATGGCGGCACCAAAATCCCGCTTTCCCGCGCCTTCTGCCGCATTGCCAGCTTGTCGCGGAAAAAGCGCACCTGTGTTTCCCCCATGCCGCCCAGCCGCAGATGTTCACGCAGCATAGCGGCCGTTGCCACATCATAATCATCCAAGGCCACAATGCGGCTAATCGCCTCCGAGCGCATGAGATAGCTGACGGCGTTGCGGACATGCTCATGCACTGCCAGATCGGGCATTCGGTAATGGGCATCAATGAGGTGCCACGGCCACGGTTTGTCGGCGTGTTGCTCGGCCACCAGCAGCAAAATGCGGCACCCTTGCCGCCTGGCCTCTTCAATAAACGGCACGCCTTTGTGCTCGCTTGCCAAACAGAGTATGGTTTCAGACACAGACAACTCCTTTGTTGGGGAAACAGGTTTTGGGGAATGAGATTGGAGATTGGAGATTTGCCTGCTCTCCAATCGGCAGCTTCGCATCTCCTCAGCTATTGAAGGCTCATTCCTGAAACAGAATTAACAAGGTTTTGACGGGTTTGCTGTTGCTTCGTCACCCTGCCCAATTATATCAGGGTTGGCGTGATTTACTCAGGCCAATCGGTGTCAACGGCAATGGCGCAGGCGACCAGTTCGGTGGCGGCCTGGGGTGCTTTGAGCACCTGCATCATATTGCCGGTGAGGTGGAGCTTGCGGAGCATGATGCCGCGAATGGGGTCGAGCTTTTTTTGCAGCAGTTCTTGCCAAATGGCAAGAGGGGCGGTGAGGGTAAAGGCTGGGGTAAAGCTGGCAATGTTGTCTACGGCGCAAGCGTTGTATGCCTGGCCGTGGCGCAAATCTATATAGATGATTTGTTCCTCGTGGTTGGGATGGGTCACAATAAAGTAGAAGTCGCCCTCCCAGTTTTTAGCGGCTTCGGCGTAAGTTGGGCTGGCGTTGACCTGAGCCATGAGTGCTTTGGCCCAGTCGTCGGTGGCAAAGGGGATGCTCATCGTGGTTCCTTTGGGCATGTAGGACAAGTTTGCAAACTTGCCCTACGGTAAAAACGGGTTGTGAGTGTAATGAATCATGTGGATTTGGGCAAAAGATAGCACAGGGTTATGGTTTTGCCAATGTGAGGCGGGCGGCGGCGGTGAGGAGGGCGATATTGACCCAAAAGAGGAGGCCAGGCTTGGCACCGAGGGCAAGGGCATCGGCGAGGCCGTAGATGTGGAGGGCGGCAAGGCTGGCGAGGAGGCCGAGGATTAACGGCCGTTTCCCCCCATCCCTTTGCGCCACTTGCCAACCCACAGTAACTAGCAGCAGCAGGATTGCCAGATAGACAACCAACCCCGGCAGACCCAGATCGAGGGCAACTTGCAGCAAAATGTTGTGAGCGTGGGCAATATCGTAGTTAGGCGGCACAGCAATAGGGTAGAGACGCGGCCCTACCCGACGAAAGCTCCCCAGCCCTGTGCCGGTAAACGGAAAATCATAAATCGCCTGGATGGCCCACGGCCAAATGGTTTGGCGGAAGTTGAGGCTGTTGAAGGAGCCAACGGCCGTTTCCAGCGGTGGGTTAAGCCACCAGTTTTGCAGCGTGGCCGGGCCAATCAAGATAATGGCTAGTACAACTAATCCAGCAAAAGTGGCAAAGCCACCCAACAGCCAGCGGCGCAGTCGGGAGGGAGGGAGCAGCCACCCCCAACCGACCAGCAGCAACCCCACCCCACCTGCCGCACCCACCCAACCGCTGCGGGATTGGGTGAGGAGGAGGATAAGGGTGGTGAGGAGGAGAAAAACGGCCGTTGTTCTCCGCCACCGCCCCCGTAAGCCGACGGTCAATGCCAGCAGCAGCGGCCAGAAGAGGAGAAGCGTGGCAGCAAGTTCGTTGGCGTGGGTGCCTAATTCCGGGGTTTCGGGCAAAAGCAGGAAGCGCCCGGCCACCCGCTGCAACAGGGTGGCGATGCCGGGAATTTTGAACAGCCAGTTGGTGCTGAGTACGCCCAGTGCCATGAAGCCAAGACCGAGGAGGAGAAAAACGGCCGTTGCCTGCCACAGCCGCGCCTCCGAATCCACCACCAGCAGCAGGTAGCGCCAAACGGCAAAGCCCAACAGCAGTCCGGTTGCTTTGGGCAGCGTCAGGTCTGGGTCAGCGGTGACGGGAATGGCGATGAGCCAGGTGAGGCCAAAGAGCAGGAACAGCAGATTGAGCGGCGAGGGAGGGAGTTGGGGAAGCGTACGCCAGAAAAACGGCCGTAGCCAGCCAAAGGCCAGCAGCAGCAATGCCAACAACGTCAACAACGGCAGCACGGTGGGAAACAGCAAAAAAGGGGCGCAAAGCACCAGAATGATGCTTTCGCCCCTCAGTTTGCCAGTGAAAAGCCGGGTTAACTCAGTAAGCACCAATGCCCCGCATCACGACCCAGGGGGTTTTGAGCAAAATGTAGATGTCCATCCACAGTGAGTAATTTTGCACGTAGTAAATATCATCCTCGGTGTGCAAATGAAGCGGCTTGTCGGCGCGGCCGTTGACTTGCCACCAGCCGGTCATGCCCTGCGGCACGGCCAGCCGCTTATGCTGCCACGGCTCATACTGACCAACCATCCAGGGGAGTTCGGGGCGTGGGCCAACAAGGCTCATGTCGCCTATCAAAACATTGAGAAGCTGAGGCAGTTCGTCGAGGCTGGTACGGCGCAAAAAGCGACCAATACGGGTGACGCGAGGATCGTCGGGGCATTTGTGAATGAGTTCACCGTTGCCATTGACCTTGCTAACCTGTTTTTGCATGGCTTCGGCTCCTTCGACCATGGAGCGGAATTTGTACATGCCAAAAATACGGCCGTTTTCCCCCACCCGCTGCTGCCGGAACAGTACAGGGCCGGCTGAATCAAGCTTCACAGCTAAAGCAATTAGCCCCAGAACAGGCAAAACCAGCAACAGTGTCAATGTACCCAATGCCAAATCAAAAATACGCTTAAGCAACCGCTGCACGTCGTTAAGTGCCGGGTCACGCAAATTGATCATCGGCACGCCACCAAAATCCTCTACAGATGCACGATAAATTGCCAGGCTGAAATAGTCGGGCACAACGCGCACGTTAACTGGCAGGTCATGCAAGGACAAGGTCAATTCGTTGATGAGGCCATAGGCACGTTGCGGCAAAGCAATAACCACATCATCAATGGTGTGCATCTCTACAACCTTACGCACATCCCGCACGCCACCTAGCACAGCAACAGTTTCATCTTCCACATGCTCTGGCTCATTGTCCAGATAGCCCAGAAATATCAGCCCCATCCACTGATTTTCCTTGATCATGCGCCCCACGCGCCGTCCCACTTCGCCGGCTCCCACAATAAGCACCCGCCGTTCAACAGCAGCCAGCCGCCGCAGCCGGAATAACACACGAGAAGCAATGCGCCAGCCGAGCAGTAGCAACAGGTCAATACAAACAAAAATAAAAAAGAGCCAGCGAGAAAAGGATTGATAGGTGAGAAAAAGGAGACCTGCAAAGACGAGGGCTGCTAAACCTGTTGCCAGGGTAACGCTTTGAAATTCATCAACAGCTTTGTATAAATTTTTGGGGTCGTAGACCGAGGCCAGTAAGAATGTAATTGCCCAAAGCAGTGGAATGGCAAGGTAATGGAACCAAAAGAGGTTTGTTTCCGAGGTAGGTTGAAAATCGAACCAAGATGGTGAGGATGCCGCCAACCGTAAGGCAATTAGCGTTAGGATCATGTCAAGTGACATGGAAAGCAAGGCGAAGTTAACGCTAAAGCGCCGTAACATTATTTCCCTCCAAATTACGTTTTTGGGCTCTGAACACTTCTTTCCGTCCCAGACGTGATAAAAAATACGTGATAGCAGGCAATTTTAACCGATTGCTTAAGGGTATGACTGTTACCTAAGACACAGCTACCTGAATAGATAGTACCCCTTCAAGCTTTGTGCTACAAACAACCTCACAATTCTATAGTGAGTCTATGATTACTGGCAACTATAAATTCAGCGGATGGACTGGGTATTTTCAACCAATCGATCACCTACGAAAGATGCTTAGGGAATGGTTGATGGCAAATTTGATAAAAGAGCCGCTCATAACTATCGGTAACACTTTCCCAAGAATAGCAACTTTGGGCGCGGGTTTGAGCCATATGTTTGTACTGGTCTACTTTGGCCGGGCTGGCAATAAGTTCCTGTAAAATTTGTTTGAGGCTATCGGCACCTAAACGGCCGTTATACCCCAAACCTGCCTCCCCAATCGTCTCTAAATTTTCCGGCGTATCATTCACCACCACACAGTTACCAAAGGCCATTGCTTCCGTTAGTGCCGGGTGGGTACCACCCACTCCGGAGCTTTCTACGAAAATGTGGGCATTCGAGCCAAGTTCATGATAACCCTTACCAAAAACGTATCCAGTAAAAACGATACGTGGATCATTCGCAGCACGGGCTTTGAGCGAAGCAATGTATTCCTCAGCATAGGCTGCATCACCCACAATAACACATTTCAGATCAGTGTCCAACTGGCGAAAGGCATCAACAATGTGATGGGCACAGTTTTCAGGTACAAGCCGCCCAACAAAAAGAACGTATTTGTTCGGCTCCAGACCAAATTTTCGCAGTGTTTCTCCCGGGGGCAATAGTTCCACCTCGGAGCCATAAGGAATATAAGGGGGCTTAGAACCAAAGCGATCCTGATAATAATTCTGCACGACTTCAGAGTCGGTGATGTAGCCATTGGGCAATTTGGTGGCTAAGTATTCAGCCAACTGGATATATTTTTTGGCGGCTGTCGGCCATTTCTCTCGCTTCCAATCCAGCCCGTCCACGTTTAGCAAGGTTTTTGTGCGTACTAAACGGGGTATCCAAGTGACGGGGCTGTTGCCAGCAATAAAGTACATGGCAATATCGTATTGTTGTGGCAACGCATGAATGGAAGAAATGAAGGAATGCACCATTGTATCCAAATATTTATTGGTAATGGTAGGTAGCTTAACTAAACGCATACCTTTGTAATGGCTGCCTTCATAGGTGATGTGGTGACTGCGGCAATAGACGGTGACATCGTGTCCGCGCTCTACAAGCCGCTGACCTAGTTGTTCGACACAGGTTTCAAATCCGCTGTAGCTGGCGGGGACACCTCGGGTGCCTAGTAGGGCTATTTTCATGCTGTATCTCTATGGTTTTCATAAATGTAAAAAGATTTTTTCTGCCCTAGAAAGGGTTCAAAGGTGTGGATTGCTTTGGGGAAAAACTGCTGTAATTGAGCGGGAGACAAATAGTTAACGCTTTTAATATAGTCGTAGTTTGCCCCAAGCAAGCGGCAAATAGTCTTTTGTAATAGCGGCCATTTTAGTTGATTGTAAAAGGGGATACCAATATAGGCGTGTGTTTCTAGGGGAAAACGGCCGTTTGGCGTTTGTAAAAAGTAAGAACGGCTCGTGCGCTGGATTTCCACAGCCAATTCACGCGGGTTCTCAACGTGCTCAATCACCGAGTTGCAAATGGTGAGAGCCATTGCCCGGTTTGCCAACGGTAAAGCCTCCCCATCTGCAACAATCACATTTAGCTTCGGTTTGTCACGCTTGGCCTTTTGGGCAAGCTGTTCATTGATTTCAATCAACACAATCTGCTCTTGCTGCGGATATAAACTGGCAAAAAAGCTGGCCGGGCCACCACCAAGATCCATCACAAAGCCATCAGGGTGCGTTGCAAACATCGTTTGCTCAATTTTCCTGTAGCGTTGTTTTCTAAAATGTTGTCTTAAACGACGAATCGCTGTTTTTAGCACTATTTTCTACCTACAATACAATGATTGGTACACTAAATAAAGTGATCGGACATATCCAACTCTGTAATGACACACTCAACGGCCGTTTTTAGCATGTGCCATTGCTTGTTGGTAACAAGCAATGGTTTGCTGCCCAATTGTATCCCAACCATGCTCTTTTTGAATGTATTCAAACCCCAAACGTGCTATCTGGTACAGCCGCTCCTTGTCCATTAACAACCGCACAAGCGTGGCTGATAGAGCCGCAACACTTCCATTGGGGAATAGAAAACCAGTTTGATCATGCTCAATAATTTGCTTCATGGCATCCAAGTCAGACGCCAGCACAGGTTTACAATAGCTCATCGCCATCAACAAGACGCCACTTTGGTAAATTTTTCGGTAGGGCAGGACTACTAAATCAGCAGCGGCGTAAAAGGTTGCTACCTCTTCATTGGGAATATAGTGGATATAAGTGCGGCAATACGGCTCTATTTGGTTTTGTTGAATAATTTTTTCGTATTTTGCAAAATCATCTTTCCAGACGCGGCCGGCAATGATCAAATAGGTGTTTGGCACTTGCTGGAGGAGTGCAGGCATCGCCTGTAAAAGAATATCCAACCCTTTAACTTCCTTGATCTGACCGAAGAAAAGCAGAATATTAGCATCTTGAGGCAAATTGAGCCGGACACGGGCGGCTTGCAGACTCGGTAGTGGCCGAAGCGCATGCAAATAATTACCGTGAGGAATGATGGTTATTTTTCTTTCCGGTATTTGGGCAATAGTGGCAAGCTGCTGCTTGCTGAGTGCATTGTGTGTAATCACATGTGTTGCTAAACGATAAACCCAACGGGTTAAAACAGGTGATGAAAGCTGGCTCACAAAAGATTCGATGTCGTGGGCAGTGACGATGACCTTTAAGCGGATTAGCCAGGCAAGAAAAATATTACAGAATTCGAGGGGGCCTATGTGAAAAAAATGAAAGTGGCTAATTTGGGCATGGTTTGCTTTGGCATGATAAAGTGTCTTTAGGGTGCCATACAAATAGCGAAGACCGCGCCGCCAGGTCGGATCGGAGCCGTATATGGATTGGTAGGTATAAGAGGTTTTAAAGGGGTGTTGGGGATTAACGGCCGTTTCATCACAAGTATACAGCGTCACATCTACACCTTCATTACCTAACGCAGCGCATAAACCAACATCATAGTAATCCATGCCCCCATGCCCCCCAACTGGTTCAATAAACGCAACGCGCAGCTTCTGATCATTCATAAACTGACCGTCTAGTATCCCAATTCAGCCAACATTTTCTCAAAAGCAGGCAAAATAGCGGAATGAACCTCAAATCTGGGGTGTATAGGAGCTGACCGTAGCGAATGTTCAGCATAAGCTAAAAATGTCTCATCATTAGACAGGTCGCAAAAACGGAGTAAAGCTGGCAAAACCTGGCGTGGATTAGCAATCATCTCTTCATATTTTACCAAATGTATGCAATCGGCATGGTGCTTCATTTGCATCAGCCCTTCCCGCATGGTCACAATCCATTCAACGACGGCCATATCTGTATGAGATGTAAGATGAGAAATCTCTGTCACCACATTAGCTAAGTCAGGGTCATGGGGAATGATCTGTTCTATCATCAACTGCCATTTACGATTATCTACTCCCCACCAATCATGTTGTTGATCGTTTACAGCAACCCCTCGTTCTTTCGACCAATTCTCGATAGAAGCGCATGTGTTCCAACCATTACGGATGATAAAGATGAATTTGGCATCGGGAAACAAGGCTCGCACAAAAGGAATACGAAACACCAGCTCTGGATTTTTATCAACTAACCGATGTGCAAGTGTTAGGGCTAGGTAGGCACCAAATAGTTTGTGCGCCGTCTGTTTCATTTCGCTTGTAGCGTCTTGAGCATCAAGCCGGTAGGCTGCTGGGCCTAAACTGTAATGACCTATAACATCTTCTTGAGGATGCACAACATGCCACAGGGCTTTTGGTTCGTTGAGGAAACCAACTTCACGATGGATAGACATAATGGTACCCAAAATTGTTGTGCCACTACGTCCGCTACCTATAATAAAAATGGGGTTTTTTACTTGCTTTAGCTGGGGTAGTTTTTTTTCCACGGCAAAGTGAGCAAACACGAGAGGGTTTAGCCAGCGTCCTCGGGTTGTAATTGGGCGGCCTTCAAAAAAGGTTCGGGTGACAATGCGACGAACGGCCGAAAACGGCCGTTGGCGGAAATAATGTTTGTCTACTTGGGCAACCACAATAAGACTCCTTTACGCAAATTCTTAACCCGTTTTGCTTGATCATGCGATGTGGGGATTAACGGCCGTTTGGTCCCCACTACCCAATGCAGTAGGCTGCATAGCATTCAGGCTTATCAAGTAACCAACAATAAACCAAAACAAAATATTGACAACATCAAGTCGCCAACCCCAGCCCAAAAGACCATGGGTTAAAACAGCCACAATACCTGCCAAAAGCCCTCTTGCCATGGCGGCAAGCACACCACCATGTTGTCGTACTGCCTGCCGGCCAGTGCGAAAAATGGCAAATAATACAATGACAAACCCCACAAAACCAAACATTCCTGTTTCTGCTGCAATTAAAAAGTAAATATTGTGTACCGGATAGCCTTGGTTAATAATATTAGCCGTCAAATAGTGAGGGACATTTAGCACAAAATTATTTAACCCCGTTCCAATTAGAGGGCTATCTTGCACCATCTGCCAAGCAATTGTGAGCAAGTTGCGGCGAAACAAGAAACTGTATGGCGAAGAAGCTGTTAAGCGAAGATAGATTTTGTCCCATAAGAGCCAAAGAGAAACAATAGCCGCCAATACTACAGCACCTAGAGTCAACAGCTTCCCGTTTGTCCAGAAATAACGATTTCGCACTTGAGATAATAAAACAATTGTCAACGCCACAACAAATGCAAGCCAACCAGAACGCGATTGCGTCAGGACGATTGTTACTGTGCCTAACGCTAAAACGATCACAGTAAGAGTGCGAAGGCGAACGCGAATATCTGTACTTAAGAAAATACTAAAGCAAAATGGCAGCAGCAGCTCTAAAAAAAGTGCCAAATTATTTGCATGGCCTAATGTGCCACCAACACGACTTGAGCCTTCACCAATGCTGGTATCTAAAAAAACACTATCCGCCTCGCCTAAAGCAAACAAACCTAATGACCGGTTCAAAGCAAACTGCATTAAGCCCAATGTGCTTTGCAACAATATGACAGCCAGCAAAAGATAGACAACAAAAACTGCCCGCTGCGGTGTGCAAATGAAACGCCGTATACAGGCTATCAGCAATAAAACTTTGCCTAATCTGATTAGTTCATAGATGCTAAAAGAAACATTAGGGGCAACAAACAGGGATGGCAACATCAACATTCCCCAAAGTGCCAGAGCAAATTCAACCCGTCCCCACTTCCAGCTTTTATGTTTCAGGTTGTCAAGTAAGTAAAGGCCTGCCAAGGCTAATAAGGGAAAATCAAGAGGAGCCAAGGCTCCTTCAGCCCCTCCTTGATGAATTTGGCTGCCGAACAGCCGTAAACGAGCCGCAAATGAGAGGGATAATACCAACAGGCTAAATAACCAATGCTCAGGAGCTGTGAGAAAAAAGGGTAGAAAAACAATGCCGCCAATCAACAAGACAAGAAGTTGCAGCCAAAAGTCCGGGATAACAAAGGCGGTACCTAAGGTAATGAGGCTGGCTATTAAAATGATGCCAATTCCAAGAAAAACGACGCTTGAGCGTGGTGCGAGTGATATTGGAAACGTACTCGACATAGGAATTAGCCAAGATAACCTAAACTTTTCAGGCGTTCTTCGACAATTTTTTCTTCTTCAGCAGAGTTAACTACCATGTTGTCATGATGCCATATGTCTGGTTCGTAATAGGTGGCATGATGGGCTTGTTTATATTCATCTACAAAAGCATCAAGCAGGATTTTGCCATCCAGATCGGCAGGAATGGGGATATTCAAAGCATACAAGATGGTTGGAAGGAGATCGACTATATGAGCATTTGTGAGAGTTGTACCTGATTGTATGACTGAGCCATTCATAATCACGATACCGTCTCGCAAATGGGTACCGGTCATGAAGGCGGGCACAGGCCGGACAATGGTGCTGTTGTTTAGCTCAGTGGCAATCATGTAGCCTTCTTCTGGCTCAACAGTTATATCAGGCAGCAACTCGGTAGCATTGCCTTGGTAGATTTCATGCTTTAGGTAAACATTCTTAATAACGGGTTGCCCTGTTTCTGGGTGACGTAAGGCAAGGAGGTTCTGTTTCATTTGTTGTGCAAGAGAAACGGCCGTTTCTTCATCAACAATTCCATCCATTTCCCGCCCAACCCGATTAAAATAAATGCGTGCATAAAAAGAGCCAGGTAATGCAAAAGCCACCGTTCGCTTCCAATCAATCAAGGATGATTGTGTTAAACCCATCTGTAACTTTTCTGCTCGACCCCTTGGCCCCAAGAAACGGCGACGCAGCTTGAAAACATCCAGCTTCTGAATCATTGTCACCAACATTTCTGTCAACTGCTTTCGCCACACATTATTGATTTTTAGCAGACCCTGCTTATAAAGCCATTCATTTACATTAAAGCGATCAACAGCCGGCCCAAAACCATGATCGGACATAACAATTGTAAGTACAGAATCATCCAGCATAGCTAGCAACTGACCAAGGAGTTCATCCAAGCGTTGATAAAAACTTAGCACAAGTTCTCGTTCAGCAGATGAGGTCTGACTATATCCTGGATGTGCAGGATCAATGTAGACCCAAAGAGCATGTTGGGCAATGTCAGTAGCCTGAAAATGAAGCATAAAGAAATCCCATTGCTTCTGAATTAAATGAACTCCCAATTTTGCCCGTTTCTCTGCCAACGCGACCAAACGCTTTACATATTCCTGTACGCCTAAATAATCAATAGACCTGATAGGAAAAATAAATTCGTAATCAGGCACAACCGCCTTAATCTCATTCACTAAAGTTACTGGGTAACAAGCATGTTCCAGATCAGGACTCAACAGCCCTGAAACCATTGCCCCATCAACGGGTACTGGGGGATAAGTCATAGGCACATTAACAGCAATCAGCTTCTTCCCAGCTTCATTCAATAAGTCCCAGAGGCGTTTTGCTTGGATTGCTGAACCGTCTATTACGGGGCTATCATATGAGCCCGGTATATAGCGAGAAAATTCAAAAATGCCGTGTTGGCCCGGCTGCTTACCCGTTTGAAAAGAAGTCCAGGCAGCAGCAGTAATCGGCGGAATAGTAGACAACAGCGTACCAGAGGCACCTAAGGCTATTAGCTTTTGCAAGTTTGGTAATTTACCAGCATCACACCACGGCTTAAGCGCACGAAATGTTGCACCATCCAAGCCAATTACACAGACTCGTGATGGGTGTGGGGAAGCACTATTCTGTCTCATATTGTTTATCCAAAAGTAAAATGAGCCTGTTTCTCCAGACTGATGACAGTCTTGGAAATCAGGCTTGCCCAAAGACATTTATGATTGAGCCTGCCTGTTTCAGGCGACTGTAAATTCAGTTGGTTTCAGGTTAAGGGCTTTAGCTACTACAAAAAGCACTATGCTGCCACAAACGACGCTCAGTATTGTTACTATTAATTGCGACCAGAGGTTGGCAGCAGGCAGCTTGATTATCCATTGACTATAGATTAGATAGTTAGTTAAGCCCATCCCAACTGAAGCAACAAGCAGCTTGCCAGCAATAGCAAACAATTGCATATCAAGCACAGACAGGTTTTTCTGCTTCAGCAACCATAAAGCTCGAAGAACGGAAATAACGGCCGTTAAGCTCATTGCTATTGGAATCCCCCATACACCAAGCCACCAGAACAAAACCATATCCAAACCAATCTGCACAATAATCATCAACAACAAATGAATAGCCGGTGTTTTAGTATCCCCCAAGGCATAATGAGGCGCAACCAACAATTGATTAAGCCCTAAAAACGGCAAACCCAAAACATACAGCACCAATATTTTCGAGATGAGAGCCGTGCCTTCTTCAACAACAGAGCCATGCAAAAACAAAATACGGATCACTGGTTGATTCAATACCAAAAGCAAAACTGTCATCGGTGTTGTCAGCAAAAAAATAATCTTGACACCTTGCGCCAAAACATGTTGCATAGCAAGCCGATCCTGCTTCACGGATAAACGAGACAGAGACGGGATAATGACCGATGTAATACTATTCAAGAATATATTAACAATAGTTCCAATCAATCGCCGGGCAAAAACAAGGGCTGACAAACTCCCAGCTACCAAGAAAGAAGCAAGGAAGCGCTCAACAATTTCATTACTCTGGTTAACAGCAAAACTAAAAAGGGGGAAAAGCACCGTATTGACAGTAGAACGTATCTCCGTATGAGTCAAAAGTAAATTGAAAGACAACCGAAACCCTAGTTGCCGCAAGAAGAAAAAAAGGACCAACATTTGGACAAGACCCGCAGCCAAATATCCAACGGCAATCTTATCAATATTCCATTGTGCAAGAACCGTAAGAGTCAAAAAAATTAAAACGACAATATTTCGCAGAAAATTACTGGATGCCGATTGTGAAAATGCTCTGGCAGCATTCAAACGCGCACGGGAAATAGCCACCACAGCACTTAGAGGAACAGATAACAACATAATCGTGCCTAAGTGATTGGCAAGTTCACTTGAAACCGTATCCAATCCCGGAGCAATGGCATAAAACAAAGGCTCAGCCAAAAACGCGCTCACAAGAACAAGGCAACTTAATGAGCCGAATGCCAACCAAAGGAGAGAGCTAAACAACTGCCATTGCTCTTCAACCATCTCTGTCTGCCATCTCACAAAAATAGGCACTAATGTTAACTCCGAAATTCGGTTAAAAATAATGTAGGCCAGTAGCGGGATAGTTGCGGCAACAAAAAAAGCATCTGTTACTCTCCCTAGCCCAAACACACTGGCAATTCCAACATCAATAGCAAAAGAACTGACAACACCTAGCGCATTAAATAACGAAACTGTAATCGTATCTTTGGCAAAACTATTCTGCATAACAATGCAATTATCCTTTATTCTTAAGGGTCTGCAATGCCCCAATCGCCCGCTTGTTAACAGGGTCAATCTGAAGAACCCGGTGGTATATCGCCTGCGCCTCGCCTATTTGCTCCATTTCTGTATATAACATCCCTAACTCAAAATAGGCATACTCTATCTGAGGATTTATTGCAATTGCCTGCAAAAAACTAGCTTCCGCCCTATTAGCAGCATCTCCTTCTACTCGCAGCAGATGTCCTATATAGGCCCAACTCCAATAGTTATCAGGTGCTAAAGCAATTACTTCCTGATACCCAGCCAATGCCTCAACCGTTTTACCTAAACGTCGCAAAACGTCAGCATGTTGAAAAAGGGCATCACTGTATTGAAAAGCACCCTTAAACTGGTTTCGCATTAAAGCATCATCCAGATTTTTTAATGCAGAAACCAAATCTGGCGGCTGCAATTTTTGCGCTTGCAACCATCCAATTTGATAAAGAAAATCACTCTTACCCATCTGCTCAGGCGACAATTCTGCCCCTTGGTGAAACACAGTCGCTGCTTGCTGCCACAAGCCTAGCCCTTCATAACTCAAACCAATGAAATACAAAGGATCAGCCAATTGTGGTTCAATTTCTACTGCCTGTTTGTACCATTCAATAGCTGCTAAATATTGCCCATCCGCGCGATATTGGTGTCCGCGAAGCATAAACTCGTCAGCCATACCACCAACTATGCGCCAAACCGAAACAGCTTCTTCATGACGTCCTTGCATTGTTAGAGCCCAACCTAGACCCCACCAGGATGCCCTTGACTCATCAATTTTGCTAACGGATTGTCTCAAGAACATTTCTGCTTCTTGCGCTACATGAGAGTCACGATATGCAAATGCATGATTAAGCATTATAAAACCGGCATTCTTGGAAATATTGCCACTATATCGGGGGACACGCACAACCAACAGAGCCACAACAATAACAAAAACGCAAAAAGCAAGCCTAGTCTGACTTATTGGGAAAAATCTAAAGTTAAATCCCATTACTGTTTAGGTAGGGTCTGCATTACTAAACCACCAATAGGTTAAAAGACTATAGGCAATTGCCAGACAGAACCCCAGAACACCAGCAGCAATAGTCAGTAACAATCGGCGGGGGCTGATGGGCAATTCGGGAACCACAGCCTGGCTAGCTAACTGCACCCCGCTGCTTGTATCCTGTGATGTAATCTGCACCTCTTCTACTTTACGGCTTAGGGCTGTAAAGGTCTCTTCTGCCAAATTCTTATTACGGGATAACTGGCTTCTTTCGGTGTCAATTTCCTGAAATTGTCGCTGCAAGTCCAGGATTTGTGGCTCTAACTCTTGTAAAAGTGCATCTATCTCTGTCTGCCGGCTATTGAAAACTTCAAGTTGTGCTTCTAACAAAGCAATTTGTTCTCGTTTTGTCAAATGGTTAAATGCCTCGGCAGAACTGATTTGAAGCTGCACAGGGATTGTAGAAGTGCTATTAAAAGCGGCCGTTTGCAGAAAAAGAGCCGTTAGTTGATCGGTTAACGTTATTTCAATAGTGGCTGAAGATAATAGATAGCTTCGCAAACTTTCTATATCCTTGATGATGAAGGTGATGACACGCTGCTTATTTAAATAATCATTTTGCGTTTGGCGCAAATTATTTAGTTCATTACTAATAGTCGAAAGATTGTTTCGCGCCTCAAATTCAATGAGTGCCTTTTCCATAATAGCTAAATTTGCATCAGCATCAGTGAGTTGTTCTTCAAAAAATTTGACCTGTTTCTCATTTTGGTCGCCATAAATCTCATTGGCAGTTTTCACAAATACGTTTGCCCATAAATTGGCAATCTCGCTGGCTCTATCTGCATTCTGATGTTCAACAGATAAACGCACAACACTCAAATCATCACCAGCACTAGCTACAAGCATTTTCCTCAAGTTTGTTAAAGAACTCTCTGATATCGATTTATCAGGCAGTTGTTCTTGCAAAAGCTTTAGTACTGTGTCACTTACTGCTAATTCTGGGTAGGCGCGTAGGGGCTGATTTTCTCCTACTGCTTCAAACCGAGGATCGAATTGCACAAGCTGTCTTGCTGCGGTAATAACAACCAAGGCACTTGCCTCGTAGGTTGGAGGGATAAAGATAGTTATGAGAAAGGTAAGAACGGCCGTTATTATCCCAATCCCACCTATCCACTTCCACCTTTCAAACAAAACCTGCAAATAAGGTCTAAGATTAATCTCCTCGTACAATTTCGCCTCCACTACAAATAATTCATCAAAGATGATACATGAGTCAAAACACGCAAGCAAACTCAGCTTTATTTCTCAAAAACAAATCAATCATCAACATACTCTTCTGATTTCAAGCCTCTTAAGGCGGGTTGTAATCAGCATAAAGTATCCTATACTTGGGGTAATTTACATTGAAAAAAGAATAACCGTTTAGCAGCTAGACTTATCACTCTGGAGGGAAACCATGAGACTGTTAAATCAGAAACGCATAGTCATATCGCTTATCACCATGTTTTGTAGTTTAATCTATTTGGTATTGTCAGTGAATGCCGATGGCACAGAAACATTAGGTGTTCCATCCATCAACATAGCCAGTGGATCAGGATTTGTTATCGGAGGAACCGGCCTAGAAAAAACAACACCAGCCATAATCTCCCTTGAAGTTCCCGAAAATTCCACCATCAAACAAGTACTTGCTTATTGGTCAGGGGCAACCAGAGAAGGTACTCCCGGAGATAATGAAATCATTATTAATGGGATACCCATAACAGGTCAGCATATTGGTACTGGTCCTGGTCAGAAACTATATGAAAGCTATCGTGCCGATATTACTGCCTTAGAATTGGTTTCGACAGGTGCAAACACCCTCTCAGTCGCCGGGATGAGCTTTATAGCCGAAAATGACGGCGCAGGTATCATTGTCATTTATGAAGATGACAATGGCCTGTCTGAATTGAAAATGGTTGATGGCCTAGACATTGCTTACATCAATCGTCCTGAGCCTGGACAAACAACAGTCCCACAAACCTTTACTTTTGCACCTGAGGACGTGGATCGCGTTGCTGAAATGGGCTTTTTCGTAGGCAGTGTGCTACGAGAACGACCAAATGTCATACGTTTTCACGTTGCTGGTGAAATAATTGAACATTTCAACCTGTTAAGCAGTGCACAAGGTCTCCAATGGGATGCCTTAAAAGTGCCTGTCAATATTCCTGCCGGTGCCTCAGAAATTACCGTTGAAATACAATCAGAAAGCGATGGAACAGATCGTTTGCCTGCATCTCTTACCTGGATTAATGCAACATTGTCAGTTCCAATTACCCCAATCGCCAATTGCGTTGATTTCTCCACTCTAACACCCGGCAGTTCAGTTGAAGGGCCTGGCACAGTTCATCCTTTGTTAGACATTAGCACCTCTGGCAACAGCATTGTGTTAACGGAAGGAAGAGCACCCATCGCTTATGTAGCTACAAATGATGCTCCAATTTGGAACGGTGGCTTAACCGAAGGGGGCTTTTACGACAGGCAGGAAATTCATGATTATGTCTTCACGTTAGCTCCCGATGCCCATATTGGCTATTTCACCTTGCGGGTTCTTGATTATGGCGACTTTAACCCCGTACGTGCATCAAAGCATGAAATTATGCTAGTTGCCTATGATGCTGACAACAACATCATTGATACTGACAAATTGATGTACACAAGCGAAAATAAATTCAGACCGCGTGTAAGCTCTATGGGAGATCTGTGGTTTACAGGAGATGCAATTGCTGCCATCAACGGTGAGCCTGGCAATTACACATTTGCTGTAGCCGGCGATAACATTGCCCGCGTTGAATTGAAGTTTGCCAATGATGTAGATTCAAGCCGAGTGTCTGATCCAAAATTCGCCATTGCGGGGCTATGCTTTACACCACCACCACCACCACCTGTTTGCATGAACTTCGCCGCATTAACACCAGGCAGTTCTGTACAAGGATTGGGAACAGTACACCCCAATCTTGATATTGAAACCTCCGGTAATGCAATTGCATTGATGGAAGGCAGGACTCCAATTGCTTATGTAGCATCAAACACAGCAGGGGTATGGAATGGGGGCGTAGGTAGCAATGGTGGATTTTATGACCAGGAAGAGATACACGATTATTCGTTTACGTTTTCACCAGATATAAGTTCAGACTACTTCTCACTGCGGCTACTCGATTACGGTGATTATAATCCTTTGAAAGCCACAGAACATGAAATCAAGCTGGTCGGATTTGATGAGAATGGACAGATAGTTGCTGCACGTCGAATTATGTACACCAGTGAAGGTAAAATTCGCCCACGTGCAGGCTCAATGGGGGATTTATGGTTCACAGGGGATGCGAAGGATGCCGCTGAAGGTGACATTGGCAATTACCTCTTTGAACTTAAGGTGCCCGGTATTTCGCGTGTTGAGTTACAGTTTTCCAATAACATAGATTCAACAATTGCGTCTGATCCGAAATTTGGGATTGGCGACTTGTGTTTTAACCCAATCAACAAATAATCTGTGATAGGCAACCGAAAACAAGCGCCTTTGGTTAAGCCAAAGGCGCTTGTTTTATTGCAGCAATCACACCATCCCATACCGCCGCCACGAATCCAAACAACCGCGAATCAGCTCAATCCCCGAAGCCACCGTCGTTTCGCTCCCTTCACCCTCGCCATAGACGGAAACAACGGCCGTTACTGCCACCTTCCCCGTCCCCATCACCGTCTCAATCGCCGCCAACACCTGCGCCATATCCGGCCCGTTTGGCTCCTTCGTCCCGTGGTTCGGCACATACCGTTCATCCAGAATGTCAGAATCAATGTGCAGATAAAGCATGTCACAGCGGTCGGCCAGGGCAGAAACGGCCGTTTGCAAATCCACCCCCGCAAACCCCTTCGCCGCCGCCGCAATCACCACATCCGTCGCCTTAATCAACTGCTCCTCCGGCGCATCCAGATTCCGCACATCCACCATCACAATTCGATCCGTTGGCAGCGGTGCCACAATATGCGACAGCTCCCGCCAGCGCGGAAACGCCAGCCCCGCACACACCGCCACCGGCATCCCCCCCAGCATCCCCGACAGCGTGGTGTTAGGCGTGTTAAAATCCCCATGCGCGTCAAACCAAACCAACCCCACCCGCACCTCTGCCCCATGCACATCCTGCAAACCGCCCACCACCCCCGAAATATGAGAGCAATCCCCACCAGTCATCAAAACAGCCCGGCCAGCCCGCCGCCCCGCTGCCACCGCCTCCGCAATGGCGCCCCCCAGCAGCCCAATGTTGTCCGGCTCATCGGGCAACCGTTTCTCCTCTGGCATTTGCGGCTCCACCACGTCGTAGGGAATAACGGCCGTTTCATACACCCCCGACCGCCCATACGCATCCAACGCCCGCTCATCCCGCTTCGCCCGATGGCTATACCGATACCGCACCCCCACAACCTGCAACCCAGTCAACGGCTTTCCACTCATCAGTTCTCCTCAAAAACCTTTGCGGTTCCAAAAACCCCAAAGGCCTAATCCTTCGCCAACTCACCATATCTCAGTAAAATTACGCATCAAAATTATATCCTGCACTTCCCAATAATCAGGGAAATCAGGAAAATCAGCGTCCCATTCTATCAGGAGAAACCCATGTCAACCGAAACCGAACCCTTCAACGTCTCCGCCTACGGCGGCGAAGGCTGGTCCCCCCGCCTCCAAACCCACACCCAGGAAATCGGCACCCTCTGGGGCAACTGCGGCATAGACACCGAATACACCCCCCTCAAATCCGTCCTGCTCCACCGCCCTGGCAAAGAGCTGTTTGAGCTAACCAACCACAACGCCGTGCAAATGCTCGAACCCATTGACCCCGAACTGGTGCTGGAACAGCACGACGGCATCGCCGCCGCCTACCGCAACGCTGGCGTAGCCGTCCACTACGTTGACCCAGCCCAAACCCCCACCCCCAACCAAATGTTCTGCGCCGACCTCATGTTCATGACCCCCGCCGGGGCCATCCTCGCCCGCCCCGCCTCCACCGTTCGCGCCGGAGAAGAACGCTGGGTAGCGCGGCGGCTGGCCGACATCGGCGTTCCGATTTATCGCACCCTGCACGGCACTGCCACCTTTGAAGGGGCCGACGCAATGTGGATTAACCCCGAAACGGTCATTTTGGGGCGCGGGCTTCGCACCAACGACGAAGGAGCGCGGCAAGTTTCCGCCGCCCTCACCGACCTCGGCATCAACGTCATCGTCGTAGACCTCCCCTTTGGCACCATGCACCTCATGGGCATGCTCCGCTTTGCCGACAAAGACCTCGCCATCGCCTGGCCAAAGCGATTTGTCCATCGCGGCGTAGATGCCCTCAAGGCGCATGGCTACCGCGTCGAATTTTTGCCCACCGTCGAAGAAGCGGCCAAGGGCAGTGCCTTCAACTTTGTCACCCTTGCCCCCCGCGAAATTTTGATGGTGGGCGGAATGCCGCAAACGCAGGCCTTCTATGAAAGTCTAGGCATCAAATGCCACAGCACCCCCGTGCATGAACTGCGAAAAGCCGCCGGTGCCATCGGCTGCCTGACGGGCATTATCGAGCGCGAAATGGCACCGTAGGACAAGTTTGCAAACTTGTCCTACCCAGCCCAATGCTTGAATTTCAACACGCCTATCGCCGCCACCTTCCACACATCCAGCCACCGGGAGCCATCTTCTTCGTTACCTACCGGCTGGCTGGTTCACTACCAACTGCCATACAGGAACAGCTTTTAGCCGAAGCCTACGCCTCTACACGCCGCCTGAACCGAATTTCTGACCCACAGGAACGATCTCAACAGGCTTATGTCGCGCAAAAAAGGCAATTTGCCCAATGGGACAAGGCATTAGATATGACAACAGATGGTTTCCACTGGCTGCGTCAACCAGAAATCGCCCAAATCGTTATCAACAGCCTTCATGACTTAGACGGAAAGCGTTACCAGTTGGAAAGCTATAGCTTGATGAGCAATCATGTCCACGTCGTTTTCCGTCCACAACAAAAGGAAGATGGAACATACCATAGTTTGTCAGCCATTATGCATGCCCATAAGCGGTATACAGCATGGCAGGCCAACCAAGTATTAGGACGGCAGGGACAATTTTGGCAACACGAGAGCTACGACCACATCATCCGCGATGAGGCAGAAATGCACCGCATTCAGCGGTATGTGCTAGACAATCCGGTCAAGGCAGGGCTAGTTGAGCATTGGAAACAGTGGCCCTGGTCGTTTTGTAGGTCAAGTTTGCAAACTTGACCTACGGTTGTGCAACCGACAAAACAGCTTGCAACAGCACATTCCCCCGCCGCCACCACACCCTGGCACTTTCTACTCGGCAAGGGGTTTGTAGGTCAAGTTTGCAAACTTGACCTACGGTTGTGCGACCGACAAAACAGCTTGCACCAGCACATTCCCCCGCCGCCACGCCCTGGCACTTTCTACTCGGCAAGGGGTTTGTAGGTCAAGTTTGCAAACTTGACCTACGGTTGTGCAACCGACAAAACAGCTTGCACCAGCACATTCCCCCGCCGCCACACCCTGGCACTTTCTATTCGGTAAGGGCTTTGTAGGTCAAGTTTGCAAACTTGACCTACGGTTGTGCAATCGACAAAACAGCTTGCACCAGCACATTCCCCCGCCGCCACGCCCTAGCACTTTCTACCCAGTAAGGGGTTTGTAGGTCAAGTTTGCAAACTTGACCTACGGTTGTGCAACCGACAAAACAGCTTGGAGCAACACATTCCCCCCAGCCACCACGTCCTCCTTCGTGGCACTTTCCAGCTCGTTGTGGCTGAGGCCGTCGGCGCAGGGGATGAAGATCATGCTGGTGGGGGCGACCCGCGCCAGATAAACGGAATCATGCCCGGCCCCGCTGGTGATTCGTCTGGCGCTGTAGCCGGTGATGGAAACGGCCGTTTCCACCGCCGCCACACATTTCTCCGCAAACACCACCGCCTCCGAAGTCCAAATATTCACCAACGTCGCTCCGTGTTCCTCCGCCAGTTGGGTCAACAGCCCCTCCACCTCATCCAACACCGCCTCGCTGGGATGGCGCAAATCCATTGTCACCAGCAGCTCACCCGGAATGGTGTTGACCACCCCCGGCGACGGCCGTAAATCGCCAAACGTCAGCCGAATATCCGGTTCATACTGTTCCGCAATGGCATAGGCGCGGCCGAGAAGGGAAACGGCCGTTTTCACCGGATCCCGCCGCACATCCATCGGCGTAGACCCCGCGTGCGCCGCCTTGCCCGGAATGGTCAAATGATACCAACGCGCCCCCTGCACCCCGGTCACAATCCCAATTTGCCGCCCCTCATGCTCCAGAATCGGCCCCTGCTCAATGTGGATTTCAAAAGCGGCCGTTAGCGGACGATGGCGGGCGGGCAATTCTCCTTTGTAGCCAATCCGCTCCAGTTCTTCACCGAGCAAACGGCCGTTCTTATCCTCCCGCCCATACGCATATTCCAGCGAAAACACCCCCGCCCACACCCCCGACGACACCATCGCCGGGGTAAACCGCGCCCCCTCCTCATTTGTCCACGACACAATCTCCAGCGGTGCTTCCGTAACAATGTTGTGGTCGTTGAGCGTCTCCACCACCTCCAGCGCCGCCAGCACCCCGTACACCCCGTCAAACTTCCCCCCCGTTGGCTGGCTGTCCAGATGGCTCCCGGCCAAAATGGGGGGCAAATCGTTGTTCTGCCCGGCGCGGCGGCCAAAAATGTTGCCCATTTCGTCCACGGTAATCGTCAACCCCGCCGCCTCACACCAGTTCACAAACAGGTCACGGCCGGCCTTGTCCTCATCCGTTAGCGTCACCCGACACACGCCCCCCTTCGCCGTTCCCCCAATCTGCGCCATCGTCATTAACCGCTGCCACAGGCGGTCGCCATTAATTCGTACATTATTCCACTTAATCGCCATTGCTTTACACGCTCCTTGTGAAAATGGATGCGCAGATAACGCGGATCAGAACGGATTTTCGCGGATCAAAAGCAAAATCCGCGTTTATCCCTATAAATCCGCGTCATCTACGCATCTATTCAGACTCCTCCGACAATCTCTAATCTCTTAGGGTTCAATCAAAAATAACTTTGCAGTTCCAGAAGTTCAACTTCTCTCAGAAGTTGAACTTCTAACTCCCACGTTATTAACTCAAGTTGCTACTAATAACCACTGTCATTTCGATGTCCTCCGAGAAATCCCATTCTTTTCTGCTGACGAAACGAGATTTCTCCTCGAAGACTCGTCGAAATGACAGGTTTTTACGCTTTGTTTTTTAAGGTGGCAACTTGGGTTATTAACGAACGAACCCTTAATCTCCACCCTCTTCATTCACCCACACTAGCACCAACAGCCACACCAGCACAAACGCCGCCCCCGCCGGAATCGCCAGCCCCACCGCCCCAAACGCCTCATAGGCTGGCGGCCCTGTCAAGTTAGCAGTCGCCACTCCCACCGTCCCGGAAGCTGCCCAAATGGTCATCATTTTCCCCCGCTGTGCCGGTACTTGCTCCGTTGCCAAAATCATGGTGCTAACAACGGCAAACTCAAACAAAAAGTGGGCCACAAACAGCCCAGCAACCAGCACCACCAGCCCCACATTGAGCAACGGCAGCAGCCAAAATGCCCCGATTGCCAGCAGCGAACTCACCCATACACCCCGCCGCTTACCAATTTTGTCACCAAACAAGCTAATAATGCCGCTGGCACAAAAAGCAGCCACCCCCATGAACAAGGCTACCGTCCCCAGTTCGCGTGCTTCCAATCCGTATTCAACAAAAAGCCACTGTCCATAAACGCCAAAGAGGTGGAAGGCACCAAACATGATGAGGGAGGCGGCAGCGATGACGGCCCAGGCCGAACGGCCGTTTTCCCCCAAATCCACAAAATCAGCCACCCGCTGCCGCCAGGAAACGGCCGTTTTCTTCTCTGCCCCCTTCCCCTTGCGCTCCCGTTTGGTCTTCGGGAAGCTCCGCATTGCCACGCTGCTGGCAAGCAGCAGCCCCGCCAGCCCCAGCAGCGGCACGCGCCACCCCCAGCGATCCATGGCCCAGCCAACCAGAAAGACCCCCACGATTCCGGCCACCGCCCATGCCATTTCCAGCAGCCCCAGCCCCCGCGACCGCTGGCTGTAGGGCAGTTGAGCACTCAGATAGGCGAAGAGGTTGGGAACGAAGGCGTTTAGCCCCGAACCCATTAGAATCATGCCACAAACGGCCGTTACCACCCCCAAACCCGTCGTCAGCGGCGGGCTAACCCCCACCAGCACCAGCCCGGCCACAATCCCCCATAAAGCACCATTCATCACCAGCCGGTAGCCGTGCCGGTCGGCCAGCGCCCCCCAAAATGGTGACAAAAGCCCCATCAGCGTTCGCAAACCAACAAGGCGACCCATAGAAACGGCCGTTATCCCCAACCCCGCCGCAAATAAAGGCAAAAACGGATAAAACAGTTGCACGCTCGTATCCACCAGCAGCCGCATCACCAGCGAACTACCCAGCAGCCGACGTACCGAAACCACATCAACAGAACCCTCAGAAGTTGTCGTCGTCATAGCCCCCCATGCTACGCCACCCGCCCCAATTTGCCAATTTTTCATCCCCACCAGAACGGGATATAGTTACAGGAGATTAGAGATTGGAGATTGGAGATTGCTGAAGGTTCACACTCTCCAATCTCCAATAACCCATCTCATTCTTCAGGAGTTTCCCATGCCCCAACTCTACACCACCCAGGCCAACGTCCCCCCCCATTTCACCGATTTCGGCGTCGGCCAACCCGACCCCAACATCCTGCCCCTCGACATCATGCGCCAGGCCGCCGAGCATCGCCTGTCACAACCCGACACCGGCATCCTCAGCTATGGCATCGAAGCAGGCGACGGCTACTTTCTCTATGCCCTCGCCAACTTCCTCACCCGGCAGTACGGCTTCCCCGTCAATCACGAACACCTCTTCCTCAACGCCAGTGCCTCCCAAGCCCTGGATATGATCTGCACCCTATTCACCACCCCCGGCGACACCATTTTTGTCGAAGAACCCACCTACTTCCTCGCCCGCATCATCTTCGCCGACCACAAACTCAATGTCATCGGCATTCCCGTTGACCAGCACGGGCTGCGCGTGGATTTAGTCGAGGAGGCACTGCAAACCCACAAACCCGCCTTCATCTACACCATCCCCAGCTTCCACAACCCCACAGGCTTCACCCTCACCCAGGAACGGCGGGAAAAGCTGGTCGCCCTCAGCCAGCAGCATGGCTTCCTCATCGCCGCCGATGAGGTATACCAAATGCTCTATTACGGCGACACGCCCCCCCCGCCGTCCTTTGGTGCCTGGATTGACAGTGGCACCGTTCTCGCCATCGGCACCTTTGCCAAAATTCTTGCCCCCGGCATCCGCGTCGGCTGGATCCACACCGCGCCCCAGCTCATCAAAAAGTTTTTCCACAGCGGCATCGTTGAAAGCGGCGGCTCGCTCAACCATTTTGCCTCCGCCTTCGTCCGCTCGGTGCTGGAGTTGGGGCTGCAAGAGCAATATCTGGGCTATTTGCGCCAAACCTTCCGCAGCCGGATTTCGGCCATGGATGGGGCATTGCGGCAACATCTGGCGGGCAAGGTGGAATGGACAACGCCAGAGGGTGGCTACTTTTTCTGGCTGCGCCTGCCCCCCGGCAGCGATGCCGTCGAACTGCGCGAGCTGGCAAAGCCATACAACGTCAGCTTTCAGCCCGGCTACGCTTTTTCCAGCCAAAACGGGCTGCGCGACTATATGCGGCTCTGTTTTGCCTTTTATGATGAGGCGCGGATTGTGGATGGCATTGAGCGATTAACGGCCGTTTTCCACCACCCCCTCTAACCCATGCAACCCTACCTCGCCGTCGCCGCCGGGGGAGCCATTGGGGCCACCCTCCGCTTTGCCGTTGCCCAGCTTGCCCTCAACCGCTGGGGCAGCGGCTTCCCCTGGGGCACCCTCGCCGTCAACCTCATCGGTTCCCTGCTCATCGGCCTCTGCTGGCAGCTTTTTGAACGGTGGCAAATCAGCCCCAACGCCCGCGTCTTTCTCTTCGTCGGCATCTTCGGCGGCTTCACCACCTTCTCCAGCTATGCTCTGGAAAGCGTGCGGTTGCTGCAAGAAGGACGGCTGCAAATCGGCCTCGTCTACATGGTTGGCAGCAATCTGGGGGGATTAACGGCCGTTTTCCTCGGCTACCTCCTCGGCCGGCTCCTTGCCCGGTAATTTAGAGATTAGCGATTGGAGATTGGTTAGTGTCTTTAGTTTTCCGCCACATCCACGTATTGCGTAAATCGCCTCTCAATACGCAATACGCAATACGGCTTACTACAACAAAACCCCACTTTGCGCTAAAATGACAGCATGATTAGCCAGGAACAGTTGTGGCAAACCATTTGGCCCATCGTTGAGCAGACACTACATGCCACCGTTGCCGCCGACCACGCCCACATCCAGACCCATCTGCAACCCGCCAGCCCCGCCGCCGCCCTGCACGACCTCTTTGGCGCAACCGGCATGGCCCTGCTGCTCAAAACATCGCTGGGGCGTGAAGATGTGGCCCTCACCCGTGCCATCCACACCGATGAGGGGGTTTTTGTGGAATATGCGTGGCCGGTGGGGAAAAACGGCCGTTCCCAAACCACCGCCGCCGACCTCGTGACCGTTCAACTGCAACCTGCGTCTAATCAATGGCACATTCACAACATCAACCCCGCCAGCCTCGACACCCCCCTCACCACCGCCCGCGCCCGTGGCGTACTCATGAGCAACCGGGCATTGGTCAGCGCCCAAGGGCTGCCCACCGAACCCTGGCTGCTCCCCGTCGCCTTCTTTGCCGGATCCCTCCAGCCGCCGCTGCGCCCCCAGGCCTTGGCCGACGACATAGAACGGCTCTTTTTGCCGGGAATGCAGCAGCGCGGCTATGGCGCACCGCTGCTGCTGCGCGGGCGACAGCTTTGGCGCGATTTTGTCGCCGCCGCCCAGCCCCCCCTCAGCAAACCCGCCGCCTGGGCAACGGCCGTTGAATTTATTATGAGCGAACAAGACCTGCGCGAAATCACCCCCGCCGCCGTCGGCAAGCATTACCGCACCACGCTGGCAAAAATCACCCCCCGCGTGCGCGAAATCAAGCAACTGCTGCAAATCGCGGGGCAGGATGAACGCTACACCGATCTGCAAGCCACGAAAATTATGATCACCTAACAGCGGTAATCGGTAATCAGTAATCGGTAATCGGTCATGAAAACCACCTGTACCATTACCGCTTACCGACAACTGATAACTGATTACTGATTACTGATTACTAATAACTGATTACTGATTACTGTCTGTCAAAACGAGGACTTTATGCAAAAGAAAACAATCGCCGATATTGATGTTGCTGGAAAACGGGTGCTCGTGCGGGTGGATTTTAACGTGCCACTCAGCAGCAAGAACCCGGAAGATGATATTGTTGTTACCGATGACACACGCATTCAGGCCGCGCTGCCCACGCTGAACTATTTGCTGGATCACGGGGCATCGTTGATTTTGTGTTCCCACGTCGGTCGGCCGAAAACAGCCGCCGACACCCAGTACAGTTCCCGCCCCATAGCCGTCGCCCTTAGTGCTACGTTGGGGCGACCCGTGCAGCATGTGGCCGAGGTGGTGGGTGAAGCCGCTACTGCCGCCGCCAATGCCCTCCAGCCCGGCGACGTGCTGATGCTGGAAAACACCCGCTTCCACCCCGGTGAAACCAAAAATGACCGCGAGCTTTCGCAGCAGCTTGCCGACCTGGCTGATGTCTACGTAGATGATGCGTTTGGCTCGGCCCACCGCGCCCACGCCAGCACCGAAGGGGCAGCGCGGGCGATGCGGCGCAAAGGGGGGGCGGCGGTGGCCGGTTTTCTGATGGGCAAGGAGTTGGAGGCGTTAGGAACGGCCGTTACCAATCCCCCCCATCCCTACATCGCTATCATGGGCGGCGCCAAAATCTCCGACAAAATCCAGCTCATTGACAACCTGCTCCAGACCGCTGACAAAATCCTCATCGGTGGCGGCATGGCAAACACCTTCCTCAAAGCACAAGGCCACGCCGTCGGTACCTCCCTCGTCGAAGCCGAAGCACTGCCCGAAGCCAAACGGCTGCTGGCAATGGCCGCCGACAAGCTCGTGCTGCCAATGGATGTCATTGTGGCCGACCGCTTTGCCGCCGATGCCACCGCCGAAGTTGTGCCGGTGTGGGGCATTGACAAAGACAAAATGGCGCTCGACATTGGCCCAGATACGCTGGAGAGCTTTAACGCTGAATTGCAAGGCGCACGCCTTGTCATTTGGAATGGGCCGATGGGGGTGTTTGAGTTTGACAAATTTGCCGAAGGCACCAACCAGCTTGCCCGCCTGCTGGCCCACGCCGCCGAACAGGGGGCGCAAGTCATCATCGGCGGCGGTGACTCGGCAGCGGCCGTTGCCAAAGCTGGCCTCAGCGACAAAATGTCTCACGTCAGCACAGGCGGCGGGGCCAGTCTGGAGCTGTTGGAAGGGAAGGCTCTGCCCGGGATTGTGATTCTGGACGACAAGTAAACAGTAAACAGTAATCAGTAATCGGTAATCAGTGTGCTTTACTGATTACCGATTACCGACTACATCTTATGCGGGGGAATGGGGTCGTTGTCGGAAACGGCCGTTTCTGCCACGTCCTCTTCCTCCTCCCCCCGGCTCACAAAATGCACTACAATCAGCGACAAGCCAAAAAACATCGAAATCAGCCCCGCGATAACCGCCTCTGTGTCCAGAATCAGCAGCCCAATGGACAAACCAATCCCCGTAATAAAAATCACAATCCCCCAGCGCAGCGTCAGGCTTATGCGGCCACGACCAGAACGACGCGCAGGGCGCAGCAAGCCACGCTCGGCCAGGGCAATCGTTTCCTTGTAACGCAAGTAGCGCGTATAGGCCAAAAAGCCAAAAATCACGCTAAACAACATACACACGGCAAACGCCGGAGCTAACACTTCAACTACATCTGTCATCGCTTACTCTCCTTGTTCTCGGCCCGATATTGCGCCAAAATCTGCTTTTCCTTGTGGTTGATGTAGCGCATAAACCCTACAAAGCTGAGAATCGTTCCCAGGATCAACGCAATGGAAAAGCCGATAGCTATTGCTTCTAACATCATAAACCTCCGCTAAATAGAGATTGGAGATTGGGAGATTGGAGATTCACTCGCTCCATCTCGTCATCTCCAAATTGATATTCACCTGAACCGGTTCAGTTTGCCTTTTTGGGCGAACTGTTTAGTTAGACCAGCACCCATTGCCAAAAGTTTCAAAATGTGCCGGGCAGTTTGGAACGATGCTATAGGACAAGTTTGCAAACTTGTCCTACGGTCTTAGACATGAAACTTTTTCGCCCCTCTAGTGGTCTAACCAAATAAGGCATGAACGATTTAACGATGCAGGATGAGCAGCAATTGGTGCGACGGGCGCAGCGGGGCGAAACGGCCGCTTTTGAAACGCTTGTCGCTGCCCATGCTCCATTGGTCTACAACCTGGCCCTGCGAACGCTTAACAACCCGCAGGAAGCCGAAGACGTGGCGCAAGAGGCCTTTGTGCGGGCGTGGCGCGGCTTGCCCCGCTTCCGCGCCGATGCCAGCTTTCGCACTTGGCTCTACCGCATCGTCACCAACCTTTGTTACAACCGGCTGCCCCGGCTGCGGCAAGAGCTGGCCGCCCTGGAAACGGAAGCCGCCCTGCCGCTGCCCGATGAACGGCAGCATGTGGAAACGCTTTTGCTCTCACAAGAGCTGCAAACCCATTTGCATCAGGCGATTGCCGACCTGCCCGACAGCTATCGGATGCTGGTCACATTGCGCCATTTGCAGCAGCTAAGTTATGATGAAATTGCAGAAGTGATGGCAATGCCGCTGGGAACGGTGAAAACGGGCATTTTCCGGGCGCGGCGGCAGCTTCGGCAAGCATTAGAGGCGTATCAGGATGAACGAATTGCATGATGATTTGCTAACCCAGGCGTTGGAAAGTTACCCACAAGCCCCTTTGCCCCCCGGTTTTATGCGGCGGGTCATGGCACAAATTGAGCCAGCCCCGCTGCCGCGCTTTCGGCTGCAATTTGTGGATTTGGCGGTGCCAGCATTTGCCTCGCTGCTGCTGGTTATGCTCATTTTGCTGGCGGCACAAACAGACTGGCTGCCGCTGTTGCTGGGGGGAGAAACGGCCGTTTTTCCCCTCCTCTCCTCCTTCCAACCCACCCCCACCCTCACCGCCATCATCATGGCTGTCGTTGGCGAACTGGCCCTGCTGGTCATCCTCTGCTGGGGGCTGTGGGGCGACTCCGTTTCATGGCTTGAATAAATCTCCAAAAAATCTATACTTCCAGCCCATCACTTAACATCATCAGGCAGGTCGTAAACTGACGTTCTGAGAAAGGAGATTAGAGATTGGAGATTAGAGATTGAAGACGGTTAATCTCCAATCTCTAATCTCCAATCTCCAATAAAGTGCAGGCTACGCCCGCCACACGTATCCATCGGGAAGAAGGAGATTTTTTATATGAAAGCGGCCGTTTGTTATGAATTTGGCAAACCTTTGGTGATTGAAGAGGTCGTCCTCGACCCACCCCAGGCCAACGAAGTGCGCGTCAAGCTTTCCGCCTGCGCCATTTGCCACAGCGATATTCTCTACATGGACGGCGGCTGGGGTGGCACCCTGCCCGCCATTTACGGACACGAAGCCGCCGGGGTTGTCACCGAAGTTGGCCCCGGCACCACCCTCGCCCAAGTAGGCGACCCCGTTGTCGTCACCCTCATTCGCTCCTGCGGGCGCTGCTTCTACTGCGACAAAGGGGAACCGCAGCTTTGTGAAACCAGATTCCGGCTCGACCGGGAAGGCCCCCTCCACACCCCCGACGGCAAACCGATTCTTCAGGCACTGCGAACGGCCGCTTTTGCCGAAGAAGTCGTCGTCCATGAATCCCAGGTCGTTGGCATCCCCGCCAACATGCCCATGGCCAGTGCCTCGCTCATGGCCTGCGGGGTCATCACCGGCTATGGTGCCGTCGTCAACACCGCCAAAATTGCGGCCGGCAGCAGCGTTGTCGTCATTGGCACCGGCGGCGTGGGGCTAAACAGCATCCAGGGAGCCGCCCTTTCTGGCGCAACCCCGCTCATTGCCCTTGATTTGCTGGAAAGCAAGCTGGAAACGGCCAAGTCATTTGGCGCCACCCACACCGTCAACGCAGGTGCGGCCGATGCCATTGCCCAAGTCAAGGCGTTGACCAACGGCCGGGGAGCCGATTATGTCTTTGTAACGGTGGGCAGCGGCAAGGCGATTGACCAGGGGCTGGCGATGATGCGGCTGGGCGGCACGCTGGTGCTGGTGGGTATGCCCGCCTATGGGGTGAAGCTGACGCTGGAAGCGGCTGATTTTGCCGGGAGCGAACAGCACATTATGGGCAGCAAAATGGGGTCAACTCGGCTGCGGGTGGATGTGCCGAAGCTGGTGGCGTTGTATAAAGACGGCCGTTTAAAGCTCGACGAACTCGTCACCAAACAATACCCCCTCGAAGAAATCAACGAAGCCATCGCCGCCGTCAAGCGGGGCGAAGCCCTCCGCAACGTCATCGTCTTTTAGACAGGCCGAGGGCGATTTTCAGAATTTGAACCACAGAGGACGCAGAGGGCGCAGAGAAAGAAAAGAAAAAAGGTAAATCTCCGCGATCTTTGCGCCCTCTGCGGTAAAATCTGCTTCTTCTTGCCCAAAGTCAATACAATCTGGAACAACCCCATGAAAATCCAAAGCATTGAAACCTTTGCCAATGAGTTTGTCGGCTTTGTGCGGGTACGCACCGAAGAGGGAGCCGAAGGGTGGGGGCAGGTTTCCACCTACTACGCCGATTTGACCGCCCAAATTTTGCACCGTCAGGTCGCCCCCTACGCCCTGGGGCGCGACACCGACGAGTTGGAAACGCTGGTTGACGAGATTTTGGAGCGGGAATTCAAATATCCTGGCTCATACATGCGGCGGGCGTTAACCGGGCTGGATACGGCCGTTTGGGATTTGCGCGGCAAGGTGGCGGGCAAAAGCGTTTGCGAGCTGCTGGGCGGCACGCCACGCCCCTTCCCCGTCTATGCCAGCAGCATGAAGCGCGACATCACCCCCGAAGCGGAAGCGGAGCGGTTTCTTCAGTTGCGTGAGCAACATGGCTACAATGCGTTCAAATTTCGCATTGGCAAGGAGATGGGGCATGACCAGGACGAATGGCCGGGGCGCACCGAAGCAATTGTGCCTGCCATCCGCCGCGCCCTGGGGGATGAGGCCACGCTGCTGGTGGATGCCAACTGCTGCTATACGCCGTCAAAAGCGATTGAAATCGGCCATTTTCTCAATGATTATGGGGTTGTCCATTATGAGGAGCCATGCCCTTATTGGCACTTTGAATGGACGGCGCAGGTGACAGAGGCTTTACGGCCGTTAGCCATTCAGGTAGCTGGTGGCGAGCAAGATTGCTTCATCACCCAATGGCAGCGCATCATCAACGCCCGCGCCTTCGACATTGTGCAGCCCGACATTTGCTACCTGGGTGGGGTGACGCGGATGCTGCGGCTGGCAAAGATGGCACAGGAAGCCGAGCTGCCCTTTACCCCCCACACCGCCAACCTCTCCTTTGTCACCATCTTCACCCTCCACATCATGGGTGCCATCCCTAACCCCGGCCCCTATGTCGAGTTTTCCATTGAGGCGGAAGATTATTACCCGTGGCAACTTGGGCTGTATGAGCCGATGCCACAAGCCACCAACGGCCATGTGCAAATCCCCACCGGCCCCGGCTGGGGGGTGGAAATCAACCCGGATTGGCTGAAAGGGGCGGTTTATCAGGTTAGCAATCGGCAGCGTTTTTTTAGTAATCAGTATTCGGTAATCGGTAATCAGTAACCAGTGGAACCTCTTACTGATAACTGATAACTGATTACCGATTACTTGTTTTTTCCGCCGGTGTAAACCGGTCGGCGAGGCGGGCAAGCTGCTGGCTGAGCCATTGCAGGCCGCGCACGGTTCCGTGGCGGGCTTCTTCTTTCCAGTCGGTTTCTTTGATGCGGGTCTGAACGGCCGTTACCGTCGCCCTGGCCTGCCTCTCTGCCGCTTCCGAAACCTTGTCACGCACAAACTGGCCGCTCTTGTTGGCAACCGTTGAGGCTCCATCGCGCACTTTGTCCGTCACCTTACGCCGCGTCTCGCTTTCCCACGCCTGCCGGGCCGTGTCCGACACCTGCTGCGTCACCCGGTCGGCCTGCTCGCGCAGCCCGGCTGCTTGTTTTTCGGCTACAAATGGAGCCACGTCTTCTTCGGTTATAATCAGACGGCCTGATTCTTGTTCTTGTGTCATACTTATCTCCATGTTTTATCGTTGCAAACAACGTGTAGGTGCAGCCCATGAACGCACTACACGCCACCTTGTACACTTTACGCAAAGCCGGGGCATTTGTTTCGTCACAAAAATGAGTGGTTGATGACAACGTATTTGGCACAAGGCAATCAGTTTTTACAGTAGGGGAACTATTTCGCAGCCAGGGCGGCGTATGAGCAGGCATTGCAGGCAGGAGAAGACGCAGTTGAGGTGCAAGCGGGGTTGGGGCATGTGGTAGCGGTGCAGGGGGCGTGGAAAACGGCCGTTTTGCCCAAGAAGACCGTCAAAAAAGCGTGAATTTAGCATCAAAAGGGAGTTGTGCTTGACCAAATAACCCATCCGTACTAATGACAAACCTTGCAGAAAACCTTACGATTACGCCATCTTAGAAATTTGATTGTGGGAATCAGCAGTAACCATCCCAAACTAACTTAGGAACGAGAATTAAATAAGCTACGCAAGAAGTTCAACTTCTTCTGAGAAGTTGAACTTCTAAATGGGCAAGTTATTTGATTTCCATTCCTTAAAGAATTATATTGGTAAAATAGGAGCCGCAAGCATAGTAGTCATGTCGGCCAACATGGAGACAAATATCATGATGACAGCACTTATCATTTTCGTTATTCTTTCTATCTTCACGTCTGTTATTGTTGTTGCTGCTTGTGTCAAATCCGCACAGGTCACACAGTGGGAAAACACCCCGGAAACCTTTGAGACCGCACCGGTCAGCAAGGCAACACCCCGCCCAAAAGTTTCCCGCAGAACTGCCATGACGCTTTAACAGCACCCCGTTGTCAGGAAATTCCTTAGTACTAAGGAACTACTGACATTGCGGCAAAATCTGCCAATAATTCTTTATCATTTAATGAAGTTTATGATAAAGAGGTACAAACCATGGCAATGCTCTACATCTTTTTCGCTGGCGTTTCACTCGCTACCATCATTCTTATCTCCGTCTCCATGGTTTCGTCCCAGGAACCGTCTGATTTTTAAAAGACTCTCCTTATGGTTAAATAAAAAGAGGTCACCCAAGTGACCTCTTTTTTGTTCCAGCAGCAGTAAGATGCTGCATTTTCAGAGCTTGCGATAACTAAATGGAGCCACACGAGTTGCCGCTGCCACTGTTACGCCCTCAACCACGGCTTGCTCAATAACACAACCATCTCCCACCCGCGCATCACGAACAATTGTGTTTGGGCCAATGACACAATCGGCACCAATGATAGTTTGACCCTGCACATAGCTGTTAGGCCAAATGATGGTGTCTTGCCCGATCTCTACGTCCTGGTCAATGTACGTGGTGGCTGGATCAATCAATGTCACCCCTTGCGCCAAAAAACGGCCGTTTGCCCGCCGCCGAAATGCCTTTTCCACATCCACCAGCTCGCTGCGCGTTCCCGCCCCCAAACATTCATCGGGGTCACTAACGGCAATGGCCTCCACCAGCCGGTTTTGCGCCACAGCCAAGCCTATCATATCGGTCAGGTAATATTCGTGTCCACTCCGCGCCCGGCGCAAAGGCAAGTGGTCAATGTTGTCCCACAGAAATTGGGCATCAAAACAGTAGACTCCGGCATTCAGTTCCCGAATAGCTAATATTTCTGCCGTATTAGCACGCTGTTTGGCCTCGGCCACTTCCACAATTTCTAAAACAGAACCGTGTCCCTCATCGCCACGTACCACGCGACCAAAGGAGCTGGTGGATGCGCCCATAACGGAAAGCATGACGACGGCAGCACCGGTTTCAACCTGTTTTTGTGCCAGGCATGCCATTGTTTCGCTACGCAGGAGGGGCATATCGCCATAGGTTACGATGACTTGGGAAGAACGGCCGTTTAACACCCCCTTCCCCATCATCGCTGCATGACCCGTTCCCAGCTGCTCCGGCTGCACTACATACTCGGCCTGCTCGCCAAAAAGCGACCGCACCCCATCTTCACCCGGCCCCACAATCAACACTGGCGGCAACGAAGCCACCGACTGCGCCGCCGCAAAAGCATGAGACACCATTGGCTTACCGCCAACCTCATGCAAAATCTTCTGCTTCTTTGAAAGCATACGGGTACCCTGCCCCGCAGCTAGAATCATTACAGCTACTGTCATCTGTTTACTCCCAATAATATGCTTGTTTTTAGGCAAAATCTTACGGTACAAGGCTTAAGAAGCTAGTTAAGAGATATAAAAAAGGACTGGGGTATATACCCAGTCCTCTTTACCTGCTGAGGTGGCAGGACTCGAACCTGCGAATGGCGGATTCAAAGTCCGCTGCCTTAGCCACTTGGCGACACCTCAACTACGGCCTCATATGCTAACACAACCCCGAACAGTTGACAAGGGGTGAAAAGTTGGATCAATTAGGTTAAAATGGATCGGTTAGATCAATTAGGACAATAGTAGCTGCATGAGTAGAGAACCTGTTATTGAGTTTCGTGGGGTAGGCAAGCGGTTTAATTTTACGGCCGATACGCCACAATCGGTGCTGGAAGGCATTGTGGCAACTTTTTCACGCCGGCCGCGTGCAAAACGCAAGCGAGATGATCTTTGGGCACTGCGGGACGTTGATTTTGAGGTGCTGCCGGGGCAGTGTATGGGGCTGATTGGGCGCAACGGTAGCGGCAAAAGCACCGCGCTCAAGCTCATTGCCCGCATTTTGCGCCCCACCACGGGGCGCATTGTGGTACGGGGGCGAGTCAGTGCCTTGCTAGAGCTGGGGGCTGGCTTCCACCATGATTTGACGGGGAGAGAAAACATTTTCTTAAATGCCTCGGTTTTGGGGCTGAGCCAGCGGGACGTAGAAGCGTGCCTCGATTCAATTGTTGATTTCTCTGAACTAGGTGATTTTGTAGATATGCCGGTGAAGCATTATTCATCGGGGATGTTTATGCGGCTTGGTTTTAGCATCGCTGTGCATGTGGAGCCGGATGTGCTGATTGTGGACGAGATTTTAGCGGTGGGGGATCAATCGTTTCAGGAAAAATGTCTCAAGCGTATTTATAGCATGAAGGAGCAGGGGACAACTATCCTGATTGTAAGCCACAATGCAAGAACAGTACGGGATATTTGTACGGATCTGGTATGGCTGGAACAGGGGCGAATGCGGGCATCTGGATCGGTGACTGAGGTGCTGCCGCAGTATGTGGCGCATTATGATTTGGAACAAGTGACTGGGCCAATGAGGCTTGAACGGGAGGGGTTGACAGTTGGCACACAACGGCCGTTAATCCAGTTCGACACCATTACACTCACCAACAACAACCATGAAACGACGACTTGCTTCCACACCGGCGAGGCACTACAGGCCAATATCACCTATACGGCGCACGGCCAGCTTGATGCCCCCCGACTAGAAGTTGCCATCTACCACGACGAGCGTGTTTTAGTGTACCGTGATGAGCAGCCGCTGCCCCCACAAAACCCTGGCAAAACAAGCACCACGTCGGTACTGTTTCCGGCACTGCCACTGCTGCCAGCGGCTTATCGGCTGCAAACGGCCGTTTATGACCACAACCACCTGATCACCATGCGTGAACACAATTTTACCGTTGAGGGTGACAACCCCGCTGCCGCCGGCCTAATTGCCATTCCTACCAAATGGCAATAACCATCAGCCGCCCAAATCTAACTGCCGATGAGGAAAAGATTATCATGAACAAACCCCCTTCACCATCGAACCCCCATACCACAACAACACCGTGGCTCATTTCTGCGCTCTTGATCGCCATTATTTTTGCCGTGCTGGTTTTTGTCAGCAATTGGGCCGAGCCAAGCTGGTTGGCCTTGCCCGTGGCAAATGGTATGGAAGAAACGGCCGTTTCCGCCACCGTAGACCAGGCAAACTGCCGCTATGGCATCGCCGCCATTGGTGCAGATCACGTCCCGTGGGTTGACACCCTCGGCACAGGCTGGTATCTCTCCTTCCAGGCCGCGCCCTTCACCCAAACCCCACAAAACGGTGCTGAGTTTGTCCATGTCATTCGGGTAAGCGAAGATAAGCACCCCACCGAAGCCCTGGCGCAATTCTCCACCTTCCCCGCCCTTACCAACGGCGGCTTAGGCGCGTTGATTGATGCTAATCCTGGCGCATTATGGCTCGTAGGCAACGAACAAGACGTTTCCGAAGTGCAAGACGACATGCGTCCTAGCGTATACGCTCGCAGCTACCATACGGTCTACAACTTCATCAAACAACGCGACCCATCGGCACAGGTTGGCATTGGCGGACTATCCATGATGACCCCCGGCCGGCTGCAATATCTGGAGCTGGTTTGGGATGCCTATGTGGGCTATTTTAACCAACCCATGCCGGTTGACGTGTGGACTTTCCATCTTTACATTTTGTCAGAAATACGTCCCTGGGATGGCGGCAACAGCGATGGGCGCGTGGCGGTAGGCACAGACCCGGCTTTGGCTAAAAAAGCCCCCTTGAATGCCAACCCGGCACTATGCTCGCAAGCAGATGTGTATTGCCGCGCAGAACACGACAGCTTGCCTATCTTTAAGGAACAGGTCGTTGCGCTCCGCACCTGGATGAAAGCGCATGGCGAGCAAAACAAACCGCTTATTCTGTCAGAATATTCACAGCTTTACCCGTTTGTGGATTACGATGACCCGGTTAACCCCACACAATGCTTTTTGCAGGATGAAAATGGCAAATGTTTTACCGAGGCGCGGGTAAATGCGTTTATGAATGCAACGTTTGATTATTTGGAAACGGCCGTTGATCCCAACATTGGTTATCCCAACGACAACTACCGGCTCGTGCAGCAGTGGCTTTGGTTTAGCCTGCTCGTTCCGCCGGAACATAGCGGCGGCTCCAGCAATTTGCTCAAACAAAATTACACCAGCTTTGCCCCCGGCAGCATCGGTGCTTTCACCGGCGTTGGCTTAAACATGGACACCCAAATCTTCCGCCACGCCCTCGCGGTCAACCTGAAAGCCAGCCGCGCGTACGCCGCCATTGCCACAACCGATCCCATCAGCGGCACCGCAACCGCCACCCTAACGGCCGATTTTTACAACAATGGCAACAGCACCATCACCGACCCCTTCCTGGTCACCTTTTTCAAAGACCCCGCCCTGACGCAGGTCATTGGCAGCCAAACCATTGACCCCAACTTACGCGGCTGCGCTCGCCACACCTACCAGGCCACAACGACCTGGCCGGATTTAACACCAGGGACCTATCGGTACTGGGCAAAGATAGATAGCACCCACGCCATCAATGAATCTAAAAGCGACAATGTGGTGCAGGGCGTTGTTTTGATTGATCCCGAATCCGTGTATCTTCCTTTGGTGACTCGCCCCTAAATGTGGCTCGATACCGTTCCTGCCACTAGTTGGGCGTTTGGCTGGTTTTTGCTGTGTGCGGCTGCTTTCTATTGGGGGCAGCAGCCGCTGCGGCAATTTTTAGCCGCTAGGCAAACAAACGCTATTGTCTGGCTGCTGGCTATCGCACTCTTTGTCAGGTTGTTACCGATTGTGCTGCTGCCGGTCGGGGCAGGATACGACATCGAATCCTTTTTGCTGGTAGGACGAGCCATCCTGGCAGGGCAGGAAGTATACACCTCGGAGGCGTTTGGACGACACCCGTATTTGCCCATGCAAATGTATCTGATTGGGGCGGCGCTGTGGGCAGCACGGCACACGTTTGTGCCGTTTGTGGTGTGGATTAAATTGCCGGGGCTGCTGGCGGATGTGGGGATAACGGCCGTTATTTTCCGCACCACCCGCCAGCACAGCCCAGTCGAAACCGCCCAATACTACGCCCTCCTTTACGCCTTCAACCCCATTTCCCTGCTCGTCACCGCCTACCACGGCCAATTCGACGCCGTTGCCGTCCTGCTGCTGCTGCTGGCCTGGCATTTTTATCAGTCAGAGCAGCAAAATCGTTCGGCCCTGGCACTTGGCTTTGCCATTCTGAACAAAACCTGGCCCGTCGTCTTTCTCCCCATCACCTTCATCCGATTGCCAAACTGGCGCAGCAGACTCACCTACGCTCTCATCGCTGTCGCCATTCCTGTTGTCTTCACCTTGCTCTACATCATCATCTTTGCCGCCGACCCCACCCCCATGCTGCGCCGCGCCCTGACCCATTCCGGGGTTGCTGGCTACTGGGGTCATTCGGCCATTGTGGCCGTGGCCGCCCGTTTTGCCGGTTCGCTGCAACCAGTTTACGATGGCTTGCTGGTGCTGCAACGGCCGTTACTCCTTCTCACCGGGCTGACAGCACTATGGTTTACCCGCTCCCAAACCGCGCTCAACGCCCTGGTCACTATCATCCTGGCCGAGTTTGCCGTGTCGGTGGGCATGGGGATTCAATGGCTACTGTGGGTAGTACCTTTTGCCATTCTTAGCGGCGATACGTGGTGGCTGCGACTCTACAGCTTCACCGGCTCACTTTTTTTGCTGGGGCAACTTTACGGACTACATATGTACCCCTGGGCATTTCAGCTTCTGGAGCCGGAAAGGGGCGATCTGCTGATTCGGATCAGCTCAATTCCCGCTTGGGTCACGGTAGTTCTGTGGGCTTGGAACCGCTTGCGGTTGGTCAGGAGCACAATATAGCATGTCCCAACTCCCTTCACTAACGGTAATTGTGCTGAACTGGAACGGCCGTTCCTACCTCCCCTCCTGCTTCCAAGCCCTGGCCGCCCAAAATTACCCCGCCTTCCAAACCACCCTCGTTGACAACGCCTCCGACGACGATTCTGTCACCTTTGTCCAGACCCATTTCCCGCAAACAACCATCATCCAAAACGAAACCAATCTTGGCTTTGCCGCCGGGAACAACGTGGCCTTACGCCAGCTACAAACCGACATAGCGGTGCTGCTCAACCCCGATGTGGTTCTGTCGCCCGACGCGCTGCGCCAAATGGCGCTGGTGATGCAGCAAGACCCGCAGATTGGCGTTGTTGGCTGCAAGCTCCACTACCCCGGCGGGCGGCTGATTCAGCACGCTGGCGGCTACTTAACGCCCCCACAGGCCATGCCCGGCCATTTTGGCATTTTGGAGGAAGACCACGGCCAGCACGATGTGCAGCGGGATGTAGCGTATGTGATTGGGGCCGCAATGGCGATTCGGCGGGAGGTGTTAACGGCCGTTAATCGCTTCGATGAAGGGTATTTCCTCTACTTTGAAGACACCGATTTTTGTACACGCGCCAAGCAGGCTGGGTTCCGCGTTGTCTATGCGCCGCTGGCTCACGGCATTCACGTGGAATCGGCCGTGACGCGCAAAGAAAGCCTCGGCTACACGCAGCAGTTCCACAGCGGCCGCTGGCGCTATTTGCTCAAGCACCAGCCGCTTGCCACCCTGCAAACCGAAACCATTGCCGCCGAACGCGACTGGCTTGGCAAGCTGGGCAAGGCGCAGCAAACGATTATGCTGCTGGTTTACCGCACCATCCAGGGACAAATTGCGTCAATATGTCAGGAACGAGGAGAACCAGCCGCGCCGTTTTACCGGGTGCTGGAAACGCTGAGTCGCCAGGTAACAGCGTTGCAAGAGCAGGATGGGCTTTTAGCGCAGTTGGAAGCTCAGGCGGTGGTGGCAGAACGGCCGTTTACCTCCACTACGCCCCTCATTGGCCCCCTGATTGCCCGCTTCCGCGACGCATGGAACAATGTTGCGGCCAAATGGCATGTGCGCCACATTCTTCAGCAGCAAAACGATTTCAACCAACTCGTTGCCCAACAGCTACGCGAGCAGCAAGTGTGGTTACGTAGCCAGCAGCAGTGGTGGCACGCTGCGGAAACCAGCGAACTGCTTGCTGAAATCGCCCAGTTGCGGCAGCAGGTGGCGGAGTTGCAGGCACGGCTGGATAAATTGGAAAAGCGGAAAGGCTAGCCCTTAAACACCTTCTCCCCCGCCTGAATTGGCACCGCCAACCAATTCTCTCGCGGCGGCAGTGGGCAGCTATAGCCATCGTTATACGCGCAATAGGGGTTATAGCACCAGTTAAAGTCAATCTCGATCTCCCCTTCCCCTAACTGCTGCAAACCAGGGCGATGGCTGTCCAGATAACGGCCGGCACCATACGTCTCCTTGCCGCTGGTGGCATCGCGGAAAGGCAGGAAGAAATCATCTTCATAGGGATCCGCATAAATGGTCAATGCCGCCGCTTCACTCCCAACGGTAAAATGCGCTCGCCCCCAGCGCCGATAGCGACGGCGATCACCGGTGCTGGTCTCCATCGCAATCAGTGGTTCCCGCTCAGCAAACCGCTCAACGGTGGCCGTTACCACATACGCCGGTGCTGGCTCATAATAAAATAGCCCGCGAAAATAAAGCCGCTGTGCATCGTCCAACGGTGACTGCGGGTGGCGCTGCATAAAGGCGTTAATTTGTTCTCGAAATTCCTGATATTCATTCATAAACAGACAAGCATATGACACGTTCAGTCATCTGGCAACAAAAAAGGACGCGATATCGCGTCCTTTTTTGTCAGGCGGAGAGGGTGGGATTCGAACCCACGGTGACCGTGAAGCCACAGTGCTTTTCGAGAGCACCCCAATCGTCCACTCTGGCACCTCTCCAGATAAAGTATTTAGTTGCGTTGTTAACAGAACCACATCATTTGCCGCGCTTCTCACGCAAGGAGCGAAAGAACTGCTGCATTAAAATACCTGATTCTTCTTCAAGAATGCCCCGTGTAATCGCCACGCGATGGTTAAATGACTCATTGCGTAATACATCTACAATGGAGCCATCGGCACCGAAGCGAATGTCATGGGAACCATAAACCAACCGGGGTAACCTTGCCTGAATCATGGCCCCCGCGCACATCGGGCAAGGTTCAAGAGTACAATAAAGCGTTGCGCCTAACAGCCGCCAATTGCCCACTGTGTCGGCGGCTTCGCGCAGGGCAATCATTTCAGCATGTGCTGTCGGATCTTGGTCGCATTCCTTACGGTTGTGTCCACGACCGATGATTTGACCTTCTAGCACAACAACTGCACCTACGGGAACTTCGCCCGCTACAGCGGCTTTTTCGGCTTCGATAAGGGCTTCTTGCATCCAACGTTCATCGTCAGCAAGCTGTATGTTGTCCTGTTTTTTAATGTGCGCTTTCCCCACGGAGGGGAATTATAAACGGTGTGGCGGAGCGGGTCAACCGTGACCGGGCGTGAAAATTTGGGAGAAGAAAAAACGGCCGTTTTCTGCAAAAAACGGCCGTTTCCATCAACATTCGATGAACACGCAAAAGCTTGAGCTACTCTTCCTGGGCTTCCTCAGTCGTGGCTTCCTTTTCCGTTGGCGTAAATTGATCTGCCAGTTTACCCAACTCGGCACTCAGCCAATGCAGCCCCTGGACAATGCTTTTCTGCGCCTTGCGGCCAAATTCACTAGACTCAACCTTGTTGGTCATCTTAGCCGCTTCTTCCTTCACCTTGGCCGTGTTGGCGTTCTCGCGCACCTGACCAATCATCTTGTCCACTTCGTCCACAAACGACTTAAAGCCATCACGGACTTCCGCTTCCACCCGCTGCCGTTCGTCGCTGTTCCACATCGTTTGCAGCGTGTCGGCAAACTGCTTGCCCAAACCGCGCAGTTCTTCAACAATATCCATCTCTTTCGCCGCTTCTGGTGCCACCTTGGCTACAGTGTCTTCTTCAACAGGAATCTCAACCTTGAGCCGTTCCTTGATCTCTTCTACACTGGGGGTTGTTTCTTCACTCATCGCTTATACCGCTCCTGTCGGATAAATAGTTTTTGCTCACGTGAATTACTTCACATGATGCTATACGTCCCCCGCAAAAAAAAGTTGCGCTAAACGGCTATTCCAGCCGGCGCAATGACCAATCATCCATAAACCAGCCGTTGTTGTTGAGGGCAAAACGGCCACGCGCTGCAAAGCCAACGCGCACCATGTGGGTACTGTCCACAGTGAAGGTCAAAATGGTGGTATTGCGCTGCCCAAAAGCGGGAAAAATCCAGCCCGTCACATTGCCATCAGCAAAGAGGCGAATTTCTCCGGCGAGGGGATCATCGGCATACAGCTTTTGGTCGTTGTGATAACCCATAACCAAGTCGGGGAAGTAAGATATTTTTAGCTCGTATGCGCCGGGCTGAAGAACTACATCGGTTAGGAGTCGGTAGCTAATGGCTCCATGCCCCTTAAAAATTTTGACCGTATGGTTTCCATCCCAAATGTAGAGGGCATGTTCGCTGACGGGCAAAAAGGCGTCGGAAAGGACGCGAGTTTCGGGGCGCACCCACACATCCCAGGCTTCGGTGCCGTACCCCGTTGGTCCTTCGTCCCATTCAAACAGCCAGCCGTTGGGAAGCTGTAGTTCGGCAACGCCATTCATGTTGTAGTGGCCTTCTTCAAAAGAGGGGTTGGGCAGCAGGTTGGCTCCGGTGGGCTGGCCGGATGGGGCAACGGGGGTGTTGGTGGGAATGGGGGTAGGTGGAATGGGGGTGTTGGTGACAGGAACGGCCGTTTCTGTCACCGTAGCCGTGGCCGTTGGCACAGTTGTGTTGGTTGGAATCACCCTTGTTGGCAATGGGGTGCTGGTTGGCGGCACAAGTTCAGTAGCGTCTGGGGTAGGCGCGTCAGCCACTGCCTGGGGTGTCCAGGTGGCGGGGACGGTAGGAACGGCCGTTTCCTTCACTACCACTGCCACTTCCGCCGGAGAAACGGCCGTTGGCAACACCACCGGCACTTCCCCACACGCCGCCAATAACAGACCCAGAACCAGTAGGCAAAACAGTTTTTTGTTAGACAAGACATCAACCTCCACATGTTACTCAACTGAGTAGACAGCAAAGATTGTATGCAGCCCCACCCTGACAGGCAAATAAGGCAACCCGTATTGGGGGAGGGGCGTATGCGATACGCCCCTCCCGTTGCCGCCACCCACCCAATTCTCGTTAACCGATGCTACTTACGAATAATGGGCAACTGCACCACGTATTTATTGACCTCTGCGGTAGCCGTGGCCGTTGGGGTCATCGTTGCCGTAGCTGTCGCTGTAGCGGTAGCAGTCGGTGTAGCCGTTGCCGTTGCCGTAGCGGTTGGTGTGGCCGTTGGATCCGTTGTGCCATCACAGTCAGGGTAACTTAAGCTACCGATGTAGGTACCCCAAAAAACGTTATACGGGTTACTCAGGTTCTTGCTGTATTCACCCAAATACCAAAACGTCTTGCCGTCAGGGTCAATGGTCATGCCGGTGTAGTCACCCCAGCGGTGCGGCGGGCCATCACCGCTAAACGATTGGTAGCGTCGCTCACCGGCTTTAACTTCCACCTCGCCCCCCAACTGACCGAGAGTTTCGCTGGCTTCACGGCCGGCCGCATAAACCCCGGCAAAACTGCTGCTGCTGGAGCGACTGTAGCCTACTACCACGTCACCGCACTGGTTGGCGGCCACATCGGGAAAGTAGCGAAAGGTATTGTTGCTGCCCAATACGCCCGTTTGCACCACCGTTTGCGCGGCCAGATTAATTTCTGCCCACTGCACGCAGTTAACCACCCCATTGCCAGGGTTGCAGGCCACCGTCATCGCCGTCCAGCCAGACCCGTTGCGGTACTCAAAGTCAAGCGGGCGAAAATCGTTGCCCATGATGTCGCCGCCGCTGCTGCCACCCTGCTGCACGCTGTTGACGGGTGCGCCCACGGCCACACCATGAACGGCGGGCAAATCAAGCGTTGTCTCATCGGTCAGCTTATTGCTGCCAAAGGGTGCTTCCCAGCTATACAGTTCATACGTCTCGCCATTGTAGTTGCGGTCGGTGAGGATGTAGTGGGGGCCACTGCTGGGCCAGGTACCCTGGGCAAAGCCGTGGAGGTTGATGGGCTGCGGCGTATCGTCATCGCCGGTGGAATGGGTGACAAAGGCGGGGCTGGCATTGCCATTGTACATCGCCTGTTTGTCAAATGCCCACACGCGCCCTTCAGCAAAGCTGTTGCCAGCAAACATATTGCCGCCCATGTAGATAGCATCGCGTCCCACGCCCGCATGGGGATAATCAAAAAAGTTGCCGTTAACATTGGCCGGGAATTCATAGAGGTTCCATTCGCCAGTGGGATCGCTGGTTTTGGAGACACCAACGCAGTAGCTGTTGCCGTTGCCGTCCAGCCCAATGATAAACCGGTCGGCAGACTCGTCGTAAAGGGCGTTGGGGTCAAAGATGCTGTCAAAGAAACCATCTACAATACATTCGCCACCTAGCGAGGTGAAGAAATCCTGGAAGGCCACGGGGCCAACCAGGGAGTTGCCGCTTTTGTCATAAATTTCAAAGGCAATGTTAACGGCGGCAATGAGGTGATTGGGGCCGGCCGCCAGTTCGGGGTCAGGCGGGGCGCTGGCACCACCACCACAACACGCATTGACATCAATGGAGGGGAAGCCGAGGCCAACGGTGGGGGATTTGGCAACGGCGTTGGGCTGTAGCACACGCTGATTGGGCTGCAATCCGGCGGACGCGGCGGCCAGTTCGGCCAGCTCAGCAGGGCTACGCAAATGCTCGCTGCGGGCATCGGGGCTGCGTAGCCAGGTGGCGTAGGGGCTGTCGGGGGCATATTGGCCGGGCTGGAGGGTTTGGAGGTTGACGGTGGCGTGAGAAACGGCCGTTTCTCCCTGCCACTCTGGGTCACTCCCCACCGCTTGCCCGGCCGGTGCCAACAAGCGCATCGCCTGCTGCCGCTGCGCCCCCTCCAGCGCTGGCTGCTGCACATTCCACAGCAGCCAGCTACCGATAAACAAAATAACAAGTAAAAAAACAGCTTTCATCCATTGGGGAAAATTCATAAATGCTCCTTAAACCCAACCTTGGTTCCTTGCATTCGGGCATTCTACAAAATTTTGCGGGCGGCGTAAAGATGTAAGCTAAATCGTATGGGCGTTGGGTTACACTAGGGGTTTGGGAATGGACGTAGGTGTGATACGAACCAGACCAAAGCAAAGCAATATGCGTACCATTACAGGGAGAACACTATGCGCGACACATTTGTGACGACTAGTCGAGGGTTACGGCGGCATTCAACGCCGATGAGATTGTATGAAAAAGCGAAACGGCTGGGGGTATGGAATCCCAGCGAAATTGATTTGCGGCAGGATGTGGTGGATTGGGCGGGATTAACGGCCGTTGAGCAAGACCTCCTGCTCTGCCTCACCTCCCTCTTTCAAGCGGGCGAAGAAGCTGTCACCCTCGATCTGCTGCCCCTCATCATGACCATCGCCGCTGAGGGTCGGCTGGAAGAAGAGATGTATCTCACCACCTTCCTCTTTGAAGAAGCCAAACACACCGACTTTTTCAACCGCTTCCTCAGCGAAGTCGCTGGCTCAGACTTTGACTTGGCGCATTACCAAAGCAGCAGCTACCGCGAAATTTTTTATGAGGCACTGCCCACCGCCTTGCAGGCGTTGCACACTGACCGGTCGCCGGTGGCACAGGTGCGGGCAGCCGTCACCTACAATTTGGTCGTGGAAGGCATTTTGGCTGAAACCGGCTACCACGCCTATTTCAGCGCGTTGGCGCAAAATAATATTTTGCCCGGCACGCGGCGCGGCATTGAACTGCTCAAGCAAGATGAATCACGCCATATCGCCTACGGCGTTTTTTTGCTGTCACGCCTCATTGCCACCGACGACAGCTTATGGACGGTGGTTGAGGACACGATGAACACTTTACTGGTTCCGGCGCTGGGGATTATTGGCGAGACGTTTGGCGTTTATAATCCGGCTCCGTTTGGCTTTGATGAGCAGGTGTTTGTTGATTATGCGCTGGGGCAGTTTCAAAAGCGGATTGAACGGGTGGAGAAGGCGCGGGGGATGTCACTGGCAGAGATTGAGCAGTTAACGGAAGCAGTTGTAGAATAAGGAACGAGGATTAAATAAGTTACGCAAAAAGTTCAACTTCTCAGAAGAAGTTGAACTTCTAAATGGGCAAGTTATATAGCTTTTATCGCCATGATTGGCTACCTGTTTTTAGGCAATCCGCTCTTTTGCAAACGGTTTTGGGGTGCAGCCGCATCCGCTCGGCAGAATTACGACCAGGATTCCCATTGGCTGACAATCCAACGCTAATAAAACGCTGCTTGTTTTTTGAATGATACGGATCCGGAAAGGTCACAAGAAAAGGATCATTAAAAACAGTTTTTTTGCCTCTTCAAAGGATAATCTGATATTTTTTATAATTGTTCGCGGCTTTTTGTTCGTCTCATTCAAACATTAAACCCATGCTGAAAATGAGACAGATTTCTTAAGAACGAATCAACACTGGAACACTGAGCTTCTAATCTTGTGATGAAACCTGAGGCAAAACGGCCGTTCCTAACCGCTCCAACCCATCTACATCATCCAGATCCATCCATTGCAACATAATACGCTGCACGCCAACGGCCGCCCATTCGCCAAGCTGCGCCACCAGTTCGTTGGGGGTACCAACAGCCACGCCACGGGCGCGAGCGTCTGCGGCAGTGATATTGCGTGGGGCAAGTTTGGCTTCAACATCGGCCGTGGTGGCACCAAAAATAAGACCCGTCATGAGGGAGCGGCGGACGGATTGGGGAGAACGGCCGTTTGCCATCAGCAGCACATCCAACTGCCCACTCCGTTCGGCAAACGTCGCCGGTGGGATGTAAACCCCATTCCACTCGCTGGCATATTTCGCCACTAGCGGCAGCGTCAGCTGTGGCCCATTGCCACCAATCAAAATCGGCGGGCCACCTGGCCGCTGCGGGCGCGGCAGCAAAATCCCTTCTTGCAGGCGGTAATATTCCCCAACAAAATCAACGGGCGTGTCGCTGTTGAGCAGTTGGGTAATCACCTCCAGCCCTTCGGTAAAGCGGGCAAAACGGGGAGCCACATCCAGCAAATCCCAGCCATAGTTTGTATGTTCCCGCACCTGCCAGCCGGCACCCAGCCCCAAAATTAGCCGCCCGCCCGACAAATCATCCACTGCCGCCGCCATCCGCGCCGTCATCGTGGGGTGGCGGAAGGAAACGGGCGACACCAACGGCCCAAACTCAATCCGTTTGGTGTGGCTCGCCAACCACGTCAGTGACACCCAAAGCTCCAGCGACTCCATGTCGGGTGGGTTAGCATTCGTATAATGGTCAGAGCGATACAGCCCGGCAAACCCCAAATCTTCCACCGCCTGCGCCACACGCTGCCACCGCTCCCACGTCAGCCCATGTTGCCCCTCAATCATAATTGCAATTTCCATTTCCTACCTCCTCAAAACAAAAAAGCTCGTCCCGCAACAGCGCAGGACGAGCTCTTAAAACACCTTTCTCAAAATCGCATTTTGCGCTTTCAAACAACCATAAATCAATTCAAATGCGGCTCTACCTGGGCCAGAATCCGACCCTTGGGCAAAGCCCCTGTCACACGCTCCACAACTTTGCCATCTTTGAAGAGCATCAGGGTGGGAATACCAACAATTCCGTAACGACCGGGAACGGCCGGATTATCATCAATATCTACCTTGGCTACTTTCAATTTGCCCTGAAATTCTGCCGCAATAGCATCTACATGGGGTGCAATCATATGGCATGGGCCACACCACTCAGCCCAAAAGTCTACTAATACAGGGATATTGGAATCAAGTACATCGGCCTTGAAGGTTTCATCAGTGACCGCAATCGTTAGTTCGCTCATTGTTTTCTCCTAATACAGAAGGTTATTTATAAATTCTTTGCCTTATTGATAGGGTAAAAGGCAAATTTCTTACTTCTTTAGAAAAGTTTCATAGAAAGTGTAGCCCAAGACCGACTTGTGTCAAGCCACTTGTCGTTGTGATATGGCTTACCAAAATATGGGAATAAAAAACGGCCGTTTTGCAAAACGGCCGTTTTTCTCCTGCATCCTCTTCCTGCCAAACCAGACTAATGATGCAAAATCTGGTTCAAGAACAACTTCGTCCGTTCTTCCTTCGGATTCGTAAAGAACTCACTCGGATGATTCGTCTCTACAATCTGGCCCGCATCAAAGAAAATCACCCGATCTGCCACCTCACGCGCAAAACCCATCTCATGCGTCACCGCCAAAATGGTATAGCCACCCCGCGCCAGGTCACGCATCACATCCAGCACCTCTTTAATCATTTCCGGGTCAAGTGCCGATGTTGGTTCATCAAACAGCAAAATACGCGGCTGCATCGTCAACGTCCGCGCAATAGCCACACGCTGCTGCTGCCCACCCGAAAGCTGTCCTGGATATTTACCCGCCTGCTCCGGAATGCCAACCCGCGTCAGCCACTGCATTGCCAGCTCTTCCGCCCGTTCCCGTGACCATTTCCGCACGTGAATCGGTGCCAGCGTAATATTTTCCATTACCGTCAAATGGGGGAACAAGTTAAACTGTTGGAAAACCATCCCCACTTCACGGCGAATTTCATTGATATTGCGCAAATCATGGCTCAGTTCAATCCCATCAATAATAATGCGCCCTTCCTGATGTTCTTCCAAACGATTCAAGCAACGGATAAATGTTGATTTCCCAGAACCTGACGGTCCCAGAATAACAATCACCTCACCCGTTTTCACATCCAGGTCAACACCCTTCAGCGCTTCAAATTCACCATACCATTTATGAACGTTGCGACACACAACAATATCTTCAACCTTACTTGGGGATGGCCCCTGCATCATCGTCATGACGTTTTTCTCCTCAACCTTTAACGGACACCCAACCCAGTGCGTTCTTCCAAGCGACGGCTGTACCAGGAAACACCAGAGCTTACAACAAAATACAAGACAAACATAAACGCATATAGTTCACTACGTAAACCCAACCATTGACCGTTGCCAATAATGCCACGCACAATACCAACCAGGTCAAACATCCCCACCAGTGCCACCAGCGACGATGACTTAAAGGTTCCAATCACAGACCCAGCTAACGGCGGAATCAAAATACGTAGTGCCTGAGGCAAAATGATAAAGCGATACTTTTGCAGCACGTTGAAGCCCAATGAATCGGCCGCTTCATATTGCCCCTTGGGAATGGCCTGCAAACCACCGCGTACCAACTCAGCCATATACGCTGCCGAGAAAATGGTATATCCCACAATGACAGCCCAGAAGTTCTTGATAGCCTCTCCCGTAGCACTAAAAAATGGTGCCATCACAATTGCCATGAACAGCAAAGTAATCAATGGCACACCACGAATCAGCTCAATGAAAACGACGCTAAACGCCTGCACCAGGTTGCCATGAAAGGCACGCATATAAAAATAGGCTACAATGAGAATAAGCAAAGGCCACAACGCCAAAAGCCGCTCAATATTGTTGCGCGACGTTGTCCACAACTCAGGCGTGTTGGTTGCCAGGAAATATACCGTCGCCATAATCGCAACAGGCCATACAAGCCACCCTGGAATCCCCTGCACATCAGCCCGGCGACCCAATGCCAGCAATATCCCTAGCGGAAACGAGAGAAGGTTAACGGCAATGGCAAAAATAATCGTCAGCAGCAACCCACCCCACTCATCAACATTGATTGGCGGAAATAGCCCAGTACGCCCAATAAGCTGCCAGATAAGATATCCAACCGGCCACGCCAGAACCCACACGGCAATAGAGACCGGATCCAGCGTAATGACTTTAAAAAACCATAACAACCCCATTAAAGCCAGAACAATCACCAAACCTGTAAGCAGCGTGCTAATGCTTATTAACTGTTCCGAAGGGGCAATGCCAGCCAACAGAATGTAAGCGGCAATGGGGGCCATTAGCCACAAGATAATGCTAATTCGCTGCAAGTAGCCCATAGATGCCTTAATAGAAGGACGTGTGGCAATGAAAGAGAGCAACCACAACACAATCACCATCACCCCAGCCAAAACCACCCGCCACGTATGTTCCGGGGACAATGTTCCAGTCAGGATCAATTTGCGTGCGCCCCACAACACCCCCCACGTTGCACCCTCACTGCGAACATCAGGTGCCGTTCGGGATGAGTCAAAGGTCGCTGTTGTATAACCCCAATGCCATATTCCACTACTTACCTGAGCAACCAGGAGCAGAATCAGCAGTGTCACAAGAGTATTGGATACTGAGCTAAGCAAGTTGTCTTTCAACCAGCGAGAGATGGGCGTATGTAAGCCAAATAACTCACCGGCCACAACCATTGCGATTCCGGCTGCCCAGATGAGCGTCAGGATTAACGTTCGCCCAGGAGCAACTCCTAACTGAACAATAAAAGTTCCGAGCGTAACAAGGAAAAGAACCGTTACCCAAATGGTCAGCGCACGGGATCCTGTCAGGTTATCAAGCAAAAAATATTCCCAATTAAATCGTTTGGCAAATGTTTTTCGTCTTTCTTCAAAAGCTTTGGTTAAGGTTGTCATGGGTTAACGCTCCACAAAGACAACTCGGCTGTTGTACCAGTTTAAAAGAACCGAGAACGTCAAACTTATTGACAGATAAACGAGCATAATGATTATCATAATCTGCAAAGCTCGTCCTGATTGATTCAACAAGGTTTGCGAAATAAGATACATTTCAGGAAAAGCAACAGCTAATCCCAGACTAGTGTCTTTCATTAGGCTTAGATAGGTACTAATTAGGGGAGGAATAACCACGCGAAGAGCCTGTGGCAAAACGATAAGCTGTAATCTCTGTGCTTCACTCAGCCCAAGCGCCCGAGCAGCTTCAGTTTGCCCTTTCGACACCGACATAATCCCGGCACGAACCTCTTCAGCCAGACCGCCAGCGTAAAAAACGGTTAGCCCGATAAACAGGGCAAAGAACTCACCCGTCATTGAGTAGCCGCCTACAACGTTAAACCCTTCAAAATGTGGAATATGCCACACAACGGGTGTTTCTTTAATTGGCACAATCAGATGTGCACCGGGGTTTTCCAGCGTGGCTATTTCAGCAGCAAGAACAGATTTGGGAGCGGCGAAGACTTCGCAATTCCCTTCGACAAAATCGGCCGTTGCACGATCAGGAGAGCCTGCTCGATCCACATCGTATGGGATACTCATCGCACGCAACTTATTAGTAAAGTTGGGTTCCGATGCGGAATCACGCAATACACAAATTTTTAGAGCCACTTCTTCACGCTTTTCGTCTGAAAGCGTCTTGAAATCATCAACATGATTCACCCCGGCACGAGAAAGCATAATTTTCTCAATGTCTTCTATCTCACGAATACGGCTCCCACGTGCTACTAACAAACCCTCGTTGTCAGCCACTGAACTAGAGACAAACCAACCGATTGAAGCAATAACGATGAAACCAATCACACCCCAAATCAAGCGGTTACTCTTATGTCCTGTTACTTCCTCACGTTTTCCTAAAAGTATCCACAAAACCTGAAACTGAATTGCGCCCAGAACTAAAAAGGCGACCCATGCAGAAGCTGAAGACATTAACAGCGGCCATGGCAAATTAAGTCCCCGGTTCGACAGAAAGATTGGTAAACCAAACGGCTGTACAGCTTCTTTAATATCCGGGAGAGCTAAAATAATGGAGAAATAAATGAGGAGCAACTGGATCAGAAGTGGCGTGTTGCGAATAATCTCAACATATGCCAAGGCTATCTTGGCAACCAGCCAATTCTCAGACATACGCGCAATGCCAGCCAGGGTTCCCAAAATGGTCGTTGCGACAACGGCCAGCAAACCCACGCGAAATGTGTTAAGAACACCGTTGTAAAAAGCCCACCAATAGGAATCAGTGTTTGTATATTCGAGCGGCGCATCCGAAATATCAAAGCCCGCCTCGTTATCCATAAAGTCGTAGGCGCATCGGTAGGAAAAAGACCCATCACGACAAATAAATTGGGCTTCACCTAATTTGGCTGCGTTACCGGCAAAGTTTGAAAACAGAGTACGCGCCCCCAAAATAAGGACGATAATAAATGCAATTTGCCCCAGAACACCTAGAAAACGTACGTCAAATATGTAGGACGCTAAACGTGAAACAAGTGAATTAGATGTTGGAGGGCTGGGAGTTGCTGAGATTTGACCCATAAGTTCACCACCCTTCTTCCCTAAGTAACCGGCTATTCAACAGTGATAGCTAGCAGAACGCATTAAATTTTAAGGAACCAGAAGTTGAAGTATTGGGTGCTTGCAGTTTAGCAAACTACAAGCACCCAACGTTAAGGCAGATAGGCACCTACCTTAACTTAAAGAGCAATAGATTAACGGAACGGCGGTGAGTAAAGCAAACCACCTTGCGTCCAGATGCTGTTCACGCCACGGGGCAAGTTGAACTGGGTATCGGGACCGAGGTTCTTGTTATAGAGCTCGCCGTAGTTACCCATCTGCTTGATAATCTGGTAGCAGAAGTCGTTGTTCAGACCCATTGCCTGACCCAAATCACCTTCGACACCCAGGGTGTTAAGGATAACGGGGTCATCGCTACCGAGCATTTCATCTACGTTTGCAGCAGTAATACCAAGCTCTTCAGCCTGGATGGTGCAGTAAACAGACCAGCTAACGATGTCGAACCAGTTGTCATCGCCGTGACGCACTACAGGGCCAAGCGGCTCTTTGGACATGGTTTCTGGCAGGATCATGTAGTCATCGGGGTTGTCAAACAGAGCAAAGGAGCTAACGAGACCGGATTTGTCGGTGGTGTAGCCATCGCAGCGACCTTCCTCAAAAGCGGAACGGGTGGTGTCACCTTGGTCTTCAAACACAACGGCTTCGTACTGAATGTCCAGGAGACGGAAAACGTCGGCGAGGTTCTTTTCAGTTGTCGTACCAGTTGCTACACAAACGGAGCCGCCATCCAGCCCTTCGAGGGAGGTGATGCCGGAGTCCTTGCGAACCATCATACCTTGCCCATCGTAGAAGATGGTGGGGCCAAAGTTGAAGCCCAGGGAGGTGTCACGGCTGAGCGTCCAGGTGGTCTGACGAACGAGAACGTCAACCTCACCAGACTGTAAAACCGGGAAACGGTCGGTGCCGGTGGTGGAGCGGAATTCAACAGCGTCTTTATCGCCAAGGGTGGCCGCAGCAATTACACGGCAATAGTCAGCATCTTGACCAGACCAGCTACCGTCGGCTTCGAGGAAAGCAAAACCGGGGGATGCACCAGCGGTGGTACCACACTTCAAAATGCCACGATCAATTACTGTTTGCAGGGTATTGCCACCACCAGCAAAGGTAATGGGTTCCGCAGCAGCGCCACCTTCAGCAGGCACTTCTACTTCAACAATACGGGTTACTTCAACTTCGACGGTCTCGGTAACGGTTTCGGTGCCACCACAGGCAACCAGCAAAAGCCCAGCCAGGACTAATGCACCAACAAGTACGGCAAAACGTTTTACATTCATTGCGGAAAATTCTCCTCCATTTAAAAATTTTCTTATCAAAATTATGGACTAACTATCAGGTTTGGGTTCTTATACTCTATTAGGGTTAATCACCTCCTTCGTTTTTCACTTGGTTGTCTTTAGAAATTTATTATTGAGGCATTAACGAAATTGACACCAAGCCTCAAAATAGATTTTTCAGCGTTTTTAGGGGGGATATTTGATGATTTGCTTATGAGCAAATTGCAAAACAGGTTATGAAAAGTGAGCAAATCGCTGGTTGTTTGATATGTTTTCAAGCTCATTTCCATTAAGAATAGACTTATTAACAAGGTGAATGTATGGTCTCTCAACCCTAAGATACTCATCTTAGGCTAACGTAGTATAGCCATGCTGGGAAAATAATCAAGTTTTGCGTCAGTCGGTTCATGTTATAATGGTTTGATTATGAAAAAAGAGCGGAAATTGGGGACGATCTTCCAACTTGTTATTAGCTTGCTACTGCTTGTTGTGTTGTTTTGGTTAGTAGGGTGGAAGGCAGTTATGGAGCAGTTGGCAACGCTTGATTGGGGGTGGTATGGGGTAGCATTTGGGCTGTTTTTGTTGAGTGTGGGGCTGCGGGCGTATCGGTGGTATGTGCTGCTTCATGCGTTGAATAAACGGCCGTCTTTTCCCCATCTCCTCTACCTCTACCTCGTTGGCTTCTTCGCCAACAACTTCATTCCCTCCGGCTTTGGCGGCGACATTGTGAAGGTGGTCAGCCTGCGGCAAAGCTATGGGCGCGGAGCCGAGGCACTGAGTTCGGTGCTGATGGATCGCATTGTGGGGCTGCTGGGCAGCAGCCTGATTGCTTTGGCAGCATTAGGGTGGAACAGTTTTTTGAGCGCAACACCGCTGGCATTGCCACCTGTCGTCCTCATTACCATCACCCTGATCAGCATCGGCATTCCGCTGGCCTTTGGGCTGATGCGCTGGGCGAAGCCAGTGGCCGCGCTTGCCAACCGTTTTCCGGCCGTTCGCAAGCTGCCCAAATTTGGCAAGCTGGCAGAGCTGGCCGACACCGTGCGCCGCTATCCGCTGCCCATTTTGCTGCAATCGCTGGCCGTCAGCTTGCCGTTTACGCTTTGTCTGGTTCTGGCGCACTATAGCATTGCGCGGGCGCTGGCGGTGGTGCTGCCGTTTTCGGTGTTTGGGCTGTTTGTGCCAATTATTGCCATTATTGGGCTGCTGCCGATTTCGTTTAACGGGCTGGGGGTGCGCGAAGGGCTGTATCAGTTTTTGTATGTGCCAATTGGGGTAGCGGAGCCGACGGCACTGGCGATGTCGCTGGCGCTTTATTTTTTGCGCTTTGGCACGGGGCTGGTGGGAGGCCTGCTGTATGCGGGGGTTAGCCTGCGCGGGCTGTGGCGGCCGGTAGCGGAGTGAAGAAAATGGGACGCAGATTTACCTGATTTTCCTGATTTGGATCAGGTCAATCAGGTAAATCTGCGTCCTATTCATTTTCAATTTTTTCCAACAACGCCGCCTCATTCACAGCGGGGGGCATGAGGGGAAGGCGTTGGCCGGTGTCGGGGTCGTAGATGCCAACGAGGAGATCGTAGCTGCCGGGGGAAACGGCCGTTAAATCCATCACCACCGCATCATCCACCACCTCACCCACTTCCCACCAGTTCGTCGGGTAGCTCCAGTTGCGGGGAACAAAGTCGGCCTGAGCCACCACCGTTTGGCTGTTGGGATCCAGCAAATGGACAAACAGTTTGTACGATTTTTCCGGGCGGCGCAAGGCTTGCCAATAGAGCATCAGCGTCAGCGCAGTCTCGCTTTGTACCAGGTCATAGCCGCGCAGGCCGATTTGCTCATCCCAAACAAAATCGGTGGGGTTTGCCAGCAGCGGCAATTCAAAGGTGCGTTCGGGAGCGGTGAGGGTGAAGGTGGTGAAAACGGCCGTTTTTCCCACCACCTCTCCGTCATCTCCGCGCAGCGTCGCCATCACCGTATAGCTGCCCGACGGCCAAAACGGGTCAACGACGAAGGCGTGGCGCGTTTGCACCAGCTCATTGGGCTGCCAATTGGATGTCGGCCAGTCGGGAGCCAGCGGCTGGCACTGTTCCAGCACCGGTTCGGCGGCGGCGACGGTGAGGCAGAGGATATAGGCGGTGGCACCGCTGGCGGAAACGGCCGTTTCGCTCCCCCAATGCGCCACAATTTCCACCAATCCGCCTGGTGCAGGGGATGGAGAAACGATTTCGGCCGCCACCAGTCCGATTTCCGGCTGCCCGTTGCGGCTTGTCAGCACCTGCGTCAGGGCAAAATTGCGCCCAAGCTGCGGCGGTTCGGTGGTGTAGACCACCAGCTTGTCATCTTGATAAACGGGCAGCACGTGGAGCCAGCGCCGCCACGCCTGCTCCTGCTCGGCGGTCAAAAATTTGTCGTGGAGGACGATGTAGCGCAGGTTGGCCTGGTGCAGGAGGGCGAGCTGGTGGGAAACAGCCGTTTGGCTCGGCAGCGCATCCTTGTTTTGGCGCAATTCTGCCAGCAGCGGGATGGCATCAATGGTTCCAAACGCCGCCGCCGGTGGCCGCGACACATGCCCCTCCACCAGCCCCTTGCCGTGGACGCTCTGCTGGAACATATATTCCTTGTCATAGGAACGGTCGTGCATGGGGATGTCAACGATGCCAAATTCCCCCGGCTCCTGCGCCAACTGCCCGTACCAGCGCGGCACGTCGAGGGCAAAGGTGGGGTAGGTGACGATGGTCTCGCTGAGGATGAGGAGGGAGAGAACGGCCGTTGTCAGCATTGTGGGGAGTAGGGCGTAGGGAGTAGGGCGAACACCCCACGCCCCACGCCCCACGCCCCACGCCCCACTCCCCACTCCCCATACCTTGCGCTCCACAACAACAACACCCCATGCCGCCAGCATCGCCACCGGCAGCACCAGCAGCACGTTGAAGCGGTCGGGGGAGCGGACGAGGCGGAGGAGGAAGAAGTTTTGCAGGAGGGTGGTAGGCAGGGGGATGGTGGAACGGCCGTTTACCAGCAGCGTGGGGCCGAGGGCGAGGAGGAGATAAACGGCCGTTGACAACAGCCAAAACCAGCTTTGCCGCCACCGCCCCACCACCCCCAGCAGCGCCAGCAGCAGCGTCGTATACCCCACAAAGGCCACAAACGTCCGGTTCACCCCCAGCCCGTCATACAGCCTAAACGCCGCCTCCCCCCACAGCGGCTGGTAGCGGCTGGGCAGCACATAGGCCAGCAAATCCGTCTGCTCCAGCGGCTCCTCCACAAACAGTTCCTCCGGCTCCGCCCGCCCCAACTGCCCCGCCACCACCGGCCACGCCAGCGGCAGCATCACCCCCACCGCCACCACCCCGCACAGCAGCAACCACCTCGCCCTTCGCCCTACCCAGAAAATCTCACGCAAGGACGCAAAGGCGCGAACGAAAGAAACTTTGCGTCTTTGCGCCTTTGCGTGCCAAAATTCCATCGTTAAGGCACGAATCAACCATAACCCCAGCAGCGGCAGTGCCATAATCAACAACTGCCAGCGCGACAGCCCCACCAGCCCCAGCAGCATCCCCGCCCCAACCGCCTCCTGCCATCTACCACCCATCTTGCCCAACCCCACCATCGCCAGCGGCACAAAGCCAAAGAAAATCAAATTGGGGTGGTTGTGGTGGGAAAGCGTGTAGGGCCAGAAGGCGGCAATTAGACCCGCGATAAAAGCGGCCGTTGGCGATTGGGTCACGGATCGCGCCAGCAAAAAGGTGGCCCAGCCGTTGACGACAAAAATGAGCAGGAAAACCAGCGAATAGGCGGCAGCTTCGCCAAAAATGGCCTGCAGCGGCAGCCAGGCGGCAATATGAACCCAGGCGATGTTGTGAAACAGCAGCGACACCCCCGCCGGGAAAAAGAGGCGGTGGGTGTAAAAAGGGCTTTCCCCCGCCAGCAGCGCATCCCGCACCCAACGGAACGTCCACAAATGCACCCACGCATCCCCCTCGCTGCCGGGGATGTGGCTACCCAACCGCGCCGCCACCGGCCAGGTCATCCCCACCGCCAGCACCGCGTAAAGTCCAAACACCAACCATGAATGCCGTCGCTGCATAAGCTCAAGTCTACCAGTAAACGGTAATCGGTAAACGGTTATTGGTTACTGGTTATCGGTTATCGGTTTGCTCCCCTGCTCCCCTCCCACAGACAATCCAAAACGCTACATTTCGGCTTCCTCTAACCTCGTCTGTAAAAGCAAACCCATCTGTTCAGCCTGTTGATGGTGAGGAAAATGGGTTAAAACTTCCGCACCGTCCAGACGGGAAAACGGGCAAAGTTGCACGCAATACCTCCCGTTCATTAGGGCGCAAGATGAGTGTGTCCTATTGGCTTTTTGCTTGAGCTTGCATCTCTTCCAGCAATTTCCAGTGTGAAATAGAGAAGGGAAGGGGCGAGGCAATGGGCCGAAACGCCAGCCCAAACAGGTAGCCCGCTCACCGATTGCCTCGCCCGCTCTTGCCCCCGACAACGGCCGTTTATCCTCATTCGGCCGTGGATAGGCTAGGCAACGGGCGAGGCGATTGTCGCAAGGCGTTCAGGTAACGCTTCAATTTGATCAGAATTTAGACCCTATCGGCTCACCCACGTGGAGGCCTGCCTACGCAGGCATGACAGCCTCACTTTGGGTCGTTTTTCAGGGTAGCTTAGTAGTTGCGTTTTTCTGAGTATTCATTTGCTTTTTTACAGGAAAAGCACTCCTGAGTCTAAGTCAAATTAGGCACAATCCCTAATAACCGACCGCCTTCAATCATCACATCGGCACAGTAGTTAATATCTTCCATTGTATGGGTGGCACACACACATGCCCGCAGCCGCGCCGAACCAGCCGGTACGACAGGGGCAATGATGGCCTGCACAAAAATGCCACGATCATGGCAATATTTGGCTAACTTCAAGGCAGCATCACTTTCACCGCAAAGAACAGGCATAATGGCTGTCTTTGTTTGCAATAGATCAAAGCCAGCCTCACGCAACCGGGCGGCAAAGTGCAAATAGTTGCGCTGTAGGGCGGCAATGCGCTCTGGCTCCTCCTCAATCACATCAAATGCCGTCATGGCGGCGGCGGCTTGCGCGGGTGGCAGGGCAGCGGAGAAGATAAATCCACGTGCCAAATGCTTGAGATAGCGAATGAGATCGGCCTCGCCAGCGATGTAGCCACCGACACTGGGGATTGATTTACTAAGGGTTCCCATTTTGATGTCAACCGTATTGAAAGGCATACCAAAATGTTCTTCAATGCCGTGGCCGGTTTTACCAACTACCCCTAGTGAATGGGCTTCGTCAATCATGAGATAGGCATCATATTTGCGGCAAAGTTCGCTAACGGCCGGTAAATCAATAAGATCCCCATCCATGCTAAAGACGGCATCCGCCACGACCAATTTACGGCCGTTTTTGTTCGCCCGTTTCAAACGGTATTCCAGATGATCCATGTCATTGTGTTTAAACCGCACAAACTCCGCCATCGCCAATTGGCACCCATCCACAATGCTGGCATGGTTCAGCTTGTCGCTAATCACCGTATCTCCCCGCCGCAGCAGTGCCGAAATCGTTGCCAAATTCGTCACATAGCCACTGGACATCGTGAGTGCCGCTTCCGTTTGCTTAAACGCCGCAATACGCTCCTCAAGCTGCACATGCAAATCCAGCGTCCCCGCCAGCAGCCGCACACCATACGTACCCGTGCCATACTTGGCAATCGCCGCTTGTGCAGCAGCATCAATTTTGGGGTGCTGGATAAGCCCCAGGTACGAATAGCCACCCAACATGATCATCTCGCCGTGGCCTTTCACCCGCACCCGGCCGTTTGGCAACAATTCCTCTGTTGCCTTCAAATAAAAGTAATGCCCTGATTGCTCATAAGCATCAAAACTCTGCTCAACGTCCCACACTTCTTCAATTGTGGCTAACGGAATCTTCATTGTTGACATAATTGATGCCTCCAAAAATCTTTGAGTCCCACACTTTACGCATGGGTTCACGCCTAATCCTCAATAATATGCCCGTTTGGACGGCAATACAACAGGATTCAAACCAAAGTTGCGAACCAGACCGAAAACAGGCAAAATTTTCTTGACATGTCCCGATCAATTCAACTCATTCGACGGCGACGGATGCGGCCACAGGCAAGGAAGCGTGGCACCACAACGGCCGTTTTTTTTCTTCTCATTCTCCTCCTCTTTACGCCCGTTTTCCTGTTAGGTAGCGCGGCATTAACGGCCGTTTTTCTCTCTACCCTCTTCCCCCTGCCAGACGTTACCCAGCTCGAAACCCTGCCGCAGCAAATGCAACCCTCCGACACCCCCAGCCAAATTGTCAGCAGCGGCACCCGCCCCCAGCTACTCGACCAAATCATCCCCCCCGTTGCCCCGTGGCAGCCGCTGGCCCAGTTGCCCCCTGCCGTAGGCGAAGCAGCGCTGGTGGCCGCCGGTGACAACGGACTGGCAGACGTGGCAATGGCACTGGTGCAGCAGCATTTACTGCCCGCCAACCCCAACGACAACTTTTTCACCACCTGGCTGCGCCAGCGGCAAACCCGGCAGCTACAGCAGCAGCTTCTGACCCGCTACAGCCGCGAACAACTGCTGGAATGGTATGTCAACAGCCGCTATTACGGGCAACTGGCGTTTGGCATTGAGGCGGCGGCGCAGAGCTATTTAGGCAAAACGGCCGTTTTTCTCACCCTCCCCGAAGCCGTTACCCTCGCCGCCCTGCCCGGCGACCCCACGTTCGATGCCTTTGCCACCCCCGCCCAGCTTCAGCCCCGGCGCGAAGCCATCTTCAACGCCCTCGTCACCAGCGGCAAGCTCGACCCCACCACCGCCCAGCTTGCCCGCGACACCCCCGTCTTGCTCCAGCCCCAGCCCAACCACCGCTTTAACATCATCGCCCCCCACTTTGTGCAGCAGGTGCGGCAAGAACTGTTGCGCCACGTCACCCCGCAGCAACTTTTGCACGGCAACCTTCGCATCACCACCACGCTTGACCCGCAGCTACAGCAGCAAGCCGAATGCGTTAGCCGCATTCAACTGGCGCGGCTGGCGGGGCAAGCCGATGCCGCCATGCCGCCCGATCTTCGCGCCGGATGTGCCGCCGCCGCCCTGCTGCCACCGCAAACCAGCACCAGCCTCGGCCAAAACAGCCTGGTTAACGGCGTGGCGCTGGTGGCAATGGATCCGCGCACGGCAGAGGTGCGGGCAATGGTGGGCAGTGCGGATTATTGGAACCGGGATGTGGCGGGGGCGGTGAATTTGGCAACGGCCGTTTCCCACCAGCCCGGCACCCTCCTCCAGCCCTTCATCTACCTCACCGCCCTCAGCCAGGGGTACAGCCCCGCCACCATGCTGCTCGATCTTCCCCCCGACGACAGCCTGCTCCCTACCAACGCCAGCAGCTATCTTGGCCCGCTGCGACTGCGCCACGCCCTTGCCAGCGGTCTGCCCCAGCCCGCCAACCAGGCCCTGACCTGGGTCGGGCCAGAAAAACTCGTCCGCACCGCCCGCAATTTGGGGTTAATCAGCCTCACCCCGGCCGATGCCAGCCTCGATTTGCCGCAGCAAGGGGGGCGCGTCTCGCTGCTCGATTTGGCCTACAGCTACAGCGTCATCGCCAACAGCGGGGTCATGGTGGGGCAGCCGCGCCCCGCCAGCGACGACCGCCTCTTTGATCCTGTCACCATTTTGCGAATCGAAGCCAGCGATGGCACGGTACTATACGAACACCATCCGGCGCAGCGGGAAATTCTCAGCACCGATTTGGCCTATTTGCTGCTGGATATGCTGGCCGACCGCAGCGCCCGCTGCCCCACGTTGGGCTGCCCCAACCTGCTGGAGCTGCCCAACAACCGCCCGGCGGCGGTGAAGGCGGGGCAAACGGCCAGCGGCAGCGATTTGTGGACGGTGGGAGCCACGCCGGAGCTATTGGTGGGGGTTTGGCTGGGGAATAACAATGGGCAACCCACGCTCAACCAGACGGGACTAGCGGCGGCGGCTCCCATTTGGCACGCCGTTACCGGCTGGGCGTTGGGCGACACGCCGCCAACGCAGTGGCCGCGCCCGGCGACGCTGGTGGAGCAGGTGGTGTGTGAAACGTCGGGGCTACTGCCCACCCCGGCCTGCCCCCAGGTGGCGGAGCTGTTTATCCCCGGCACGCAGCCGGTGGCGTTTGATTCGATTTATCAGGAGGTGGCGGTGAACCGGGAAAACGGCCGTTTAGCTACCGTCTACACCCCCCCCGAACTCATTGAAAGGCGGCTGTTTCGCGTTTACCCGGAAGCGGCAGCGGCCTGGGCGCGGGCCAACGGTGAGCCACAGCCGCCGACGGAGTATGATACGATTACGGTGCAGGGAGGAGAAAACGGCCGTTTTGCCCTCATCACCCCCGAACCCTATGCCACCGTCAGCGGCGTGGTGTCCATTAACGGCACCATCCTGTCCACCAACTTCACCAGCTACCGCGTCGCCGTCTTCCCCGGCCTGCTCCCCGACGCGCTCACCATTCTGGCCGACAACCAAACCGACCCCAAAACCAACCAACCGCTGGCCGTTTGGGACACCCGCCCCCTGCCCAACGGCCTCTATACCATTTTGCTCACCGCCCTCAACCAGGACGGCACCTTTGCCGAGCTAACGCGCCACGTCACGGTAGCCAACCCATAACCAAGGATTCATCCGCGTTCGTCCGCGTTTGTCCGCGTCCCATTTTAAGGAGCAATTGCTCATCAGGAAGAATTAAAATAGGACGCAGATTTACCTGATGAGCCTGATTTCTCGTTCTTTATCAGGAAAATGTTGTTTCACAACCGCTTCGCGTACAGGAAAATCAGCGTCCCATTTTTTTAAGGAGATGAACATGACACAACCATCCGCACGCAGCGGCCATTTTTTTGGCGAACGGCAGGAAATTGAGCTGCGCTATGCTTATCGGCCGGAATATGTGCCGCTGCTGCTCGGCTATTTGGGAGCCAAACCCAACGCCGCCATTCTGGAAGCGGGGTGCGGCAGCGGCTTTTTGAGCCGCTTACTGGCACGGGAACTGCCCAACGTCAGCGTCATCGGGCTGGACAGCGATGAACGGTCACTAACCATTGCGCGGGAACTGCAAGAAGCGGAGCAGATTGGCTCGCATCTGCGCTTTGAGCAGGGGGATACCCACCGGCTGCCATTTGCCGACGACAGCTTTGACCTCGTAACAAGCCATCGGCTGCTGTGAGTGGTGGATGATGTCGCGCAGGTGCTGCGCGAACAGATCCGGGTAGTGCGTCCGGGCGGGGTGGTTTCGGCGGTGACGTGCTTTTGTCACACCGATGGCTTGCCGGATTTTAACGGCCGTTTCCCCCTCCCCCACAACCGCCGCCTCGACCACCTCAGCCACAAACTGTGGACAACCTTCCGCCGCCACGTCCGCCCCACCCTGCTGGCCGCCGATCTGGATGGCCTGACCCAGGAACTGGCCTGGGAATTTCGCCGGGCAGGGCTGCAGGAAATCGCCGTCAACGGCCACCTGGCCGTGGTGTCGCCGGGCGATGACCGGCTGCCGCTGGATGAGGCCATTGCCTACATGCTGGCGCGACGCGCCAAGGATTGGGAACGGCTGCAAGGGATGTGGGCGCAGCATGAGGCGGCCATGATTGCCGCCGGGTTCAGCCAGGCAGAATTTGCTGAGCTAACCGGGCTGGTGCAGGCACGTTCCGCCTGGCTGCAAGCCGACCCCGGCCGCGTGCGTGAGGTGATGGAGGTGTTTACCGACGCCCTGTTTATGGTGCGGGGGAAGAAGGGCATATGACGCAAACCAGGCCAGGGCTGCGCCAAACGCGGCGGCGACAGAGGAAAAAATGTTTCACCTCGCCCCCAATTGACGTATAATGGTTGGTACATAGTGTTGTCCTAACAATCCGGAATTTGGGAGGAAAAACGGCCGTTATGCCCCTCAACCTCAAAGCCAACCACAAACCCGTGCAGGAATATTACAAAGCCCTGCGCGATGTTCAGCAGTTAAGCCTGTTCCACGAAGGTGCTGTCGCCCCCGCCTTTGCCAACTTGCTGCGCGTTTGCGCCAGCCGCATGGGGTGGACGCTGGCCGAACAGTACGCCATCCCGCGCAAGGGGCGCAAACCGCTCCGCGCCGACGGCGTTTTACTGGATCAGTTCACCCTACGCCACGGCATTTGGGAAGCCAAGGACAGCCAGGACGATTTGGCGGCCGAGGTTAAAAAGAAGTTTGGCGAGGGGTACCCGCAGGACAATATCCTGTTTCAGGCTCCCGACCGCGCCATTTTGTACCAAAACGGCCGTTTAATTGCCGACGAAGACATCACCCACCCCGATACCCTGGTAGACATCCTCCGCCTTTTCTGTGACTATCAGCCGCCGGAGTATGAGCAGTGGGAAACGGCCGTTAATGAATTCAAAGAGCGTGTCCCCGAACTCGCCCAAAGCTTGCTCACCCTCATCGAAACCGAACGCCAGCAAAACAAACGGTTCCGCGACGCCCTTGCCAGCTTCAAAGAGCTGATGCGCGAAGCCCTCAACCCCAACCTCTCCGACCAGGCCGTCGAAGAAATGCTCATCCAGCACCTGCTCACCGAGCGCATTTTCCGCAGGGTGTTTAACAACCCCGACTTTGCCCAGCGCAACATCGTCGCCCGCGAAATCGAAAAGGTCATTGAGGCCCTTACCAGCCGTCATTTCAGCCGCACCGATTTTCTCAAAGGGCTGGATCGCTTCTATGGTGCCATTGAAACCACCGCCGCCAGCATCACCGAATACAGCGAAAAACAGGCGTTTCTCAACACCGTCTATGAAAACTTCTTCCAGGGGTTCAGCGTCAAGGTGGCCGACACCCACGGCATCGTCTACACGCCACAGCCAATTGTAGATTTTATGGTGCGCTCCGTGGACGACATTTTGCGGCGTGAGTTTGGCAAGGCCGACGGGCTTGCCAGCGATGGGGTTGCCATCCTTGACCCCTTTGTTGGCACAGGCAACTTTGTCCTGCGGCTGCTGCGCCAGATGCCCAAAAGCAAGCTGCCGCACAAATACGCCCACGAACTGTTTTGCAACGAGGTCATGTTGCTGCCCTACTATATCGCCAGCATGAACATTGAGCATGAATATTATGAGTTGACGGGGCGGTACGAACCCTTCACCGGCATCTCCCTGGTAGACACCTTTGAACTGGCCGAAGGGCGGCAACTCCCTCTCTTTGCCCCCGAAAACAGCCAGCGTGTCCAACGCCAGAAGAACACGCCCATCTTTGTCATCATCGGCAACCCGCCTTATAACGCTCAACAAGTCAATGAGAATGACAATAACAGAAATCGTAAATACCCAACCATAGACAAGCTTGTTTCTGATACTTACGGAAAAGATTCATCTGCAACTTTGACACAACAATTGAATGATCCATACGTCAAAGCAATTCGATGGGCATCTGATCGCCTTGCCGAAGATGGCGTTGTGGCCTATATCACTAATAGCAGTTTTATTGAAGCTACTGCTTTTGATGGTGTACGAAAGCATCTGGTCGAAGATTTCGATACCCTTTATATTTTGGATTTAGGTGGCAACGTTCGTAAAAATCCTAAAATATCAGGAACAACGCATAACGTTTTTGGAATACAAGTGGGTGTTTGCATCAGTTTTCTAATTCGCAAAAGAAATTCTGTGGAAAGCAACCAGTTTAAGTTGTTTTATGCAAAAACCAATGTAGATTGGCGAAAAGAAGAAAAACTAAGCTACCTTGACCGTAAAGGAAGCTATGAAGAAATTGAATGGAGAAAGATAGAGCCAAGTCAAAACCATACTTGGCTAACGGAAGGGTTACAGGAGGATTTTCAAACTTTTACTCCAATTGCGAGTAAAGATGCAAAAGCAGGAGTTTCTGGTGCGGAGGGAACTGTCTTTGCAACCTATGGACCAGGAGTTTATTCAGGTAGAGATTCATGGGTATATAGTTTTCATAAAGAAAATCTAGCCACTAACATCAAAAAGATGATTGATTTTTATGAGGCACAACGTATTAGTTGGATGAATCGTAATCAAACCAACCTGCAAATTGACGATTTTGTAGACTATAGAGACGAAAAAATTAAATGGAGTAGTACCCTTAAGCACAACTTGAAAGCAAATCATAAGGTTCAGTTTGCGGAAGAACATATCATAGTCTCCAGTTATCGACCCTTTAACAAGCGATATTTGTATTACGATGAAAGGTTAGTAGACAGAGCAGGTCTATATTCAACCTTTTTCCCTAACGTTGTTCAGAATGACAATCTGGCAATATGGCTTAAGGTAGGTTCAGCATGGCCTATGTTCGGATTAGCCATTAATGAGATTCCAGACTACATGCCTCAAGGTGGTTCGCAATGTTTCCCCTTCTACACCTACGACGAAAACGGCCACCACCGCCGCGAAAACATCACCGACTGGGCCTTAGCCCAATTCCGCGCCGTCTACGGCTCCCAAGTGCGTCGCACTGCCGAGGCTCAATCTCCTAATCTCCAATCTCCAATCTCCAAATGGGACATCTTCCACTACATTTACGCCCTGCTCCACCACCCCACCTACCGCGACACCTACGCCGCCAACCTGCGCCGCGAACTGCCGCGCATCCCCTTTGTCCAGCCGCAGCATTTCTGGCCTCTCGTTCAGGCCGGCGCACGCCTCGCCCACATCCACGTCCACTACGAAGAGCAGCCGCAATACCCGCTGCAACAAATCGAAAACCGCGACGAACCCCTCAACTTCCGCGTGGAAAAAATGCGCCTGAGCAAGGACAAAACCAGCCTCAAAGTCAACGACTTCCTCACCCTCTCCGGCATCCCACCCCAGGTTTTCGCCTACAAGCTCGGCAACCGCTCCGCCCTCGACTGGGTGATTGACCAATACCAAATCAAAACCGACAAACGCAGCGGCATCACCAATGACCCCAACAACCTCGACGACGAAACCTACATTCTCCGCCTCATCAAACAAGTCATCACCGTCAGCCTGGAAACTGTCGAAATTGTCAACAATCTACCGCCGCTAGAAATCATAGAATCTGATTCAAGGCATTAGGCTTATTTAGGGGCAAACATGATGGTTGAGAAAAAACTACGCCATGGAGATAAGCGCTTACAGAATGCTGGAGGTGATAAGGAACAGTATGCGTATGCATTGTTAGCTTATCATGGTGCTCTGGAAGATTTTTTTCGCCAGCGACTAGCCTCAGAAATTACTGAATTAGAGAAAACACTCAATGGGCGGAAAGCAGGCTGGCTCGATTTAATAAACCTTTGGGAGAAAAGGTATAGCTTGTCCTATTCTGAAAAAAAGACCATTCTTGACCACAATACTATACGCCAACCAATAGGCCACGGCGATTTGGTTGAAGTCGAGCGAACAATAGTGGAGGGATATGGAAACTTTGTCAAAGAGTTTATAGGTCGACACTCACCATCTGGGCAGAGGTTGACACCTCCTTCCCAATCTTCACCAAGCGTGATCTCATCAACCCCTCCTGCTCCTTCCAAGCCACCCACACAGAAGTTGACACCCCCTTCCCAACCTTCACCAAGCGTGATCCCATCAACCCCTCTTGCTCCTTCCAAACCATCCACAGTAGATGAACCACCCGTCATCCGTTCAAAGCGTATATCAACGTTAGCACTTATTGCATTGGTTTTTGCACTGGGCATTATTTATATTTCACTAAACGTTTGGAATGAGTGGGAAATCAGTGCGGGCATAACGGCCGTTCTTTTCTTCCTTCTCTACCGTCGGCAAATATGGGGGAGCATTTACGTTTACATAGCTGGTTTGGCTTATGGGTATCTCACTACAATTTTGGGCATTCTCTCGACAACGGCTACAGGCATGGCACTCATTTGGCCTTTATATGTCGGGCGCTTTTATCTTGCCAATGATTCCACGAACGTCGTCCAATTTTTAAACCTTGAAGCGCAAACAACAACCGCTTTCATCGAAACCTGGCTGCCAAGTTCAGGTGCCGCAAGCTCAGAAAGAGAAACGAAACCAACCGTCAAGACCACGGCTACACCTGTCCAATCCACAACTATAGACCACACCTTGCAAATCCAGGTTCAGGGCAATTCCAGAGTTCGTGCCGAACCCAACGAAACGGCTGAAATGATCGGCATTGCGCTCGATGGCATCATCTATGACGTACTCGATACAGCCCCTGGGAAAAGCTGGTACAAAATACGGTTGGAGTCTGGTCAAGAAGGGTGGATTGGCTCAACCCGCATTGTTGAAATCACACCATGAGCAACACATAGCGTTGTCTAGCTCTGCTCATATCTCTCACCAACTTTTTCCAGCACCAGCAGGTGCGACAACCCCAGCACATCCAGCGGCGTCCCTTCGGCTCCGTATAGCATCGTGCGGATAAGGCGACCCAGGCGCGGCAACCGCCGTTCAATGTTGTCATAGCCGCCGTAAATGCGGCTGTGATGGATTTCGCGCACGGGCAACGGCCGATAAAGACGGCGCAGCCCGGCGTGGGTGTAGGTGCGAACGTGGGGAGCCAGCCTGTTGCGCAGCGGCATGGGCAAATAGTTTACCAGCGGAATGTTGCCAAATTTGTACTGCCCACGCCAGTAAATGCCATGCTGCTCCACCGGGTACCAGCGGTTGGGGCAGAAGATGAGTATGCGCCCCCCCGGCCGCAGCACGCGCACCATTTCAGCCACACAAGCGGCATCATCCACCACGTGTTCAATCACTTCATTGCTAAAAACAAAATCAAAGCTGTTGTCGGCAAAGGGAAGCTGTTCGCCCACGGCCTGGACAATGCCGGTGGCGGTTGGCACGGCCTGTAAACCGCGCTCAAACTCAATCTCCAGCCCAAACCGCTGGCTGCTGTAGGGGGCAAATGCGTCGAGGTAGGTGCCAAGTCCGCAGCCGTTGTCGAGAATACGGCCGTTTAAATCCACCCACTGCCGAATCATCCGCAACCGTCGCTCCTGCCCCGACCGCCATACGTAGCCTGGTTCGCCCCGCAGGGCGGCTTTGTCAGAATGTGCCATTGGCTCAGTAGCCAGTAATCGGTAATCGGTAATCAGTAATCGGTGGCACTGATTACTCATTACTGATTACTGGATCAATTCGTCATATTTGCGCCGCACTTCCTGAATATCGCGCCAGGTGAGGGCTTTGGGGCTGCCGGGCTGGCGCGAGGGGTTGCGCAGCAGGTAGGCGGGGTGGAAGATGGGCATGGCCCAACGGCCGTTCCACTCATACCATTCCCCGCGCAGTTTGGTAATCCCCACCTTGCCCAGCAGCGACTGCGTGGCAACATTGCCCGTCAGCAGCATAATCACTGGGTCAACCAGGCGGATAATTTCCAGCAAATACGGCTTGTAAAACTCAATTTCGTCATCGGTGGGCTTGCGTAACGGTTTGCCATTGTCCCCCGGCGGCAGCCGGAAGACGGAATTGGTGATAAACACATCTTTTTCGGGGTCGAGATTAACGGCCGTTAAAATCTGATCCAGCAACTGCCCCGACCGCCCCACAAACGGCTTCCCCTGCCTGTCCTCCTCCGTTCCCGGTGCCTCGCCCACAATCATCAGCCTCGCCTGCGGGTTGCCCCGGCAAATGACCATGTTGGTGCCGGCCGGAAACAGCGGGTCATCTTCCATCTTCATCATCTCAGCAATCAGCGCATCGAGTGTGGGGTACTGTTTCGGCCGTTCACCAAATAATTCATACTGCATAACGGTTACGCCTCCCAAAATAAAACTATATCATTTTCCTCCACCTTGTGCCGATTATAGCCAAAACTGCCCTAAATTTGTAGGAATCCAACAAACGGTTGTCAAATAAGCCCCAAGGCAATTATAATACACAGCATGGGGTTTAAATGAACGATGGCAGATTTTGTAGACCGTGAACAGGAACTGGCTTTTTTAAATGGGCTTTTGCACCAGCCCGCGACCCATGCCGCACAGTTTGTCCTTCTCTATGGTCGGCGGCGCGTGGGCAAGACACGTTTATTGCGGCATTGGTTGGCACAAACGGATTTGCCTTCAACCTATTGGGTAGCAGAAAAAGAAAACGCGGCCTTGCAGCGCCGAAAATTTGTGGCTGAATTTGAAAAACGGCCGTTGCGACAGGCTCCCTTAACCGATAGCTGGGCCGAAGTGTGGGATTTGGTCGCCCAACAAACAGGCGAAAAGCCCCACATCATTGTGCTGGATGAATTGCCCTACGCCGCCGAGGCTGACAGTGCCTTGCTGTCAAGTCTGCAACATGCCTGGGATCAATATTTTCAAAACAGCAATGTAGTGTTGATTTTATGCGGGTCGCAAATGCGGGTCATGGAAACGTTGCAATATCACCAGTCACCCCTCTTTGGCCGGTTTACCGCCCAATGGCATCTTGACCCTTTGCCTTTTTACAGTTTGGCACAATTTTTCCCCACATGGTCAATTGAAGAGCGCATCGCTTTATACGCAATTGTCGGCGGCATTCCCGCCTACCTCAATTGGCTCTACCCAAATAAAAACCTCGTTGCCAACATTCGTGAGGCTATCTTGGCACCGGGCAGCCTTTTTATCGCCGAGCCAACTTTTTTGCTATACGATGAGGTAAATGAACCACAAACGTACCTGGCTATCTTGAAGGCAATTGGCATGGGGAACCATACGCTGGATGCCATTAGCAATTATGCGTTAATTAGCAAGACACATCTTTCTACCTACCTGGTACGCTTGCAAGAACTGCACCTCATTGAGCGGCGCATTCCGGCAACGGTTCCCCCCGCCAAACGGCGCAGTTCCCGACTTGGGCGGTATCATTTTAGCGATCCGTATTTTCAATTTTATTTCCGCTTTCTGGCACCCTTCAACGATATTCTGCCCGATGATGTTGAGCCGGTTCTGGAAAAGGTTCGGTTAGAGTTAAGGGCTTTTGTAGGGCAAACGGCGTTTGAGGAATTGTGTCGGCAGTGGGTGCGCGAGCAGCGGAAGGCGGGGGTACTGGGTTTTCGGCCGTTTGTCATCGGCAGCCATTGGAGCCGCAAAGTGCAGGTGGATGTTGTTGGGGTCAATTGGGACGACCGAGACATTTTGCTGGGCGAGTGCAAATGGGGCGATGAGCCAATTGGCCGCGCTGTTTTGCGCGAACTGACAGAGCAAAAAACGCCCAAAGTACTGGCCGATTTACCCTACTCCCCCCATGATTGGAAAGTTCATTACGCTTTTTTTGCGCGGGCCGGCTTCTCATCGGCTGCTAAAGCCTACGCAGATGAGCAAAATATGATTTTGGTCGATCTTGCAATGCTTTAAAAATGGGACGCAGATTTACCTGATTTGCCTGATAAAAAAGATCAGGTACATCAGGAAAATCTGCGTCCTGTCTGTGTAGGAGATTCCCATGAAACTTGGTGTAACCTTTCCCCAAAATGTGATTGGCGGCGACCCCGCCATTGTGCGTGACTTTGCCCAAACGGCCGAAGCTCTCGGCTACAGCCACATTGTGGCCTATGACCACGTGCTGGGCATTAACCCGGCCGCTTACCCGGACTGGAAAGGGCCGTATACTTCGGCCGACCTGTTCCACGACCCGTTTACCTTGTTTAGCTACATGGCGGGCATCACCGAACGGATTGAGTTTTCGCCGCAGATTGTGATTTTGCCGCAGCGGCAGGCGGTGCTGGTGGCAAAGCAGGCGGCTTCGCTGGCTGTGCTGTGCGGCGGGCGGCTGCGGCTGGGGGTTGGCATTGGCTGGAACAAGGTGGAGTATGTTGGGCTGGGGGAAAATTTTCACGACCGGGGCAAGCGCTCGGAGGAGCAAATTGCGGTGATGCGGGCGCTGTGGGCGGATCCGCATGTGGTGTTTAACGGCCGTTACCACACCATTCCCAACGCCGGCATCAACCCACTGCCCACCAAACCACTGGCGATTTGGCTGGGGGGCGGAGTGGACGCAACCTATGGCAGAATCGGCCGTTTGGGCGATGGCTGGCTCAATATCTACCACGGGCCGGAACAGTTTGCCGACGGCGTAGCCAAAATTCGGGCGGCGGCGGTGAAAGCCGGCCGTAACCCTCACGCGATTGGGCTGGAAAGCTGGGTGGGTATGGGAGGCAGCAGCACGCCGGACGATTGGCGAGCCGAGATTGAGCAGTGGCGCAGCCTGGGAACCAGCCACATCACGCTCAACACCATTTTCAACCGTGGTCACATCAAACCAATTCAGGGGCGGGACGCGGCCACCCATTTGCGGGCAATGGAGATATATATGGAGGCGGTTGGAGACTTGTTTGTGTGACGGCTGCGGGCAAAACAGGTTGAGGCTGCATTACCCTCGGATACAGTGGCCGATAGAGTTTGAGCGATAGAATTTAATCTACATGATGATCAGCTACAATCTGTTCAATCTGTGTCTTAACGTCAGGGATTCGTCGTTTAACTGTATTCCAGACAATGCTCAAGTCAATAGCATCATATCCGTGAATAATGCGGTCTCGCATACCCGCCATCTCACGCCAAGGAACATCTGGATATTCTTGGCGCAGATGGTCAGGCAGCCGCTTGGTTGCTTCACCAATAATCTCCAGTGCTCGCGTAACAGCAAAATGGATACGGAAATCTTTGACGAAGTCGGCAAATTCCACGTTGGCAATCAGAATTTGGCTTTTTTCCATCGCATCCAGAATATCTTCAAGATAATCGAGAAAAGGCTCGCTCATATTGGAACGACCTCAGATAAAATCTGTTTGCCAATACGCTTTCTCAGATTATGTCTAAGAGCAACGTCAACCTGAACACCTAATAGCTTTGTCAACTCATCTTGTAAACGCACCAAATCAAAAAGATCAATAAACGGTGGTTCCTCTAAAGTAACGAGAATATCTAAATCGCTATCAGGTTTTTGTTCTGCACGAACGTAGGAACCAAACAGACCTATATCAGTAATGCCATACTCATTTGCTAACGCTTGCTTTTGGCCTTTTAAAAGCCGTTTGATTTCAGCCAAAGTTTTCATCACATTTTCCTTGTATTCAGCAAAACCATGACAACATTAGCATAGTTGAATTAGAGAATCAAATAGCCACGCTGAAAAACCAGCGGCAAAATTTCTGTGGGAAATAGCCGCTTTGAGATGGAACAATAAAGAACGATGACGAGAAATAATGATCAGCTACAGTACCAAATTATCTACTGGCGGGATATTCCGGTGCAGGTGCGGGTGAAAAACGGCCGTTTTCGCCAAACCTACCCCCTTTCCCCCCGCTTCCAACAAACCGTCCACCGCGCCGCCTACCGGGGCAAGGCCATTACCGGCGATGCCTATATTGAGGAATGGCATCCGTCCCCCTGGCAGGAAACGGCCGTTACCGATGCCGAAGCGTTGGTTGCCCAACTGGAAGCCGATTACCCCGATGAACGGCTGGACAAACTGGCGCGAAACAAAGGCATAGACCCCGCCAAAACAGCCACTTCCTGATTTGACACAATTGACAAGGGGAGCTTTATTTTGTATTATCCCCTTTACCGACCGACGGTCGGTTTATAAAGCAATGGCACGAATTACGAAAGAACATGACGAACGGCGCGGCGAAATTCTGGACACCGCCCAGCAGCTTTTCTACCAAAAAGGGTATCAGCAGACCTCTATCCAGGACATCATTGACACCATAGGGATTGCCAAAGGCACTTTCTATCATTACTTTGGTTCCAAGCTGGATCTACTGGATGAATTGGTGGAACGGCTGCTGGCGCAGTCGGTGGCCGTGGTGGAGCCAATTGTCAAAGACCCTATGCTTGATGCTGTAACCAAGCTACAACGCTTTTTTGAGCAGGCCAACAGCTTCAAAGATGCCAACAAAGCGTTTTTGCTGATGATTGTGCAGCCGTTTTACAGCGATGAGAACACAATTTTCCGGCAAAAGCTGACGGATGCTTCCGTTGGGGCGATGACACCGCTGTTAACGGCCGTTCTTGAACAAGGCATCGCTGAGGGTCACTTTACCACTCCCTACCCGGCCGAATTGGCCGAAATGATCCTGCTGCTGGGGCGCGGGCTGACCGACCCGATTATGGGGTTATTTTTGCGGCCAGAGGAAAACAGCCGTTTGCTCCCCCTCATCGCACACAAAGTACATGCCTATCACCACGCCATTGCCCAACTGCTCGGCGTAGCACCCGGCACCGTTCAAATCATCAACTGGCCGCAGCTTCAGCAACTGCTTGAAGCCTGAAATCAGGCTATAGCGATTGCGAAAATAAGAGAGGATCATCACTCAATAGTGTGCTTGACAACAGTTGCAAGTGGCAAGGTTGTTAGCAGAGGTGACTTGCTACTTGCCACCTGTTACCTGTTCCGAAACAGAATGCTGTTGCTTCTGATCTGCACACTATTTGCTGAAGACCCATAAGAGATTGAGGGACTAATCGCCAATCTCCGCTTTGTACAGGAGCGCAAGATGCGTGTTTTTATTCTGACGTTTGGTTCGCGGGGGGACGTGCAACCATATGTCGCATTGGGCAAGGGGCTACAGGCGGCTGGTCATGCCGTCACCGTTTGCACCAGTGCCTCATTTGAACCATTTATTGCGGCGCATGGGCTGGCCTATGGCTATATGAGCGATGACCTCCTGAAGCTGATTGACACCGATGCCGGGCGCGAGGCAATGGAAAATTCAACCGGGGTTGTGGGGTGGGCAAAAACGGCCGTTTCCCTCGCCCAACAAGTCAAACCCCTCCAGCATCAAATGCTCCACGACAGTTGGCACGCCGCCCAGGCCGCCCAGCCCGATCTCATCATCTACCATCCCAAAGCATTTGGCGGCGCACACATTGCCGAAAAGTTGGGCATCCCCGCCATGCTTGCCATTCCCCTGCCCGTATTTGTCCCCACGGGCGAATTCCCCAACATCGTTTTCCCCAACTGGAAGCTGGGCAGTGGCTACAATCGGCTCACCTATACGCTGGCTCTCAAGGGAGCGCGGGCGCAATATGGCAAACTGGTGCAAGCCTTCCGCCAGGAAACGCTGGGTTTGCTGCCGCAGCCCCGCACCGCCGATGAGCTGCACTTTACCAACGGCGACCCCATCCCGGTGCTGCACGGCTACAGCCGCCATGTAGCGCCCCATCCCGCCGACTGGCCCAGCCACGTCCACACCACTGGCTACTGGTTTTTAGATCAGGCCACGGATTGGCAGCCACCGGCGGACTTGCAAGCATTTTTAGACGCTGGGGAACCGCCTGTTTACGTGGGGTTTGGCAGCATGGCCGGCCGTAATCCGGCCAGGGTAACGCAAATTGTGGTGGCGGCACTGCAAAAAGCAGGGGTGCGCGGGCTGATTGCCACTGGCTGGGGCGGGCTGGATGCCAGCGACCTGCCGGAAACGATTTTCAGGATTGAGCAGGCACCACACGACTGGTTGTTTGAGCGGGTAACGGCTGTTATTCATCACGGTGGCGCAGGCACAACGGCAGCCGGGCTGCGGGCGGGCAAGCCCACGGTCATTTGCCCCTTCTTTGGCGACCAGCCGTTTTGGGGGCAGCGGGTGGCCGCGCTCGGTGCTGGGCCCGCTCCCATCCCGCAAAAAAAGTTGACGGTGGAGAATTTGGCAGCGGCAGTGAAAACGGCCGTTAATGACCACGCCATGCACCAACAAGCCACCCGCCTCAGCCACCAAATCCGCCAGGAAGATGGGGTTGCCAACGCCATTGCCATCATTGAAAGCAGCGTTCTCATTGGTTTATCTTGAAAACCGGGAGTTGACCTCCCGATTTTCAAGGTAAATAACATAAATCGTAATGTTGAACAGCAAACAGATAACAGAATAAATTGTGCATCAACCAAATCGTGAAAGGCGTAGGGGGACAAAAAAACGGCCGTTTTCTCCCACCACCTACAGCGAAGAAAACGGCCGTTTTGCAATTCAAAAGTACACGTCGTTACCTACATCAAACTCTGCATATACGCCGCCAGCGTTTCCCGCGAGGGCCGAATTTGGTCGCCGGATAACTGAGCCAATGGTGTGTCTACTATCTTACTGGCTTCAGCCAAAGACGGCCGTTCCGGGTTGTAATAAATCAACCCCGTAATCAGTTCCCGCTTCTCCTCAGCCCACTGTAGCCGGTGCATCGCCCCCATCTTGTCGGTTGGGTTGTAGTCAGAGTCCAACTTCCGCAACTTGATGTGTGAACCGTCGTGCAGTTCTACCACGCGCATCTCACCTGGCGCATACTCCTCGACCTGGATTTCATCCAGCTTGGGGACAAAACCAATTTCGTGCAGTGGAATTTCGTTGTTTTTGCCATAGTCATAGCTCTTGGTGGAGGTTGGACCGTCATTAAATGTCACACAAGGGCTAATGATGTCAATAACGGCCGTTCCGCGATGGCTCAACGCCGCCTTCAACAACTCACGCACCTGGCTGGCATCACCCGAAAACGACCGCGCCACAAAGCCACAGCCCGCCAAAATCGCCTCCATGCAAATGTCAATGGGGGGCAAATCATTGTGACCCGCATATTTCAGCTCCTGACCCTCATCGGCCGTTGCCGAAAACTGCCCCTTGGTCAGCCCATACACCCCATTGTTCTCCACAATATACACCATCCGCACATTGCGCCGCATCAAATGCTTAAACTGCCCCAGCCCAATGCTCGCCGAATCACCGTCACCGCTAACGCCAATTGCCTTCAAATGATGGTTTGCCATCAGCGCCCCAGTGCCAATCGAAGGCATACGCCCATGCAGCGCATTAAACCCATGCGACCGCCCCAGGAAATAGGCAGGAGATTTGCTGGAACAGCCAATCCCACTCAGCTTCACAATCTCATGTTGATTCAAGTTCAACTCATATGCAACACGAATAATTTGACTAGAAATTGAATTATGACCACAACCCTGGCATAACGTAGTTGGCCTGCCATTATAGTCTGACTGGGCAAGTCCCAGCTCATTTACACGAGGTCCTCTTGTTTTACCCATAATTTTCACCGTCCTTAGCCTTCGGCCGCTTCCACCGCTTCCACAACCCAACGAGCCGTCAGCGGCATCCCATCCAAATGTGCCAGAGAAATCAGTTTTGTTGCCAACGCCGGCATTTCCGTTTGCAAAATCGTGTACATCTGCCCATCACGATTCAGTTCAATCACATAAACCCGGTCGTGATCTGCCACAAATGCTTCTACCTCATCATTTACTGGCAAAGCCCGCAGCCGCATAAAATCAGTAGCAAGGCCGTTGGCCGCCAGGCGATCCCGCGCCTCATCAATGGCGTAACAGGTTGTGCCATAGGCAATAATGCCAACCTTTGCCTCCTCTTGCGTTTCCACAACAGGCCCCGGAACCATCTGACGCGCTGTTTCAAATTTACGGGCAAGCCGATCCATATTCTCCACCCAGTCTTCCGGGCGTTCGCTATAGACAGCATTTGCATTGTGTCCCGTACCCCGCGCAAACCATGTTCCCAGCGGGTTCTCATTGCCCGGCAAGGTACGGTACGGAATCCCGTCACCATCCACATCCTGGTAGCGCCCAAACTCTTTTGTCACCTGCTCTGCGGTCAACACCTTGCCCCGATCAATGGGTTCAGCAGGGTATTCAAATGGCTCAGACATCCAGTTGTTCATTCCCAGATCCAGGTCGCTCAGGACAAATACGGGGGTTTGCAGTTGTTCGGCCAGATTAAACGAGGTTGTCCCAAATTCAAAGCACTCTTTCAGGCTAGAGGGGAACAAAATGACGTTTTTGGTGTCACCATGCCCCAGGTAATAGGCAAAGATTACGTCTCCCTGACAGGTGCGTGTGGGCAACCCCGTGCTGGGGCCAACCCGCTGAATATCCCAAATAACGGCCGGTATTTCGATGAAGTAGCCCAAACCGGCAAATTCAGCCATGAGAGAAATGCCGGGGCCAGAAGTGGCTGTCATAGAGCGGGCACCAGCCCAGCCAGCTCCCAAAATCATCCCAATGGCGGCCAATTCGTCTTCTGCTTGAACCACCGCATAGGTTTTTTCACCTGTTTGGGCATCACGGCGAAAGCGCGGCAAATAATCATTGAGACCATCAACCACGCTGGTGGACGGGGTAATGGGATACCAGGCCACAAAAGTCACCCCGCCAAAAACAGATCCCAGCGCAGCCGCTTCGTTGCCGGTCATCATGATTAGCCCATCGGTTTTGCCCATTGGTTCTACCCGGTAGGGGTCATTTTTGACGATGTTTTCGGTAGACCATTGGTAGGCGGCATTGACCACGTCCATATTGACATCAATGAGCTTGCGACGGCCGTTAAACAAGTACTCAAGAGCTGCTTCAATTTCAGTCAACGGCACATCCAGCAGATAGGCCATCGCCCCCACATAAACCATGTTGGCAACATAGTCCCGCTGCTTGCCCTTCATATCTGTTGCCCGCACAAACTGGTTTACGGGGATGCTATAATAGGTAATATCCTCGCGTGCATCTGGCGGGTTGCGGAAATCAGCATTATAGAGGCACATACCACCAGAAGGCAGGTTACGAATATCTTCGTGGAACGTTACCTCATTAAACGCCACCAAAATTTCGGAGGTGTGACGACGGGCAACGTAGCCATCCTTGCTAACACGGATATGGTACCAAGTTGGCAACCCTTGAATGTTGGAAGGGAAGATGTTTTTACCATTAACCGGTATGCCCATTTTGAAAAAGGCTCGCAAAAGTGCAGAGTTTGAAGTTTGGCTCCCAGTACCGTTGGCCGTTGCCACCACCATTGAAAAATCATTGATGATGGGTGCCAGTTGCGGTGCATTTGCTGCGGGAGCAGCTTCGATGATACCCATGGGAAATTCTCCTTAAACGTAAAACGTATTGACAACTTTGCAAGAGGAAGACCTCTCGACATCTTCATTGATTAGCCAGACTAATCAGCAACACCAGTTGGCAGGACACTCACAATGGCAGGCATGGTAACTGTATCATACCCAAATTAAGGCTGGGCTTACGCTGCGTTTACCTCTGGAATATCCACAACTGGCACAGAACGTAATAAACTAAAATGCTTGATCAGGCATTCCCGTCCGCGATCAAAATCGCCGCTACAAATGGCGTCAACAATCTCTTGATGATGGTGCCAAACCTCTACCCAATATTCCAAGCTGTTAAACCGTGTCAGCTCGCTGGCTTCATAAGCGTCCCAATAGGCAGCCAGCAGCCCTTGCACAAATGGGTTGTCCAGGCGGTTAAAAATGGTCAGATGTAAAGCGCGATGTTCTTCGTTTGGAATACGAATGGGTTTGCCACCCAGTTTTTTCCAAGCACGGTTGATCAACTGTTGTAGTTTGGCTTTATCTTCATCAGTCAGCAATTTGACCGCTTCATTCCACATGCTTTCTTCCAGGGCGCGGCGCATCTGGCTAAACTGGGCAAAGGTTGCTTCGCCCGTAGTGAGACTAAACAAAACGGCTTTTAAGATGACGGCCGAAAAATCGAATGGTTCGCGCTGCATTCCCACACGAGGGCGGACTGACACAAGCCCCAGGCTCCGCGCTACCTCAAGCTGCTCGCGCAGCTTGCCAACGCTGATGTTCATTTCGCTGCTAATTTCATTAAGCGTTGGCAGTTTTTGTTCAGGTGCAAAGGCACTTTCAGCTAGGTAGCTGAGAAAGGGAGGGTCGAGTTTTGTTGGCAGCATTTGTTTTGCTCATTGATCGAATAAATCAGATTTATCTTATTTATCGGATTATAAATAAAAAACTGGGCAAAAGCAATAGGCAGTTAGCTACATTTTGGTGCTAATTGTTTGCGAAGGATGGTGGCAGGCGGGCGGTTGGGAAGGTCGAGGGGGCGGTCGGGGATGAAACCGAGCCGTTCGTAAAGGGCTTGGGCGCGGGGGTTGTCGTGTTGTACGCCTATTTCAAGGCAGGGGAGTTGGAGGTGGTCGGCAACGGCCGTTAATATCACAATGATCCCCGTCCCCACCCCCTGCCCGCGCCATGCCGGCACCACAATCAGGTTTGCCAGCTCGGCACCGTTAGGGTAAATGGTTAATTGACCGCTGCCGATTAGCCCGGTTGGCGTTTGGGCGACAAGGCAAAAGCCGCGCCCGGCTTCATGCCGCCGCAATAGCTGGGCAAAGCTGCGACGGAAGGCGTTTAACGGCCGTTCCGCAAAACAAGCCTGGTGCAAGGCATGCAGGTCATCAGGTTGAAGCAGGCGGAAAGAGACGAGGGGAAAAACGGCCGTTGGCGGTATAAACAAATAGGGGGGAAGCGAAGTTGTCGTCATTGGTTATGTTCTCCTGCCATACTCCGAACGTGGTTATAGAAAGGCGATTAGGAGACCAGGAGATTGAGAGACTAACCTCCTAATTTCTCCATCTCCCAATCTCCAGCAAATGCCAGTTTGTACCCCGAAAATGGTAAACCACAAAGCGCCTTGCTGGGGGGCAAGGCGCTTCGCGGGAAGAGGAGAAAAGGAGGAAAAAGTGAATAAAGAAAATGATAACGTTGTACTACCAATAAAACTTCCGTTACACTGACTGCTTGTTTCCGCTACAACCATTACTTAACTTCAATGATGCTGGAAGTATACGCCACGAAACGGACAACATCCCTTAAGTTTGCTACAATCGCTTTGTTAATCACTTTACATTGAGGGAAAGCTTATGCGACAGGAACGCTGCGAAAATTGTGACCGCCCATTGTTGATAACCGACGCCGTGTGCTGGCATTGTGGGCATCCGCGACAAGGAAGCGCGGCAGCGGCGACGGCAGCAGTGGCAGCGGAGTCATCGGGATTAACGGCCGTTTCCGGCTACGCCATCCTCACCCTCGTCATCATCATCTCCCTGCTCCTTGTCATCCGGTCGTTGGGGCAACAGCCACTGCTTGTGGTCAACAGCAACGCCCCACGCCCACGCGGCTGGGCGGTGTTCACCGACAGCCAGCACCGTTTTACCCTTAACCTGCCGCCAGATTGGCAGTTGGCGGAGCCAGATGAGGCGGCGTTTACGGCATTGTTAGCGGGGCAGGAAGGGTGGGAAACGGCCGTTTCTCCCCTCGACCCCGGCACCATCCTGTTGCTCGCCAGCAGCCCCGACGACACCCCGCAGCTTGTCGCCGTTGCCCGCAACGTTCAACTCCACCAGCTTTCCCTCAACCAGCTCACCGACCTCATTGCCAAAGGAGGGGTAGACATTCAGGAGTTAGAAGAAAGCGAGAGCTTCTTTGGCATGCCCCAAATCAATCTGACCTTTGCCGCCAACGGCAACATCCTGTGTAGCCAGCAATACGCCCTACAGCCGGAAGACAGCTACCTGCTTACCATTTGTATGGATAGCACGACCTTCCGTCGCAGCCGCGATACCATCGAGGCGATCCAAGGCAGCTTCCAGCCGCTCAAGCCTTGACGCCCCTTCCGCCCGTCAAGTACAATCACCATTCAAACCGAGATGGGTTTGCAGTGCCAACAAGCCAACAGCCCATCCTCAACAACAGGAACAACATGATGAACAAAACAACACCGCCCCAATTTAACTATGGCGGTCAGGCGGTTATTGAAGGTGTAATGATGCGCGGCTCCAAAGCGTTATCGGTGGCTGTGCGTAACCCCGTGGGCGACATTGTTGTCCACACCGAACCACTCAACCAGCATATCTATGGCGGCCGGCTGGCACGGCTGCCCTTCCTGCGCGGTCTCACGCTGTTGTGGGATGCACTGGGGCTGGGCATCAAAAGCCTGATGTTCTCGGCTGAGGTGGCTCTGGACGAGGACGGCGAGAAAAGCAAGGCCACCAGCAATGGTGCCGAGGCCAGCAAGGTGTTTGAAGGGCCAATGCAGTGGGGAATGGTGCTTTTTTCCCTCAGTTTTTCCATCCTGCTCTTTTTTGTCTTGCCTACCTTTTTAGCTGATCTGGTCGGCGGCTGGCTGGGCATTACGTCGCAAATTGTCACCAACCTGATTGAAGGGGTGGTGCGGCTACTGCTGCTCGTTGGCTATGTGTGGGGCATTGGGCTAATGGAAGATGTGAAGCGGCTCTATCGCTATCACGGTGCCGAACACAAAACCATCAACGCCTATGAGGCGGGGGCAGAGCTAACGCCCAAATCGGTGGCGCGGTTTCCGCTGGAACACCCACGCTGTGGCACCGCTTTCCTGCTGTCGGTTGTCGTCATTTCCATTCTCCTTTATAGTTTGCTACCAGAGATGACGCTGCTGGTGCGGATTGCTTCCCGGCTGGTGTTGCTGCCGGTGGTGGCGGGCATTGCCTACGAATTCTTGCGGTTTACGGCGGCGCATCAAGACAATGGTATCATTCGCCTGATTACCAAGCCTAACCTGGCGCTGCAGCGGCTGACAACCAGTGAGCCGGATGAGGAGATGCTGGCAGTAGCGATTTGTGCATTTCAGCAGGTGGTGGCGTTTGAACGGGGGAAGGATGTTGGGCAGACGGGCGATTTTGTTTACAAGGCGTTACAACAAGAAGCAACCCTTTAACTTTTCATGAGTGTACAAACTGATTTGCAAACGGCCGTTGATCATAACCAAACAGGGCTTTCGTTTTACGACACGTGGAACATTGACCGCGCAATTGCCGCCTTCCAGCAGGCAATTGCCACTGACTCCACCAACGGGGAGTACCGGCTCAACCTGGCGCGTGCCTATGCACGGGGCGGCGACTACCACCAGGCGGTGGAAACCATTGGCGAGTATTTGCACTATGAAACAAACGATGCCGTGGCCGCCCGCTTTGAGTCCCTCTTTTCGCTGGCGCTGGACGAGGTGGAACAGGTGATGATCGAAACTATGCGCGAACTGGGGCTTTCGATTCAGCAAATCGGTAAAGGCATCCAGATGTGGTTGGAATATCGCATTACCTATGGGCGGCGGGTGCTGCGGGTGCCAAAGCCAGAAATTTGGGCGGCAGCGATTACTTATGCCATTTTGAAGGTGAATTTGGTGGAGGTGGAGCGAGGGGATTTAACGGCCGTTTACAACATCAGCGACCGCGCCCTGCGGGAAAAATACAAAGAGCTGGTGCAAACCCTCGACCTTATGCCCGCCGACTACCGCTACTTCACCGAAGGCGAAAACCCCCTCGACAAACTCGTTGAAGCCGCGCAAATGCTCGAAGAGCTAGACCGCAGATTTCAGGAATACTAGATTTTTATCGCAGAGGGGGCAACAATATTCTTTTGCCCCCTTTGCATTCTCTCGTTTCGCTTACGCAGCAAAAATTTTCCTCTAAAGCGTAACTAAATCTCAGAAACATCCCCAGACCAAATCTATAACATTTCCATATTTACAGCCTGTATCCGTTTGGATACAATATCAGCCATGTATGTTGTTCTGCGCTCGAATGAATTTGATAAGTGGCTTACCAAATTAAGAGATGCCAAAAGTAAGGCTCGCATTGTTGCCCGGATCAGATCGGCTGAACTTGGCAACCTGGGGATGTAAAACCAGTTGGGGACGGCATCAGCGAAATGCGAATTCACTATGGGCCTGGATATAGGCTGTATTTCACAATCAGAGACAGACAACTGCTTATTCTGCTTGTAGGTGGGGAAAAATCTTCGCAGGATCGAGATATAAAAAAGCAAAAGCATTAGCCAATATGTTAAAGGATTAACGGGTCATGGAAATGTTTTCCAAGTTTGATGCAACCGACTACTTAGATAGTGAAGAAATGATTGCCGAATATCTAACGGCCGCTCTTGAAGATGAAAACCCTGATGTCTTCCTGGTGGCTTTGGCAGATGTTGCCAAAGCACGGGGCATGAGTGCCGTAGCGGAAGGTGCAGGGCTTGGCCGCGAAAGTCTTTACAAGGCCCTGGCTCCTGGTGCAAAACCGCGCTACGATACCGTTCTCAAGGTTCTTCATAGCTTAGGTGTCAAGTTAACAGTTGCGGTTTAGAAAATTGCTGGCTTCTGCGGCATGGACAGTAGTAATATTAGATTTTCACCGCAGAGGACGCAGAGAAAAAGAAAAAGCTCTGCGCCCTCTGCGGTGAAACTTCGCGGCAAAAATCCCCTTAAGACGCAGCCAAATACTGCCCAAACCACGCCAGCGACCGTTCCCAGGCATCGGCGGCAGCTTCGGCGTTGTAGCTGGCGCGGGTGTCGTTGAAGAAGGCGTGCTGGGCACCATCGTAAACCTGGAAAGCATTGGGCACGTTTGCCCCATCAAAGGCGGCGTGCATTGCCTCCACCCCGCTGACGGGGATGCTGTCGGCGGTGCCGATGAAGGAGAGAATGGGAATCTGCATTTGCGCGGCTTCGCCAGGGGTCAGGGGTGAGCCGTAGAAGACAATGCCAGCGTTGAGAGAGGGGTCAGAAACGGCCGTTTTTAACACCAGCCCGCCCCCCATACAAAAACCAACAATCCCCACCTTGCCCGTCACCGACGGCTGCGCCCGCAAATAGGCCACCGCCTGCTGAATCTCCCCCACCGCGTCCCGCATCCCCAACTCCATCGCCTGTTTCCGCGCCTCATCCGGCTCCGTTGTCACCACCCCGTGGTACAAATCGGGAGCCAGTGCCACGTAGCCCGCCCCGGCAAACCGCCGCGCCACCTCCTTGATGTGGTCGTTGAGACCCCACCACTCTTGCAGCACAATGACGGCCGGCCGAGCCGCCGCATCCGTTTCCGCCGCCAAATACCCCATCAGATCCTCCCCTTCCTTGCCGGGGTAGGTGACAATGCCGGTGGTAAAAGCCCCATCGGCCGACGTACCCGGCTCGGCCACCGGCTGCGATTCATCCACCACGGGCGGCGGTTCCGGGCTGACCGGGGCGCTGCACGCCGCCAGCAGCGTATTGGCCGCCGCAAAACTGCCAAGAACGGCCGTTGTTTGCCGCAAAAACTCCCGCCGACTCACCTGCCCCACCTGCCGCGCCCGCACCAACTCCATCAATTGTAAACGGTTCATGTTTCACCTCTGTCTTTGCCAGTAATTAGCGAACAGTAATCGGTAATCAGTTATCAGTAATCAGTACTGTCACCAATTACCGTTTACCGATTACTGATTACTATAGTCCACGTAGCCGCCTACCCATTCCCTTTTTACCAAACCCTCATTCAACCCCGCCATGCCCGGCAAACACGGTATAATTCTGTTAACCAAGGATGCCGATGACACAGAAAATCCGTGTTCGTCCGTGTTCGTCCGCGTCCTAAAAGGAGATAACCATTTCTACCGAAACTGAAAGCACGACAAAACGGCCGTTTGAAATCGGCCTCTACTCCTTTGCCGAACTCACCCCCGATCCCCACACCGGGCAGATGATCACCCCCGCGCAGCGGCTGCAGGATCTGGTCGAAAGCGTAGAGCTGGCCGAGCAGGTAGGGTTAGATGTCTTTGCCCTGGGCGAACACCACCGCCCCGACTACGTTTCCTCTGCCCCCGCCGTTATTTTGGCCGCCATTGCCGCCCGCACCAAAACCATTCGCCTCAGCAGTGCCGTCACCGTCCTCAGTTCCGATGACCCGGTGCGCGTTTTTCAATCGTTTGCCACGCTTGACCTGCTCTCCAACGGCCGCGCCGAAATCATGGCCGGCCGTGGCTCTTTTATCGAATCATTCCCCCTCTTTGGCTACGATTTGCACGACTACGATGCCTTGTTTGCTGAAAAGCTGGAGCTATTGCTCAAGCTGCGCGAAGGGGAACGGGTAAGCTGGTCGGGGAAGTTTCGGCCGACGCTGGACAACCAGGGGGTTTATCCACGCCCGGTGCAGCAGCCGCTGCCGGTGTGGGTGGCGGTGGGCGGTACACCGCAGTCGGTGGTGCGTGCGGCGACGCTGGGGCTGCCGCTGGCGCTGGCGATTATTGGCGGGCTGCCGCAGCAGTTTGCCCAGTTGGCGGATTTGTACCGAAAAGCGGCCGTTTATGCCGGTCATGCTGCCGTGCCGCCGTTTAGCATCAATTCACATGGGTTTTTGGCTGACAACGGCCGGCAGGCACGGGACGAGGCATTTCCCGCCTTTCAACTGGTGATGAATAAAATTGGGCGAGAGCGGGGCTGGCCGCCGATGACGCGGGCGCAGTTTGATGCCTCCTGCACCCTACGCGGGGCTAATTTTGTCGGCAGCCCCGATGAGGTGATCGAGAAAATCTTGTTCCAGCACGAGATTTTTGGACACCAGCGGTTTTTGCTGCAACTCAGCGTTGGCACCATGCCCCACGACAAGGTGATGCACGCCATTGAGCTGCTTGGCACCAAAGTCGCCCCCGTTGTCCGCACCGAAATTGCCCGCCGCCTGGCATAACCGTAGCCGAGGATTCCAATCCTCGCTTTTTTGTCGAGGCCGAAGAGCGGGGATTGTAGCGGATTAACAACTTAATCGGGCAAATGTCATTCCGGGCGGAGTCTTCGGAGCGAGGAATCTCTCCCCTTCAAGAAGCGAAAGATTTCTCGGAGAACCTCGGAATGACATGAAGAGGCACGCCGTCTTTCTACCCATTTATTTCGTCAACCGCCAAGCATACGCCCTAACAATCCATCCTCCCGGTTGCCCAGTCGTCTTGCCCCCGCTCTTGGGGTACAATCGTGCTTTGAAGAATGTAGGAGACTGAATTGTCATGTTAGGAGAACAAACTGTGGCGGCAGAAGATGACCTGTTTGCCCAATCGGTGGCACTGGATTTGAGCATTGTCATCCCGTGCTACAATGAGGTGGAGAATATACGGCCGTTAATTGAAGAAATAACGGCCGTTTTCACCCCCACCCCCCTCGACTACGAAATCATCTACATAGACGATGGCAGCCGCGACGGCAGCTTTGAACTGCTCAAAAGCCTGCAAGAAACCACCCCCCGACTCACCATCGTCCGCTTTCGCCGCAACTTTGGGCAAACGGCCGCTTTTGCCGCCGGTTTTGACCTTGCCCGTGGCGATGTCATCGTCACCCTCGACGCCGACCGCCAAAACGACCCCGCCGACATTCCCCACCTGCTGCAAAAGCTGGGCGAAGGCTACGACGTAGTAAACG
>WBZL01000044.1_pt1 | contig 112293 bp, 114 predicted proteins | sample 5204291 | NCBI WGS metagenome assembly WBZL01 (sample SAMN12344345, study PRJNA552823) | activated sludge metagenome | biome: Activated sludge suspended growth; feature: Nitrification reactor; material: Wastewater; isolation source: activated sludge from nitrification reactor of wastewater...
CAGGGGCTCCGAAGGCAGGGGTCGGACGTTCGAATCGTCTCGGGCGCGCCAGAACTCCCGACCTGCAGTCCTGCAGGCCGGTTCATGAAAAAGTCAGTCTGCGCGGCACGGCCCCCGGCTATTGAAGCTGCGAGGTGCAGTGCGGGCAGCGCGTGGCCTTGAGCGGAATGGCGGACAGGCAATGCGGGCATTCGCGCGTCGTCGGGTCGGCCGGGACGGGCGTTGCCGAATCGGCGCGCTTGATGCGGTTCATCGCCTTGATGGCCACGAAGATGGCGAAGGCGATGATGATGAAGTCGACCATCGTGTTGATGAAGGCGCCGTATTTCACGATGGGGGCGCCGGCCTTCTCGGCGGCTTCCAGGGTCTCGAAGGTCTTGCTGCCCAAGTCGAGATACAGATGCTTGAAGTCGACGCCGCCGAGCAGGCGGCCCATCATGGGCATCACGATGTCCTTGACGAGGGAGTCGACGATTTTGCCGAAGGCGCCGCCGATGATGACGCCGACGGCCAGGTCGACCACGTTGCCCTTCATGGCAAATTCCTTGAATTCGCTGACGATGCTCATGCGTGACTCCCGCTTGCGGTTGAAATTGGCGCAAGTTTTGACCGAATCGCGGTTTAGCGCAACTGGCGTCGCCTTGGTCGCCCGGAGCGTTCTCTGCTAACCTCGACTCTTCGCAAGTTCGCGCAGGAGGATGCATGAAAGCGCTCAAGATTGCCGCGTTTGTCCTGGGCGGCCTCGTCGCCCTGCTGGCGGCCGTTGCCGTATTCGTCGTGGCGACCTTCGACGCCAACAAGTGGAAGGGCGAGATCGCCCAGCTGGTCAAGGAGAAGAAGGAGCGCAGCCTGAAGATCGAGGGCGACCTGTCGCTGTCCCTGTTCCCCGCCATTGGGGTGCGACTGGGCAAGGCGACGCTGTCCGAGCACAAGAGCGAGCAGGTGTTCGCTGCGGTGGACAACGCGCGCATCTCCCTGCAGTTGTTGCCGCTGCTGTCCAAGCAGGTGGTGGTGGATACAGTGGCGCTCGATGGCGTCAAGGCCCGCGTGGTGCGCTTCAAGGACGGCCGCCTGAACATCGACGACCTGATGGCGAAGGACGACCAGGAGCCGCCGGCCCGCTTCGACATCGCCGGCGTGAAGTTCGTCAACGGCGAACTGGCCTGGCGCGACGAAAAGGCGGGCCAGAACCTGATCCTCTCGTCCCTGAATCTGGAAACGGGGCGACTGGCCAACGCCGCGTCGGACAAGTTCGACCTGTCGGCGACGCTGGTGGGCACGCAGCCCCATCTGGCGGTGGCGCTAAAGGCTGCCGGCGAGTATCGCTACGATCTCGATCGGAAAAGCTACGGCGGCGCGAAGCTGGATGTGCGCCTGACGGGCGATCTTGCCGACATGAAGTCGCTGGACATGACGCTGGCCGCCGCCGCCCTGCAGTTGTCCGGTGCGAACGAGATTGTCGTCGAGCAGTTGCAGCTGACAGCCAGGGGCAAGGCGGCGGGCGATGCCTTCGAGGCGCGGCTCGATGCGCCGAAGCTGGCGCTGACGGCGGAGAAAGCCAGCGGGGCGACCGTCAGCGCTTCCGTCAAGCTGGCGGGTGCCCGGCGCGCTGTCGATGCGAAGATCGCGCTGTCGGGGGTGGAGGGCAAAAGTCAGTCGCTGCAGGTCGGCGAGTTGACGCTCGACGTGGATGCCCGGCAGGGCGAAACCAGCGTCAAAGGCCGCATTGCCTCGGCCCTGTCAGCCAATCTGGAGAAGCAGACCGTCGAGCTGCCTGCGTTCAGCGGAGAGCTGAATGTGGCCAACCCGCAGATGCCGATGAAGAGCGTGAAGCTCCCGCTGACCGGCGGCCTGCGCGCCGACATCGACGGGCAGACGGCGGCCTTGCACGCGAACACCCGGTTCGACGAAAGCAAAATCGCGGCGAAACTGAACGTGTCTCGCTTCAGTCCGCTGGCGCTGGGCTTCGACCTCGACATCGACAGGCTCAACGTGGACAAATACCTGCCGCCGAAAGCCGACGCGGCGGGCGGGAAGCAAGCGGAAACGCCGCTCGATTTCTCCGCGCTCAAGGGGCTGAACGCCAGCGGCGTCGTGAAGATCGGGCAACTGCAGGTGTCGAATGTCAAGGCCGCCAATGTCCGCCTCGAGATCAAGGCCGCCGACGGCAAACTCGACGTCGCGCCCCACTCGGCCAGCCTCTACGACGGCAGCCTGACGGGCGCACTCTCGGTGAACGCCAACAACAACCGCATTGCGCTGAAGCAGAGCCTGGCCAATGTCAGCATCAACCCCCTCATGAAGGACGCCCTCGACAAGGACGTGCTGGAGGGGCGTGGCGCCATCGCGCTGGACGTCACCTCCGGCGGCACGACGGTCGCGGCGATGAAGAAGGGCCTCAGCGGCACGGCGAACATGAACCTGAAGGACGGCGCCATCAAGGGCATCAACCTGGCGAAGACCTTCCGCGAGTCGAAGGCGCTGTTCTCCGGCCGCAAGGATGCCGTGCAGGAAGCGAAGCAGACCGAGAAGACGGATTTCTCCGAACTGTCGGCCTCCTTTCGCATCGCCGGCGGGGTGGCGCGCAACGACGACCTCAGCATGAAATCGCCCTTCATCCGCCTGGGCGGCGCAGGCGACATCGACATCGGCGAAGACCGCATGGACTATCTTGCCAAGGCCAGCGTGGTGAATACCTCGGGCGGCCAGGGCGGCCGGGAGCTCGACCACCTCAAGGGCCTCACCGTGCCGGTGCGGGTGAGCGGCCCCTTCGACAAGCTCGCCTACAACATCGAGTTCGGCGGCCTGGTGGCGGAGGCTGCCAAGGCCAAGGTCGAGGCGAAGGTGAAGGAGACGGTGCAGGAGAAATCCAAGGGCGTCCTCAAGGGCCTGTTCAAGCGCTAGCCGCAGCCAGCCTGTCCAGCAACCGCGGCAGCACCTCTCCCGCCGGCCCTTGCAGCGCAAACTGGACATGGCGCGTGAGTGCCGTGCGTTCCGGGTTGATTTCCACCACGGTTGCGCCGGCCGACAGGGCCCGCAAGGGCAGTTCGGCTGCCGGGTAGACCTGCGCCGAGGTGCCGATGCTGAGAAAGACTTCGCAGTGCTCGGCGGCATCCTCCGCCCGCGCCAGGGCATCCGCCGGCAGCATTTCGCCGAACCACACGACATCCGGGCGCAGGTAGGCGCCGCAGTGGCAACGCGGCGGCGATTCGCCCTCCGCAAAGTCGCTGACGACGTGCTGCTCCAGAGAGCATTTCACCCGTGTGATGTTGCCGTGCAGTTCCACCACCTCGCGCGAGCCGGCGCGTTGGTGCAGGCTGTCGATGTTCTGCGTCACGAGCGTGAATGTATCGAAGTGCCGTTCCAGCCTGGCCAGCGCGTCGTGGCCGGGATTGGGCCGCACGCCGGCAATGCTGGCGCGCCGCGATGCATACCACTCCCAGACCATTTTTGGATTGCGCGCAAAGCCTTCCGGCGTGGCCAGTTCCTGCGGATCATAATTGGCCCACAGTCCGGTCAACGCGTCGCGGAAGGTCGGAATGCCCGATTCGGCCGAGATGCCGGCGCCGGTGAGCACGGCCACGCGGCGCGCACGCGAGAGGCGCTCGATGAGTTCGCGCGGAATGTCCATGCGCATGTCCTTGCCGGGCCGGGGAAATCGGTCTCCATGCTACCATCCCGGCGCTATGGATTTCACCCTGCTGCTGCACGCGCTCATCCTCGGCATCGTCGAGGGCCTCACCGAATTCCTGCCGATCTCCTCGACCGGCCACCTGATCCTCGTGGCCGACCTGCTCGACTTCAACGATGAGCGCGGCAAGCTGTTCCAGATCGCCATCCAGACGGGGGCGATTCTGGCGGTGTGCTGGGAGTACCGCGTCCGGCTCGGCCGGGTCGTCCGCGGCCTGCCGCACGACCGCGACGCGCAGCGCTTCGCGGCGAACCTGGCCATCGCCTTCATGCCGCTGGCGCTGCTCGGACTGGCGTTCGGCCAGGCCATCAAGGCGCAGTTGTTCCAGCCGATTCCCGTGGCGACGGCTTTCATCGTCGGTGGCCTGGTCATCCTCTGGGCGGAGCGGCGCGAGCACACGATCCGGGTCGAGAGCGTCGACGACATGGGCTGGCGCGATGCCCTCCTGCTCGGCATCGCCCAGGCCTTCGCCCTGATCCCCGGCACCTCGCGTTCCGGCGCCACCATCATCGGCGGGCTGCTCTTCGGCCTGTCGCGCAAGGCGGCCACTGAGTTTTCCTTCTTCCTGGCGGTGCCGACCCTGTTCGCCGCCGCCGCCTACCAGATGGTGAAGGAGCGCCACCTGCTCAACGCCGACGACATCGGCATGTGGGCGGTCGGCTTTTCCGCCTCCTTCGTTTCGGCCTTCCTCTGCGTGCGCTGGCTGCTGCGCTACATCAGCACGCACGACTTCTCGATTTTCGCCTGGTACCGCATCGTCTTCGGCCTCGTCGTCATCGGCACCGCCTATACGGGCGTGGTGAGCTGGACCGCGCCATGAACGACCTGCACGACCTGGCGCTGATCCTGCAATCGCGCTTTCCCCTGGTCGTCGTCGAGACGCACGAAGAGCCGCGCGTGGTCGCGCTGCTGGAGCAGGCGGCGAACCTGGAAGGCCTGGCGCTGTTCATCTGGAGCGTGGCCGACGGCTTGCGCCGCAGCAGCAACACCCAGCCGATCACGCAGACCTACGAATTCCTCGACGCGCTGCGCCATATCGACAAGACGCAGCAGAACGGCGTCTATGTCATGCTCGACGCGCACCCCTACCTCGCCGAGCCGGTGAATGCGCGCCTGGTTCGCGAGATCGCCAACGAATACAACAAGACCGCCCGCACGCTGGTGTTCGTCAGCCCCCGCATCGAATTGAATGCCGAACTGGCCCGCATGAGCGCGCGCTTCGCGTTGTCGGTGCCGGGCCTGGAGACGATCCAGGGGCTCCTGCGCGAGGAAATGCAGTTGTGGGCGAGACAGGGAAACGGGGAGCCGGTGCGCGGCGATAAGGAGGCGCTGCATCTGCTGGCGCGCCACCTGACCGGCATGGCGCTCGACGACGCGCGCAGGCTGGCGCGGCAGGCAATCCGCAACGACGGCCTGATCACCCACAAGGACATCGACCACGTGCTGCGCTTCAAGTACGACGCGCTCGGCGCTGGCAGCGTGCTGAGCCTGGAGCTCGACACGGCCAGCTTCGCCCAGGTCGGCGGCGTGAAACGGCTCAAGCATTGGCTGGAGCTGCGCCGCGACGTCTTCGCCGGCGACGCCGGCGCCGGCCTGCAGCCGCCCAAGGGCATCATGCTGCTCGGCGTGCAGGGCAGCGGCAAGAGCCTGGCCGCCAAGGCGGTGGCCGGCGCCTGGGGCGTGCCCCTGCTGCGGCTGGATTTCGCCACGCTCTACAACAAGTTCTTCGGCGAGACCGAGCGCAACCTGCGCGAAGCGCTGGCTTCGGCGGAAGCCATGGCGCCCTGCGTCCTGTGGATCGACGAGATCGAGAAGGGGCTCGCCAGCGACAGTTCCGGCGGCACCGACGGCGGCGTCTCGCGCCGCATCCTCGGCACCCTGCTGACCTGGCTGTCGGAGCGCAAGGGCCGCGTCTTCATCGTCGCCACCGCCAACGACATCGAGCAGCTGCCGCCGGAGCTGATCCGCAAGGGCCGCCTTGACGAGATCTTCTTCGTCGACCTGCCGGACGCGCCGACGCGCGCCGAGATCTTCGCCATCCATCTGGCGCGGCGCGAAGCGAAGCTCGAACGGTTCGACCTCGACGGACTGGCGCGGGCGGCGGACGGGTTCTCCGGCGCCGAGATCGAGCAGGCCGTGGTGTCTTCGCTCTACGAAGCGCATGCGCGGAAGGTGCCGCTCGAGCAGGCGCTGCTGCTGGAGGAGATCGGCCGCACCCGCCCGCTGTCGACGGTGATGGCGGAACGGGTGGCCGCCCTGCGCGCGTGGGCGGCCGATCGCACCGTGCCGGCGAACTGAGCGATGATTGTCTATCTGCACGGTTTCCGTTCCTCGCCTGAATCCAGCAAGGCGCGCCGCCTGAAGGCGCACATGGATGCGCTTGGCCTCGGCCCTCTGTTCTGGTGCGAGCAGCTGCCGGTTTCGCCGCGCGCGGCCATCGCGCTGGCGGAGCGCGCCATTGCCGCCTCGGCGACCCCGGTCGCGGTAGTGGGCAGTTCGCTGGGCGGCTATTACGCCACGCACCTGGCCGAGAAGCATGGCTTGCGCGCGGCGCTCATCAACCCGGCCGTGGTGGCCCATCTCTCGCTTGCCGAGTTCGTCGGGCCGCAGACGAATCTCTACACCGGAGAGACTTTCGATTTCCGGCTTGAGCACATCGAGGAACTGCGCGCGATCGAAGTGCCGCGCCTGTCGCGGCCGGAGGATTTCCTGCTGCTGGTGGAGGAGGGCGATGAGACGCTCGACTACCGTCAGGCGGTGGCGAAATATGCCGGCTGCCGACAGGTGGTGCTGCCGGGCGGCGATCACAGCTTCACGCGCTTTTCGGACTACATGGACACGATTCTCGATTTCGCCGGGCTGCAGGGATGAGCTTCGACCCCGGCCGCCACAAGCGCGAGGAGCGCGCCGGCTACAACCTGATCGCGGCGCGCTACGCCGAGGGCGCTGCGCTGCGATCCGGCCTGAATGCCGCGCTGCTGGCCGCGGCCGACTTGCGGCCGGGGCTGTGCGTCCTGGATCTGGCGAGCGGGCCGGGCGTACTGGCAGGCGCGGCGGCGGATGAAGTGCCGGGCGGGCTGGTGGTGGCGAGCGACATCGCCGAAGGCGCGCTGCGGGAAGGGCGCATCCGGGCCGTCGCGGACAACCTGATCTTCGCCGCCGCCGATGCGGAGCGGCTGACTTTCGCCGACGGCGTCTTCGACCGGGTGCTGTGCGGCCTCGGCCTGATGTTCTTTCCCGATGCGGAGAGGTCGCTGGCGGAAATGCGCCGCGTGCTCAAGCCGGGCGGCCTCGCCGTGTTCTCGGTGTGGGGCGAGGAAGCGCAGGCGCCGCTGGTGTCCTGCGCCCTGCACTGCATCCGCCGCATCCTGCCGCCGCCCAAGGCCGAGCGACTGTCGCCGTTCCGCTTCGGCAGCCGGCCTTTCCTGAAGCAGACGCTCGAGGCTGCGGGTTTCAGCGAAGTCGCGCTTCGTACGCACACCCTCCGCTGTGCTTTCGCGACACCGCAGGACTACTGGCAGGCCTTCCGCGACATGGCCGGCGGCGCGGCGGCGGGCCTGTCGCGACTGCCCGATGAAGTCCTGATGCGTCTGGGCCGCGAAGTGGCAAGGGAACTCGAGCCCTGGCGAGGCCCCCAGGGCTATTTGCCGGCGAGCGAAGTCCTGATCGCGGCAGCGCGTCGGGTATAATTCCGGCCCATCCCCCCTGCTTCCAGCAATCCCCGATGAATGTCCTGTTTGAAGAGGACGGCGCCTTCAAGGCCGGCGCCGTGCTCGCCGACAACGTGACCTCGCTGCAGGTCGAGACGGTGAGCGGCAAGCGCGTCAAGGTGAAGTCCGCCAATGTGCTGCTGCGTTTCACCCAGCCCGCGCCGGGCGAGTTGCTCGACCGCGCGGAGGACGAATCGGTCGGCATCGAGCCGGAATTTCTCTGGGAGGTGTGCCCGGAGGCCGAGTTCGGCTTCGAGGATCTGGCACGGGAGTATTTCGGCCGCTCGCCCCAGCCCGCAGAGGCGGCCGCCATCCTGCTGCGGCTGCATGCCGCGCCAATCTACTTTCACCGCAAGGGTAAGGGCCGTTTTCGCAAGGCGCCGCCGGACATCCTCAAGGCGGCGCTGGCCGGGCTGGAGAAGAAGCGCCAGCAGGCGCTGGCCATCGAGCGCATGGCCAGTGAACTCAAGTCGGGTATCCTGCCGGCCGAGTTTCCGCCGATGCTCGACCTGCTGCTCTACAAGCCCGACCGCAACCGCCTGGAAACCAAGGCGCTGGAGCTGGCCTGCGCGGAGAGCGGCCTGTCTGCCGCGCACCTGCTGGCGCGCTGCGGCGCCCTGCCCTCCAGCCACGACTACCACCTCGGCCGCTTTCTCTTCGAGTTGTTCCCGCAGGGCACCGGCTTCGGCGAATACGAGGCGCCCGAGCCAACCTTCTTTGATGGCGCGCAGCGCCCGAATGGTCACCCCCTTCCCCGGGAAGGGGGTCGGGGGGATGGCTCGCAGACGGGGAAAACGCTTGATCTTCCGCTTGCGGAAGTTCAAGCGTTTTCCGTCGACGATGCCGCCACCACCGAGATCGACGACGCCTTTTCGGTTACCCCGCTGGCGGAGGGCGGCTGGCGCATCGGCATCCACATCGCCGCGCCGGGGCTGGGCATCCGGCCCGATTCTGCGCTGGGCGCGATCGCCCGCAGCCGGTTGTCCACCGTGTATATGCCGGGGCGCAAGATCACCATGCTGCCGGAAGCGGTGGTGGAGCGCTTCACGCTGTCGGCCGGCCGCGTTTGCCCGGCGCTCTCGCTCTATCTCGAGGTGGGACCCGACTACGCCATTCGCGGCTCGACCTCGCGCATCGAACGCGTGCCGGTGGCGGCCAATCTGCGCCACCACGACATCGATCCGGTCTTCAACGAGCGGACGCTGGCCGAGGGCGGGCCGGATTTCGCCTACAAGCGCGAGCTGACCCTGCTGTGGGAGTTCGCCACGGTGCTGGAAGCCGGCCGCGGCAAGCCCTCGGCGAACCAGGGCATGACCGAATACAGCTTCTACGTGGACTGGGCCGAGGCCGAGGGCCGCATCGACATCGTCCCCCGCCGGCGCGGTTCCCCGCTCGACAAGCTGGTGGCCGAACTGATGATCGTCGCCAACGCCACCTGGGGGAAATTGCTGGCCGACGCGCAGGTGGCCGCCATCTATCGTGTGCAGGCCGCCGGCAAGGTGCGCATGACCACGGCGGCGCTCTCGCACGAAGGCCTCGGCGTGGATTGCTACGCCTGGTCGAGCTCGCCGCTGCGGCGCTACGTCGACCTGGTCAACCAGTGGCAATTGCTGGCGCACCTGGCCGGCGAGTCGCCGCCCTTCACGGCGCGCGCCGAGGCGCTGCTTTCTGCCATGCGCGATTTCGAGATCACCTACGCCGCCTATGCCGAGTTCCAGCGCGGCATGGAGCGCTACTGGTGCCTGCGCTGGCTGTTGCAAGAGAGTGTTGAGGAAACCCCGGCGCGCGTCGTGCGCGAGAGCCTGCTGCGGCTCGAGCGCATCCCGCTCTTCCTGCGTTGCCCTTCGCTGCCGGCCTGCGATCCGCGCACGCGGGTCAGCGTGGCGATCGGCGGCATCGACCTGCTGGCGATCGAGGCGCAGTGTCGTTATCTGGCGACGCTGGGCGAACCGTCTGAAGCGGAAAGCATCGATGATGTGGAAATACCGGAGTAGAATTCGGCTTCATGCCCGCTAGCAGCATGGCCTCTTCCCGCAGCACTGGCGCCTTCAACGTGGCCTGGCCGGGCTGGCTTTCCCGCATGGACCCGCCCCGCCGCAGCTTCACGCTGGCGCTGATCGCCTCGCTGGCCATCCATGCCGTCCTCCTGTCCATCCACTTCAAGCTGCCCGATGCGATCAAGCGCGCGGCCAGCAACACGCTCGAGGTGGTGCTGGTCAATGCCAAGAGTGCGCGCAAGCCGGTCAAGGCCCAGGCGCGCGCCCAGGCCAACCTCGACGGCGGCGGCAACACCGACGAGGACCGGCGCGCCAGGACGCCCCTGCCGGCCGCGCAGCAGACGCAGCCGGGCGACAGTCTCATCGAGGCGCAGCGGCGGGTGCAGGAACTGGAAGCCCAGCAGCAGAAGCTGCTGACGCAGGCGAAGAGCAAGAAGGCCATCCAGACCGAGGCCAGTCCCAGCGAGAAGCAGCCCGAGCAGGCCAGCGCGCGCGGCGCCGACCTGGCGCAAAGCGCCCTGGCCATTGCCCGCATGGAGGCGCAGATCGCGAAGCAGGTAGACGCTTACAACAAACGGCCGCGGCGCAAGGAGATTGGTGCGCGCACCGAGGAATTCGCCGCCGCCCAGTATCTGGAGGACTGGCGCCAGAAAGTCGAGCGCATCGGCAATCTGAACTACCCGGAAGCGGCCAAGGGCAAGCTTTACGGCAACCTGCTGGTTTACGTCTCCATCAAGAGCGATGGCACCCTGGAGAATGTCGAGTTGAGGCGCTCCTCGGGCCATCGCATTCTCGACGAGGCGGCTCTGCGCGTGGTGCGCATGGCTGCCCCCTATGCCAGCTTCCCCGCGGCGCTCAAGCGGGACACGGATATCATTGGTTTCGCTCGCACGTGGGTTTTCACCCGGGCCGATCAGTTGCAATCCGAATGACCGACCGCTACGCCGTCATCGGCAATCCCGTCGCGCACTCGAAGTCGCCGCAGATCCACGCCGTCTTCGCCGGGCTGACTTTGCAGGACATGACCTACGAAGCCATCCTGGCGCCGCTCGACGGTTTCGCGCAAACGGTGCGCGCCTTCATCGCGGCCGGCGGCCGCGGCATGAACGTCACCGTCCCCTTCAAGCTGGAAGCCTGCGCCTTGGCGACCTCCCGCTCGCCGCGCGCCGAGGCCGCCCAGGCGGTGAATACCCTGATCTTCTCCTCGGCAGGCATACATGGCGACAACACCGACGGCCTCGGCCTGGTCGCCGACCTGACGCGCAATCTGGGCATCCGGCTTGCGGGCCGACGCATCCTTTTGATCGGCGCCGGCGGTGCCGCCCGCGGCGTGCTCCTGCCGCTGCTGCAGGAACATCCGGCCGCGCTGACCCTCGCCAACCGGACGGCAGAGAAAGCGCTGGCGCTGCGGGAGGAATTTGCGCCGCTGGCCGGCAGTTGCGCCTTTCAGGCGGGCGGCTTCGCCGGGCTTGCCGGGCGGCAGCAATACGACCTGGTCATCAATGCCACCTCGGCGAGCCTGTCCGATCAGGCGCCGCAGCTGCCAGACGGACTGTATGCTCCGGGCGGCCTGGCCTACGACATGGTCTATGGCCGCATGACGCCTTTCCTGGCGGAGGCCCGGGCACAGGGCGCCGCCAGCCTGGCCGACGGCCTGGGCATGCTGGTGGAGCAGGCGGCGGAATCGTTTTTCATTTGGCGCGGCGTGCGGCCGGATACGGCGCCGGTCCTCGAGCTGCTGCGCCGATCATGAAGGCCTTCTGGCACTGGGCCCGGCGGGGTCTGGCCATAGTTGTTCTGCTCGTCCTGGCCTGGCAGGGCTGGTATCTCGGCTGGGTGGTGTGGTGGAAGTTCGCCAATCCCGTCACGACCAGCTTCATGTCGCTGCGGCTCGACGAACTGCGCGAGAAGGACTCCCGGGCCGAACTGAAGAAGCAGTGGGCGCCCTACGCGCGCATCTCGAATCCCCTCAAGCGCGCCGTCATCGCCGCCGAGGACGCCAAGTTTTCCGCGCACGAGGGCTTCGACTGGGAGGGCATCCAGAAGGCGCTGGAGAAGAACCAGAAGAAGGGCCGCATCGTCGCCGGCGGCTCCACCATTACCCAGCAGCTGGCCAAGAACCTGTTCCTCTCCGGCGACAAGACGCCCTGGCGCAAGGCGCAGGAAGCCGTCATCACGCTCATGCTGGAAGTCGTCCTGGACAAGCGCCGCATCCTGGAGATCTATCTCAACGTGGTCGAGTGGGGTCCGGGCGTCTTCGGCGCGGAAGCGGCGGCGCGGCACTACTATGGCGTGTCCGCCGCGCAGCTCTCGGCGGAGCAGTCGGCGCGGCTGGCCGTGCTGCTGCCCAACCCGCGCCGCTTCGGCCGCCTGCCCGACTCGCCCTATCTGGCCGTTCGCAGCCAGATCATTCTCGGACGCATGGGTGCAGTCGATCTGCCCTGATTTTTTGATCGCGTCGAGCGGTCAAATTACTTAGAATTCGCCATTCCGCGTCATTTGCGCGGAACAGCCATTTCCGTCCAGAACATGTCCGACACCGAGGAACTGCGCCAGAGCGACGACGTCCAGCAGGAACTGCGCGAAGTGCAGGAGCTGCTGGCGCGCCATCGCGTGGTGGAGGGCCTGGTGCATCGCCAGGAGATGCCGCGCCACGAGCTGGTCGAGAACCTGGTGCACAAGCAGCACATCGCCGAGCTGCATCGCAAGCTCGACGAGCTGCACCCGGCCGACATCGCCTACATCCTCGAGGCGCTGCCGCTCGACGAGCGCCTGTTTCTCTGGGATCTGGTCAAGGCCGATCGCGACGGCGAGATCCTGCTGGAAGTCTCCGATGCGGTGCGCGAGACCCTCATCGAGGCGATGGACTCGCACGAGCTGGTGGCCGCGGCCGAGCAGCTCGATGCCGACGAGATCGCCGACCTGGCGCCCGACCTGCCCAACGAGGTCATGCAGGACGTTTTCCGCGCCCTGCCCATCGACGAGCGCGAACAGCTGCGATCGGCGATGTCCTATGACGAAGACGCCGTTGGCGCGCTCATGGACTTCGATGTCATCACGGTGCGCGAGGACGTCACGCTCGAAGTGGTGCTGCGCTATCTGCGCCGCTTCGAGGATCTGCCCGACCACACCGACCAGCTCTTCGTCGTGGATCGCGAGGAATGCCTCAAGGGCACGCTGCCGTTCAACCGCATGCTCATCACCGACCCCGACGAGATGGTCGCCAACATCATGCAGGCCGAGCCCCTCACGCTGGAGCCTTCGGACAAGGCCGAGGCGGCGGCGCAGGCCTTCGAGCGCTACGACCTTGTCTCGGCGCCCGTCGTCGATTCGCAGAACCGGCTGATCGGCCGCGTCACGGTGAATGCGGTGGTGGACTACATCCGCGAGGAATCCGAGACCGAGCATCTCTCCCGCGCCGGTCTGCGCGAGGGCGAGGATATCTTCGCCTCGGTGTGGGATTCGGTGAAGAACCGCTGGTCCTGGCTGGCCATCAACCTGATCACCGCCTTCATCGCGTCGCGGGTGATCGGCGCCTTCGAGGGTTCCATCGAGAAGCTGGTGGCCCTGGCGGCGCTGATGCCCATTGTCGCCGGTATCGGCGGCAATTCGGGCAACCAGACCATCACGATGATCGTGCGCGCCATGGCGCTCGGCCAGGTTCAACCCGAGAGCGCCCGCGTCCTCCTGCGCAAGGAGATCGGCGTGGCGATGGTCAACGGCCTGCTCTGGGGCAGCCTGCTCGGCTTCGTCGCCTGGTGGCTCTACGACAGCGCGCAGCTGGGGCTGGTTATGACGGCGGCCATGATGCTGAACCTGATCGTCGCCGCCACGGTCGGCGTCGCCGTGCCGCTGCTGCGCCAGCGCCTGGGCCACGATCCGGCCATCGGCTCCAGCGTGATGATCACCGCCGTGACCGACTCAGGCGGTTTCTTTATCTTCCTGGGGCTCGCCACGCTCTTTCTGCTGTAACGGGTGCGAGAGCGTGTCGGCCGCCTCGGTCATGGCGTCGACGATGGCCCGCGCGGCCAGGAACTGCGATTTCAGCGCCAGGTCGAACAGGCCGACCCGATCGTCGAGGAACTCTTCCGTGTAGCTCGCCGGATCGCCCGGCGGCACATGCAGGTGGGCCTCCACTTCGGCGGCGTCCAGCACGATTTCCATGCCGGCCTTGCGTGCGATGTGCATCATCGCCTTGTTTTCCTTCAGGCAATGCACGAACAGCGTGGTGATGCGGTGGTTGCGGGAGTATTCGTAGGCACGCCGGTAGAGCGCGGTGCCGATGCCTTCCCCGCGATGGCCGGGCGCCACGCTGACGCCGAATTCGGCGATGTCGCCGCGCAGGCCGAGATGCGCCACGCCGGCCAGGCCGAGGCCGGCATCGAACACGCCGAACACCGCATCGCGCTCGAAATCGATCGAATCGACGTACTTCAGCAAGGCGGTCTCGGAAATGACATGCTCGAAGCGCAGGCGCAAATCCTCCTCGCTGAGGGTCAGGAAATGGCGGCGCAGTGCCGCGCGGTTGCTTTCGGCAAGTTGCAGGACAGGAACGGTCTTCACGGCAGCGATTCTCATGTACCCCGGGGGTGAGCGCCTTGGCGCACGTCAAGGCTACACCCGGGGGTTTCGGCACTTCAACCTAAAAACCCGAGAAGATTTCCCCGGCCGCCGCGCAGGTGGCGGCGAGGTCGGCCTCCGAATGGGCCGCCGAAACGAAACCGGCCTCGAAGGCGGAGGGCGCGAAATACACGCCTTTGTCCAGCATGGCGTGGAAGAAGCGGTTGAAGGCTTCTTTGTCGCACTCCATTACCTCGGCATAGCTCGTCGGCGGGGCGCCGCGGAAATACAGGCCGAACATGCCGCCGACCGCCTGGGCGCTGAACGGCACGGCGCGCTGCTTCGCTGCGCCCTGCAGCCCGTCCGTCAGCCGCTGAGTCCTGGCGGCAAGATGTTCGTAGAAGCCCGGCTGCGAGACCAGGCGGAGCGTGGCCAGGCCGGCCGCCACCGCGACCGGGCTGCCGGAGAGGGTGCCGGCCTGATACACGGGACCGAGCGGGGCGATCTTTTCCATGATGTCGCGACGGCCGCCGAAGGCGCCCACCGGCATGCCGCCGCCGATCACCTTGCCCAGGGTGGTGAGATCGGGCCGGATGCCGTAGTGCCCCTGCGCGCCGGTCAGGCCGACGCGGAATCCGGTCATCACTTCGTCGAAGATCAGCACCGCGCCGTGCTGTGTACACAGTCGGCGCATGGCCTGGAGAAATTCGGGCTTGGGCGCGATGAGGTTCATGTTGCCGACGACCGGCTCGACGATGACGGCGGCGATGCGGTCGCCGGCCTTGCCGAAGGCGTCCTCCAGTTGTTGCGCGTCGTTGTAGTCAAGCACCAGGGTGTGCTTGGCGAAATCCGCCGGCACGCCGCCCGAGGAGGGGTTGCCGAAGGTGAGCGCGCCGGAGCCGGCCTTCACCAGCAGGCTGTCGGCATGGCCGTGGTAGCAGCCTTCGAACTTGACGATGGCGTCGCGTCCAGTGAAGCCGCGCGCGAGGCGGATGGCGCTCATCGTCGCCTCGGTGCCGGAGGAGACCAGGCGCACCATTTCAAGGCCGGGCAGCAGCCGTGTCAGCAATTCGGCCATTTCGATCTCGCCTTCGGTCGGCGCGCCGAAAGTCAGCCCCCGCGATACGGCGTCGTGGACCGCCTGGAGCACGTCGGGGTGGGCATGGCCGAGCACCAGCGGACCCCAGGAGCCGACGTAATCGATGAAACGCTTGCCGTCGGCGTCCCACACATAAGGGCCTTCCCCGCGCGTGAAGAAACGCGGGGTGCCGCCGACCGAACGGAAGGCGCGCACGGGGGAATTGACGCCGCCGGGAATGGTTTTCTGGGCGCGGCTGAAGAGTTGCTCGTTCTTGCTCATGTCGTGACTCGCTCTGGAAACAATTGGGTAAAGGCGGCGGCCCGGGCCTGGATGTCGGGTGCTTCGAACAGGTCGCTGATCACCGCCAGCAGGTCGGCGCCGGCGGCGATCGGCTGCGGGGCATTCTGCAAGGTGATGCCGCCGATGGCGCAGACCGGCAGGCCGAGCTCGGCCTTCGCCTGCGCCAGCAAAGTCAGCGGCGCCGGCACGGCGCCCGGCTTGGTCGCCGAGGCGAAGACGCTGCCGAAGGCAATGTAGTCGGCGCCGATGCGCCGCGCCTGCCGCGCCAGCGCCATGTCGTTGTAGCAGGAGATGCCGAGAATTTTTCCCGGGCCGAGCGCGGCGCGGGCTGCCGCCGGCTCGCCGTCCTCGCGGCCGAGGTGCGCGCCGTCTGTGTTCGCTTCCAGCGCCAGCGCCAGATCGTCGTTTACGATGAGCCGTCCGCCCATCCGATGGCACAGCGCAGTCAGGGCGGTTGCCTGTTCCCGGCGCAGTTCCGCATCGGCCTGCTTGGCGCGGTACTGGACGAGGCGTGCGCCGCCGAGCAGAGCCTGCTCGACGCGCCGCAGCAGTTCGGCGGTATCGGGCAGGTCGGGCGTGACGGCGTACAGCCCTCTAAGCGGGAGTGCGGCCATCCTCGGGTTCGGGCTCGCGAGCCCAGAAAAAACGGTCGGGCAGGTACTGTCCCATGCCGGGCCGGAAACCGTTGGCGAGCGCCTGCCAGGTGTAGTCCTGGGCGTCGCGCACCGCTTCGGCCATGTCCAGGCCGTTGGCAAGATTGGCGGCAATGGCCGAGGCCAGGGTGCAGCCCGAGCCGTGGTAGCTGCCGGGCAGGCGTTCCCAGGTATCGGCACGGATCAGGCCGTTCTCCCCATAGAGTGAATTGACGACCTGGGCGCTGTGCTCGTGAGTGCCGGTGATCAATACGAATTCGGCACCGGCGCCCACCAGCCGTCGCGCGCACTCGTCCAGATCGGGGTCGTCCTCGTCGTTGGCGTCGTCGAGGACGAGCCGGCGCGCCTCGAGGCTGTTCGGCGTCAGAAGCGTGGTCTGCGGCAGAAGCAATTCGCGCATGGCGGCGATCATGTCCTCGCTGGCCAGTTCCTCGCCGCGGCCGGATGCCAGCACCGGGTCGAGCACGAGGGGGATATCGGGATAATCCGAAATGATCTCGGCGATGGCGGCGATGTTCTCGACGCTGCCCAGCATGCCGATCTTGAAAGCCGATACGGACATGTCCTCGAGCAGCGCCCGCGCCTGATCGGACACCCAATCGGCGTCGATCGCCAGCGCATCCTCCACGCCGGCGGAGTCCTGTACGGTCAAGGCGGTGAGTACGGAGAGCGGATGGCAACCCATGCTGGAGAGGGTCATGACGTCGGCCTGGAGGCCGGCGCCGCCCGAAGGATCGGAAGCGGCGAACACCATCACGATGGGGGGCAGCAGGTCCTGGGGCATGGCTGGCGTGGCCGGAAGCGAATGGGGTAGACTGCCCCGATTCTAACCCAACCCGGTATGTTCGAATGTCGCCCCCTGCCCCCTATCGCACCTGGATGTGCCTGATCTGCGGCTTCATCTATGATGAGGCGGCCGGCCTGCCCGACGAGGGCATTCCGCCGGGTACGCGCTGGGAAGACGTGCCGCCTAACTGGGCCTGTCCGGAATGCGGTGCGCGCAAGGAGGACTTCGAACTGGTTGAGATCTGAGCCAGCGTGTCAAAATTGGCATGGAACTGGCTGTTTTTTAGGGTATAGTCACCAACGCGTGGCCGCGAAGTCATATATCCGAAGCAGCATTCAGCGGTCTTGCTAGAGGAGGCGGAGGAGCGTGGGGGAAGCAGTAAATCTCAACGGCGCCAAGGTGATGGTGATTGACGACAGCAACACCATCCGCCGCAGCGCTGAAATTTTCCTGGTGCAGGCCGGCTGCCAAGTCGTGTTGGCAGAGGACGGTTTCGACGCGCTGGCGAAGATTGCCGACCATCACCCCGACATCATCTTCTGCGACATCATGATGCCGCGCCTCGACGGTTACCAGACGTGCGCGCTCATCAAGAAGAACCCGCGCTTCGGCGTCACGCCCGTCATCATGCTGTCGTCCAAGGACGGCCTGTTCGATCGGGCGCGCGGCCGCATGGTCGGTTCCGACGAGTACCTGACCAAGCCCTTCACCAAGGACAGCCTGCTCAAGGCGGTCGCCGAACATGTGCCGCAGCGCGTTTCCTAGATTGCATCAGTAACGAGGTAGAGGTAAGGATATGCCCATCAAGAAAGTTCTCATCGTCGACGATTCCCCGACCGAGCGCCATGCATTGAGCGAACTGCTCGCCAAAAACGGCTACAGCGTGGTCACTGCCGAGAGCGGCGAGGAGGCCATCTCCAAGTCGAAATCCGAGATGCCCGACCTGATCCTCATGGACGTCGTCATGCCCGGCATGAACGGGTATCAGGCCACGCGCACCATCACGCGCGAGGAGGCGACCAAGCACATTCCCGTCGTCATGTGCACCAGCAAGGGGCAGGAGACGGACAAGATCTGGGGCATGCGCCAGGGCGCCAACGATTACCTGGTCAAGCCGGTCGACCCGAAAATGCTGCTGGAGAAGATTGCCGCGCTGGGCTGAGGCGGTCGTAGCCGATGGCAAGAAAAAAAATCAGCCTGCGCGAGTTCCAGGAAAGCCTGGTCCAGCGCCTGACCAGCGCCCGGGCCGGTCAGACCTCGCGGGCCCTGCTGGGCGTGCAGGCGGGACGGGACCACTGGCTGCTGGATCTGGCCGATTCGGGCGAGATCGTGCCCATGCCGCCGCTGACCAGCGTGCCGCTCACCAAGCCCTGGTTTTGCGGCATGGCCAACATCCGCGGCACGTTGTACAGCGTGGTGGATTTTTCCGCCTTTCAGGGCGGGGAGGTCACGCCGCAGAACGCCGACAGCAGGTTGCTCATCGTCGGAGGCCGCTTCGGCATCAACAGCGCGCTGCTGGTCAATCGCACCCTGGGCTTGCGCAACATCGACCAAATGACGCCGCGTGCGGCCGAAGCCGACCCGCGGCCCTGGGTGGGCGAGCACTATGCCGATCCGCAGGGCAATGTGTGGAAACGGTTGAATTTGAGAAATCTGCTCGGGCAGCCGGATTTCCTAGAAATCGGGCTGTCGTGAGCCAGACAGTGACCAGTAGAACCAGACGCTGAACAACGGAGACATCGGCATGGCATTCAAGTTCAAGCTTCCCACCATGAAGTCATCGGACGCTACGGAGACTTCCGCGGATAACGCGCAAAGCACGATCATGGACGAACTGCAGCAGGCGGCGGTGCAAGGCGGCCGCTTCAAGCTGCCCGGCATCGGCGACAAGCCGGTCGGCACGCAGCTTCAGTTGCTGGGCGGCTTCTTCGTTTTCTTCCTGTTCATCGTGGCCGTGGCCGCCTGGCTCGACAACCGAACCGCCACGCACGGCACGGCCTACACCTCGGCGGCAGGACAGATGCGCATGCTTTCACAAGCCATCGCCAAATCCGCCCAGCTCGCCCTGCAGGGCAATACGGCGGCGTTCGCCGAACTGAAGGATGGTCGCAGCAACTTCGCCGTTCTGCTCGATCGCGTCACCCAGGGCGGCACGATCGACGAGATCACGGTGCCGCCCAGCCCGGATACGACGCAACCAGCCCTGCAGGCGCTGACGGTCGAATGGGGAAAAACCGAGAAGAACGCTGCCGTGGTGCTGGAGCAGGAGAAAAACCTGCAGCAGCTCGGCAAGTCGGTGGCGACCATCAATGCAAAGAATCCGCAGTTGCTTGAGCTCGCCGAGCAGGTGGCCGCCCTCAAATTGCAGATCGGTTCGTCGGCGCGCGAGATCGCCGCGGCCAACCAACTGGTCATGTTGACCCAACGGCTGGCGAAGAACGCCAACGCCCTGCTGGTGGCCGACGCCATCGATCCAGAGGTGGCCTTCCTGCTGGGCAAGGACACCAATACCTTCCGCGATGTGCTGGGCGCGCTGACCAAGGGCTCCGAGGGGATGCGCATCAGCGCGGCCAGCGACCCCGAGACAAAGGAGAAGCTGGTCGAACTTGATGCCGCATTCAAGGAATACCAGGAGGCCGTGGCCGGCATTCTCGGCAACATGCAGCGCCTGGTGCAGGCGAAGCAGGCCGGCAGCAGCATCTTCCGCGACAGCGTTCCGCTGCTGAAAGCGACGACCGATCTGTCCAACGCCTATGCGGCCGAAATTGCCGCCCGCGCCACCAACACCTGGGTCATCTCGATCTTCGCCCTCTTCGCCGTCGCCATGCTGGCCATGATGGCCAAGGTCTTCAACGACGATTCGGCCACGCGCCGGGAGCAGGCCGAGCGCGAGCGGCACGAGGCGGAAACTTCCAAGAACGCCAGCCAGGAGGCCATTTTGCGCCTGATGAACGAGATGGGCGACCTGGCCGACGGCGACCTGACGGTGCGTGCCACGGTAACCGAGGACATCACGGGCGCCATCGCCGACTCGGTGAACTACACGATTGAGGAACTCGGCGTGCTGGTGCGGCGAATCAACGATGCGGCCGGGCGCGTGGCCGCCGCATCCGCGGCCGCGCAGAAGACCTCGAACGAGCTCCTGGTCGCAACCGAGCGCCAGTCACAGGAAATTCAGCAGGCGGGCAACAACGTTCTCGACATGGCGAAATCGATGAACCAGGTATCGAGTGAGGCCATGGAATCCGCCCAGGTGGCGCGCCACTCTCTGGATGCCGCGCAAAAGGGCGCCGAAGCGGTGGAAAACTCCATCAAGGGCATGAACGAAATTCGCGACCAGATTCAGGAAACCTCCAAGCGGATCAAGCGCCTGGGCGAATCCTCGCAGGAGATCGGCGAAATCGTGGAACTGATCTCGGACATTACCGAACAGACGAACGTGCTGGCACTGAACGCCGCCATCCAGGCGGCCTCCGCCGGCGAAGCGGGCCGCGGCTTCACCGTGGTTGCCGAAGAAGTGCAGCGGCTGGCCGAGCGCTCCGGCGAGGCGACGAAGCAGATCGCGGCGATCGTGAAGACGATTCAGACCGATACGCAGGATGCCGTGTCCGCCATGGAAAGTTCGACACGGGGCGTGGTGGAAGGCGCCAAGCTGTCCGATGCCGCAGGCCAGGCGCTGCAGGAAATCTCTTCCGTGTCCACCAACCTTGCCTCCCTGATCGAATCGATCTCCTCCGCCACGCAGCAGCAGGCCGAGAGCGCCACCCGCGTTGCGCAGAACATGCAGGGCATCCTGCGCGTGACCGAGCAGACGACGGTCGGCACCAAGCAAACCGCGGTATCGATCGGTCAGCTCGCCGAACTGGCCGTCGAACTGAAAGGTTCGGTGTCGGGCTTCAAGGTCTAAGGCGAGCGCAACGCGGGCGATACGATGGCTGCCACTACCGATCTCGATCTCGGTCCGCTGTCCTGGGTCAAGGGCGAGATCGATCTCGCCCTGGGACGCGCCCACGAGGCGCTCGGCAAGTTTGTCGACAATCCCGGCGACTCCGCCCAGCTCAAGTTCGCCCGCACCCACCTCCATCAGGCGCATGGCGCCCTCTCCATCGTCGGCCTGGACGGCGTAACGCAAATCTCCGAGGCGATCGAGCAGCTATTGTCGGACATTGAAGGCGGGCAGGTCGCCGCCACGCCGGCGGCGGGCGAACTGGCGCAAAGGGCGATTACCGTCATCCGCCATTATCTCGACGAGGTGGCGAGCGGCATGCCGAACCAGCCGCTGAAGTTCCTGGCGATTTATCGCGATCTGCAGGCAGCGCGCGGCGTGGAGCGCGTTGCGTCGAGCGACCTGTTCTTTCCCGACCTCACCCTGCGTCCGCCCAAACGGACGGAAGAGCCGTTGCAGCTATCTGCCGGGGAGGCGGCCCGCCGCCTGAAAGCCGAGCGTGCCCGGTTCGAGCGCGGCTTCCTGCGTTGGCTGCGCAACGCCGAGGACGTCTCGGGGGTTGTCGAAATGCGCGAGGCCGTCGCGGCCATCGAGGCCACCCAGGCATTGCCGGCCGCGCGCGCCTTCTGGTGGATCACGGTCGCCCTGCTCGATGCCCTGGCGGCGCAGCAGGTATCCGGCGACTTCCAGGTCAAGAAACTTTGTGCCCGCATCGATCTGCAGATGCGCAGACTGCTTGAGGGCTCCCGGACGGTGTCCGAGCGCCTGGTGCGCGATGCGCTGTATTTTGTCGCCGTTGCCAAGGGCGGCGGCGGGCTGGTGCAGCAGGTCAAGGACGCCTACCAGCTTGATGCGCTGGTGCCGGCTCCTGCGGCGGATATCGAACCGCTCAAGCCGGTGCTGCGCGCCATGCGCGACTCTTTGGCGGCGGCCAAGGAGGCCTGGAACAAATTCTGCGCCGGCGCGGCGGCGGCACTGCCGCAGTTCCACGACAATGCCGTCACACTGGCCAGCAAGGGCGGCGGACTGATCAACGACCATCTGGCGCATCTGGTGGCGGCCGTGGCCGAAGTCGCCCAGTGGTTGCGCAAGGACCCGCTCAAGCAGAACGATACGATGGCCATGGAGATTGCCACCGCCCTGCTGCTGGCCGATAACGCACTGGAGAACTACGAGCAGCTGGGCGGAGATTTTCCCCAGCAGGTGGCGATTGTCATTGACAGGCTGGGCACCCTGATGCGGGGCGAACCGCTCGCCGGCATGTCGGCGCCGCTTCTCGACGAGATGTCGCGGCGCGCCCAGGAGCGCCTGATGCTCAGCCAGGTGGCGCGGGAAATCCTCACCAACCTGGCCCAGGTCGAGCAGACCCTGGATGCCTTCTTCCGCGACACGAATCGGCGCGATGAACTGGCCGCATTGGCCGGCCCCCTGAAGCAGATAGAGGGTGCGCTGGTCATTCTGGGTCAGGACAAGGCTGTCACGCTGCTGCGCGACTGCGATGCGCGCATCAAGGGCTTTGCCGGCCCTGAGGCCATGTCGCAGCAGCATGAATTCGAGGAAGTGGCGCACAGTCTTTCCGGCCTGGGTTTCTTCGTCGAAGCCCTGCAGCACGGCCCGGCCGATCTCGATGAAATCCTCAAGCCGGTACAGCCCAAGGCTCAGCCGGGCGAAGCGGAGATCGCGGATACGGCAGCCCCTTCGGTCGAGGATGAGGTGGAGCGACAGAGGCGCGAAACCCAGGCGCTGGTCGTGGCATTACGCGAGAAACCGCAGGACGAAGGGGTGCGCGCTGATCTCAAGGAGCACCTGGAAACCATCCGCCAGGATGCCAGCCTGATGGCCGACGCCAAGCTCGAGGATGAAGCAAGGGCGGCGTTGGCGGCACTGGCCAGCACGGCGGACGATGCTGCGGGCCATGTCGAGGCTGCCGTGGCGCGCGTCGCGCCCGTGGCGCCGATGAGCATGGCGGCGCCTTCGGCCGAAACCCTGCGGCTGGCAGAAGCACCGAGCGAGGAAATGGACGCCGAGTTGCTCGCCATCTTCCTCGAGGAAGCGCACGAGGTGCTGGGCACCATCGGCGAGCACCTGACGTTATCGCGCGGACAGCCGCACAACCATGAGTACCTCACGACCATTCGTCGCGGATTCCATACCCTCAAGGGCAGTGGCCGCATGGTCGGGCTGGCCGAGCTGGGGGAAACCGCGTGGGCGATCGAACAGGTCATGAACAAGTGGCTGCAGGCCGAAAAGGATGCAACGCCCACCCTGTACCACCTGGTCGAGGAGGCGCACGCTCTGTTCAGCGCCTGGGTCGCCCAGCTGGAGGCGGGCGGGGGCACGCACAAGGACGCCGCATCCCTGGTGGCCCTGGCCGAACGGGTCAAAGCCGGCGAAGAGATCGCCGGGCAGCTCGCCGACGCCGCGCAACAGGCAGGCGCGCCCTTGCCCGAACCCGAAGCGCCCGAACCGGAGGCGGCGACGGAAGAGGCTGTCGAGGCGGTAGAGGAAATCACGCTCAACCTTCCTGAGGAAGTCGAAGCGCCGCTGCTGCGCGAGGAAATCGACCTTATAGAAGGCTTGCCGGGGGGCGCCGAGATGCCGCCGGCCGAAGAGAGCGTTGCACTGGGCGACTTGATCGTGTCGCGCGCGCTATACGACATGTATGTCGGCGAGGCACGCGGCCATCTTGCCATGCTGCGCCTCGATCTGAATGCGCTCAAGCTGACGCCGCAGGTGCCGCCGGAAGAGATGGTGCGCGCGGCGCATACCCTGGCCGGTATTTCCGGCACGGTGGGCATCGATCCGGTCAATCGCCTGGCGTTGTCGCTAGAGCATGCGCTGCTTCGCCTGGCCCGTGGCAGTCAGTCATGCAACAGCGGACAGATCGGCCTTCTCGGCACGGCCATCTCCACGCTGGATGCCATGATTGCTTCGGTCGCCGAACAGTGCGTGCCGCATGGGGCGGACGGGCTTGCGGCCGAACTCGACGAGGTGGCGAGACTGACGCAGCCGGCTGCCCTCGAGCTGAGTGTGGTGCAGACGGTCGAGCCGGAATCCGGTCGGGAGACGGCAGAGGCCGATCGTGAGGCGCCTGAAGAGGCTGCGACCGGAGAATCGGCAACTGCCGGAGAAGCCCTGCCGGAACCGTCGGTGACGTCGATGCTGTCGGCAGGGGCGCCCCCGGAGGCGCCCGTGCCTGAAGCGGAAGCAATTCCGTCGCCCGGACCGGCGCCTTCACTCATTTCCGTTTCGGCGGAGACGGCCGAGACAGGGGAGGAGCGACGCAAGCTGCGCCTGCATGACGATCTCGACGAGCAGTTGCTGCCGATATTCCTGGAGGAAGCGGTCGATCTCATCAACGAGATCGGCGTCGAACTGAGAAACTGGCATGCCAGCCCGCAGAATATGGATACGGCCGGTGCGCTGGCGCGACTCCTGCACACCTTGAAGGGCAGTGCCCGCATGGCCGGCGCCATGGGCATGGGCGAGCTGATTCACAGCATGGAGACACGCCTCGAGAATGTCCTCGCGGCCGAGGCAGTGACGCCACAATTTCTGGATGAACTCGACACCTCCTTTGATCGCGCCAACTTTCTCCTGGGCGGCCTGCAAAGGCGGGCGGCCGGCGTTGTCGAGGAAGAGGCCGGAACGCCGGGCGACACCATGCCGGGGGGGGCTCCCCACGCTGAACGTGTCGCCGTCGAGGAAATCGAGGCTGAAGCCGTTGCCGCACGTGCCATGCTGCGCGTGCGGGCGGACCAGGTCGATCGGCTGGTCAACGAGGCCGGCGAGTTGTCCATCGCCCGCTCGCGCATCGAGGGCGAGATGCGCGCCTTGCGCGGATCGCTGCTCGATTTGACGGAAAACGTCATCCGTCTGCGCGGCCAGTTGCGCGAGATCGAGATACAGGCCGAATCCCAGATGCAGTCTCGCCTGGCCCAGGCCCACGAAGTGCACGGGGAATTCGACCCGCTCGAGTTCGATCGGTTCACGCGTTTCCAGGAAATCACCCGCATGATGGCGGAGAGCGTGAACGACGTCACCACCGTGCAGCACGCCCTTTTGCGCAACCTCGATCATGCCGATGCCGCCATCGTCAGCCAGGCGCGGCAAAACAGGGAACTGTCGCAGTCGCTGATGAGCGTGCGCATGCTTCCTTTCAACGCCGTTGCCGATCGCCTCTATCGCGTCGTGCGGCTGACGGCAAAGGAACTGGGCAAGAAGGCCAACCTCGATATCCGCGGCGGTCAGGTCGAACTCGACCGCTCCGTGCTGGAGAAGATGACCGGCCCGATCGAGCACTTGCTGCGCAATGCCATCACCCATGGCCTCGAAGACGGAGCCCAGCGGTTGGCCGCCGGCAAGACGGACATCGGGGAAATCAGCCTGACCCTTTCCCAGGAAGGCAACGAGGTCGTCATCGACATGGCCGATGACGGCGCCGGCCTGAATTTCGAGCGTATCCGCAGCAAGGCCGTCGAGCAGGGATTACTCGCGCCGGACCAGTACCCCGACGAAGCTGCCCTGACGGACTTCATCTTCCACGCCGGCTTTTCGACTGCCAAGGAGTTGACGGAAGTCGCCGGCCGCGGCGTCGGCATGGATGTGGTGAAATCGGAAACCGCCCAGCTCGGCGGCCGCATCGAAGTCAGCTCGACTCCCGGCAAGGGCGCGCGCTTCCGCATTTACCTGCCGCTGACGCTCGCAGTGACGCAGGCCCTGCTGGTGCGGGTGGGGGGGCGCAAGTACGCCATTCCCTCGGTGATGGTCGAACAGGTCATGGAACTCAAGGAAGCGGCAGTCGAAAAGATACGGTCCGAAGGCGCGGCCGACTGGCTGGGCAACCGGTATCCGTACCACTTTCTGCCGCGCCTGCTGGGCGATGCGCAGGCCATGCCGGAGCAGCAGCGCCGCTATTCGCTGCTTCTGCTGCGGGGCGGAACGCAGCGCGTATCGGTGCAGGTCGATGAATTGCGCGGCAACCAGGAAATGGTCATCAAGAACATCGGGCCGCAACTGGCGCGGGTCGTCGGCATTGCCGGCGCCACCGTGCTGGGCGACGGGGAGGTGGTGCTGATCCTCAATCCCATCGCGCTCGCCAGCCGCGAAATCAAGGCGCTCGTCCAGGACGCAGCGATGCCCGCCTCGCCAAGGGAGGAGGCTCCAGCGGCACCGCGCCTGCCAACGGTGATGATCGTGGACGACTCCCTGACGGTACGCAAGATCGCCGGCAGGCTCCTCTCGCGCGAAGGGTATCACGTCGTCACCGCGAAGGATGGCGTCGACGCCCTGGAGCAGCTGCTTGACGTCGTGCCCGACGTCATGCTGGTCGACATCGAAATGCCCCGCATGGACGGTTTCGACCTGACGCGCAACGTGCGGGCCGATGCGCGCCTCAAGCATGTCCCGATCATCATGATCACTTCCCGCACTGCGGAAAAGCATCGCAGCTACGCCAGGGAAATCGGTGTCAACCACTACCTCGGCAAGCCCTACCAGGAAGATGAATTGCTCGGGCTGATTGCCGGCTATACCCGCCAGGCGGCCCCTGCTCCCGCCTGACCCGCGTTCGATTTGGACGCCGGCGGTCGCGGGGATTACAATGCCGGCGTGGCCCAGCAAGACGTCAACCTCACGCACCATTTCCTGATCGCCATGCCCGCCATGGTCGACCCGAATTTCTCGCGCACACTGACCTATATCTGCGAGCACAACGAGCAGGGGGCGCTCGGCATCGTCATCAACCGCCCGCTCGACATGACGGTGGAAACGCTGTTCGAGCGAATCGACATTCCGCTCGAGGCCAGGCAGTTTGCCGCCCTGCCGGTAATGTTCGGCGGCCCCGTCCAGACCGATCGCGGCTTCGTGCTGCACCGGCCCGTGGGCCAGTGGCAGGCCACTCTGCCGGTGAAGGACGAACTGGGCCTGACCAGCTCGCGCGACATACTTCAGTCGGTCGGCAGCGCCGGCGAGCCGGAGGAATTCATCGTATCGCTCGGCTACGCCGGCTGGGCCGCCGGCCAGCTGGAACACGAACTCGCGCAGAATGCATGGCTTACCGTTGCGGCCGACGCCCAGATCCTCTTCGGCCTGCCGCCCGAGGAGCGCCTGCCGGCGGCGATGCAGTTGCTCGGCTTCGACCTGGCCAACCTCTCCGACGTGGCGGGACATGCCTGAACATGCCGGTCGCGATGCAATCAGGAGTAGAATGCCTCTTTTGATGGCTTCACCTCGCACTTCTTCCTCCCGGCCTGCCGAAGACGGCACCGTCCTGGCATTCGATTTCGGCTTGAAACGCATCGGCGTCGCAATGGGTGAAACGCTGCTCAGGCAGGCCAATGCCCTCACCACGCTCGAAGCCGAGACCAACGACGCACGGTTCGCGGCGATTTCACGGCTCATTGACGAATGGCAGCCGACCCGCCTGGTGATCGGCTTGCCGCTTTCGCTCGACGGCGCCGAACATGCGATGACTGCGCGCTGCCGCCGTTTCGCCAACCAGTTGCATGGCCGTTTCGGCCTGCCCGTGACGCTCGTCGACGAGCGTCTCACCTCTGCGGAGGCCGACGCGGCGTTGCGCGAGGGCGGCCTCGACTGGAAGACGCGCAAGGGACAGGTCGACGCGCTGGCCGCGCAATACATCCTGCAGGACTATTTCGATGCCGCTGCCTGACGCCGAACGGTTGTGCGCCGCCCTGGCGGACAGCATGCGTCCTGACCTGCACCCTGATACGGCCCTGGTCGGCATCCATACCGGCGGTGTCTGGGTGGCCGAGCGCCTGCATGCCGCGCTTGGCCTGAAAACGCCGCTTGGCAGCCTCGATGTTTCGTTCTACCGGGACGACTTCAGCCGCAGCGGGCTGCATGCCCAGCTCAAATCGTCGGACATGCCTTTCGAGGTGGAGGATCGTCCGGTCGTCATCGTCGACGACGTGCTCTACACCGGACGCACCATACGTGCCGCCATGAACGAGATATTCGACTACGGCCGCCCGGCCCGCATCGACCTTGCCGTGCTGATCGACCGGGGCGGGCGAGAACTGCCGGTCTGCCCGCGCTGGACTGCGCAGGCAATGCAGATCGGATCGGACAAGAACCTCCAGCTCGAGCGCAGCGAGGCGGGCGGCCTGACCCTGAGGCTGGTCGATGCGTAACCCGCAACTGAACAGGAACGGTGCGCTTCAGCACCTGCTGACCATCGACGGCCTGCCGCGTGAAATACTCGACGCAATACTGGATACCGCGGCGCCTTTTACTGAAGTGGCCGAGCGCGAGGTGAAAAAACTGCCGCTGCTGCGCGGCAAGAGCGTGTTCAACCTGTTCTTCGAGAACTCGACGCGGACGCGCACCACCTTCGAAATCGCAGCGAAGCGGCTCTCAGCCGATGTCATCAACCTGAACATCGGCACGTCCTCGGCTTCCAAGGGGGAGTCCCTCCTCGACACGGTGGACAATCTCTGCGCCATGCAGGCGGACATGTTCGTGGTTCGTCATGCAGTCAGCGGCGCGCCTTTTCTCATTGCCCAGCATCTTGCGGCCACCGGTCGCGACCACATTCATGTCATCAATGCCGGCGACGGGCGCCATGCCCACCCGACGCAGGGCCTGCTCGACATGTATACCATCCGACACTACAAGAAGGACTTCACTCGACTGATCGTGGCCATCGTCGGCGATGTGCTGCACTCGCGGGTGGCGCGCTCCCAGATCGGCGCGCTGACCACGCTGGGCGTGCCCGAGGTTCGGGTGATCGGGCCGAAGACGCTGATTCCGGCCGATGTCGACAGGCTCGGGGTTCGCGTCTTCAATGACATGCGCGCCGGCCTCAAGGACGTCGACGTGGTGATGATGCTGCGCCTGCAGAGTGAACGCATGCAGGGCGCGCTGCTGCCCAGCCCACAGGAGTTCTTCAAGTACTACGGATTGACGGCGGACAAGCTTGGCTGCGCCCGTCCCGACGCAATCGTCATGCACCCCGGGCCGATGAACCGCGGCGTGGAAATCGATTCGGCCGTGGCCGACGGCCAGCATGCGGTGATCCTGCCGCAGGTGACCTTCGGCATCGCCGTGCGCATGGCGGTGATGAGCATGCTGGCGGGCACATGACGAAATGAAGATCCACATCAAGAACGGCCGCCTGATCGACCCGGCCAACGGCATCGACGCACAACAGGATATATTCGTCGCCGCAGGCAGGGTTGTCGGCGTGGGCGCGGCTCCGCAGGGCTTTGCCGCCAATCGCGTCATCGATGCGACGGGTCTGGCGGTCTGCCCCGGGCTGATCGACCTCTCTGCACGCCTGCGCGAGCCAGGCTATGAGTACAAGGCGACCCTGGAATCCGAAATGGCGGCGGCGGTGGCCGGAGGCGTCACCAGCCTGGTCTGCCCGCCGGACACCGATCCTGTCCTCGACGAGCCCGGCCTGGTGGAAATGCTCAAGCATCGCGCCCGCAACCTGGCCTCGGCCCATGTCTATCCGCTCGGCGCCCTGACGGTGGGGCTGGCGGGAGAGCGGCTGACGGAGATGGCGGAATTGTACGAGGCGGGCTGCATCGCCTTCAGCCAAGCCAACGCCCAGGTGACCGATACCCGCGTCCTCTTGCGTGCGTTTCAGTATGCGGCGACTTTCGGCTACAAGGTCTGGCTGCAGCCCGAGGACCCCTACCTTGCGCGCGACGGCGTCGCCCACGAAGGCGAAGTGGCGACGCGGCTGGGTCTGCCCGGCATCCCGGTCTGCGCAGAGACGATTGCGTTGTCGAGACTGCTGGTGCTGGTCCGCGAAACCGGGGTCTCCTTGCACGTCAGGCGCATTTCGAGCGCCGCCGGACTGGAGGGAATCGCCCGCGCCAAGGACGAAGGATTGCCGGTGACCTGCGACATCTCCGTCAACCACTTGCACCTGTGCGAACAGGACATCGGCTACTTCAACCCTCACGCGCGGCTGATCCCGCCCCTGCGTACGTCCGCCGACCGCGAGGCCCTGCGCCGGGGACTGGCCGACGGCACGGTCGATGCTCTCTGCTCCGACCACACGCCGGTTGACGACGACGCCAAACAACTGCCGTTCGGCGAGGCGGAGCCCGGCGCCACCGGTCTTGAACTGCTGCTGCCCCTGACGCTGAAATGGGCCGACGAAACACAACTGCCGCTCGGCAAGGCGCTTGCCCGCGTCACTTCCGACGCGGCGCGGGTGCTCGGCATCAAGGCCGGCCATCTGGCGATTGGCGCTGCTGCCGATATCTGCATTTTCGATCCGCGCGGCTGCTTCGAAGTGTCCCCCGCAGCGCTCAGGAGCCAGGGCAAGAACACGCCCTTCCTCGGTTCCAAACTGCCCGGCAGCGTGCGCTACACGCTGATCGACGGACACGTCGCCTTCGAGAACGGCCGCTAGCCGGCCAGCCTTTCGATCATATCCGCAGCTACGTTCCGCACCCGAACGCGCTTGAATCGCGAAGTCGCGCCGCCCAGCAATTCGACCTGCGCGCGCGGCACCCCCAGCACTTCGGCAAGGAATCCGATCAGGCAGTCGTTGGCCTTGCCGTCCGTCGGCGGGGCGGCCAGGCGGATCTTCAGTGCCTCGCCGTGCCGGCCGGCAACTTCCGTCCGCTTCGCGCCCGGCTGGATGTGCAGGCTGAGGGTGAAGTTTCCGGAAGCCTCCTGCCTCAGCCAGGGCGCCGTCATGCGATCAGCGGAACCAGCAAGACACGCAGCCAGGCAAGCAGCATCAGCGCGACCTGCAGCAGGAGAAGAAGAACGAGCGGCGAGAGATCCACGTTTGCGATGGGCGGGATCAGGCGCTGGAAGGGACGCAGGAAGGGGCGGGACAGGCTGTTGAACAGCGGCGCCAGCGGGGCATGGGGGTTGACCCAGGAAAGCACCGCGGAGACCAGGACGATGCCGATGAGCAGGTATACGGAGAAACGCATCAGCTCCAGCACGGCAATGGCGAGAACGACGGGAACGGCAATCCCGGCATGGGCGCCGAAGGAGAAGCGCTTCAGCCAGAAGGCGATGGTCAGATAGCCGCTGTGCAGGACCAGGGCTGCGATCAGGCTCGGCATGTCGAGTCCGGACAGGCCGGGAATGATCCGCCGTGCAGGGCGCACAAGCCAGTCCGTGACGGTGACGACGAACTGGCCGAGCTGGTTGCGGAAGGAGACCCGCAGCCATTGCATGTAGAAACGGACCAGCAGGAGAAAAACGAAGAAGCCCGTCACGGCCTCCAGAATCAGCAGCAGGAGGTTGGTCAGCACCGCTCAGTCCTTTCCCAGTAGTTCGCCCAGTTCCTTGCCGCGCGCGTTGGCCGCCTCGATTGCCCGAATGAAAGCGGCCTTGACCTGATCGGCATCCAGGGATTTCAGTGCCGCTTCGGTGGTGCCGCCCCTTGAGGTGACGCGCTGCCTGAGGACCGCCACGTCTTCCTCGCTGTTCGCAGCCAGGGCGGCGGCGCCGACGACGGTCTCGATTGCCAGTACCCGCGCTTGTTCTTCGGTCAATCCCAGGGCGCGCCCTGCATCGCGCAGCGATTCGATGAAATAGAACACGTAGGCCGGCCCGCTGCCCGAGACGGCGGTAACGGCATCCATCAGGCTTTCCTCGGCGATCCACAACGTCATGCCGACGGCGCCCAGCACCTGCCCGGCCTGCCGCCGACCTTCGTCGTCGACCGACGGATCGGCGTACAGTCCGGTGATGCCGGCACCGATGAGGGCCGGCGTGTTCGGCATGGTTCGCACTAGCTTCCGGTATCCGCCCAGCCAGCGGGAAATGTCGGCCAGCCGCGTACCGGCGGCGATGCTGATGACCAGTTGGCCATGCAGCTTGCCGTACAGGGGCGCCAGCGCATCGCGCATCTGTTGCGGCTTGACAGACAGCACCAGCGTGTCGCATTCCGCCGCGGCGGGATCCGCCCCGGGCAGGCAGTCGATGCCGAAGGCAGCGGCCAGCCGCGCACGGTTCTCCTCGAGCGGTTCGACGACCTTGATAGCGGCAGGGGGAAGGCCCTGCTTGAGCAGGCCGCCAATGAGGGCATTGGCCATGTTGCCGCCGCCGATGAAGGTGATTTTCATGCTGCCCCCGCTGGGCCGCCCCGAGGAGGCAGCGAGAAAATACCCGGAAGCCGCGCCTTGCGCGGCTGATCCATTGTCACCCCTTTCCTCGGGAAAGGGGGTGGGGGATAGGTTTTCATGTTGCTCTTTCGCCGAAGATTGCCGTGCCCACCCGCACGATGGTCGCCCCTTCGAGGATGGCCGCTTCCAGGTCCTGCGACATGCCCATGGACAGCGTATCCAGTTCCAGCCCCTCCTCGTTGAGGGCATCGCGCAATTCGCGCAGCACGGCAAAGCGGCGCCGCGCCATTGCCATGTCGTCGGTCGGCTCGGGAATCGCCATGAGGCCGCGCAGCCGCAGATTCGGCAGCGCCGCGACGGCGCGAGCCAGTTCCGCCGTGCCGCCGGGGCTGACTCCGCGCTTGCTGGCTTCGCCACTGACGTTCACCTGCACGCAGACCTGCAAGCGAGACCGTTCCGCGCCGCGCGCTTCGGAAAGGCGCTCGGCGATCTTCAAGCGCTCGATGCCGTGCACCCAGGCGAAATGTTCGGCGACCGGGCGTGTCTTGTTGCTCTGCAGGGGGCCGATGAAATGCCATTCCAGGCCTAATCCTTCCAGTGCAGCGATTTTCGCCAGGCCTTCCTGGACATAGTTTTCCCCGAAAGCGGCTTGGCCGGCTTGGGCGGCCTCGCGTACCCGCTCCGCCGAAAAGGTCTTGCTGACGGCCAGCAGCTTGATGTCGTCCGGAATCCTCCCCGCCATTTTCGCCGCCGCGGCGATGCGCGCCCTTACAGCTTGCAAGTTGGTGGAAATTGTTGTCATAATGCCCTGAAAAATCGGGGCAAGTATAGCATCGCGCCACCGCCTCTTTTCCAATTTTGGCGCCACGGAAACGCACAATGGACATTACCGAACTGCTCGCTTTCTCCGTCAAGAACAAGGCATCCGACCTGCATCTGTCGGCCGGGCTGCCGCCCATGATCCGCGTGCATGGCGACGTGCGGCGCATCAACCTGCCGCCGATGGAGCACAAGGACGTGCACAGCATGGTGTACGACATCATGAACGACGGCCAGCGCAAGCACTACGAGGAAAATCTGGAATGCGACTTTTCCTTCGCCATTCCCAATCTGGCGCGCTTCCGCGTCAACGCCTTCGTCCAGCATCGCGGCGCCGGCGCCGTGTTCCGCACCATCCCCTCGAAGGTGCTGTCGCTGGAGGACCTCAATTGCCCGAAGATTTTCCAGGAGATCTCCGAATATCCTCGCGGCGTCGTGCTGGTGACCGGGCCGACCGGCTCGGGCAAGTCGACCACGCTGGCGGCGATGGTCAACTACATCAACGAGAACGAGCACGGTCATATCCTCACCGTCGAGGATCCGATCGAATTCGTCCATGATTCGAAGAAATGCCTGATCAACCAGCGCGAGGTGGGCCCGCATACCCTGTCCTTCAACAACGCCCTGCGCAGCGCCCTGCGCGAGGATCCGGACGTCATTCTCGTGGGCGAGATGCGCGACCTGGAGACCATCCGTCTGGCGCTGACTGCCGCGGAAACCGGCCATCTGGTGTTCGGCACGCTGCATACCAGCTCCGCCGCCAAGACCATCGACCGGGTCATCGACGTCTTTCCGGCAGCGGAAAAGGAAATGGTGCGCGCGATGCTGTCCGAATCGCTGCGCGCCGTCATTTCGCAGACCCTGCTCAAGACCAAGGACGGCCAGGGCCGCGTCGCGGCGCACGAAATCATGATCGGCACGCCGGCCATCCGCAACCTGATCCGCGAGGCCAAGATTGCCCAGATGTACTCGGCCATTCAGACCGGTCAGGCGCTCGGCATGCAGACCCTGGACCAGAACCTTGCCGACCTCGTCCGGCGCAACATCGTATCGGCTGCGGAGGCGAGAACCAAGGCAGCCAACAAAGATAACTTTGCAGGCTAGGCGACCTAGCCAGCCCGACAGGAGAAGGCCATGGAAAGAGACCAGGCACTCAAATTCATGTACGACCTGCTGCGTCTCATGGCGCAGAAAAAGGGCTCCGACCTGTTCATCACCGCCGGCTTCCCGCCCGCCATCAAGGTGGACGGCAAGATCACGCCACAGTCGAACCAGAGCCTGACGCCGCAGCACACCGCCGAGCTCGCGCGCGCCATCATGAACGACAGGCAGGCGGCCGAGTTCGAAGCCACCAAGGAATGCAATTTCGCCATCAGCCCTGCCGGCATCGGCCGATTTCGCGTGAATGCCTTCGTGCAGCAGGCGCGCATCGGCGTGGTGCTGCGGACCATCGCAACGACGATCCCGACGTTCGAGAGCCTGCAGTTGCCGACGGTCCTCAAGGATATTGCCATGACCAAGCGCGGCCTGGTCATCCTCGTCGGCGGCACCGGCACGGGCAAATCCACCTCGCTGGCCGCGATGGTGGACTACCGCAACGAGAACAGCTTCGGCCACATCATCACCGTCGAGGATCCGATCGAATACGTGCACGAGCACAAGAAGTGCATCGTCACGCAGCGCGAGGTCGGCATCGACACCGATACCTGGGAGGCGGCGCTGAAGAACACTCTGCGCCAAGCGCCGGACGTCATCCTGATGGGCGAGATCCGCGACCGTGAGACAATGGACCACGCCATCGCCTTCGCCGAGACCGGCCACCTGTGCATGGCCACGCTGCATGCCAACAGCACCAACCAGGCGCTCGACCGCATCATCAACTTCTTTCCCGAGGAGCGGCGCCAGCAGCTCCTCATGGATCTTTCGCTCAACGTGCGGGCGTTCGTCTCGCAGCGGCTGGTTCCGATGAAGGACGGCAAGGGGCGCGCGGCGGCGTTCGAGGTCATGCTCAACTCGCCGCTGATCTCCGACCTCATCTTCAAGGGCGAGGTGCACGAGATCAAGGAGATCATGAAGAAGTCGCGCGAACTGGGCATGCAGACGTTCGACCAGTCCCTCTTCGAGCTTTACGAAGCCGGCAAGATCAGCTACGAGGATGCGCTGCGCAACGCCGACTCGGTGAACGACCTGCGCCTGACCATCAAGCTGCACGGCAAGGAGTCGAAAGACCGCGACCTAGCCGCCGGCATCCAGCATCTGGATATTGTCTGACCCATCCCCCGCCCCTTCCCATCCGGGAAGGGGAGCCTGCGAGCCTCGCTATGCGAGGTTAATTACGGGGCACTCCGAATCGGCGTGACTGCCAATGCGCCTCCGGCGCGTGCCGCCATCCCTTGGGGCGGCCCGGCGGGATGGCTGCTCAGCGCCGGGTGCGCATCTGCCCGCTGACCATCCGGTATTCGAGCAGCCGGCACTCCAGCGCACCGTTGAAGAGCGGCGTGCGCTTCGAGGCCTTCAGTCCGATCAGCTTGGGTAGCTGGGGATCGGCTGAGATGAAATAGCAGCGCCAGCCGGCGAAGCGCTGCTTGAGGGCATCGCCCAGCGCGGGGTAGAAGGCAGCCAGCCGTTCCGCCTCTTCCAGCCGCACGCCGTAGGGCGGGTTGGCGACCAGCACTCCCTCCGGCGCAGGCGGGGCGAGCCGGAGCAGATCGGCACGCTGCAGCACCACGCTCTCCTGCATTCCCGCCGCCGCAAGATTCTGCCTTGCCCGCTCGACCTGGTCCTGGCTGATGTCGCTGCCGAAGAGGGGTTGCGGCATGGCCGCTTTCCTCCGCCCTTCCGCTTCAGTCAGGAGTTTCTGCCAGAGCGCCGCGTTGAAATTTTCCAGGCGGAAGAAACCGAACTTGCGCGCCAGCCCCGGCGCGACGTCGTGGGCCAGCAAGGCCGCCTCGAGCAGGAAGGTGCCCGAGCCGCACATCGGGTCGAGCAGCGGCGTGCCCGGCGCCCATCCGGCAAGCCGAAGAATGCCGGCGGCAAGATTCTCCTTCAGCGGCGCCTCGACCGAGGCGTACTTGAAGCCACGCTTGTAGAGCGGATCGCCAGAAGTGTCGAGGTAGAGCGTGGCCTCCCGGTCGCTGAGGAAGGCGTGGATGCGCACGTTCGGTTCGGCAGTGTCCACGCTGGGGCGCTCGCCCGTTTCGGCGCGAAAGCGGTCGCACACCGCATCCTTGATGCGCAGCGTGATGAAGTCCAGACTCTTCAGCGGGCTGCGGATGGCCGTCATGTAGACGCGCAGCGTACGGCGCACGGCGAAGAGATCGTGCCAGGGCACGTCGTGGGCCAGGCGATAAACATCTTCTTCGCGCCGATACGGACCGTGGGCGACCCGCCAGAGGATGCGCGTGGCTAGGCGGCTCCACAGATTGGCGCGATAGCAGGTTTCCCAGTCGCCGGAGAAGCCTACCCCGCCGGCGACCGCTTCGGTTCGCTTTGCGCCAACAGCGGTCAGTTCTTCGACCAACTGGACTTCCAGTCCGCGCGGACAAGTGGCGAAGTAGTGCTCCATCAAAATGGCTTGAACAGCGCCAGCCATACCGCGGCAAAGAGGATCAGCACCGGGAATTCATTGAACCAGCGGAACCAGACATGGGATTTCGTGTTGCGGTCCTGCGCGAAAGCCTTGAGCAGTCTGCCGCACCACAGGTGATAGACGCCCAGAATGCCCACCAGAAGCAGCTTCGCGTGCACCCAGTAGCCCCAGGGTCCGAAGCCCAGCCAGAGCCAGACGCCGAAGATCACGGTGAACACGGCGCCCGGCGCCATGATGCCGTAATAGAGCTTGCGCTCCATGACTTTGAAGCGATCGCGGCTTGCCGTGTCCTCGCTCATGGCGTGATAGACGAACAGCCGCGGCAGATAGAACAGCCCGGCGAACCAGGTCACCATGAAAACGATATGCAGCCATTTCACCCACAGCATGTCAGACGGTCTCCTTGCTTGATGGCGTCGAGCGTGGCCGTAACGTCGGGATGCATCAGGCGCACCCCCAGCTCATGCTTGATGCGACGGTTCGTCAGGCGGCGCGATTCCCCGATGAAGGACAGCATGGCGGGAGAGAGGCGTTGCGCGATCTTGGCGCGCGGCAGGCGGGGCGCGCGCGGCAAACCGAGGCGATCGGCGATCAGATCGAAGTATTCGCCCATTTTCAGCACCGACTCGTCCGACGCATTGTAGAGTCTGCCCGGCCGGCCTCTTGCGAGCGCCGCCTGCGCAATGGCGGCCAGATCGTCGGCGTGAATGTGGTTGGTGTGGATGTCGTCATTCTCGTGCAGCAGCGGCAGGCCGCGTTCGAGCCGCGCCAGCGGCAGGCGATCGGCGGCATAGATGCCCGGCGCACGCAGGATCGAGACGGCGACGCGACGGCTGCGTCCGAAGATACGCAGACGCGCTTCCGCGTCTGCGCGGCGGCAAGCTCGCGCCGTTTGCGGGCGAGGCGCGCGTTCTTCCGAAACCCACGCTCCGTCGCAATTCCCATAGACCCCGCTGGTGCTGATATAGACGAGGCGGCGTGGTAGAATTTTTCCCGTCGACAGCGCCGCCAGCAGCGCGCGCGTGCGCGCATCCTGCAAGCCTGTGTCCTGCGGCGGCGCGAAATGCAGGATCAGGTTGCCGATGCCGGCCAGTCGCCTCAGCGTGCGCGGTTTGTCCAGGTCTGCGCGTAGCGGTGTCACGCCCAGTTCGCGCAGTTCGCGATCGTGCGCATCGGAGCGAACTGCAGCATAGATGCGGTAGTGCCGGGTCAGCCGTGGAAGCGCGCGCCGGGCGATGTCGCCGTAGCCAATGATGAGCAATCGTTGCACCTGCGCATTTTAGCGGAATTCCCTTTCCATCATTCCCGAGCGCCATGCCTTATCGCATCACGATCGAACCCAGCCGCCATCAGTTCGACGTCGAACCCGGCAACACGCTTTTGCGCGCCGCGCTGGATGCCGGCATCAACCTGCCCTACGGCTGCCGCAACGGCGCCTGCGGCGCCTGCAAGGGGCGGATTGTCTCCGGGCAGGTCGATCGCGGCGACTACTCTGAAGGTGCGCTGAGCGATGCGGAACTCGCCCAGGGCTACGCCCTGTTCTGTTGCGCGCGGCCGCTGTCCGATCTGGCCATCGCCTGTCGCGAGGTCGGCGCAGTGCGCGACATCCCCGTGAAGACGCTGCCCAGTCGCGTGCAGAAGATGGCGCGCCTGGCACCGGACGTGATGCTGCTGCAGCTCAAGCTGCCCGCAAGTGAGCGCCTGCAGTTTCTGGCCGGCCAGTACATCGACATCCTGCTGCGCGACGGCCGGCGCCGCAGTTTTTCCATTGCCAATGCACCGCAGGACGACGATTGCCTCGAACTGCACATTCGCCTGGTGCCGGGCGGGCATTTCACGCGCCATGTCTTCGAAACCATGCAGGAGCGCGACATACTGCGCATCGACGGGCCGCATGGCTGCTTCTGCCTGAGCGAGGAAAGCGCCAAGCCGATCATCCTGCTGGCCGGCGGCACCGGCTTCGCTCCGATCAAGGCTCTGGTCGAGCATGCGTGGCATCAGAACTCGCCGCGGTCGATGGCCCTTTACTGGGGCGCGCGCGAGCGTGCCGGCCTCTACCTGCATGAACTGGCGGCAGCCTGGGCCGCGGGGCATGCAGGGTTTCGCTATGTTCCGGTGCTGTCGGAAGCCCTGCCCGCCGACGGCTGGCAGGGCCGCGTCGGCTGGGTGCACCAGGCGGTCATCGAAGACTTCCCCGACCTGTCCGGCCATCAGGTCTATGCCTGTGGCGCACCGGCCATGATCGAGGCGGCACGGCGCGACTTTATTTCACGTTGCGGCCTAAAGGAGGAGGATTTTTTTGCCGATGCCTTTACTTTCGCAGCCGAATACGTCAGCCCATGAGCCAGCCCATCCTGATCAGCCGCGAGCCGGTGCTCAACCGCAGCCGCGCCATTACCGCCACCCGGCTTACGGCCCAGGCTACGGCTGCGCCCGATGCCTGCGCCCGAATCGCGGCCGAATTGGCCCGGCTGGCCGATTCATGGCCGTCCGCGCGCACGGTATTTGTCGGCCTGGGCGGCGTGGCGCCGGATGCCGGGCTCCTCGACTGGACGATTCCGCAGAACGCCATGATCGAGATCCCTGCCGCCGCCTTGGGCAACCCGGCAACCATTGAGTTGATGCGGCAGTTGCAGCAGGCCGGCGTATCGATGTGCCTGGACGGCTTCAGTGCCGGCATGGCGCTGCCGGCGGACGCCGACTTCCGCTTTGCCCTGGCCGAAGCCACGGCGACCGTTGCGGGTGCGCCCGGTCTTTTGCTCGCCAAGGGCCTGGTGGACAATGCCCAGTTCGACGCCTGCATCCAAAAAGGGTTTGGCGGAGCGTCCGGCTGGTTCTTCCTGAAAGGGGTGACGCCGGCGAAGAAACTCAACCCCGGCCAGGCGCAGACCATCCGCCTGCTCAACCTAGTGCGCGCCAATGCCGACGTCAAGGAGATCGAGGCGGCGCTCAAACAGGACGTCGCTCTGTCCGTGAAGCTGCTGCGCTACATCAATTCCGCCGGCTTCGGCCTGGCCGTTGAGATCCAGTCCTTCCGCCACGCCGTGACCATGCTCGGCTACGACAAGCTGAACAAGTGGCTTTCGCTGCTGCTGGTCACCTCGAGCAAGGACGCGGCTGCGCCGGCGCTGATGCAGGCGGCCATCGCACGCGGCCGCTTCATGGAACTGACGGCGAGGGGTTTCGTGGACAAGAACGAGCTGGACAACCTGTTCATCACCGGCGCTTTCTCGCTGCTCGACATCCTGCTCGGCGTGCTCATGGAAACCGCGCTGGCCGACATGCACCTTCCCGACACCATCAACGATGCGCTGGTTTCCGGCAACGGGCCGTATGCGCCTTTCCTCGCCCTGGCGCAAGCCGGCGAGCAGGTCGATGCCGCAAGATTCGCGGCCCTGGTCGACGAACTGCAACTCTCTCCGGAAGCGGTCAACCAGGCTCAGCTGGAAGCGCTGGTCTTCGCCGACAGCCTGCAACTCAACTAGTTTTCAAGCGGCCGCGGATCACGGCGGCAATCGTGCTCAGGATGAAGGCCAGCAGCGCCAGCGCGTTGAGCGCGCCGCCGGCGCTGCGCCACTCGTGCAATGCGGTGGCGTCGCCGGTCAGACGCACGGCCAGCGACAGGTGCAGCAGTGCCAGCGGCATGTAGAACACCGGATGGTAGGGTACCGTCACGCGCAGCACGGCGGGGAAAATGATCGGCGCGTGGCCGAAGACCATGGAGAAGACGAAGCCCAGCATCAGCGCGTGCAGGGCCGCGTCGTAGGCCAGGCTGCCCGGCGCCAGTCCCTTGGCAAGCATGATCCCGCCCGCCAGCGCCAGCCAGGCATAACCGGAGAGCAGGCAGACGGCGATGAAGCGCGTCAATCCCTTGTCCTTGACCGTGCGCCGCGCGATGTCCTGGCGCAGCAGCCACAGCGCCAGGGCCAGCAGCGCCGCGCCAAACACCCGCGCCTGGAAGGCCATTCCAAAAGTCAGCCCCGCCAGCACGGCGACGAAAGCGCGCTGCGCCACCGGAGAGGGCGGCAGGAAGCGCGACAGTTCCAGGCGCTCTCCGGCGATGGTCAGGACGAGGAAGCCGGCCCACCACGGCACCACGGCGAACACCGACGCACCGCCCAGCCAGAGCAGGTTGCCCAGCAGCCAACTGAACGCTCCCGCCGCCAGGGTGAATGTGAACAGCGCGCGCTGACGCTGAAACACCGAGAGCGAGGCGAAGGTCAGTGCGGCGCTGCCGACCGTGAGCAGCGCCTGGCCCGCCGATGCGGGTGCGCCGATGATCAGCAGGAATCCGCCCGCGCCGGACGCGAGTGGGCCGAGATAGGCCCAGCGCCGCGCCAGCGCCACGGAACGCTCGAGGCCGATCACCGTGCCAAAAAAGCCGCTGACCATGAGCGGGCCATGGAGGGCGGCCAGTTCCGTTGCGGGCAGCGGCACCGCCCAGCCCAACCGCAGCAGGCCGGCGCCCACGCCGATGATGAGGCTGGCGAACCCCAGCACCAGCAGCGGAATGCGGTAGGGTGGGCGGACGTCTGCCATGTGGCCGTCTCAGGAGGCCTTGGTGATGCGGACCTTCCAGACTTCCGGCCCGGTCTCGAGGTAGTCCCACGCGAAGACCGGGCCGAGTTCGGCCTGGAACTGGTAGTAGAGCGGCTTCGGATCGTGGTCGTTGACCAGCAGGAAGGCATCGCCCGCCGGCAGCTTGTTGAAGGCGTCGAAGATCATCGGATGGCGTTCGCGCGGAATGATGGTGCGCACGTCAATGGTGGTTTCTGCGGTTTGCGTTGTCATGGTGGTTTCTCCAGTCAGGGTTGAGAAGGCTTGGCGGGCCCTCAGGACCAGCCGAAGCGCTGCCTGGCGTGTTCCGACATCAGGGCCGGGCTCCAGGGCGGATCCCACACCAGTTGCACGTCGACTTCGGCGGCTTCCGGCGAGATGTCGCGAATCGCCTCGCGTGCATCCTCGGTAATCATGGAACCCATGGGGCAGGCCGGCGTCGTCATGGTCATGGAAACGCACACCCGATTCGGTGCGATCTCGATGCCATACACCAGGCCCAGGTCGACGACATTCAGGCCCACTTCGGGATCGATGACGCCGCGCAGGGCGGCGCGCACCATTTCCTCGGTGGGCATGACGGCTGGCGGATCCGTTTTCATGGCTTTCCTATAAGGAGTACAGAAGATACATCTTCAATATACCACCGGTTTCGGCGATAATCAACATCCCGGATACATCTTTTAATTGCGAGGATTCCCCATCTCATGCGGCTGACCACCTTCTCCGACTACACCCTGCGCGTGCTGATGTACCTGGGCGTGCGGCCCGGCGAGCTCGTCACCATTGCCGAGATTGCCGCAGCCTATGGTATCTCGGAAAATCACCTCATGAAGGTGGTGCATTTCCTCGGCCGCCAGGGCTATGTCGAAACGGTGCGCGGCAAGGGCGGCGGCCTGCGCCTTGTCATGGATCCGGGGGAAATCGGCGTAGGCGAAGTGGTGCGCGGCACCGAAGAGAACCTGGCCCTGGTCGAGTGCTTCGATGCGGACCTGAACCAGTGCAATATCGAGCCCGCCTGCCTGCTCAAGGGCGTGTTCAAGAAGGCGTCCAATGCTTTTTTCGCGGAACTGGACCGCCACACGCTGGCCGACCTGCTGCGCCCGGCACCGAGGCTGGCGCGCATCCTGCATCCCGCGAAGTAGGCTTCGCTTACTCGCCCAGATAGGCTTCGCGCACTTTCGGATTGGCAAGCAGCGCAGGCGCGCTGTCGCTCAAGGTGATGGCGCCGCTCTCCATGACGTAGCCGCGCGAGGCGACCGACAGCGCCAGCCGGGCGTTCTGCTCCACCAGAAGCAGGGTGACACCCTGCGCCGCGACGGACTGGATCACCTCGAACACCTTCTGCACCATCATCGGCGCCAGACCCATCGACGGCTCGTCGAGCAGCAGCAGGCGGGGCCGGCTCATCAATGCGCGGCCGATCGCCAGCATCTGCTGTTCGCCGCCGGAGAGCGTGCCGGCAACCTGTCTTGCCCGCTCCTTGAGGCGCGGCAGCAGGCCGAAGACGCGGTCGCGGTCGGCGGCGATTTCGGCCTTGTCGTTGCGGCAGTAGGCGCCCATGTCGAGATTCTCCGCGACAGTCAGCCGCGCAAAGACGCCGCGCCCCTCCGGCACCAGGGTCATGCCGGCGCCGATCAGCTTGTGCGGCGGCTGGTGCAGCAGGCTGTGCCCGTCGTAATGCATCGTCCCGCGGGCGGGCAGCAGGCGGGCCAGCGCCTTCAGAGTGGTGGTCTTGCCGGCGCCGTTGGCGCCGATCAGGCAGACCGTTTCGCCCGCCGCCACCTCGAAGCTGATGCCCTTTACGGCGGCGATGCTGCCGTAGGCGACATGCAGGTCGCGAACCTCGAGGATCGGGGCGGATGCGCTCATGCAACCGTTCCGCCCAGATAGGCCTCGATAACCTTGGCGTCACGCTGCACCTCGGCCGGAACGCCTTCGGCGATCTTCTCGCCGTAGTCGAGCACGGCGACTCGGTCGCAAAGCCCCATCACCAGCTTCACGTCATGCTCGATGAGCAGAACGGTGTTGCCGTCTTCACGCAAGGCCTCGATCAGCTTCTTCAGCGACTCGGTTTCCGTCGCATTCATGCCGGCCGCCGGCTCGTCCAGCGCCAGCAGCTTCGGCTCGGTGGCCAGCGCGCGCGCGATCTCCAGGCGGCGCTGGTCGCCGTAGGCGAGGTTGCGGGCGAGGGTGTTGCTGTGCCGCTGAATGCCGACATACTTGAGCAGTTCGTGCGCGCGCTGTGCGATGGCCTCTTCCTCGTCGCGTGTCTCGCGGTCGCGCAGCACCGCGCCGAAGATGCCCGCGCGCGTGCGCAGGTGCCGGCCGACCATGACGTTCTCCAGCGCCGTCATGTTGGCGAACAGGCGGATGTTCTGGAAGGTGCGCGCGATGCCGGCCGCGGCAACCTCATGCGGGGCGCTGATCTTCAGCGGCGCCCCGTCGAAGGCGAAGCGGCCCCGGTCGGCCGCGTACAGGCCGGTGAGGACGTTGAAGAAGGTGGTCTTGCCGGCGCCGTTGGGCCCGATCAGGCCGTAGATCTCGCCGCGGCGGATGGTGAGCGAGACTTCATTCAGCGCGCGCACGCCGCCGAAGCGCTTCGAGATGCCCTGTGCTTCGAGCAGCAGCCCGCTCATGCGCCGCGCCCCTCGGTATATTCCTGCCGGTGGCGGCTTTCCGGCCAGAGGCCGGCGGGCCGGAAGCGCATGGTGAGCACGAGCGCGGCGCCGAAGATCAGCATGCGCAGCACCTCGGGATCGATCAGCATCCGGCCGAAGAGCGCCTGCTGGGCGGGCTCCACGGTGTAGCGCAGCAGCTCCGGCACGAACGACAGCAGCAGCGCGCCGGCGACTACGCCCCAGACGTTGCCCATGCCGCCGAGCACCACCATGGACAAGACCATGATGGACTCATGCAGGATGAAGCTCTCCGGGCTGACGAAACCCTGTATGGCGGAGAACATGCCGCCCGCGATGCCGCCGAAGGAGGCGCCCATGGCGAAGGCCAGCAGCTTGACGTTGCGCGTGTTGATGCCGCAGGACTTGGCGGCCACCTCGTCCTCCCGGATGGCCACCCAGGCGCGTCCGATACGCGATTGCTGCAGGCGCAGGTTGATGACGATCACGACCAGCAGGATGAGCAGCAGGATGTAGTAGTACTTGGTCGGTCCGGTAAACACGATGCCCAGCCAGGTGTCGGTGTTGTAGAACTCGACGCTCCCGATCTGGAACGGATCGATGCGGGTGATGCCCTTCGGGCCGTTCGTGATGTTGAACGGCGAGGACAGGTTGTTGACCAGGATGCGCACGATCTCGCCGAAACCGAGCGTGACAATGGCCAGGTAGTCCCCGCGCAGCCGCAGCGTCGGCGCGCCGAGCAGGGCGCCGGCGATGCAGGCGAAGAAGGCGCCGATGGGCAGGATGACCCAGAACGGCAGGTGCAGGCCGAAATGCGGCGAGGCCAGCAGGGCGTAGACGTAGGCGCCGACTGCGTAGAACGCGATGTATCCCAGGTCGAGCAGGCCGGCGAAGCCGACGACGATGTTCAGGCCCAGCGCGAGGAAGACGAACAGGATGGCCAGGTTGGTGATGCGCACCCAGGCGGTGCCGACCTGGGTGAGCACCAGCGGCAGCGCGATGAGGGCGAGGGCCACCAGTGCCACGCCGCACCAGTAGAGGGCCGGCTGCCTGTCGCGCAGCTTCATCACGCCCGCTCCGACACGCGCTCGCCGAGCAGGCCGGAGGGCCTGAACACCAGCACCGCGATCAGCACCAGGAAGGCGAAAACATCCTGGTAATTGCTGCCCATCAGGACGAGGTGGCCGTCGGCGGCGCAGCGTTCCGCGAAGGCCTCCTTCATCAGCGGCCATCTGCATAGGTCGGTCAGCTCGCCGATATAGCCGGCGCCGAGGGCTTCGACCAGGCCGAGCAGGATGCCGCCCAGCATGGCGCCCGCCAGGTTGCCGATGCCGCCCAGCACCGCCGCCGAGAAGGCCTTCAGGCCCAGCATGAACCCCATCGTGTAATGCGTGATGCCGTAATAGGTGCCGACCATGACGCCCGCCACCGCCGCCAGGGCCGCGGCGATGACGAAGGTGGCGGCGATGACGCGATTGGCGTCCACGCCCATCAGGCTGGCGACATGCACGTTTTCCGCCGTGGCCCGGATGGCGATGCCAAAGCGCGTCCTATAGACGAACCAGGTCAGCGCGGCCATCATGACCACGGAGAGCAGGATGATCGCGACCTGCACACCGGTGATGGCGGCGCCGCCGATGGTGTACACCGGGTTGTCGACGATCTGCGGGAAGGCCAGCGGGTTGCGACTCCACACCAGCAACGCGAGATGCTGCAGGATGATGGACATGCCGATGGCCGTGATCAGCGGCGCGAGACGCGGCGCGTGGCGCAGCGGGCGGTAGGCGACGCGTTCGAGCAGGTAGCCGATGGCCATGCAGGCCGGAACCGCGGCAACGACTCCGGCCAGGAGGATGGCTGCGGGCGGCAGCGGCGCGGCGCTGCCGGCGAGCGCGGTGATCACCGAGAAGGCAACCATCGCGCCGATCATCACGACTTCTCCGTGCGCAAAATTGATCAGCTGGATGACGCCGTAGACCATTGTGTAGCCGAGCGCAACCAGGGCATACACGCTGCCGGTGGTGAGCCCGTTGATGATCTGCTGGATGAATATATCCACGGCCTGCTCCGATGGAGAAACGGCACCCCGGGGGTGCCGTTTCGATTGCCCGAGTACGTCTGGAGTCGGGCGCTATTTCTTGTCCGCGGGGGTGCCTGCCATGCCGCCCATGCCGGACATCGCGGCGGGCGGCGCTGCCGGTTGCGCGGCGGCACTGGCGCTCGCGTACTCGTCGACCGTCATCGACTTGCCGCCCTTGATGATGGCGATCGGCGCGATCTTGCCGTCCTTCATGGTGAAGATCGTCATCTCGGCATCCTTGCGGTCGCCCTTGTCGTCGAACTGGATGTTGCCGCTGGCGCCGTCGTGGCTGATCTTGGCCAGCGCCGGCAGGTACTTCGCAGGCTCGGCGGAATCCGCCTTCTTCATGGCGGCGATCAGCAAGTGCGTGGCATCGTAGGTGAAGGGGGCATAGAGAATCGGGTCGATCTTGAAGGCGGCCTTGTAGCCGTCGAGGAATTTCTTGCCTGCCGCCTGCACCGGGATGCCGGCCTGCGAGCAGATCATGCCTTCCGCCGCGGCGCCGGCGAGTTCCGCCATCTTGTCGGTACAGCCGCCGTCGCCGAAGGAGAAGGTTGCGCCGATCTTCAGTTCGCGCGCCTGCTTCAGCAACGGCCCGCCCGTGGCGTCCATGCCGCCGTAGAACACCACGTCCGGCTTCTTGCCCTTGATCTTGGTGAGCACGGCCTTCCAGTCGATCGTCTTGTCGGTGCCCTTCTCGCGCGGCAGGACGGTGACGCCGGCTGCCTTGAGCTTCTTCTCGACCTCGTTGGCGAGGCCTTCGCCGTAAGGCGTGGCATCGTCGATGACCGCCGCGGTCTTCGGCTTGAACTGGCCGATGAGATAGTCGGCAACGGCGGGGCCCTGCTGGTCGTCGCGGCCGACGACGCGGAAGACGTTATTGAAGCCCTGCTCCGTCAGCGCCGGGTTGGTGGCGGAGCCGGAGATCATCGGAAGGCCGGCCTGCTTGTAGATGGACGAGGCGGGAATGGTCGTGCCCGAGTTGAGATGGCCGACCACGCCGACGACCTTGGCGTCGACCAGCTTCTGCGCGACGGTGTTGCCGATCTTCGGGTCGGCCTGATCGTCTTCGCGTACCAGTTCGAAGGTGACCTTCTTGCCGCCGAGGCTGACGCCGGCCGCATTGGCTTCCTCGATGGCAAGCAGCGCGCCGTTCTCGTTGTCCTTGCCGAGATGGGCGATGCCGCCGGTGAGCGGGCCGACATGGCCGATCTTGACGACCATCGGCGGTGGCGGTGCAGCCGGCGCCTGGGGCGCGGCGGCCTGCTGTTTCGGTTCTTCCTTGCCGCAGCCGAAGGCGACGAAGGCGGATGCGACGACGAGGGCGATGGTCTTGACGGTGAATCGCATGGGCGGTGTCTCCAGGAAAAGTGGCTTGTTATTCTGGCAAGGCGTGCGCGGGGATTGTGCTGCCCGACCCCGGCGATGTCAATAAAAAAGCCAGCCCGCAGGCTGGCTTTTCGAGGGATCAGGATTCGCTTATTTGGTCGCGAGAACCCAGGCGACTAGCTTCTTGATGTCGGCATCGGAAACGGCCGGGTTCGGCGGCATCGGCACGGTGCCCCAGGTGCCCGAGCCGCCCTTCTTGACTTTGCCTTCCAGCATAGCGGCTGCGCCTGCATTGCCGGCGTATTTCTTGGCGACATCCTTGTAGGACGGGCCGACGACTTTCTTGTCAACGGCGTGGCAGCTCATGCAGTTCTTGGCTTTCGCCAGGGCTTCGTCGGCAGAGGCCTGACCGGCGATCAGCAGGCCGGCACCAGCGAGCAGCAGGGTCTTGATCAGTTTCATTTCTAGAATTCCTCTTTGGCGTGATTGGAAAAATGCGCCGCTACTCTAAATCAATTCCGGGGTCTTGCAAACCCGTTCCAGGCAAGAGTAGTCATCGATCGGCTCAAGACATCTAACGCCCGAGCAGACCCATGCGTTGACGTGATCTTTCAACGGCTTGTCGAGCGCGGCCGGCACCGTGCCCTCCGTGTCGTCCGGCGGTGCAAGCACCAGGGCCCAGGGCCAATCATGCGCAGCGGTTTTTCTTTGCCAGTCAGCGAGTTGGGTACGAGGGCCGCGCAAAACCACGACGGCGGGAGGGGTGATGGCCTCCTCCAGCGCCATGAGCAGGGTGGCAAAGCCGCCGGGCTGGCGCGCCATGTCCGGGGAGTACAGCCGCAGGGTGCGCTCCGCCGCCTCGAGGTAGCGTGCTTCGCCCGTCACATGCCCAAGTCGCTGCAGAGCGTAGGCGGCGACGCCGTTGCCCGAGGGCGTGGCATTGTCGTGGCCGGTCTTGACGCGGTGGATCAGCGCCTCGTGATCGTGGCTGGTGAAGAAGAAGCCTCCCGCATCATCCTCGAAATGGGTCAGAAGGGCATCGCCGAGCGCTTCGCCGAAGGCCAGCAGGCCCGCATCGAAATCCGCCTGCAGCAGTTCCAGCACGGCCTTGAGCAGAAAGGCGTAATCGTCGAGATAGGCGTTCAGATGAGCGTGCCCGTCCTTGCAGGTCGCCAGCAGGCGGCCGTTCTTCCACAATGACTGCCTGACGAAATCCATCGCGCGCTGCGCCGAGGCGAGCCAGTCGTCGCGCCCGAAGACGCGGCCGGCGTGGGCCATGCCCTCGATCATGAGGGCATTCCAACTGGTCAGGATCTTGTCGTCACGGCCCGGGCGGATGCGCGCCTCGCGTGCCGAGAAAAGCTTTTCTTTAGCCGACTTCAGCAGATCTTCGCATTCCGCCATCGGCCGACCAAGCGATGCGGCGACGTCGGCAAGCGGCCGTGCCACCAGCAGGTGCCAGTGCGCGCCCTCGAAATTGGCCGGGTGCTCCAGGCCGTAGTGCGCGGCGGCGACGGCATATTCCGCCGCCGTGGTGTGGCGGCTGACTTCTGCCGGCGTCCAGACATAGAACTTGCCTTCCTCGTGCTCGGAATCGGCATCCAGCGAGGAGTAATAACCGCCTGCCGGCGATTGCATTTCGCGCATCACCCAGCCGGCGGTGTCCTCGGCGACGCGCTTGAAGAGCGGCTCTCCGGATACCCGCCAGGCATCGGCGTAGAGGCGCAGCAGCGGCCCGTTGTCGTAGAGCATCTTCTCGAAATGCGGGATCGCCCAGCGCTCGTCCACGCTGTAGCGGCTGAAGCCGCCGCCGAGCTGGTCGTAGAGACCTCCGTTCGCCATGCAGCGAAGGGTATGCAGGGCCATCTCGCCGCAGCGGGCTTCGCCCGTGGCGGCATGGCGGCGCAGCAGCAGTTCCAGATCGGCCGGATGGGGGAATTTCGGCGCGCCGCCGAAGCCGCCGTATTCCGCATCGTAGCTTTGGGCGGCGCGCTCGACGGCGAGCTTGAGCGGGGTCGCCGAGAGCTCGCCGCGCAACGATTGGGCGACGGCACCCGCCGAGAGCGCCTTGAGCAATTCGGCGTTCTGCTGCTCGATATCGCCGCGGCGCTCGCGCCAGGCTTCCGCCACGCGTTCGCACAAGTCGGGGAAGCCGGCCAGGCCGTAGCGCGGCGCCTTGGGGAAATACGTACCGCCGAAGAAGGGCGCGCCGTCAGGGGTGAGGAACATGGTCAGCGGCCAGCCGCCGGCCCGTCCGGTCAGCATCTGGTGGGCGGTCTGGTAGATCTGGTCGAGGTCGGGGCGCTCTTCGCGATCCACCTTGATGTTCACGAACAGGCGGTTCATCACCGCCGCCACCTCGGCGTCCTCGAAGGATTCATGGGCCATGACATGGCACCAGTGGCAGGCGGAATAGCCGATGGAGAGCAGGATCGGCTTGCCCTCCTGCTTCGCAAGGGTGAGCGCTTCCTCACTCCATGGACGCCAATCCACGGGGTTGTCGGCGTGCTGCTGAAGATAGGGCGAAGTTTCGGCGGCGAGGCGGTTGGGCATGCGGCAACCTTTAATTCCGAGTAATTTTGTCGGAATTATGGGCCGGCATCGGCCTCAGGGCAAGTCCTGGATCAGAGGCTGAACAGGGACTGCCACCAGCGGCGGCGGCTCTCCGGCAAGGGGCCGGTGCGCTGCTGCTCGACGGGCGGCACGCGGCTCATGACCCAGCCGGGCGGCGGCGGGTTCTTGCTGAAGCCGCAGGAGACGCCGAGGTTGTTGGGGTCGTAGATCTTCACCATGCGCGGCACCTCGACATCGTCGGCATAGACGATGCCGCAATAGTCGTGGTGATGCTCCTTGTGCAGCAGGGCGTCGGTTTCCGCGATGAAGCGTTCGACCTCGGCGGCCGTGGCTGGCGCGGTGGGAACCGGCTCGCCGACGGCATAGAGATACCAGCCCGCGCCGCGGTCGATGCGCGCCCAGAAATCGGTGAGCTGCTGCCAGGACAGCAGGCTCCACAGCCGGCCGCAATACAGGGCCTCGAATTCGCTTTCCGTTTCCTGCGCAGTCATTGGCCGAGTTGGGAGAGGTCGAGGCGGCCCGCCTTGAGCGGCGGGCACCAGTAGTAGCCGCCCGTGACGGGCCGCGAGAAGGTGAACAGCGCGTCGCTGATGCCGTCCTCGAGGCCGGCCATGCGCCGCAGCACGCGCTCGTAGCGGTCGAGGTCGGCGCCGAAGGCGACGAATACCAGGCCGCGTTCCTGCGCACCGGCCCAGGGCATGGAGCGGCGCAGCATGAAGGCCTCCGGTTCGAAGCTCTCCTGCGCGGCGCGCTTGACATGGGCGGAGGCCGGCGCCTCGTCGAACTCCTCGTTGTCTGCGCGCCGCCGGCCGATGATGTCGTCCTGCTCCGCCTGCGAGTGGCCGCGGAAGTGCTCGAGGTCGTGCACCCAGCGCTGCACGGCGACGTAGCTGGAGCCGGCCATGCCGGTGCCGGATGCGACAAGCGCTGCGGCGACGGCCTCGTCGTCCTGCGGGTTCTCCGTGCCGTCCTCGTAGCCGGTGAGGTCGCGGCCGCCGGCGTAAACGAACACGTCCGTGCCCTCCTCCATAACGAAGGCGTCGCCGAGCAGGGCCTTGACGCTTTCGCAGCGGTCGAACACCTCGCCGCGCGCTTCGCCGCGCAGGAAGATCCACAGTGCGGCCTGCGTGGAGGGCACGCTGCACCACGGGCCGGAAAGCGCGGGGAAGGGACGCAGCCCGGGCAGCGCGGCGCCAATGGTTTTCATCAGGGGATCGCCCAGGCCGACCACGCCCCACGCGGGATCGAAGCCCTTGCGCAGGCGCGCCAGCGCCGGCCGCGGATCGGATTCCAGCGCCATGCGGAAGACCAGCGACTGGCCGCAGGGCGGCACAGGGGCGAGGATGTCGGGCTGCACCGGGAGTTTTGTCGTCATGGCGCCATCCATCAATCGTGCTTGAGTTGCGTCACGTCGCGCACCGCGCCATTGGCGGCGGACGTGGTGAGTGCGGCGTAGGCCTGCAATGCGACCGACACCGTGCGCTGGCGATTGGCCGGCTTCCAGGCCTGCTTGCCCTTCGCTTCCATTTTCTTTCGCCGTGCCGTGAGGACTGACTCTTCCACGGCAAGATGGATGCGCCGGTTGGGGATGTCGATCTCGATGGTGTCGCCCTCCTCGACCAAACCAATGGCGCCGCCCTGCGCCGCCTCGGGCGAGGCATGGCCGATGGACAGGCCCGAGGTGCCGCCGGAAAAGCGGCCGTCGGTGAGCAGTGCGCAAACCTTGCCGAGATCCTTGGACTTGATGTACGAGGTCGGGTAGAGCATCTCCTGCATGCCCGGGCCGCCCTTCGGTCCCTCGTAGACCACGACGACGACGTCGCCGGCGACGATCTGGTCGGCGAGGATTTTCTCCACCGCCTCTTCCTGGCTTTCGCAGACGCGGGCGCGGCCGGTGAACTTCAGGATGCTGTCGTCGACGCCGGCGGTCTTCACGATGCAGCCGTCGCGGGCGATGTTGCCGTAGAGCACGGCCAGGCCGCCGTCCTGGCTGTAGGCGTTGTCCACCGAGCGGATGCAGCCGCCCTTGCGGTCGGTGTCGGCCTTCGGGTAGCGGCGCTCCTGCGAGAAGGCGGTCTGCGAGGGCACGCCGCCGGGCGCGGCGCGGTAGAACTCGGCGACCTTGGGGTCGGCCGTGGTGACGAGGTCCCAGTGGCCGAGCGCATCGGACATGGTCTTGCTGTGCACCGTCGGCACATTGCCGTGGATCAGGCCGCCGCGATCCAGTTCGGCGAGGATGCCCATGACGCCGCCGGCACGATGCACGTCCTCCATGTGGTATTGCTGCGTGGCCGGCGCCACCTTGCAGATGCAGGGCGTGCCGCGCGAGATGCGGTCGATGTCCTGCATGGTGAAGTCGACGCCGCCCTCGCGCGCGATGGCGAGCAAGTGCAGCACGGTGTTGGTCGAGCCGCCCATGGCGACGTCCAGGCGCATGGCGTTCTCGAAGGCGGCGAAGGAGGCCACCGAGCGCGGCAACACCGAGGCGTCGTCGCGCTCGTACCAGGCGCGCGCCTGGGCGACGATGAGCCGGCCGGCCTCGAGGAACAGGCGCTTGCGGTCGACGTGCGTGGCGAGGACCGAGCCGTTGCCGGGCAGGGCCAGGCCAAGCGCCTCGGCCAGGCAGTTCATCGAGTTGGCGGTGAACATGCCCGAGCAGGAACCGCAGGTCGGGCAGGCGGAGCGCTCCATCTCGGCGACTTCCGCGTCGCTGTTCTTGCTGTCGCCGGCCTCGATCATGGCGTCAATGAGATCCACCATGCGGTACTCGCCGTGCCACTTCACCTTGCCGGCTTCCATCGGCCCGCCGGAGACGAACACCGCCGGGATGTTCAGGCGCATCGCCGCCATCAGCATGCCGGGGGTGATTTTGTCGCAGTTGGAGATGCACACCATTGCATCCGCCGTGTGCGCGTTGCACATGTACTCGACCGAATCGGCGATCAGTTCGCGCGAGGGCAGCGAATACAGCATGCCGCCGTGGCCCATGGCGATGCCGTCGTCGACCGCGATGGTGTTGAATTCCTTGGCGACGCCGCCGGCGGCCTCGATCTCGCGCGCCACCAGCTGGCCGAGGTCCTTGAGATGCACGTGGCCCGGCACAAACTGGGTGAAGGAATTCACCACGGCGATGATCGGTTTGTCGAAGTCGCCGTCCTTCATGCCGGTGGCGCGCCACAGCGCGCGCGCGCCGGCCATGTTGCGGCCGTGGGTGGAAGTGCGGGAACGGTATGTGGGCATGGTGCTGCTCCTGGTGAAGCCGGCGCCTGCCGGCCAGTTGCTAGAATGCTGATTTTAGCCGATTGCCCATGCCATGCTGACCTATCCCCACATCGACCCAGTGGCCATTTCACTCGGCCCGCTCTCGGTGCGCTGGTACGGGCTGATGTACCTGGCCGGCTTCGTCGCCTTCGTCGCCCTCGGCCGCTGGCGCATCTCCCGGCGGCCGGACCTGAAGTGGACGGCGAAGGACATCGACGACCTGCTCTTCTACGGGGTGATCGGCGTGGTGATCGGCGGGCGGCTGGGGCAGGTGCTGTTCTACGAGCCGGGTTACTACCTTTCCCATCCGCTGGAGATCTTCGCCGTGTGGAAAGGCGGCATGGCCTTCCACGGCGGCTTCCTAGGCGTGCTGGTGGCCATGATGCTGTATGCGCGCAAGCGCGGCCTGACCTGGCTGGCGGTGATGGACTTCATCGCGCCGCTGGTGCCGCCGGGCTTGGGGCTAGGCCGCATCGGCAATTTCATCAACGGCGAGCTGTGGGGGCGTGCCGCCGACCCGTCGCTGCCTTGGGCGATGGTGTTCCCCCACGTCGACAACATCGCGCGCCATCCCTCGCAGCTCTACCAGGCTTTTCTGGAAGGGATCGTGCTGTTCGGCGTGCTGTGGTGGTTCTCGGCCAAGCCGCGCGCCACCGGCGCGGTGTCGGGGGTGTTCCTCATCGGCTACGGCGTGGTGCGCTTCGTCGCCGAGTACTTCCGCGAGCCGGACGCCGGCATCTTCGGCCTCAGCTACACCGTGAGCATGGGGCAGTGGCTGTCGCTGCCGATGGTCGCAGCCGGTGTGGCGATGCTGCTTTGGTCGAGGCGGACTAGCTAGTCTTTACTTCGAAGGTTTCGCCGTTCTCGTCCGTCAGGTGCACCGCGCAGGCGATGCACGGGTCGAAGCTGTGGATGGTGCGCAACACCTCGATCGGCTGCTGCGGATCGTGCATGGCGTGGCCTTTCAGCGCGGCTTCATAGGCGCCTGACTTGCCGTCCGGATCGCGCGGGCCGGCGTTCCAGGTGCTCGGCACGACGCACTGGTAGTTGGCGATCTTTTCGTTCTCGATGACCACCCAGTGGGCAAGGCCGCCGCGCGGCGCTTCCATGAAGCCGACGCCGCGGGATTTCTGCGGCCAGGTCGCCGGCTCCCACTTTTCTTCGTTGAAGGTGCGCACGTCGCCGGCCTTGATGTTGGCGACGAGCTGGTCGTACCAGCCCTGCATGGCGTCGGCCAGCAGCTTGGTCTCCAGCGTGCGCGCCGCGGTGCGCCCGAGCGTGGAGAAGAGCGCCTGCACCGGCACGTCGAGCTTCTTCAGCACCATGCCGACCAGTTCCTGCGTCGGCTTGTGGCCCCTGGCGTGCAGCATCAGCACGCGCGCCAGCGGGCCGACCTCCATCGCCTTGCCCTTCCAGCGCGGCGACTTCAGCCAGGAGTAGGCCTGCTCCACCGGCAGGTGCTCGAAGGGCGGCTTGGGGCCGCTGTAGTTGAGCTTCGTTTCGCCGTCGTAGGGGTGCAGCCCTTTCGTCTTGCCGCCGGCGTAGTCGTACCAGGAATGGGCGATGAACTCCTGCACCTGGTCGCCGGCATTCAGGTCGACCTCGTGCACCTTCGACAGGTCGCGGTCGAGGATGGCGCCGCGCGGGAAGAAGAAGCCGGCGGGGTCATTGATGCCGTTCGACGGCAGGTCGCCGAAGGTCATGAAGTTGCCCAGGCCTTCGCCCTGCCTGAACCAGTCCTTGTAGAAGCCGGCGATGGCCAGCGTGTCGGGCACGTAGACCTGGTCCGTGAACGCCTGCATCGAGGTGATCACTTCCTGGATGCGCTGCAGGCCGGTGACGTCGAGCGCCGTGCCGCCCTGGCCGCCGCGATAGTGCGGCCCCTTGCCGCGGCCGGGGTGGTCCGGCCAGATGCTGATGGCGATGGGCGTGCCGCCGACGACGAAATTCGGATGCGGGTTCTTGCCGCCGAGGATCGTGTGCAGTGCCACCACGTCGCGCTGCCAGGCCAGCGCATCGAGGTAATGCGCCACGGCCATGAGATTGGCTTCCGGCGGCAGCTTGTAGGCGGGATGTCCCCAGTAGCCGTTGCGGAAGAGGCCGAGCTGGCCGCTGTCCACCTGCTTCTTCAGCTTGGCCTGCACGTCGGCGAAATAGCCGGGCGAGGACTTGGCATACTGCGACAGCGATTGCGCCAGCGCCGAGGTCGCCTTCGGGTCGGCCTTCAGCGCGGAGACGACATCCACCCAGTCCAGCGCATGCAGGTGGTAGAAATGCATGATGTGGTCGTGGATGTACTGCGCGCCGATCATCAGGTTGCGGATCAGTTCGGCGTTGGGCGGCACGCGGATCTTCAGTGCGTCCTCGACGGCGCGGATCGAGGCGATGGCATGCACCAGGGTGCACACGCCGCAGATGCGCTGGGCGAAGGCCCAGGCGTCGCGCGGGTCGCGCCCGCGCAGGATGACCTCGATGCCGCGCACCATGGTGCCGGAGGAATAGGCCTGCTCGATGACCCCGCCGTTCATCTGCGCCTCGATGCGCAGGTGGCCCTCGATGCGGGTGATGGGATCGATGACGACGCGCTGGTTCATTTCTCTTCCCTTCGTGTAGGTCGGCCTTCAGGCCGACTTCGGCGCTGTTGTCCCACAGGGATTTCCTGCGGTCATCGGGCTGAAGCCCGACCTACAACTCGGCCTACGATTCGTCGAGGTGCTCGGCGACCAGTTCGGTCAGGCCCAGCATCTCGACATCCATGTGATAGTGCTCCAGGGCTTCTTCCATGACGACGCGGCAGTTGGCGCAGGCCGTCACCATCGTCTTGACGCCGAGCTCCTCGATCTGCGCCTTCTTCTTCTTGAAGACGGTGATGCGTAGCGGCTCGGCGCGCTCGTTGGCGGAGACGCCGCCGCCGCCGCCGCAGCACCAGTTCATGACGCCGCTGTCGCTCATCTCCTTGAACTGCGGCGCCAGCTGGTTGAGCAGCGTGCGCGGCTGCTCGTAGACGCCGCCGCGGCGCGAGATCTGGCAGGGGTCGTGGTAGGTGAGCGGCTTGTCCAACGTGCCCTTCAGCTTGAGGCGGCCTTCGCGGCGCAGGTCGTCGAGCACCTCGAGGATGTGCTTCACCTGGAAGCCGAAGGGGCGGCCCATCAGGTTCGGCCCCTCCCAGCGGATGGCGGTGTAGGCATGGCCGCACTCCGGGCTGATGACGCACTTCACCTTGAGCCGCTCGGCGGCGCCGACGATGCGGCCGACCAGCTCGCGGGCGAGGTCGGAGGCGCCGATCTGAATGCCGCTGTTGGTGGCCTCGTAGGCGTCCTCGGCCAAGGTCCACGTGGCACCGGCCTGCCTGAAAATGCGGCCGACGGCGCCGAGGTATTCCGGATAGTTGAGGATTTCCCAGGACGACATCAGCACGAGGTAGTCGGCGTTCTCGCGGTTGACCGGAATCTCGATGCCGAACTCCGCCTGCATGCGCTTGATCTGCGCCTGCACGGTGACCCATTTCACGCCGGCTGGGCTGCCGCTCTGGATGGCGCGCGTGGTGGCCGTCACCAGGCCTTCGGGGGCGTGGCCGGCGGCCGACATGCCCTCGCGCATCTTGCGCACCATGTAGGTGATGTCGTTGCCGACCGGGCAGACCATCGAGCAGCGGCCGCACAGCGTGCAGCTGTCGTAGACCAGCGGGCTCCACTCGGCGAGCTCCGCGTCGGTGACGGGCTTGGCCAGGCCGGCCAGCTTGGCCAGCTTGCCGAGCAGAGTGTACTCCTGCTGCCAGGCGCGGCGCAGCGGCTCCAGCTTGTGGATCGGCGTGTATTGCGGATCGCCTGTTTCCGTGTAGAACAGGCAAGCCTCGGCGCACAGGCCGCAATGCACGCAACTGGAGAAGAAGCTGGCGATGGGGGCGTCCAGCACTTCCTTGAAGGCGTTGTAGCCGCTTTCAAAGCTCGCGCCACGGCGCACGACGCTCCTCTCTCCCGCTCCGGGAGAGGGGTTGGGGGAGAGGGGTTGGGCGGTCACGATGCGACTCCCTTGCGACCGAAGATGTCGCCGTTGTACCAGCGCGAGACGAACACGCTGATGGTGTGGAACAGCTTGGTGAAGGGCAGCGCCACCAGCAGCAGTTCGACCGAGAGGACATGCAGCGCCAGCATCAGCGTGTAATCGGCGACGACGTGGTGGAAGGCCAGGTAGCCCGTCAGCAGCGGCAGCAGCGTGAGCAGCCAGGCGAGATAGTCCTGGAAGCCGGACAGGTAGCGCTTCACCGGGTTCATCAGCCGGCTCGCCAGCACCGCGAACAGCGCGAGGATGGCGGCCACGGCGGCGATGTCCACCACCTGCATGGGCAGGCCGGGCCAGCTCAGCCCGGTCAGCCCGCGCACCAGCTCGATGTGCGGCACGAAGAAGAACAGGGTGAGGGCGAAGCCGATGTGGAAGACATAGCCGCCGATGTAGGTGACCGGCGAGCGCTTGAGCAGTCCCGGCGGCGGCAATGAGCGGCTGAGGATGGTGCGCCAGCCGCTGCCCGGGCTGGTCTCGCGCGGGCGGGACAGGTCCGCCTTGCGGCCGAGGGAAAAGATCTCGAACAGGCGCAGCAGGATGCCGAAGGCGCAGATCGCCAGCGCGATCGAGAGTCCGTCACCACGCGCCCAGGTGAGCAATTCGAGTGCGTTCATTTTTCCTGCTCCAGATCGTCGACCGTCACCTTCTGGTGTGCGGCCTGCGCCGACTTCTTCGCCGAGCGGTTACGCAATGCCACTGCCGCGCCGGCGGCCAGTCCCGCGACGGCGGCGGCGCTGACCACCGTCTTGACCGGCCCGATCGGCATGGACAGGGCCTTGTAGAACGGACCGGCGTCCCAGAAGCCCGGCTCCGAGCAGCCGATGCAGCCGTGGCCGGACTGGATGGGGAAGGAGACGCCCTGGTTCCACTTGGTGGTGGCGCAGGCATTGTAGGTGACCGGCCCCTTGCAGCCGAGCTTGAACAGGCACCAGCCCTTGCGCGCGCCCTCGTCGTCGAAGGTCTCGGCGAACTTGCCCTGGTCGTAGAAGGGGCGGCGGTAGCAGCGGTCGTGGATGCTCTCGCCGTAGAAGGCTTTCGGCCGGCCCAGTGCATCGAGCTCGGGCAGGCTGCCGAAGGTGAGGAAGTGCGCCAGCACGCCGGTGATCACCACCGGGATGGGCGGGCAGCCCGGCACGTTCAGCACCGGCTTGTCCTTGATGATGGCGCTCACCGGCACGGCGCCGGTCGGGTTTGGCAGCGCCGCCGGGATGCCGCCGTAGGCCGCGCAGGTGCCGACGGCGATCACCGCCGCCGCGCCTGCGGCGGTTTCCTTGAGCATGTCCAGGTTGCTGATGCCGGCGATGGTCGAGAAACCGGCGTTGCCGAGCGGGATCGAGCCGTCCACCACCAGCAGGTACTTGCCGGCGTTCTCGCGCATGGCCGCTTCGCGCGCCGCCTCGGCCGCGGTGCCGGAGGCAGCCTGCAGGGTGTGGTGGTAGTCGAGCGACACCTGGTCGAGGATCAGGCCCTCGATCGAGGGGGAGTGCGAGCGCGTCAGCGACTCGGTGCAGCCGGTGCATTCCTGGAAGGAGAGCCAGATGACCGAAGGCCGACGGGCATTTTGGAGCGCCGCGGCGATGGCCGGCACCATCGAGGGCGGCAGCGCCATGAGCGATGCGGTGGTGGCGCAGAACTTGAGGAAGCCGCGGCGGCTGATGCCTTGCTGTCGCAGCACCTCGGCGATGGTCGGACCGTCACTTGTCATGGCGCCTCCCTGAAAGCACTGAAGGCCATGCCTTCAATGATTATTTCCGAATATTCTGCTCCTCTCCAAGCCGTTCTGACAAGGCCCCGGCCGAATCGGCCACATCCTCGCGCTGGCTCATGAGCAGCTCAGGCACGAAGGCGACCTCGATGAAGCGCGCGAGGGTTTCGCCCGCCTCGTTGCTGTGCGTCACCAGCCACACCCCATGGAAGGCCGTCTCCCGCACGCTGCTCGGGCCGCCGGCGTTGATCGTGGCGTCCACCTCGCCCGTGCCGAGCGCTGCCAGCAACTCGGCCTCGTCCTGCGGCCCCATCGGCAGGGAGCCCAGGTCGATGACGGTCGTCTCGCCGGAGTCCAGCAGCCGCTCGAGGGCATGGCGGATTTCGTTCAGCAGCGGCAGCGCGTTGCCGCGCCAGGGTTCATCGTCTGAATTGGTTGATGGCATCGCGGGTCTCCTGCGCCGCCCGGCGCGCGGCATCGGCGAAGTCCTCGCCTGCATTGTTGTCCGTGGTGGCGTAGAGGATGGCGCGCGAGGAATTGATCATCAGGCCGGTGCCGGCCGCCGTCCTGCCGGCACTGACTGTTGCGGCGATGTCGCCACCCTGGGCGCCGATGCCCGGCACCAGCAGCGGCATGTCGCCGGCGATGCGGCGCACTTCGGCCAGCTCGGCCGGGAAGGTGGCGCCGACCACCAGGGCGCACTGGCCGCTGGCGTTCCATTTCGTCGCCACCAGTTCGGCGACGTGTTGATACAGTTTGCGCCCCCCGGTTTCGAGGAACTGCAGGTCGGAGCCGCCGGGGTTCGAGGTGCGGCAGAGGATGATGACGCCGCGGCCCTTGTGCGCGAGGTAGGGCGCGACCGAATCGAAGCCCATGTAGGGATTCACCGTCAGCGCATCGGCGTCATAGCGCTCGAAGGCTTCGCGCGCATACTGCTCGGCGGTCGAGCCGATGTCGCCGCGCTTGGCGTCGAGGATGACCGGGATGCCCGGATGCTTCTCGTGGATGTGGCGGATCAGGGCTTCGAGCTGGTCCTCGGCGCGCTGGGCGGCGAAGTAGGCGATCTGCGGCTTGAAGGCGCAGACGAGGCCGGCCGTGGCGTCGACGATGGCGCGGCAGAATTCGAAGATGGCGTCGCTGCGGCCCTTGAGATGCGCCGGGTATTTCGCCGGATCGGGGTCGAGGCCGACGCACAGCAGCGAGTCGTTCTTCGCCCAGGCGGCCTGCAGGGTGGTCGTGAAATCCATGCCGCCATTGTAGCTTGGGCAGCTTTCCCTCGCCGCCCGGCACAGTAGAATGGCATCCTCGGAGGGAAAATGAACAGCAGACCTTTCAAAGTGCTCGGCATCCAGCAGATCGCCATCGGCGGCCCGTCCAAGGAACGGCTCAAGACCCTGTGGGTCGACAAGCTCGGCCTGGCGGTGACGGGCAACTACGTCAGCGAGCGGGAGAACGTCGACGAGGACATCTGCGCCATGGGCAGCGGCCCGTTCAAGGTGGAAGTCGATCTGATGCAGCCGCTCGATGCGGACAAGAAACCGGCGGTGCACGCCACGCCGCTCAACCACGTCGGCCTGTGGATCGACGACCTGCCCAAGGCCGTGGAATGGTTGACGGCGCAGGGCGTGCGCTTTGCGCCGGGCGGCATCCGCAAGGGCGCGGCCGGTTTCGACATCTGCTTCCTGCACCCGAAGGCCAATGACGAATTTCCGATCGCCGGCGAGGGCGTGCTGATCGAGCTGGTGCAGGCGCCGCCGGAAGTGATCGAGGCCTTTTCAAAAATCAACTGAAAAAAGGGGAAACACATGAGGAGGAGAACATTCCTGGCCGGGCTCGCCGTGCTGCCGGGGCTGACTTTCACCGGCTGCGCGACGACGTCGAGCGCACAGTCCGCCCGCGGCACGGGCGTCATCGTCAGCTACGCCGCACCCTACGACAAGATGTGGGCGGCGCTGATGGATATCCTGAAGGACCTCGGCCTGCGGGTCGCCAGCGCCAACGAGCAGGAGGGCGTCATCCTGATCGGGCAGGGCCCCTCGGCTTTCAGCTGGGGCGAGCGTGTCGCCATTTTCGTTGAACGCATCGGCACCCAGGGCAACACGCGCGTCGAGGTGGTGTCGAAGGATGCGCTTGGCACGAACCTGACGGCGACCGACTGGGCGGCGCGGGTCCACGAACACTTGAAGGGCCGCTTCAAGCGCTACTAGTCGATCTCGATCAGTCCCCTCGGCGTCTTTAGGTAGGCGACGAGGCCGGGCGGCTCTTCCTGGCCGCAAGGGAAGACGGCCAGCGTGCCGGCCAGGCCGAGCGCTGCGAGTGCGCTGCGTGCGCGTTCGGCATCGGCATGAAAGCCTTCCAGCTTCATCAGTTCGCACCCTGTTTCCGGCAGTCCCGAGGCAGGATGCTGTTCCGTTTCCCATTCGATCAACGCCGGCAGCAGGCCATCCATCGACGGCATGCCGTCGGCCGTTACCGTGATGCGCCAGCGCAGCCGGTCGCGCGAAAGCGCCAGGACATCTCCCAGGGATTCCGGGCAGGCGGCGAGCGTCGCGACGAGATGGTTCGTTCTGGCCACCCAGTGCACGAGTCGCGGCCGCTCGGCGATGCGGGCGCGGGTTGCGGGGTCGTCCAGTCCGAACCAGCGTGACCGGCCTGGCTTTGGCGCAGCCGGGTCGACGGCGATCAGTTCGAGATAGAGGGCGGGGCCGAGCCGGAGCAGCCGGTTGTGCGTGCCCATCGCGGCATGGCGGCCGCCCGGCGCGAGTCGCGCACCGAACTTCGCTTCCAGCCAGGCTGCGCCGGAGTCGAGATCCGGCGCGGCGACGACGAGGTGATCTGCGACGGCGTGAACCACCTCTCAGATCCGATTCAGCGCTTCTTCGAGGCGACGCACCGTGCGGTCGATGTTCTGCAGCTTGTCGAGGCCGAACAGGCCGATGCGGAAAGTGCGGAAATCGGCTGGCTCGTCGCAGACGAGCGGCACCCCCGCCGCCGTCTGCAGGCCCAGCGCGATGAATTTCCTGCCCGACTGGATGTCCGGGTCGTCGGTATGGCTGACCACCACGCCCGGCGCCTCGAAGCCTGCCGCCGCGACGCTCGGGAAGCCTTTGCCGACGAGCAGCTCGCGCACCCGGCGGCCCAGATCGGCCTGCGCTTCGCGCGCCCGTTCGAAGCCCCAGTCGCGCGTCTCCCGCATGGCCTTGGCGACGGCCGCCAGGGCGTCGGTGGGCAGCGTGGCGTGGTAGGCGTGGCCGCCGGATTCATACGTCTCCATGATCTGCAGCCACTTGCGCAGGTCGGCAGCGAAGCTGCTGCTGGTGGTGGACTCGATGCGCTGGCGTGCGCGCGCGTTCAGCATCACCAGTGCGCCGCAGGGTGGCGCACTCCAGCCCTTCTGCGGCGCGCTGATCAGGATATCCACACCCTGGGCCGCCATGTCCACCCACATCGCGCCGGAGGCGATGCAGTCGAGCACGAAGAGGCCATCCACTTCGCGTACGGCTGCGGCCACAGCCGCGAGGTAATCGTCGGGCAGGATCAGGCCGGAGGCGGTTTCCACGTGCGGTGCAAACACCAGCTCCGGCTTCTCCCGGCGGATGGCCGCCACCACCTCGTCGATGGGCGGTGGGGCGAAGGCAGGCTGCCTTGCCGTGGTCACGGGCCGGGCCTTGAGCACGATGGCTTCCGAAGGGATGGCGCCCATCTCGAAAATCTGGCTCCAGCGATAGCTGAACCAGCCGTTGCGGATGACCAGGCACTTGCGGCCGGTCGCGAACTGGCGCGCCACCGCCTCCATGCCGAAAGTCCCGCTGCCGGGCACGATGATGGCGGAATGCGCCCGATAGGCCGCCTTCAGAATCGCGGAGATGTCCCGCATGACGATCTGAAAGACCGGCGACATGTGATTGAGCGCCCGGTCCGTATAGACGACCGAGTACTCGAGCAGCCCCTGGGTGGGCGCGTCCGACATCAGGCTGGGCACGGCGAACTCCCGAATGTTTGTCCGGCGGCAGCTTAGCACGCCGGTGCGGGCAATCAGGCGAAGCGCACGATGGGCTGGTCTACGGAGAGGCTGTCGCCCTTCTTCGCCATCACTTCGGCGACGACGCAGTCCTGGTCGGCCTTGAGGATGTTCTCCATCTTCATGGCCTCGATCGCCGCCAGCTTTTCGCCCGCCTTGACTTCCTGGCCGGGCTTGAGCGCCATGTCGGTGAGCAGGCCGGGCATGGGCGAGAGCAGGAACTTCGACAGGTCGGGCTTGGGTTTGTCCGGCATCAGCGAGAGCAGGTGCGCGGCGTGGGCCGTCATGACCATCATGTCGGCCTGCGTGCCCCAGTGTGTGACGCGGTAGCGCAGGCCGAGGCGTTCGACCTGCAGGCTGATCGGCGTGCCGTTCCAGGTGCCACGGAAGATCAGGTCGCCCAGGCGCCAGTTCGAGCGCAGCTCGCAGGTCTGGCCGTCGTGCGTGACCGCGTAGCCGCCGCCGATCGGGTTGAGCGTGAGCGGATACTTGTCGTCGCCCATCAGCACCGTCCACTCGTTGCCGACCTTGCGCTCGTGGCCGCGCAGCTGGCCGCTGGTGCGGATGGCGCGGTCGATGTAGCGCAAGCGCGCGAAGGCCGCCACCGCCGCCAGCAGCAGCGGATCCTCGTGCACCAGGCTCTCCGAACTGAAGCCCTGGGGAAACTCCTCGGCGATGAAGCCGGTGTTGAAATTGCCCGACTGGAAGCGCGGGTGCTGCATGAGCGCCGACTGGAAGGCGATGTTGGAGGACACGCCGCGGATGACGAAGGCGTTGAGCGCGTCGCGCATCTTGGCGATGGCCTGGCTTCGGCTGGCCCCGTGCACGATCAGCTTGGCGATCATCGAGTCGTAGTACATCGAGATCTCGCCGCCCTCGTAGACGCCGGTGTCGACCCGCACGCCGTCGGCTTCCGCCGGCGGCAGGTAGCGCGTCAGGCGTCCCGTCGAGGGCAGGAAGTTGCGGAACGGGTCCTCGGCGTTGATGCGGCATTCCATGGCCCAGCCGTTCAGCTTGACGTCCTTCTGCGCGAAGGGCAGCTTCTCGCCGGCGGCAACGCGGATCATCAGTTCGACGAGATCCAGCCCGGTGATGCATTCGGTGACCGGGTGCTCCACCTGCAAGCGGGTGTTCATCTCGAGGAAGTAGAAGCTCTTGTCCTTGCCGACGACGAACTCGACGGTGCCGGCCGACTGGTATTTCACCGCCTTGGCCAGCGCCACCGCCTGCTCGCCCATGGCTTTGCGCGTCTTCTCGTCGAGGAAAGGACTGGGCGCCTCCTCGATGACCTTCTGGTGGCGGCGCTGGATGGAGCACTCGCGTTCCTGCAGGTAAATGCAGTTTCCATGGGCGTCGCCGATCAGCTGGATCTCGATGTGGCGCGGTTCCTCGACGTACTTCTCGATGAAGACGCGGTCGTCGCCGAAGGCATTTTTGGCCTCGGTGCGGCAGGAGGAAAAGCCCTCGTGCGCCTCACGGTCGTCGAAGGCCACGCGCAGGCCCTTGCCGCCGCCGCCGGCGGAGGCCTTGATCATCACCGGGTAGCCGATCTTCTTCGCGATCTCGACCGCCTGCTCCGGCGTGTCGATGGCCTCGTTGAAGCCGGGGATGGTATTGACCTTGGCTTCCAGCGCCAGCTTCTTCGAGGCGATCTTGTCGCCCATGGCGGCGATGGAGTAGTGCTTCGGCCCGATGAAGACGATGCCCTCCTCCTCCAGGCGCTTGGCGAAGGCCTCGTTCTCGGAGAGGAAGCCGTAGCCCGGATGCACCGCCTGGGCGCCGGTCTCCTTGCAGGCGGCGATGATGCGGTCGGCGACGAGGTAGGACTCCTTCGACGACGGCGGGCCGATGCAGACGGCCTCGTCGGCCAGTTCGACATGGCGGGAATCCGCGTCGGCCTCGGAATACACGGCAACGGTCTGGATGCCCATCTTGCGGGCGGTCTTGATGACGCGGCAGGCAATCTCTCCGCGGTTGGCAATCAGGATTTTCTTGAACATGTCTTCTCTCCCCGGCTCAGAGCGGAATGTTGCCGTGCTTGCGCCACGGGTTTTCCAGTTTCTTTTCCTTCAGCATCGCCAGCGAGCGGCAGATGCGCTTGCGCGTCTCGTGCGGCATGATGACGTCGTCGATGAAGCCGCGGTGGCCGGCGACGAAGGGGTTGGCGAACTTGGCCTTGTACTCCTCGGTGCGCGCGGCGATCTTCGCCGGGTCGTTCTTCTCCTCGCGGAAGATGATCTCCACCGCGCCCTTCGGCCCCATCACGGCGATCTCCGCCGAGGGCCAGGCGAAGTTCACGTCGCCGCGCAAATGTTTCGACGACATCACGTCGTAGGCGCCGCCGTAGGCCTTGCGCGTGATCACCGTCACCTTCGGCACGGTGCACTCGGCGTAGGCGTAGAGGAGTTTCGCCCCGTGCTTGATGATGCCGCCGTATTCCTGCGAGGTGCCGGGCATGAAGCCGGGCACGTCGACGAAGGTCACCACCGGGATGTTGAAGGCGTCGCAGAAACGCACGAAGCGCGCGCCCTTGATCGAGCTCTTGATGTCGAGGCAGCCGGCCAGCACCAGCGGCTGGTTGGCGACGATGCCCACCGTCTGCCCGGCCATGCGGCCGAAGCCGATGACGATGTTTTTCGCGAAGTCGGGCTGCAGCTCGAAGAAGTCGCCCTCGTCCACCGTCTTGACGATGAGTTCCTTGATGTCGTAGGGCTTGTTCGGGTTGTCCGGCACCAGCGTGTCGAGCGACATCTCGATGCGCTCGGAGGGGTCCTCGGTCGGCACCACCGGCGGCTTCTCGCGGTTGTTCGAGGGCAGGAAGGAGACGAGGCGCCGCAGCATCATCAGCGCCTCGACATCGTTCTCGAAAGCGAGGTCGGCCACGCCCGACTTGGTGTTGTGCGTCACCGCGCCGCCGAGCTCCTCGGCGGTGACCTCCTCGTGGGTGACGGTCTTCACCACTTCCGGGCCGGTGACGAACATGTAGGAGGAGTCCTTCACCATGAAGATGAAGTCGGTCATGGCCGGCGAGTACACCGCGCCGCCGGCGCAGGGGCCCATGATCATCGAGATCTGCGGCACCACGCCGGAGGCCAGCACGTTCCTCTGGAACACGTCGGCGTAGCCGCCGAGCGAGGCCACGCCCTCCTGGATGCGCGCGCCTCCGGAATCGTTCAGCCCGATCACCGGCGCGCCGGCCTTCATGGCGTGGTCCATCACCTTGCAGATCTTCTCGGCGTGCGCTTCCGACAGCGCGCCGCCGAACACCGTGAAGTCCTGGCTGAAGAGGAACACCAGGCGGCCGTTGATGGTGCCGTAGCCGGTCACCACGCCGTCGCCCGGCACCGTCTGCTTCTCCATGCCGAAGTCCGTGCAGCGGTGCTCCTTGAACATGTCCCATTCCTCGAAGGAATCCGGGTCGAGCAGCAGCTCGATGCGCTCGCGCGCGGTGAGCTTGCCCTTGGCGTGCTGCGCGTCGATGCGCTTCTGGCCGCCGCCCAGGCGGGCCGCCGCGCGCTTTTCGTCGAGTTGCCTGATGATGTCGTGCATAGAGCCTCCAATAAAACCGGTTTTCCGTAGGTCGGCCTTCAGGCCGACGCAGGCGCCGCCGTCGGGCTAAAGCCCGACCTACCACTCAATCGTTCTGCAAATGCCCCAGCAATCGGTGCGCCGCCGCGGCCGGGGTCATGCTGCCCGCCGTCACGCAGCGACTGACTTTTTCCAGGTCCTGCCTGACTCCTTCGTGGTGCCTGAAGCGCTTGCGCAGTTCGCCGTCGATCAGGGTCCACATCCAGTCGAGGGCCTGGCGCCGGCGCTTGGCCGCCAGCTCGCCGCTTGCCTCGAGTGTCGAGCGATGCCTTTCAATTTCCTGCCAGAAATTGGCAACGCCCTCGCCGGTCAGTGCGGAAAGGGTCAGCACCGTCGGCCGCCAGGCGGCTGGCGTGCTGCGCAGCAGCGAGAGCGCGCCCTCGAAGTGCTGCCTGGCGGACGCGGCCGCCCTGGGGTCGAGGTCCGCCTTGTTGATGACCACCAGGTCGGCGAGCTCGACGATGCCTTTCTTGATCGCCTGCAGGTCGTCGCCGGCATTCGGCAATTGCAGCAGGACGAAGGCGTCCACCATGCCGGCGACGGTGGTTTCAGACTGGCCGACGCCGACCGTCTCGACGATGACGACGTCGAAGCCGGCCGCCTCGCACACCAGCATCGCCTCGCGCGTCTTTTCCGCCACGCCGCCGAGCGAGCCGCCCGAGGGGCTGGGGCGGATGAAGGCGTCCGGCCGCGTCGACAGCTTCTCCATGCGCGTCTTGTCGCCAAGGATGGAGCCGCCGGAGCGCGTGCTGGAGGGATCGACCGCCAGCACCGCGACGCGGTGGCCGCGTTCGATGAGGTGCAGTCCGAGCGCCTCGATGAAAGTGGACTTGCCGGCGCCCGGCGCGCCGGAGATGCCGACGCGAATCGCCTTGCCGGTGTGCGGCAGCAGCGCCGCCAGCACCTGTTCCGCCCGCGCCTGATGGTCGCGCCGCGTCGACTCGGCCAGGGTGATGGCCTTCGCCAGCGCGCGCGGCTGACGCGCGAGCACGCCGTCGACGAGGTCGAGGTCGGCGCAAAGCAGATGTTCGGGGTGCGGGATCATGAAAACCATTAACCACAGAGACACAGAGGCACAGAGTTTCCTCTGTGCGTATTTCTCTGTGCCTCTGTGTCTCTGTGGTTCAAGGTTTTGCCTTCAAGCCGCCGCGTGCGCCTTGCGGATGGCGGCCAGCACCTGCTTCGCGCAGGCCGGGATCGGCGTGCCCGGGCCGAATATTCCTGAGGCGCCGGCCTTCTGCAGGAAGTCGTAGTCCTGCGCGGGAATCACGCCGCCGACGAAGACGATGATGTCCCCGGCGCCCTGGTCCTTCAGCGCCTTGACCAGCGCCGGCACCAGCGTCTTGTGGCCGGCGGCGAGCGTGGACACGCCGACGGCGTGGCAGTCGTTCTCGATGGCCTGGCGCGCGGCTTCCTCCGGCGTCTGGAAGAGCGGTCCGATGTCGATGTCGAAGCCGAGGTCGGCCAGCGCCGTGGCGACGACTTTCGCGCCGCGATCGTGGCCATCCTGGCCGAGCTTGGCGATCATGACGCGTGGGCGGCGCCCCTCGGCGGCGTCGAAGGCCTCGATTTCCTGCTTCAGCTCCTGCCATTCCCAGTCGTGCTCGAAGGCGGCGCCGTAGACGCCGGAAATGGCCTGGTTGGTGGCGCGGAAGCGACCCCATTCCTTTTCCAGCGCGTCGGAGATCTCGCCCACCGTGGCGCGCAGGCGCACCGCCTTGACGGCGAGGTCGAGCACGTTGCCTTTGCCGGTTTTCGCGGCTTCGGTCAGTGCGTCGAGCGCCTGCTGCACGGCCGCGCCGTCGCGTGTCGAGCGGATTTTCTTCAGCCGCGCGATCTGCGCATCGCGTACGGCGGAGTTGTCGATCTCGCGGATGTCGACCGAATCTTCCTTGTCGAGTCGGTACTTGTTCACGCCGACGATGACGTCCTTGCCGGCGTCGATGCGCGCCTGCTTCTCGGCGGCGCAGGACTCGATCTTCAGCTTGGCCCAGCCGGATTCGACGGCCTTGGTCATGCCGCCCATGGCCTCGACTTCCTCGATGATGGCCCAGGCCGTGTCGGCCATGTCCTGCGTCAGCTTTTCCATCATGTAGCTTCCGGCCCAGGGGTCGACCACATGGGTGATGTGCGTCTCCTCCTGGATGATGAGCTGGGTGTTGCGGGCGATGCGCGCCGAGAAATCCGTCGGCAGGGCGATGGCCTCGTCGAGCGAGTTGGTGTGCAGCGACTGCGTGCCGCCGAACACCGCCGCCATCGCTTCGATGGCTGTGCGCACGACGTTGTTGTAGGGGTCCTGCTCGGTGAGCGACCAGCCGGAAGTCTGGCAGTGGGTGCGCAGCATCATCGACTTGGCGCTCTTCGGGCCGAACTTCTTCATGATGCGCCACCACAGCAGGCGCGCGGCGCGCAGCTTGGCCACCTCGAGGTAGAAGTTCATGCCGATGGCGAAGAAGAATGACAGCCGCCCGGCGAAGGCATCCACGTCCATGCCCTTGGCGATGGCCGTCTTGACGTATTCCTCGCCGTCGGCCAGCGTGAAGGCCAATTCGAGGGCCTGCGTCGCGCCGGCCTCCTGCATGTGGTAGCCGGAGATCGAGATCGAGTTGAACTTCGGCATGTGCGTCGCCGTGTACTCGATGATGTCGGCGATGATGCGCATCGACGGCGCGGGCGGGTAGATGTAGGTGTTGCGGACCATGAACTCCTTGAGGATGTCGTTCTGGATGGTGCCGGAGAGCTTCTCCTGCGCCACGCCCTGCTCCTCGGCGGCGACGATGTAGCCGGCCAGCACCGGCAGCACGGCGCCGTTCATGGTCATGGAAACGGAAATCTTGTCGAGCGGGATGGCGTCGAAGAGGATCTTCATGTCCTCGACGGAATCGATCGCCACGCCGGCCTTGCCGACGTCGCCGGTGACGCGCGGGTGGTCGGAATCGTAGCCGCGGTGGGTGGCGAGGTCGAAGGCCACCGAGATGCCCTGGCCGCCGCCGGCCAGCGCGCGGCGGTAGAAGGCGTTGGACTCCTCGGCGGTGGAGAAGCCGGCGTACTGGCGGATGGTCCACGGCCGCACGGCGTACATGGTGGCCTGCGGGCCGCGCAGGAAGGGCTCGAGGCCGGGCAGAGTGTCTGAGTAAGGCAGGCCCTCGCTGTCGCGCTTCGTATACAGCGGCTTGACGGTGATGCCTTCCGGCGTGATCCAGTCGAGGGCGGAAACGTCGCCGCCCGGCGCCGACTTGGCGGCGGCTTTTTCCCAGGCGGCAAGGTTGGAAGAATCGGGCAGCTTGGCGTCGCTCATGGTCATGCCTCCCGATGGGCCGCCCCAAGGGAGGCATGCGCCCCCCCGGGGGGCAGCGAACGAATGTGAGCGTGGGGGTTCATACATTCCTTTCTCATCTGAGCCGTTTGGCAGGATAGTCCCGTCCCGATCAGGAATACAGTCCGGGCTTGACATCCACTGGATCGCATAATACTGTATCCATAATTATGAATGCAAGAACTTGGATGACAATCATCTCGGCGACAATCTCATGAGTCCAGGAAGCATTGCCCAGCCCGCCCTCTACCAGGAGGTCGCCGAACGCCTGCGCCAGCGCATCTTTTCGCACGAGCTGGCGCCGGGCGCCTGGGTCGACGAGCAGGCCCTGGCCGAACAGTACGGCATCAGCCGCACCCCGCTGCGCGAAGCGCTCAAGGTGCTGGCCTCCGAAGGCCTGGTGACGCTGAAGCCGCGGCGCGGCTGCTATGTCACGCAATTGGCCGAGCGCGACCTCGACGACATCTTCCCGCTGATGGCGCTGCTCGAGGGCCGCTGCGCCTTCGAGGCGACGCAGAAGGCGAGCCCTGCCGACCTGAAGCGCCTGGAGACGCTGCACGAGAAGCTCGAGCGCCAGGCGGCCAAGGGCGACATCAACGGCTTCTTCGAGGCCAACCACGCCTTCCACGAAGCCGTGCAGGAACTCTCCGGCAACCGCTGGGTGAAGCAGGTCATCGACGACCTGCGCAAGGTGCTCAAGCTGACGCGGCGCGATTCGCTGCGCCTGGACGGGCGCCTGAAGCAGTCGCTGGAGGAGCACCGCTGCATCCTCGCCGCCATCCGCGAGCGCGATGCCGCCAGCGCGGAAGCGCTGATGCATGCGCATCTGCTGTCCGGCCGCGCCGCGCTGGCGAAAATGCAGGCGGCCGCCCTCTCCCCCAGCCCCTCTCCCGCCAGCACCCCAAGGGTACTTCCTGCGGGGCGCGGGAGAGGGGAGCGTCGTGTATCCCTAAGCGATGGGTAAAGCTGGCCATGCCTGAAGAGATTCTCGTCGAATCAGGCGGCGGCATTGCCACCGTCACGCTGAACAATCCCGGCAAGCTCAACGCCGTCAACGCTTCGATGTGGCGGCGCCTGCGCGGGGTGATGGAAGAATTGTCCGCCGACGAAAGCCTGCGCTGCGTCGTGCTACGCGGCGCCGGAGACAAGGCCTTCGCCGCCGGCGGCGACATCGAGGAATTCCTCACCCTGCGCGACACGCTGGAGAAAGCGCTGACCTATCACGAGAACTGGGTGGCGGGGGCGCTCGATGCCGTGCGCGACTGCCTGCACCCGACGGTGGCGCTGATCCGCGGCGCCTGCATCGGCGGCGGACTGGAGATCGCCGGCCAGTGCGACCTGCGCATCTGCGGCCGCTCGGCGCGCTTCGGCGCGCCGATCAACAAGCTCGGCTTTTCCATGGCACCGGGCGAGCTCACCGGCCTGCTGGCGCTCGCCGGCCCGGCGGTGGCGCTCGAACTGCTGCTGGAGGGGCGGATCTACAGCGCGGACGAAGCCTACGAGAAAGGCCTGGTGACGCGCGTCGTCGCCGATGAAGAAACCGAAAGGGAAGCCTACGCAACCGCCCGCCGCATCGCCGCCGGCGCGCCGCTGGCGGCACGTGCCCACAAGCGCCTGGTGCGAAAGCTCACCGCCGTCCCGCAGCGACTGACTTTCGAAGAGATGCAAGCCAGCTTCGCGTTTCTCGACAGCGAGGATTACCGGGAGGGCCTGAGCGCCTTCCTGGAGAAGCGCAGCCCGCAGTTCCGCGGCAGGTAGAATCCGGATTTCGATCGGGGCAGGCAATGGTCAGCAGTTTCGTGGCGCGCATGAAATCGCTGGTGGGCGGCAAGAGCGGCCGGGCGCCGCTGACGCCGAAACTGCTGGCGCAGCTGCGCAGGCAATTGAGGGATTGCGCCGCCGGCACGGGCGGCGAGGTATCGGCGCGTGGCCGCGCCGTGAAGCTGGGGGAAACCTATCTCGGCCTCGACGATGCAGGTCGCCATGAGTTCCTGCGCCGCATCGCCCTCGATTTCGGTCCCGACCCCGCTGCGGTGGAGATCGCGCATGCGGCCTACCAGGCCGCCGTCGGCACCCCCGGACAGTGGGATGCCGAAGCGGGCTTGCGGGCCGCCCTGCGGTCCACGCGCATCCGCATCCTGACACAGTTCAATGCCCTGCCGCAGGGCGTCAAATTCCTCGTCGACCTGCGCGCCGACCTGCTGCGCTTCCTCGAAACGGACGACGAGCTGGCGGTGCTCGACCGCGAACTGGAAGCGCGGCTGACGGCCTGGTTCGATGTCGGTTTCCTGGAGTTGCAGCGCATCACCTGGCACGCGCCGGCCTCCCTGCTGGAAAAGCTCATCCGGTACGAGGCCGTTCACAAGATCCGCTCATGGGACGACCTGCGCAACCGCCTCGATTCGGACCGGCGTCTGTATGCCTTCTTTCATCCGCGCATGCCGAACGAACCGCTCATATTCGTCGAGGTGGCGCTGACCCGGACGCTGTCCGGCAACATCCAGGAACTGCTCGACGAATCCGCCCCCGTGCTCGATGCCGAACGCGCCGACACGGCCATCTTCTATTCGATCTCCAACACGCAGCCGGGCCTGCGCGGCGTCACCTTCGGCAATTTCCTGCTGAAGCGCGTCATCGACGACCTGAAGCGCGATTTCCCGCAACTGAAGACCTTCGCCACCCTTTCGCCGCTGCCGCTTTTCGCGGCGTGGCTCGGGCAGGAACCGCAGGCCCTGGACGGGCTCGGCATCGACCTGGCACAGCTGGCTTCCGGCGAGTGGGCGAAGGACAAGGCGGCTGCGCGCCGCCTGCGCGATCCGCTGGAGGGCCTCGCCGCACGCTATCTTTACCTGGCCCGCCAGGCCGGCCGGCCCTACGACCCGGTGGCGCGCTTCCATCTCGGCAACGGCGCGCGCATCGAGCGCATCAACTGGCTGGCGGACACTTCGTCGAAGGGTTTCAGGCAGGCCTGCGCCATGATGGTGAACTATCTCTACGACCCCGACGAGATCGAAAGCAACGTCGAGGCCTTCGTCGGCGAGGATCGCATTGCCGCCACGGCGGCGATTCGCCGGCTGGCGAAAGCATGAATGAAAACCTGTATGCCCTCCTGGCCGGGCATTTCCCCGCCGATGCCGACGCGCCCTGCCTGATCCTGCCGAACGGCCGGCGCGTGAGCTACGCTGAACTGGAAAGTCAGTCTGCGCGATACGCCAATTTGCTCGTCGCAGCCGGGCTGAAGAAGGGCGACCGCGTCGCCGCGCAGGTGGAAAAATCCCCCGAGGCGCTGTACCTCTATATGGGCTGCCTGCGCGCCGGCTGCGTTTTCCTGCCGCTGAATCCGGCCTGCCGGCGGGGCGAGGCGGAGTACTTCCTCGACGATGCGAAGCCCGGCCTCTTTGTCTGCCGGCCGGAGTCGTTCGAGCAGGCGCAGGAACTGGCCTGGGCGGCGCGCATGCCGCTGGTGCATGACCTCGGCGAGCGGGGAGAGGGCAGCTTGGCCGCGACGGCGGCGGAGATGCCCGCGGCCTTCGACACGGCGCAATCTTGCGGGAGCGACCTGGCCGCCATCCTGTACACCTCCGGCACCAGCGGCCGCGCGAAGGGGGCGATGCTCTCGCATCGCAACCTGGCGGCGAACGCCCGCGTGCTGCACAAATACTGGGGCTTTCGGCCCGGCGACGTGCTGCTGCACATGCTGCCTACCTACCAGGTGCACGGCCTTTTCGTCGCCACGCATTGCGCCCTTCTCAACGGCAGCCCGATGCTGTTCGAGCCGGAATTCGATCCGCAGCGCGCTTTGCGGCTGATGCGGGACGCCACGGTGTTCATGGGCGTGCCGACCTATTACGCGCGGCTGCTGCAGGATCGTGGGCTGACGCGGGAGGCGGTCGCACGCATGCGGCTGTTCATTTCCGGCTCGGCGCCGCTGCTGCCGGAAACCTTCGATGAATTCCGCGCACGCACCGGCCACACCCTCCTGGAACGATACGGCATGACGGAAGGCGGCTTGTTTGCATCCAATCCGCTCGACGGCGAGCGGCGCGGCGGCACGGTCGGCTTCCCCCTGCCGGGCACCGAGGTACGCGTGGTCGGCGAAGGCGACGCACCGTTGCCGGCGGGCGAAATCGGCCATATCCAGGTGCGCGGCGACAACGTCTTCACCGGCTACTGGCGGATGCCGGACAAGACGCAGGAGGAATTCACTGCGGATGGCTTCTTCCGTACCGGCGACACGGGCCGCTTCGATGCCGAGGGCTATCTCGCCATCATCGGCCGCAGCACGCCGCGCTGAAGGGCCGGATCGCCGGCTTCAAGGTGCCGCAGGCCGTGCATTTCGCGGACGGCCTGCCGCGCAATGCCATGGGCAAGGTGCGGAAGAACCTGCTGCGTCAACGTTTTTGCCACTGGCCCGTTTTATTCGAATATTGAATAATTCGTTGATCCAGCGGTTTGGCATGGCGTATGGTTGCGAGACTGGCGCCGGAGAGCGCCAGATGCCCGCCCGGCAGAGGAGACAAAAGATGCGTCAGGAAAATCCAAGCAGGCTCATCGCACCCTGGAAGCACAAGGCCAAGGTGTTGGCCGCCTTCCTGGCGCTCTGTCTGGTGACCGCATACACCGGCATCGGCTTTTCCGCCTAGCCGGCCCGGGTCAGATTTTCAGGTAAGTCCATCCCTGGCGCACGCGGTCGACCACATGCTCGACGGCGGTCCCCGCCACCTGCGCTTCCGGCAACAGCGTGACATCCAGGCCGGCGTTGCGATAGCGTGCAATGGCATTGCCGCAGGCGACGAAGGCCAGCATTTCGTGACGTGAAGCGAGCGAGGCGATGCGCGCCGCATGCGGCGTGGCCTCCTCGCGCAGCAGGTCGAGGCCGGAATTGTTCACCACGATTTCCACCCGGGCATTGCTGGCCTTGGCCAGATAGGCTTCGGCCATGTCGAGCGCCTCTTCCATGCGCTCGGGTTGCGAGCTGTCGAGATGGAGCAGCACGCGGGTGGGTGCGGGCCGGGAAAAGAGGCTGCCCGCCCAGGCCAGCACCGACTCGGGCGGCGAGGTGACGGCGACGCTATGTCCCTGCCAGCCGATCAGCACGCCCGCGATCAGCGCCACGCTCGCCGCCATCGCGCCGCTCCACCAGTAGCGCCTATTGCGCTTGTGGCGGGCCGGCGGCAGGTGGCCATAGGCATGGCGCACCAGCTCCTTGGTGGAACGCAGCGCGCACAGGCGCTGGCTGAGTCCGGCATCCTCGGCTATCGCCGCGAGCAGCTCGTCGCTTTCCTGTGCGCCGAGCTCGTTGTCGATGAACGCGTTCAGGCGTTCATCGGAATAATCATGTGTATCGTTCATTTCACGCTCCTCAGGCGCGTTTGCGCCAATGCCGGCTCGAGCAGGCCGCGCAGCGCCGCGCGCGCGCGGCAGAGCCGGCTCATGACCGTTCCGATCGGAATCGACATCGCGGCAGCGACCTCGGAATAGGACAGGCCCTCCAGGTCCACCAGGGTGACCACCTGGCGCTGCCCGAGCGGCAATGCCGCAATGGCGATCCGCACGCGATTCACCGTTTCCTGCACTTCGGCGTGGTTGTCCGGTCCCGGCGTGTTGGCCGGGAGCTCGGCAAGCGCCGTCTCGTCCTCGACCGGATGCTGGCCGCGCAGATGGTCGATCCAGCAGCGGTGAAGAATCGCGAACAGCCAGCTTGTCAGCCGTTCGGCATCGCGCAACTGCTCGATCTTGGCCAGGCCGTGCGAAAGCGCCTCCTGTGCCAGGTCGTCCGCCAGCACCGGGTCGTGGCTCCACGCGTAGGCCATCCTGTACAGCCGTTCCCGGTTCGCCTGCATCTTTTCGACCAGTTCCCGCTGCGCCCGCGATTGAAACCACTTCATCGTCTTTTCCTCCCCTTCAGGTAGGACGGAACAAGAGACATTTTATTCCCGAATAATCCATGACGGAATAAACAGGCCGCCGGAAGCGTCCTAATGACAGGCCTTGTGTTCAGGGTCGGCATGCCCACAACCACAACAAGGAGACTTCCGATGATCAAAGAGACAGCAATCGCCATGGCGCTGCCGATGGCCCTGAGCCTGGGTTTGGCGCTCGGCCAGCCCGGCACGGCTCAGGCCGCGGCAGAACCGAAAAAGGCTGCAACCGCCAAGCCGGCAATGAAGAATAAGGTCGTGTTCCAGGTGAGCGACGCCGATCCGAAGAAGTGGAATCTGGCATTGAACAACGCCAAGAACGTCCAGGCTGACCTTGGCAAGGACAAGACCGACATCGAGATCGTCGCCTATGGCCCCGGCATCGGCATGCTCAAGGCCGATTCCGAAGTCGGCAATCGCGTCGAGGATGCGCTGGGCGCCGGCGTCAAGGTGGTGGCCTGCGAGAACACCATGAAGGCGCAGAAGCTCGGCCACGACGACATGCTGAAAGGCATCGGCTACGTTCCGGCCGGCGTGGTCCAGTTGATGGCCCGGCAGAAGCAGGGCTATGCCTACATCCGGCCGTGATGCGGTGAAGCCCAGGTTCGCACCCACTTTATCCAGGAGGAGAAACAGCGATGCGTAAGCTCTTTGCGATAGTTGCCGCTGCTATGTTCGGGCTGGTCGGCTGCGCCCACCAGCAGACCCAGAACAGCCAGGTCAAGGCCGTTTATCACATCAACGAAGGCACGGACAAAGCGGTAGACCTGTTGCGCAATGTGCGCAACCACGTCAATGCCGATCCGAAGGCGAAGATCATCGTCGTCGGCCATGGCAAGGGCATCGACTTCATGCTCGAGGGCGCCGAGGATAAGAACAAGAACCCCTTCAATGTGACGATGGAGGATCTGGCGACCAAGGGCGTCGAGTTCCGCGTCTGCAACAATACCCTGGTGTCGCGCAAGATCGACATGAGCAAGGTGGTGTCGCCGGCGACCATCGTGCCCTCCGGCGTGGCGGAGATTGCCCGCCTGCAGCGGCAGGAAGGCTACGGCTACGTCAAGCCCTGATGCGGCTTCGGCGGCGGGCGACTGCCCGCCGTCAGCCTGTCAGGAGGCCGTGCAGCATCTTAGTGCCCAGCAGGGCGAGGAAGCCGCCGAAGGCGCGCTTGAGCTGCTTCACGGGCAGCTTGTGCGCCGTCCTGGCGCCCAGCGGCGCCACCAGCATCGACACCGCCACCACGCCGATCAGCCCGGGCATATAGACATAGCCTAGCGAATAGTTCGGCAGGCCGGTGCTGCTCCAGCCGGCCAGGACGTAGCCGATGGTGCCGGCCACGGCGATGGGGAAACCCAGAGCCGCCGACGTGCCCACCGCCTGGTGGATCACCACGTTGCAGAACACCATGAAGGGGATCGACATGAAGCCGCCGCCGGCCGAGACGAGGCTGGAGAGCACGCCGATCACGCCGCCCGCAGCGAGCATGCCGGCCGTGCCCGGCATCTGCCGATGCGCCTTGGGCTTGAAGTCCAGCATCATCTGCGCCGAGGCGTAATACACGATGCAGACGAAGACGATCGCCAGCGGCCGCGTCGGGATCAGGCTGGCCAGGGTGGCGCCGGCCAGCGTGCCGACGATCAGGCCCGGCGCCAGCCCGCGCACGATCTCCCAGCGCACCGCGCCATGCGCGTGGTGGGCGCGCATGCTGGAGACCGAGGTGAACAGGATGGTGGCCATCGAGGTGCCCAGCGCCAGGTGCATGGTGTGTTCCAGCGGGAAACCCTGCGCCGTGTAGAGCATGAAGAGGATCGGCACCAAAGTCAGCCCCCCGCCCACGCCGAAAAGGCCGGCGATGAAGCCGGCGAAGGCGCCGAGCAGCGGATAGCTCAGCCACCAGGGATCGAAGGTCATTTGATCCCTTTTCCCATCAGATGCTTCGTGATGAACGCCCACTCCGCCGGATCGACCGGCGTGATGGACAGCCGGTTGCCCCTGGCCAGCACGCGCATGTTGGCGAGCGGCTTGTGGGTTCGCAGTTCGGCCAGGCCGACCAGTCGCGTTTTCTTCACCAGCTTCACGTCAACATTCAGCCAGCGCGGATCCTCGGGCGTGGATTTCGGGTCGAAGTACTTGTGCCTGCGGTCGAACTGCGTGGCGTCGGGGTAGGCGGGCGCACACACCTCGACGATGCCGACGATGCCCGGCTCGGCGCAGTTGGAATGGTAGAAGAAGCCGCGATCGCCGACGCTCATCTGGTCGCGCATGAAGTTGCGCGCCTGGTAGTTGCGCACCCCCCACCAGGCGGTGACGCCGTCGCGCGCCAGGTCGTCGATGCCGTAGGCCTCGGGCTCGGACTTCATCAGCCAGTAGCGCATGATCGCCCTGAAAAAACAAAGCGCGGAAAACTCCGCGCTCTCGGGTTGTCGGGGATCCCCCGCCTGTGCCGCTAGGCCGGCATCCTGAACCTAGGGTCCAGAGCGGCCGCTTTCCGGTCACCGCAGGTGCATCCGCGCAGTTGCGTACAACCGGGGACGCTCACAATAGTGACGCTTTGGTCCGCAGCCAATGCCAAGTCATTGGTTCAAGGAATGTATGGCCTTGGCGAACACCGCAGGGGAATTCTTGACGCGGTATCGGCTTGCGAAGGCCCGCTAGAACAACTGCTCCTGGCTGGCCAGCGCTTCGTCGAGTCGCGCCTGCATGCCTGAGATTCTACGCTTCAACTCCTGCATGTCAAAGCCGCCGGGCAGCTTGATGGAGAGCAGTTCGTGCGCGAGGTTGAGCGCCGTCATGACGGCCAGGCGCTCTCCGGAGGATTTGGTCTTCTCGGCCAGCTCGCGCATCTTCTCGTCGACGAAGACCACCGCGCTTTGCAGCGCCTCGCGCTCTTCCGGCGCGCAGGCGACGCGGTATTCGCGCCCCATGAGAACGATGTCCAGGGTGTTGCCGTCTTTGCGGTTCATGACTCGGGTATCCGCTCCGCGAGGGATTCGAGGCGGGTGCAGGCAGTCTCGATTTTTTCAGTGAGGCGATTGCGCTCGACCTCGAGACCGGCCACGCGCGTGCGCAGTTCCTGATTCTCGATGCGCAGGTTTTGGCACAGCGAAATGAATTGCTCGATGCGCTCTTCGAGGGCGAACAGATCCCGATCCATCGCGACAAACTAACCAAAAAGCGGTTTTTCGTCAAGCAATAACAGGGATTTCTGAATGTTAATTGTGACCCTGCCGCCGTCCTGCTGGGGGCTGACTTTGCTTTTTTGCCGCTATAATCCCTGGCGTCGCGTGGGGAATACCCCGCGACATCCTGTTCCAGGTGCTCCGCCGGCCTTCCGCCGGCGGGTTAAACGGGAACGAGGTGCGCCGGAGAACGTTTTCCGGCAATGCCTCGGCTGCCCCCGCAACGGTAAGCGAGTGCGGGTCCGCCAAATACAGCCACTGAGCAATGCTCGGGAAGGCGGCGGATCAAGACTTGCGAGCCCGGATACCGGCCTCGGACAGACCAGTTCGGAATCGCCGCGGGGGTGCGGCCACCGGCTCCGGGTTCTGCCCGCTCCGTCCAAGCTCCCTCACGCGTTTCCTTTTTCGACATTGTCCGGCAGCGGGGACGCAGGCCGGACCGGAGGGAGTCCATCCACATGCATTTCAGACATCGAGCCGCCGCGCTTGCCGCCGCCGCACTGTTCAATGCCGGCCATGCCGCCGACGAGGCGGTGGTGATCGTCAGCGCTACCCGCTTCGAAGAGGAAGCGCCGCGCATTCCAGCCAACGTCACCGTCATCACGCGTGAAGAAATCCGCAACGCGCCTGCCGCAGACCTTCCTGCCGTACTTCGAAATTCCGCCGGGGTCGATGTGCGCACCCTCTATGGCAGCCTCGGCGTCGATGCCACCGTGGACTTGCGCGGCTTCGGCGAGACTGCCACCAGCAACACCCTGATCCTCCTCGACGGCCAGCGCCTCAACCCCATCGACATGGGGTCCATCAACTGGTCAGCGGTGCCGCTCGAGAGCGTCCAGCGCATCGAGATCGTCCGCGGCGCCGGCACCGTGTTGTATGGCGACCGTGCCAGCGGCGGCGTCGTCAACATCATCACCGACAAGTCCGGCCGCCCGCGCGCGGCGGTGACGGCCACCGTCGGCAGCTTCGGCCATCGCGGCATCGACGCCCACGGCGCCGCAGGCAATGACACAGGCTACTTCAACGTTTTTGCCCATGCCGCCGAAGCCGGCGGCTGGCGTCGCAACAGCCAGCAGGACCAGCAGGCGCTGTCCGGCCGCGCCGGCTTCTATCTTGGCGCGGGCGAGGTTTTTGTCGACTGGGCCGCGTATAAGGATTCCTCCGGCCTGCCCGGCTACCTGCCCCGTGCCGCCTACCATGCGGATCCGCGTGCGAGCGCCTCGCCCGACGATTGGCAGAAGCGCGACGGCTACCGATTGCGCCCCGGCCTGAAGCTCCCGCTGACCGATGCGCTGACGCTGGAGGCGGAAGTGACGGCCGAGCGCGAAGACCAGCATGCCGACTATGCCTCCTTCGGCAGCCGGTCGGACCGCGCCAAGGACATGTTGTCGTTTACGCCGCGGTTGCGCTGGCGCCACAGCCTAGGCGGCCTGGCGAGCGAAACCGTGTTGGGCCTCGACCATTACGACGGCGATGTCGATGCCCGCTACTCGACGGCGCCGCGCCAGTCTGCGGAACAGACCAGTACCGCCGCCTACTTCCAGAACACCACCAGCCTCACCGACGCCTGGGCGGTGACCGTCGGCGGGCGCAGCCAGCGCATGGCGCAAAGCGCCCACCAGGATGCCTATGCCCCGTGGCTCTCTCCGGAGATGGACGGCAGTGCCACGCGGCGACGCAATGCCTGGGACCTCGGCGCGAGCTACCATGGCGGGACCTGGCGCATCTATGCCAAGGTCGGCACCACCTTCCGCTTCGCCAACACCGACGAACTGTTCAGCTTCAACCCGCTCACCGGCAATCCCGCTTTTGCCGGCGACCTGCGCCCGCAGCACGGCACGATCGGCGAGATCGGCGGCAGCGCCGGCTTCGGTCCTGTGCAGGGACGCGCATCGCTCTATCGCATGAACCTGAAGGACGAGATCGGCTACGACGGCGCAGCCGGCACGAACGTCAACTTCGACACGACGCGCCGGCAGGGCCTCGAGGCAGAACTCGACTGGCGCATTGCCAGGCAGTTCATGGCGCGCCTGGCCTATGCATATGCCGATGCCGAATTTCGCAGCGGGGCCTACGACCGCAAGCGCATTCCGCTGGTTCCGCGCGACAAGGCGACGCTGCAGTTCACCTGGGACGCGGGCCGCGCGGGCGCCTATTCCGCCGTGGCGAATTATGTCGGAGCGCGCCGCTACAGCGGCGACTTCGGCAACGTGAGGGGCGCGCTGGACGGCTACACGACGATGGATCTGCAGGCGGCATGGAAGCTGAAGCCGTGGACCGTCACGGCGCGGCTGCTCAACGTGTTCGACAGGCGCTACGCCCCCTATGCCGGCTACTCGCCCTGGATCGCCGACCACTACTACTATCCCGCCGACGGACGCAGTTTCCACCTGAGCGCCCGCTACGATTTCCGGTAAGCCATGCCCACCCGCCGCCGCGCCCTGCTGGTGATCCTGCTGCTGGCCCTGCTCGGGCTGGCGAGCCTCGCCATCGCGCTGGCGGCGGGCAGCCTGGCGGTGTCCGCCGCGGACATCGGCCGCGCCCTGTTCGGCGACACATCAGGCGTCACGGAAGGCGTGGCGGCGGAGGTGGTGCGCAGCCTGCGCCTGCCGCGCGCCCTGGCGGCCTTCGCCTGCGGCGCCCTGCTGGCGCTGGCCGGCGCCCTGATGCAGGTGCTGCTGAGGAACCCGCTGGCCGATCCCTACGTGCTGGGCATTTCCGGCGGCGCCTCGGTCGGCGCGCTCGGCGCCATGCTGCTCGGCCTGCCGGCGCTGCTGGTGCACGGCGGCGCCTTTTCCGGCGCGCTGGCCGCCACACTGCTGGTGTTCGGCCTGGCGCGCGGAGAAGGTTCGTGGACGCAGACGCGCCTGCTGCTCACCGGCGTCATCGTCGCCGCCGGCTGCGGCGCGGTGGTGGCGCTGATCCTGTCCATCGCGCCGGAGAACAAGCTGCGCGGCATGCTGTTCTGGCTGATGGGCGATCTGTCGCATGCCGCCTCGCCCTGGCCGGCGCTCGCCATGCTGGCGCTGGGCATCCTCGCTGCGCTGCCCTTCTCGCGCGACCTCAACCTGCTGGCGCGCGGCGACATCACGGCGCGCGCCCTCGGCGTGCCGGTGGCGCGGCTGCGCGGCGGCGTCTATGTGCTGGCCGCGCTGGCCACGGCGGTGGCGGTGACGACCACCGGCGCGGTCGGCTTCGTCGGCCTCGTCGTGCCGCACCTGGTGCGCCTGGCGATCGGCAACGACCAGCGCGTGCTGCTGCCCGCCGCGGCGCTGGCCGGCGGCATCCTGCTGACCCTGGCCGACACGCTGGCGCGCACCCTCGTCGCGCCGCAGCAGCTGCCGGTCGGCGTGCTCACGGCGCTGATCGGCGTGCCGGTGTTTCTCTACCTGTTGACGCGCAGTCCCCGAGGAGGCGCGGCATGACGGCGTTGCTTTGCGTCCGTGATCTCGAAGTGAATGTCGGCGACGTGCGCGTCGCCGCCGGTCTCGGCTTCGACCTGCAGGCAGGGCAGCGCCTGGCCGTGCTCGGCCGCAACGGCACCGGCAAGACCACCCTGCTGTCGACGCTGGCCGGCCTGCGCGAAGCCGAGGCCGGCAGCCTCCTGCTCGGCGGCGAATCCTATGAAAAGCTCGGCCTGCGCGGCGCCGCCTGCCTGCGCGGCCTGCTGCCGCAGGGCCACCTCGACGCCTTCCAGTCGACGGTGCTGGAGACGGCGCTGATCGGCCGCCATCCGCATCTCGACCGCTGGGCCTGGGAGGGCCGCGAGGACGAGCGCCTCGCGCGCGAGGCGCTGGCGGCGGTGGATCTGGCCGGCTTCGGCGCGCGCGAGGTGCATACGCTCTCCGGCGGCGAGCGCCAGCGCCTCGCCATCGCCGCCCTGCTGGCGCAGCAGCCCCGGCTGTATCTCCTCGACGAGCCGCTCGCCCACCTCGACCTGAACCACCAGATCGCCGTCCTCGAGCTGTTCTCGCGGCGCGCGCGCGAGGACGGCGTCGGCATCGTCATGGTGCTGCACGACATCAACCTGGCCCTGCGCTACGCCGACCGCGCGCTGCTGCTGTTCGGCGATGGGCGGACGCTGGAAGGGCCGGCGGAGGCGGTGCTGACGGTGGACACGCTGTCGCGCCTGTACGGCCATCCGCTGCGCGAGATGCGCGACGGCGGGCAGCGCTATCTTGTTCCTGGCTGAGCCGTGCGACGCGAACGCGCCGTTTCGAGATGACCGCACAGCCGCTCGATGCCGTCGAGGATGCGCGGCGTGTGGCGCTGCAGGTGGTCGGGCGGCACGAAGAACAGGTTGTTGCGGGCGACCGCGGTGAGCGCCGGCCAGCGGCGCCAGTCGTCCAGCCACTCGGGGCGCGCCTCGTCCATGCCGCTGGCGACGATGGCCTCCGGGTTGGCGGCGAGCACGGCTTCCACCGTCACCGCCGCCGCCATCTGCCGCAGGCCGGCGAAGACATTCTCGCCGCCGCACAACTGGATCGCGTCGGAGATGATCTGGCCGCCGCCGATGGTCATCAGCGGCTGGTTCCACACCTGGTAGAAGGTGGCGACCTTCGGCCGCGAGGCATGGCGGGCCGTCAGCGCGGCGAGCCGGTCGCGGAACGTCGCCGCGACGGCCCGGGCGCTGTCGCGGGCGCCGGCCAGCTCGCCCAGGCGCTCCAGGTCGGCCGGCACATCCTCGATGCGCTTCGTGTCCGTGAGCAGCACCGGCAGTCCGATGGCTTTCAGCTTCGCCACGTGGCTGGCGATGTTGCCGCTCTCCCAGGCGATGACGAGGTCGGGCCGCAGCGCCGCCACGGCTTCGAGGTCGACCTTCTCGTAGCCGCCGACGCGCGGGATGCGCTTGGCCCCCTCGGGGAAATTGCTGAAATCCACCGTGCCGACGACGCGCCCGCCGGCGCCGATGGCGAAGAGGTTCTCAGTGATGTGCGGCGAGAGGCTGACGATGCGCTGCGCCGGCCGCGCCAGGCGCAGGATCTGGCCGGCATCGTCCTTGACGACGACCTCGGCCAGTGCGGGTGGGACGGCGAGCAGGGCGATCAGGCAGAATGCTTTCATAGGAAAGGGATTTTACGATGACTGGAGGGAATCCCAGTGGGATGAAGGAGCTGGTTCTCGGCGGCGCGCGCTCCGGCAAGAGCGCCTATGCGCAGCGGCGCGCGACGACATCCGGCCTGCCGGTGACGGTCATCGTCACCGGTTCGGCCGGCGACGGGGAGATGGCCGAGCGCATCGCGCATCACCGCGCCGTCCGGCCGGCAGCATGGCGCACGGTCGAGGCGCCGCGCGAACTGGCGACCGCGCTGCGTGCGGAAGCCGCACCGGACCGCTGCCTGATCGTCGACTGCCTGACGCTGTGGCTGATGAACGTCATCGACGGAACGCTCGAGGCCGAGCGGCAGGCGCTGCTCGATGCGCTGTCGGGCCTGCCCGGCGAAGTGATTTTCGTCGCCAACGAGATCGGACTGGGCATCGTGCCGCTGGGCGCGGAGACGCGCCGCTTCCGCGACGAGGCCGGCCGCCTCAACCAGGATATGGCCGCCGCCTGCGGGCGCGTGACCTTCGTCGCCGCCGGGCTGCCGCTATCGCTCAAGACGCCGCAAGACCATTGAAAGGAAACGCATGGAATTCAACATTTCCGCCCCGGACGACGCCCTGCGCGGCCCGCTGCAGCAGAAGATCGACGGCAAGACCAAGCCGCTCGGCGCGCTCGGCCGGCTGGAAGCGCTGGCGCTGCAGATCGGCCTGATCCAGCAGACGCTGTCGCCCGAGCTGCGCGCGCCGCACATCCTCGTCTGCGCCGGCGACCACGGCGCAGCGAAGGCGGGCATTTCGGCCTATCCGCAGGACGTTACCTGGCAGATGGTGGAGAACTTCCTCGCCGGCGGCGCGGCCATCAACGTCTTCGCAAGGCAGTCCGGCATCGAACTGGTGGTGGCCGACGCCGGCGTGAACCACGACTTCGGCCCGCGCGAAAACCTGGTCGACGCAAAAGTCAGCCCCCACGGCACGGCGAGCTATCTGGAAGGCGCGGCCATGACGGCGGAACAATGCGCGCAGGCGATGGCGAACGGCGCGCGTCTCGTCGCCGACCTGCACGCACGCGGCTGCAACGTGATCGGCTTCGGCGAGATGGGCATCGGCAACACCGCCTCGGCCTCGCTCATCACGCACTTCCTGGCGGGCATCCCGCTGGCCGACTGCGTCGGCCGCGGCACCGGCCTGGACGATGCCGGCGTGTCGCGCAAGCTGACTTTGCTGCAACAAGCGGCAGCACTCTGGCCGGAACGGCCACTGGCTGGTCGCCGCCCCCTCCCGGAGGGGGCGGACGGGTGGGGGAGCCCATCAGGGGGCCGAATGGGCGAGGATGGCGAGCGCTCGCTCGCCATCCTCGCCCACTTCGGCGGGTTTGAAATCGCCATGCTCGCCGGCGGCATGCTCGCCGCCGCCGAGCGCAAGATGCTGCTGCTCATCGACGGCTTCATCGTCACCTCCGCCCTGCTGGCGGCGGCGACGCTGCAGCCGGCGACCTTGCAGTACTGCGTCTTCTCGCACCGCTCGCAGGAGCGCGGCCACCGCCTGCAGCTCGAACACCTTGGCGCGCGGCCGCTGCTCGACATGGACCTGCGCCTGGGCGAGGGCACGGGTGCTGCGCTGGCCTGGCCGCTGCTGCGCGCGGCAGTAGCCTTCCTCAACGAGATGGCGAGTTTCGCATCGGCTGGCGTGAGCGAACAAGTTACCCCCTCTCCCCCGCTCGCGGGGGAGAGGGCTGGGGAGAGGGGGCAAGCGCCGCAGACCCTCTCCCCCAGCCCCTCCCCCGCGGGCGGGGGAGGGGAGTGTTAGATGCTGCGACAGGAAGCTGAAGCCCTCTTCGGTGCCGTGCGCTTCTTCACGCGCCTGCCGGTGCCGGCGTGGGTCGGGCATTCGCAGGAGGCGCTCGACCGCGCGGCGCGCTATTTCCCGCTGGTCGGCATCCTGGTCGGCGTGCTGGGGGGGCTGACTTTTCTCCTGGCGGCCTTCGTCCTGCCGGTGTCGCTGGCCATCCTTTTCAGCATGGCGGCGACGCTGCTCGTCACCGGCGCCTTCCACGAGGACGGCCTGGCGGATGCGGTCGACGGCTTCGGCGGCGGCTGGGACAAGGCGCAGGTGCTGGCCATCATGAAGGACTCGCGCATCGGCAGCTACGGCGCCATTGCCGTCGCGCTGATGCTGCTGGCGAAGTTCAACGCCCTGCTGGAGCTGCCCGACGAGTGGATCGCGCCGGCCCTCGTCGCCGCGCATGCCGCCTCCCGCTTCTGCTCGACGGCGCTGATCCATGCACTGGATTACGTACGCGACGACGACTCGTCGCGCGCCAAGCCGCTCGCCGTGCGCATGGGAACCGGCAGCCTGGTCGTGGCCGGCTGCTTCGGCCTGGCGCCGCTGGCCCTGCTGCCCTGGCAGGCGGCGCTCGCCGGCCTGCTGCTGGCGGCGCTCGCGACCATCTTCGCCACGCGCCATTTCGTCAAACGCATCGGCGGCTACACCGGCGACTGCCTCGGCGCCGTGCAGCAAGGGGCGGAGCTGGCAATCTACCTGGGCATACTCTCAGTCGCATGGAACTTTTCCTGATCCGCCATCCCGAGCCGGACGTGCCGGAGGGCACCTGCTACGGCCGCAGCGACATCGGCCTGGCGGAGGATGCCGGCGTGGCCGCGGCGCGCCTGCGCGGCATCCTGCCGGCCGGCATCCCGGTCTACACCAGCCCGCTCCTGCGCTGCCGCAGCGTGGCCGAGCACCTGTCGCCGGCGCCGGCCGTCGAAACACGCCTGGTCGAGATGCATTTCGGCGAGTGGGAGATGCGGCGCTGGGACGAGATCGAAAAGGCCGTCTTCGACGCCTGGGTGGCCGACATCCTCAATTTCACCCCGCCCGGCGGCGAATCGGCGGCGCAGATGCTGGCGCGCACGCTGGCATTCCTCGACGAATTGCGTGAAAGCGACGCACCCGCGGCGGCGGTCGTCACACACGGCGGTGTCCTGCGCGTGCTCTTCGCCCACTGGCTGGAAGTGCCGCCGCGGCGCTGGCCGCGCCTGACCTTCGAATTCGGCGGCGTCAACAAGGTGAACCTCGGACGCAAGGATTTGCGGGTGGAATATCTCAACCGCAAGTAAAATGCTGCCTCATGAAGGTCATACCTACCGAAATCCACGATGCGCTGATCCTCGAACCCAAGGTGTTCGGCGACGCGCGCGGCTTCTTCCTCGAAAGCTACAACAAGCGCGTGCTGGCCGAGGCCGCCGGCATCCATGCCGAATTCGTGCAGGACAACCATTCCCGTTCCGCGCGCGGCGTGCTGCGCGGCCTGCATTACCAGTTGCAGCGGCCGCAGGGCAAGCTGGTGCGTGTTGCCAGCGGCGCGGTGTTCGATGTCGCCGTGGACATCCGCCGCAGCTCGCCGACCTTCGGCAAGGTGGCCTGCGTCGAGCTGTCGGACGCCAACCAGCGCATGTTCTGGCTGCCGCCCGGCCTCGCCCACGGCTTCCTCGTCGTCTCCGCGACGGCGGACTTCCTTTACAAGACCACCGACTACTACGCGCCGGAGCACGAGCGCTGCATCGCCTGGAACGACGCCGAACTGGCCATTCCCTGGCCGCTCGACGGCGCGCCGACGCTCTCCGCCAAGGACGAGAAGGGCGTGTCGTTCGCCGTGGCGGAACTTTTTCCATGAATATCCTGCTCACCGGCAAGAACGGCCAGGTCGGCTGGGAACTGCAGCGCAGCCTGCTGCCACTCGGCCGCGTCACCGCCTGCGGGCGCGGCGAGCTGGATCTCGCCGACGCCGATGCCGTGCGACGCATGCTGGACGAAGTGCGGCCGGACGCCATCGTCAACGCCGCCGCCTACACGGCCGTCGACAAGGCCGAGAGCGAGCCGGAACTTGCCCACGCCATCAATGCGGCCGCCCCCGCCCTGCTGGCGGACGAGGCGGCGCGGCGCGGCGCGCTGCTCATTCACTATTCCACCGATTATGTGTACGACGGCCGCAAGGCCGCGCCCTATGTCGAGGACGATGCGGTCAATCCCCTCGGCGCCTACGGCCGCAGCAAGCTGGCGGGCGAGGCGGGCATTCAGCTGTCCGGCGCCGACCACCTGCTCTTCCGCACCTGCTGGGTGTACGCCGCGCGCGGCGGCAACTTCCTGCGCACCATCCTGCGGCTGGCCGCCGAGCGCGAGGAACTGCGCGTCGTCACCGACCAGGTCGGCGCCCCCACCTGGGCGCGGCTCGTCGCCGAGGCGACGGCCCATGCGCTCAGGCAGGCGATGCAGGAACGGCGCGACGGCAATTTCGAGAGCGGTGTGTTCCACCTCGCCGCGGCCGGGGAGACGAGCTGGCACGGCTTCGCCTCTGCCATCGTGGCGCGCCGCGGCGGCCTGCGCGTGAAGACCGTGACGCCGATCGCCACGGCCGAGTACCCGCTCCCCGCCGCGCGTCCCGCCAACTCGCGCCTGAACACCGACAAGCTGCGCGCCCGCTTCGGTCTGGAACTGCCCGACTGGGAAACGTGCCTGCGACTCTGCCTGGAGGACATCCCGCAATGATTCTGGTCACCGGCGGCGCCGGGTTTATCGGCTCCAACTTCGTACTGGACTGGCTGCGCGCATCGGACGAGCCGGTCGCGAATCTCGACAAGCTCACCTACGCCGGCAATGCGGAGAACCTCGCCGGCCTCGCCGGCGATGCGCGCCACCTGTTCGTGCAGGGCGACATCAACGATGCCGAACTGGTCGGTGAATTGCTCGCGCGCCAGAAGCCGCGCGCCATCGTGCACTTTGCCGCCGAGAGCCACGTCGACCGATCCATCCACGGTCCGGCCGAATTCATTCAGACCAACATCAACGGCACCTTCACCCTGCTCGAGGCGGCGCGCGCCCACTGGTCGGCGCTCGAGAGCGAAGCGAAGGCGGCCTTCCGCTTCCTGCACGTGTCGACCGACGAGGTGTATGGCTCGCTCGGCGCCGACGACCCGGCCTTCGCCGAGACGCATCCCTACCAGCCGAACAGCCCCTATTCCGCGTCGAAGGCGGCGTCCGATCATCTGGTGCGCGCCTACCACCACACCTACGGCCTGCCGACGCTGACGACCAACTGCTCGAACAACTACGGTCCCTTCCAGTTTCCCGAGAAGCTGATCCCGCTGATCATCCTCAACGCCCTCGCCGGCAAGCCGCTGCCCATCTACGGCGACGGCCTCAACGTGCGCGACTGGCTCTACGTCGGCGACCACTGCTCGGCCATCCGCGCCGTGCTGGCGCGCGGCCGTCCCGGCGAGACCTACAACATCGGCGGGCGCGCCGAGATGACCAACCTCGTCGTCGTGAAGACGCTGTGCGGCCTGCTCGACCGGCTGCATCCCGCCTCGCCGGTGACGCCGCACGAGAAGCTCATCACCTACGTCAAGGACCGCCCCGGCCACGACCGCCGCTACGCCATGAACGCCGACAAGCTCGAGCGCGAGCTCGGCTGGGCGCCGGCGGAGAGCTTCGCGTCCGGCATCGAGAAGACCGTGCGCTGGTATCTCGACAACCGGGCATGGACCGGCCGCGTGACGAGCGGCGCCTACCGCGACTGGGTCGCGCAACACTATTCTGACTAGGAAAGTCATGACAGCGAAGCGAAAAGGCATCATCCTCGCCGGCGGCTCGGGCACCCGGCTCTATCCGGTGACGCTGGCGGTGTCCAAGCAGATGCTGCCCATCTACGACAAGCCGATGATCTATTACCCGCTGGCGACGCTCATGCTGGCGGGCATCCGCGACATCCTCGTCATCTCCACGCCGCAGGACCTGCCGCGCTTCGAGCAGCTGCTCGGCGACGGCGCGGGCTGGGGCCTGACGCTCAGCTACGCCGAGCAGCCGAAGCCGGAGGGCCTGGCGCAGGCTTTCCTCATCGGCCGCGACTTCATCGGCGGCGCGCCCAGCGCGCTGGTGCTCGGCGACAACATCTTCCACGGCCACGACCTGCAGAAGGATCTGCAGGCCGCTTCAGCACGCACGAACGGCGCCTCCGTCTTCGCCTATCCCGTGCAGGATCCGCAGCGCTATGGCGTGGTCGAGTTCGGCGCCGACGGCCGCGCGGTGAGCATCGAGGAGAAGCCGGCGAAGCCGCGCTCGCGCCATGCCGTGACGGGACTCTATTTCTACGATGAAAAGGTCTGCGACATCGCCGCAAGCCTGAAGCCCTCGCCGCGCGGCGAGCTGGAGATCACCGACGTCAACCGCCACTACCTGGAGCAGGGCGCGCTCAACGTGGTGATGATGGGCCGCGGCCACGCCTGGCTCGACACCGGCACGCACGAGTCGCTCATCGAGGCCTCGCACTTCGTGCAGACCATCGAGAAGCGCCAGGGCCTGAAGATCGCCGCGCCCGAGGAGATCGCCTTCCGCATGGGCTACATCGACGCCGCTCAGTTGCGCCGCCTGGCTGAGCCGCTGCACAACAGCGGGTATGGCCGCTATCTGCTGAGCGTGCTGGAAGAGGGCTGATTCAATCGGCGCTCAATGCGCCTTGTCCCGCACCTGGCCCATTGCTTCAATGGGCTTCGTCCCAATTCGCGCCGACGCCGACTTCGGCCAGCAGCGGCACGGAAAGTTCCGCCACGCCGGCCATCAGCTTCGGCAGCTCGCCGCGCACGGCGTCGAGTTCCGCTTCCGGCACTTCCAGCACCAGTTCGTCGTGCACCTGCATGATCAGTTGCGTCGTCATGCGCTGTTCATCCAGCCAGCGCTGCACGGCGATCATGGCCAGCTTGATGAGATCGGCGGCAGTGCCCTGCATGGGGGCGTTGATGGCGGCGCGCTCGGCGGCCTGCCGCCGTCCCACGGCGGCTGACTTTATCTCCGGCAGCCAGAGGCGGCGACCGAACACCGTCTCGACATAGCCCTTGTCGCGCGCGAGCAGGCGGGTCGACTCCATGTAGTTCGCCACGCCGGGATAGCGGGCGAAGTAGCGGTCGATGTAGGCCGCAGCCGCCTGCCGCTCGAGGCCGAGCTCGCGCGCCAAGCCGAAGGCCGACATGCCATATATCAGGCCGAAGTTGATCACCTTGGCGTAGCGGCGCTGCTCGCTCGACACGTCCGCCGGCGGGGTGCCGAAGACTTCGGCGGCGGTGGCCCGGTGGATGTCCTCGCCGGCGGCGAAGGCGTCGAGCAGGCCCTTGTCGCCCGACAGGTGGGCCATGATGCGCAGCTCGATCTGCGAGTAGTCGGCGGAGACGAGCTTCGATCCCGGCGGTGCGATGAAGGCCTGGCGGATGCGCCGGCCCTCCTCCGTGCGGATGGGAATGTTCTGCAGGTTGGGGTCGGAACTGGCCAGCCGTCCGGTCACGGCCACGGCCTGCGAATAATTGGTGTGCACGCGGCCGGTGGCGGGATCGAGCGCGCGCGGCAGCTTGTCGGCGTAGGTGCTCTTGAGTTTCGCCAGGCCGCGGTAGTCGAGGATCAGCTTCGGCAGCGGGTAGTCGAGCGCGAGCTGCGCCAGCACTTCCTCGTCGGTGGAGGGCGCGCCCGATGGCGTCTTCTTCACCACCGGCAGCTTCTCGCGCTCGAAGAGGATCTCCTGGATCTGCTTGGGCGAGTTGAGGTTGAAGGGCTGCTTCGCCACTTCGTGCGCCTGTTTCTCGATCTCCATCATGCGCAGGCCGAGCTGCTGGCCCTGCCGCTCCAGCAGCGGGGCGTCGACCAGCACGCCATTGCGCTCCATGCGGAAGAGGATCTGCATCACCGGCATCTCGATGTCGCGGTAGAGCGCTTCCAGCCGCGGCTCTTCGGCGAGCCGGGGATGCAGCGCCTCGTGCAGGCGCAGCGTGACGTCGGCATCCTCGGCCGCATATTCTGCGGCGCGCGAGATGTCGACCTGCTCGAAACCGATGCGCCCGGCGCCCTTGCCGGTGACCTCGTCGTACTTGATGGTGGCGATGCCGAGATGGCGCGCGGCCATCGAGTCCATGTCGTGGCCCTTGTCCGACTCGATTACGTAGGATTCGAGCAGGGTGTCGTGCGCCACGCCCGCGAGGCGGATGCCGTGGTTGGCGAGCACGTGCATGTCGTACTTGAGGTTCTGGCCGACCTTGGCGTGCCTGGGAGATTCCAGCCAGGGCTTCAGCTTCGCCAGCGCGTCGTCGAAAGTCAGCTGCTGCGGTACGCCGGCGTAGCGGTGGGCGAGCGGCAGGTAGGCGGCCGTGCCGGGAGCGACGGCGAAGGAGAGGCCGACCAGGCGCGCCTGCATGGGGTCGAGGCTGGTGGTCTCGGTGTCGAAGGCGGCGAGCGGGGCGGAGTCGAGGATGGCCAGCCAGGCGTCGAGGTGGTCGTTGGTCAGCAGGGTCTCATAGCCGGCGCGGTGCGCGCCGGGCGGCTGCGGTTCGGCGGCGGGTTCGGACTGCCCCCTCACCCCTGCCCTCTCCCCCTCGAGGGGAGAGGGGGTGTCTCCGCGCACTTCGCGCAGCCAGGTCTTGAACTCCAGTTGCGCGAAGAGTTCGGCGAGTTTTTCCTTGTCCGGCGCCTGCGGCTCGAGGTCCGCCACTTTCACCGGCAGGTCGAGGTCGCAGGCGACGGTGACGAGCTTCCTCCCCAGCGGCAGAAACTCCAGATGCTTGCGCAGGTTCTCGCCCACCTTGCCGCCGACTTCGCCGGCGTGGGCGACGATCTCGTCGAGCGATCCGTACTGCTGCAGCCACTTCGCCGCCGTCTTCGGCCCGACCTTGTCCACGCCCGGCACGTTGTCCACGCTGTCGCCGACCAGCGCGAAATAGTCGACGATGCGCTCCGGCGGCACGCCGAACTTCGCCAGCACGCCGGCCTCGTCTAGGGTCTCGTTGCTCATGGTGTTGACCAGCCGCACATGCGGGTTCACCAGTTGCGCGAGATCCTTGTCGCCGGTGGACACGATGCATTCGATGCCCTGGTCGCCGGCCTCGCGCGCCAGCGTGCCGATGACGTCGTCGGCTTCCACGCCCTCGATGCAGAGCAGCGGCCAGCCGAGCGCGCGGATGCAGTCGTGCAGCGGCTCGATCTGGCGCGCGAGATCGTCCGGCATGGGCGGCCGTTGCGCCTTGTAATCGGGGTACCAGTCGTCGCGGAAGGTTTTGCCCTTGGCGTCGAAGACGCAGGCGAGATAGTCCGCCTTGAAGTCGCTACCCAGGCGGCGTAGCATGTTGATGACACCGTACACCGCGCCGGTCGGCATGCCTGCCTTGTTGCGCAGGTCGGGCAGGGCGTGGAAGGCGCGGTAGAGGTAGGAAGAACCGTCGACCAGCAGCAATGTGGTCATAGTGAGCTGTCAGCAGTGAGCGGTGAAACTGCAATCATACCGCTCACCGCTCACTGCTTACCGCATATCGACATATGAAGAACAACAAGTTTCGCCATCTTGCCGGCACGCAAACCGAGGCAGCCTCGTCGACGGCGCGCGAGTCGTGGCGCATGCTCGGCATTATGGCCGAGTTCGTCGAGGGGACAGAGCGCCTCGCGCCGATCCGCCCCGCTGTTTCCATCTTCGGCAGCGCGCGACTCGCGCCCGATCATCCCTACTACCTGCAGGCGGAAAAAGTGGCGCGCCTGCTCTCCGATGCGGGCTTCTCGGTGATCTCCGGCGGCGGGCCGGGGATCATGGAGGCAGCCAGCAAGGGCGCCTTCCATGGCAAGAGTCCCAGCGTCGGCCTCAACATCCAGCTGCCGCAGGAACAGCAGAGCAACGCCTTCCAGGACATCTCGCTCACCTTCCATCATTTCTTCGCGCGCAAGGTGATGTTCGTCAAGTTCGCCGCCGCCTACGTGGTGCTGCCGGGCGGCTTCGGCACGCTGGACGAATTGATGGAGGCGCTCACGCTGATCCAGACCCGCAAGACCCGGCGCATCCCCATTATCCTGATGCAGGCGGCCTACTGGCAGGGGCTGCTCGACTGGTTCCGCGAACGCCTCGTGGCGGAGGGCATGATCGCCGTCGAGGACCTCGACCTGCTGCAGGTGATCGAAGAGCCGGAACAGGCGGTCGACGCCATCTTCAAGCACTACGAGGGACGCGGCTTCGAGCCCCTGCCGCACGAGCACGAGCTGCTTCTCAACCTCTGATACAATCTTTGCGGATTTCCCCGGGACAAAACCATGCGCCGCCTCCTCATCGCCTGTCTGCTTGCCCTAGCGCTGCCCGCCGCGGCGCAGGATCGCCCTGCCGGCCTCCAGCCGGTTCCCGAGCCGCCGCCGCCGCCGCCCGGCTACCAGCCCGATCCGGCCCTGGAACCGCAGGTGACCATCATCCGGCGCGGCGATGACAAGGTGGAGGAGTACCGCATCAACGGCAAGCTCTACATGGTCAAGGTGACGCCGCCGCACGGCGTGCCCTACTACCTGGTCGACGACAAGGGCGACGGCCGCATGACGCGCCAGGAGCCGCTGGACTCCGGCCTGCGCGTGCCGATGTGGGTGATCGGAACGTTCTGAGGGATGAACAACCCCCACGCTCGCTTCGTTGGCTGCCTCTCGAGGGGGCGCCGAGGCACCAACAACAACTAGGGAGGCAGCCATGAGCGATGAGAATCCGTTTCTCGTGACGGGCGGTGGTTCTTCAGGTCAGGGCGGCGGCTTCGATCCCGCCGGTCGCAACGTCGATGCCGGCCGCGGCCTCGAGTGGCTCAAGCAGGGCTGGCAGCTGTTCGTCAGGAATCCCGGCGTCTGGATCGCCATCGCCGTCATCCTGATGGTGATCACCATCGTGCTCAGTTTCATCCCCGTCGTCGGCTCGTTGCTGGTGAACTTCCTCATGCCGGTCTTCGCCGGAGGCATCCTGCTCGGCTGCAAATCGCTCAACGATGGCGGCGACATCGCCATCGACAGCCTGTTCGCCGGCTTCAAGCAGAATACCGGCAACCTCATCATGGTCGGCGTGTTCTACCTGGTCGGCGTGGTCATCATCACCGTGCTGGTCTTCCTGATCGGCGGCGGGGCCGCGCTCACGGGCGGCATGATCGGGCGCGGTCCGGGTATGGGCATGGCCATGGGCGGGTTCATCCTCGCCCTGCTGGTCATGATGGTGCTGCTCGTGCCGCTGGCGATGGCCGTCTGGTTCGCCCCTGCGCTGGTGGTGTTTCGCAACATCGCCCCGCTCGATGCCATGAAGGCCAGCTTTTCCGCCTGCCTGAAGAACATCGTTCCCTTCCTCGTCTATGGCGTGATCCTGTTCGTGCTCTGCGTGATTGCGATGATTCCCTTCGGCCTCGGCATGCTGGTGATGGTGCCGGTGATGATGGGATCGGTCTATGCGTCGTATGTGGAGATATTCGAGTAATCGTACTTTGCTCGCCGCGACCTTGCGTCGCGGCGACACCTTCTGAATGCAAGCCCGTCAACTCCCCGCCATCCGCGGCTGGAACTGGATCGTCGAGGGCTTCCGCCTGTTCCGGACCAATCCCGCGCTGCTGACCTTCCTGGTTTTCGGCTACTGGCTGACGCTGGTGTTCCTCAATCTCGTGCCGCTCATCGGCGTGGCGATCGCCCCCCTGTGCGTGCCGGCGCTCTCGGTCGGCGTCATGAACGGCTGCCGGGCGCTCGAGCGCGGGGTCGACAACGGCTTCGGGCTGCTGTTCTCCGGCTTCCGCAAGAACGGCGGCGTCCTGCTTGTCCTCGGTGCGGCCTACCTGGCCGGCACGCTTGCCGTGTTTGCGGCCAGCGCCCTGTTCGACGGCGGGGCGCTGCTGGCCATCATGATGGCCGGACAGCAGCCGCCCGACGATCTCCTCGAAAGCGATCGGCTGATGCTGGCCTTGCAGGTCGCCCTGGTCCTGATGGTGCCCCTGCTCATGGCCTTCTGGTTCGCCCCCCTGCTGGCAGCCTGGGAAGACATGCCGGTCATGAAGGCAATCTTCTTCAGCTTCATCGCCTGCGCGCGCAACTGGCGGCCCTTCGTGCTCTACGGCCTGGGCGTGGCCTTCATCAGCGCCATCCTGCCCGGTATCGTGCTTGGCATCGTCGGCGCGATGTCCGCGCCGCTGCTGCGCATGGTCGCGGTGGCGATATCCCTGCCCCTCCTGTTCGTTTTCGTCCCGACGCTGTTCGCCAGCTTCTACGTGAGCTATCGCGACGTCTTCGTCCGTACGGCCGATGCGGTCGACGTGGTCGCCTGAGATGACGACCTATCCCCCAGCCCTTTCCCGGGGAAAGGGGTGACGATGGATCAGCCGCTGCGCAGCTTCCGGTTTGCCGGCTTCAGCCCTCCTTGGGGCGCACCAGGAGGACTTCTTCAGGGCGGCTTCGCCGGCCCTCCTGGGCGCGGCCCGGCGGGAGGCTGAGATGCGCCCGCTCGGCCTGCTCGGCGGCACCTTCGACCCAATCCATTTTGGCCACCTGCGCCTCGCCGAGGAGGCGCGCGAGGCGCTCGACCTGGCCGGAGTGCGCTGGATTCCCGCCGGACAGCCGCCGCATCGCCGTGCGCCGCGCGTCGATGCGGCCCATCGCCTGGAGATGGTGCTACGGGCGGTGGCCGGCAATCCCGCCTTCTCGGTGGACGAAGCCGAAGCGCGTTCGGCGGCGCCCAGCTATACCGTAACGACGCTCGAGCGCCTGCGCGCCGAAGCGGGCGCCCGCCCGCTGGTGCTGCTGATGGGCGCCGACGCCTTTCTCGGCCTCGCCACCTGGCACCGCTGGCGCGATCTCTTCACGCTGGCGCACATTGGCGTGGCGACGCGCCCGGGCTTCGAATTGTCCCCGCGGGAATTTACGACGGAGCTCGCCGAAGCCTGTGCGGACCGGCTGGGTCGCAACCCAGGCGCGCTGGGAGACGGGCCCGCCGGCCAGGTGGTCGCGTTCGACATGACGCCGCTGGCCATCTCCGCCTCGCTTGTGCGCGCGCGCCTGGCGGCGGGCCTGAGCGCGCGCTATTTGCTTCCCGATCCCGTGCGGGAGTATATTGACCAACATCGCCTGTACAGAATGCCTGATGGACGTTAGAAAACTGCAGAAGGTCGCCGTCAGCGCGCTGGAGGACATCAAGGCGCGCGACATCGAAGTCATCAACACCACCAAGATCTCTTCCCTGTTCGATCGCATCATCATCGCCAGTGCGGACTCGGCGCGACAGACCAAGTCGCTCGCCCGCAGCGTGCAGGACAAGGTGCTCGCAGCCGGCGGACGCGTGATCGGCATGGAAGGCGAGGAGACCGGCGACTGGATCGTCGTCGATCTCGGCGACATCGTCGTCCATATCATGCAGCCGGCGGTGCGCACCTACTACAATCTCGAAGAGCTCTGGTCGGCCAGGCCGGCCGCGCGCAGGAAAACCGCCTCCGAGGGAGGATGAAGCTCGCCATCGTCGCCGTCGGCACGCGCATGCCGGGCTGGGCCGACGCGGCCTTTGCCGAATTCGCAAAGCGCATGCCGCGCGAACTGGCGCTCGAACTCAAGCAGATCAAGGCCGAGCCGCGCAGCGGCGGCAAGCCCGTCGAGGCCCTGCTGGCCGCCGAGGCCGGCCGCATCGGCGCGGCGCTGCCGCCGCGCTGCCGCCGGGTGGTCCTGGACGAACGCGGCGCCGACCTGTCGACGCAGCAACTGTCCGGCCGCCTGCGCCAGTGGATGAAGGCGGGCGACGACGTCGCTTTCGTCATCGGCGGGCCCGACGGCCTGGCGCCGGACATCAAGGCCGCTGCGGACGAAACCCTGCGCCTGTCCAGCCTGACCCTGCCGCATGCGCTGGCGCGCGTGCTGCTGGCCGAGGCGCTGTACCGCGCCGCCAGCCTGCTGAAAGGTCATCCGTATCACCGGGAATAGCATGATCAGTCTGGAGCCCCGCATCTACCTCGCTTCCCGCAGCCCGCGCCGGCGCGAACTGCTGACGCAGGTCGGCGTGCGCTTCGAGCTGCTGATGTTCCGCGGCGTGCCGCGCGAGGATCCCGATGTCGACGAGGCCGTGCTGCCGCAGGAAAGCCCGGAGGATTACGTCGTGCGCGTGACCCTGGCCAAGGCCGAGGCCGGCATGCGGCGCATCCGCGAACGCCACCTCATTCCGCATCCCGTGCTGGCGGCCGATACGACCGTGGAAATCGACGGCAGCGTCATCGGCAAGCCGGAGCACGAGGCCGACGCCGTGGCGATCCTGCAGCGCCTGTCCGGCCGCAGCCATCGCGTCCTGACGGCCGTGGCGATCGCCGACCACGCGCGAGTCGAATCCCTCCTCAACATCAGCGAGGTGCGTTTCCGTACGCTGGAGCACGAGGAGATCCGCCGCTATGTCGCCAGCGGCGAGCCGCTCGACAAGGCCGGCGCCTACGGCATCCAGGGACGCGCCGCGATCTTCGTCGAGGAGATCAGGGGTTCCTATACCGGCATAATGGGATTGCCCCTTTACGAAACGGCCATTCTTCTGCGACGCTTCGGCTATCCAATATAAAAAAGGGGACAGCCATGAGCGCACTGAACTGGTTCAAGCGCATCCTGGGACAGGGCAGCGAGGCGTCGGCTCCGCCACCTGCAGACGGCTCGGCGGAGCTTGCCGGACTCAATTTCATGACGGCCATCGAGGCGCACATCAAGTGGAAGGGCCGCCTGGAGAGCTATATCGATGGCACCAGCAGCGAAGACCTCAAGGTCGAGGTGATCTGCCGCGACGACCAGTGCCCGCTGGGCAAGTGGATCCACGGTCCCGGCGGCGAGCGCTTCGGCACCCTCGAGACCTTCGGCGAGATGAAGGGCCAGCACGCTCTTTTTCACCAGTGTGCCGGCCGGATTGTCGAGACGGCCCAGGCCGGCAAGAAGGACGAAGCGAGGCGCCTGCTGCAGTATGGCGACTACGTGCGCGCCTCGGAGCAGGTCAAGCGCCTGCTCGCCAAGCTCTACGTGCGGCTGAACGCCGCTTCCTGAGCGGCGCGCGCAGGTTTGCGCCGCGACCTGCTACACTTCACTCGCCATGAGCGAGGAATTCCTGGTCAACTTCACGCCGCAGGAAACGCGCGTCGCCCTCATGCAGGGCGGCGTCGTGCAGGAACTGCACATCGAGCGCACCGCTTCGCGCGGCCTGGTCGGAAATGTCTATCTCGGCCGCGTCGTGCGCGTGCTACCGGGCATGCAGTCGGCCTTCATCGACATCGGCCTGGAGCGCACCGCCTTCCTGCACGTGGCCGACATCTGGGAGCAGCGCCAGAATGGCCACGGCGGCCATGGCGGGCAGAACGGCCATAACGGCGACAGGGCCAATGGCGACGGGCCCAGGCCGATCGAGCGGATCCTGTCCGAGGGGCAGAACCTCATCGTGCAGGTGCTGAAGGACCCCATCGGCACCAAGGGCGCCCGCCTGTCCACCCAGATCAGCATCGCCGGCCGTCTGCTCGTCTATCTGCCGCAGGAGAAGCACATCGGCATCTCCCAGCGCATCGAGAGCGAAGCCGAGCGCGTGCAACTCCGCGAGAAGCTGCAGCAGCTGGTGCCGGACAGCGAGCCGGGCGGCTTCATCGTGCGCACCATGGCGGAGAAGGCCAGCGACGAGGAGCTGGCCAACGACATCGCCTACCTGCGCAAGATGTGGGCCGAGGCGAAGAACGCCGCGGTCACGGCCCGTCCGCCCGCGCTGCTCTATCAGGACCTCACGCTGGGCCAGCGCCTGCTGCGCGACCTGGTGACGCCGGACACCGCACGCATCCACATCGACTCGCGCGAGAACTTCCAGAAGCTGTCCGCCTTCGCGCAGGAATACATGCCGCAGCTGGTGGGGCTGCTCGAGCACTACACCGGCGAGCGCCCGCTGTTCGACCTGAATGGCGTCGAGGGCGAGATCGAGAAGGCGCTGGCGCGCCGCGTCGACCTCAAGTCCGGCGGCTACCTGATCATCGACCAGACCGAGGCGATGACCACCATCGACGTCAACACCGGCGGCTTCGTCGGCCTGCGCAATTTCGACGACACCATCTTCAAGACCAACCTGGAGGCGGCGCAGACCATCGCGCGGCAGCTCCGGCTGCGCAACCTCGGCGGCATCATCATCCTCGACTTCATCGACATGGAGAGCGAGGAGCACAGGGCCGCCGTGCTGGCCGAGCTGAACAAGGCGCTCGGCCGCGACCACACGCGCATGTCGGTGAACGGCTTCACCGCGCTCGGCCTGGTGGAGATGACGCGCAAAAGAACGCGCGAATCGCTCGCCCACGTGCTGTGCGAGCCCTGCCCGACCTGCGGCGGGCGCGGCGAGGTGCGGACGGCGCGCACCATGTGCTACGAGGTGCTGCGCGAGCTGCTGCGCGAGGCACGCCAGTTCGACGCGCGCGAGTACCGCGTGCTGGCCGCGCCGTCCGTCACAGACCTGTTTCTCGACGAGGAATCGCAGGCCCTGGCCATGCTCTCGGACTTCATCGGCAAGCCGATATCCGTGCAGGCCGAATCGGGCTACACTCAGGAGCAGTTCGACATCGTCTTGATGTAGCCCTCTCCCCCGCCCCTCTCCCGCAAGCGGGCGAGGGGAGCGCCACTCCCTCTCCCCTTGGGGAGAGGGTTGGAGAGAGGGGATAACGGAGGAGGCATGAGCGCCAGCGTCAGTGTCCCGCTGTGGCTGTTCGTCATCCTGGCGCTGCTCGCCGCCTGGGCGGCCGGCGTCCTGCTGCTGGCGCCGGGCATGCGCTGGTTCTTCCGCCGCCGCATCAATACCGTCATCGAGGAGCTCAACACCCGCCTGAAGATCGAGCTGCCGTCGTTCAAGCTGACGCGGCGCGAGGTGCTCATCGACCGCCTCTTCCACGATCCGCGCATCCAGGCGGCGGCCGAGGCGCATGCGCGCGACAGCGGCGAGCCGCTGGTCGACGTGCGCCGCCGCATCGACCGCTACGCGCGCGAGATCGTGCCCTCCTTCAACGCCTACCTCTACTTCCGCATCGGCTACTGGCTGGCGAAGAGCGTGGCGCGCCTGCTCTACCGCGTGCGCCTCGGCTACGCCGACGAGGCCGGGCTGGCGGCGGTCGACCCGAAGTCCACCGTGGTCTTCGTCATGAACCACCGCAGCAACATGGACTACGTGCTGGTGGCCTTCCTCGCCGCCGAGCGGGTTGCCCTGTCCTATGCGGTGGGCGAGTGGGCGCGCATCTGGGGGCTGCAGGCGCTGATCCGCTCGATGGGCGCCTTCTTCGTGCGGCGCAATTCCGGCGACCCGCTCTACCGCACCGTGCTGGCGCGCTACGTCGCCATGGCCACCGAGGCCGGCGTGCCGCAGGCGCTGTTTCCCGAAGGCGGCCTCACCGTCGACGGCGCCCTGCGCCAGCCGCGCTTCGGCCTGCTCGACTACATGGTGAAGTCCTTCCGCGCCGACGGCGAGCGCGACCTGGTGTTCATTCCGGTCGGCCTCAACTACGACCGCGTGCTGGAGGATCGCAGCCAGCTGCTCAAGCTGGAGGCGCACCGGCAGCGGCGCGGCACGCTCTCCGCCGTGTCGGTGACGCTGACTTTCGGCGCGCGCAACCTGTGGCAGATGCTCACCGGCAGCTGGTACCGCTTCGGCTACGCCTGCGTGAATTTCGGCAGCCCGGTCTCGATGCGGCAGTATGTGGCTACGCGCGGTCTGGACTTTCCGGCGCTCGACGACGACAGCCGGCGGCGCGAAGTGGAGGAACTCGGCCGCCACCTGATGCAGGCCATCGGCAGCGTCATCCCCGTGGTGCCGGTGGCGCTGGTGGCGCAGGTGTTCCGCGCCGATCCGGACAAGCCGCGCACCGAGCTGGAGATCAAGTCCGCAGCGCTCGTCTTGCTGCGCGACTGGGAAGGCCGCGGCGCGCACATCTACATTCCCCGCCAGGACCAGGACTACGCCATCGGCGTCGGCCTGCGCATGCTGACGCTGCGCCATGTCGTCGACGAACGCGACGGCCTCTTCCATGCCGTGCCGGAGAACCTGCCGGTGCTGGCCTACTACGCCAACTCCGTGACCCACTTCGCCGGCGGGGCCGCGCACGCGGTGCCGGTGGCGGAGGCCGTCGCCGTGCCCGCCGTTTCCTAGCTTACATTTCGCGCGCTGCGGAAGCCGACGAAGATGTCGTCGCGCTGCGGCTCGTAGAAATTGCGGAAGACGGGATCGAGCAGGCGCGCCGGCGTGGCGAAGGAGCCGCCGCGCACCGCGCGATGGGTGTGGAACCAGGGTTGCGAATAGTCCGCGTAGGGGTCCGGCGCGAATCCCGAGTAGGGCGCGAACGGGCTGGCCGTCCATTGCCAGACATGGCCCCACGGCGAGAAGGCTGCGCCGAAGGCTTTCGCCGCGCACTCCCACTCGGCTTCCGCCGGCAGGCGCCGCCCCGCCCAGGCGCACCAGGCCTCGGCCTCGAAGGCGCTGACGTGCAGCACCGGCTCATCGGGCGCGAGCGGCAGCCAGGCATCGAAGGCGCGCCGCTCCCAGCCCGGCCCGTTGCGGCGCCAATGGCGCGGCGCACGACGCCCGGTTTCAGCGAGCCACTGCCGGCCGGTCTCGCTCCACCACTCCGGCCGTGCATAGCCGCCGTCCTCGACGAAGGCCAGATATTCCGCATTGCTCACCGGCCGCCGGTCGATGGCGAAGGGCGCCAGCCTTTCCGTGTGCGCCCACTTCTCGTTGTCGAAGACGAAGCCGGCGTTTACTGGCGAGCCGATCCCGGCCTCGCCGCCGGGGAAATGCAGCTCGCCGCCGGCGCCGAGCGACGGCGGACCCCGCCGGATGCGCGCATCCGCAGGGGGCGGCGCGCCCAGCGTCTGCAGCGTGTAATGCAGCGCCTCGCAATGCATGTCCTCGTGGTAGAGGGAGAGCTGGAAGAAATAGGGATCCGCAGCGCCGGCATCGAGCGCCGCATGGGCGGCCTCGAGCACGCCGGCAAGGTAGGCGCGGGTCGCATCCAGGCCGGGCAGGTCCAGCGTCCAGCGCGCCTCATGCGGGACATTGGAGGAGTCGTACCAGCGGTCGCCGTCGGCGAGGAAGCGCGACGGTGCGGGAGTGCCGTTGCGCCGGCGCAGGCACCAGCGCTCGGCGAACCAGGCGACGTGGCCGATTTCCCAGCGCGGCGGATTGATGATGCGCAAGTACGGCACGGCCTGCCAGAGCGCCGGCGGCAAGCCGGCATAGATCGCCAGCAGGCGCGCGCGGCTGTCGTCCAGCGCGGCATGCAGTTTGGCTTTGGACAGCGCGCGCGTCATCACGGCTCGGCAAGGAACAGCGCGAAGCCGCCCCCGGCGTCCTGCCACATGCGCTGCCGCGGGAAACCGGCCGCTTCGAGCAGCGCGGCGAATCCCGTTGGCGTCCACTTGTAGGAATCCTCCGTGTGGATGCGTTCGCCGGCAGCGAAGCGGCGCGTTTGCGCGCCCAGCTTCACCTGCACTTCGCGCCGCGCCTCCAGGTGCATCTCGATGCGGCTGGCCGCTGCGTCGAAGAAGGCCGCGTGGCGCCAGTCGGCCACGGCGAAATCCGCATCCAGCAGGCGATTCACCACGTTCAGCACGTTCAGGTTGAAGGCGGCGGTGACGCCCAGCGCGTCGTCGTAGGCCGCATCGAGCGCGGCCTTGTCCTTGACGAGGTCGACGCCGATCAGCAAAGCGCCGCCGGGCGCGTCGCTGCAGGCCCCGGCGATGCGTGCGAGGAATGCGCGGGCCGCATCCGGCGCGAAGTTGCCGATGGAGGAGCCCGGGTAGAACCACAGCCGCGGCGCCCCGGCCGGCGCGAGCAGCGCATCCGGCAGATCGAGCGACTGCGTGAAGTCGATGGCCACGCCGGTCATGGGCAGGGCGGGGAAGCGCCGCTTCAGGCGCTCCAGCGCGCCGTGCAGGAAGTCGGCGGAAATGTCGAGCGCCACGTAGCCGGCCGGGTCGAGCAGCGGGAACAGCCCGGCCGCCTTGCCGCAGTCGCCCGCGCCGAGGTCGACGATCAGCCGGCCCGGCCCCGCCGCGCGGGCGATGTTCTTGCCGTGTTCGGCGAAGATGCCCGCCTCGCTGCGCGTCAGCGCGTATTCCGGCAGGCAGCAGATCGCCGCGAAGAGCCGCGAGCCGAGTTCGTCGTAGAAATATTTCGGCGGGATGAAAGCGCGCTCCGCCAGCAGGCCGGCGCGCAACTCGGCCCGCCCGTCGCTTGCCTGGCGCAGATCGGCGAAGCGGAAGGGCGCGAGGCTCACGGCGGCGCCTACTTCTTCGGCATGCGCCCGAGCAGGTAGAACTCGTCGTTGGGGCGCATGTTCGTCATGTTGGCCATGCGGTTCGACAGGCCGAAGAAGGCCGAGATGGCGCCGATGTCCCAGATGTCCTCGTCGTCGAAGCCGTGGCCGCGCAGCCGCTCGAAGTCGGCGTCGTTGATGGCATAGGCCTCGAAGGCCACCTTCATGGCGAAATCCAGCATGGCCTTCTGCTTCGGCGTGATGTCGGCCTTGCGGTAGTTCACCGCCACCTGGTCGGCGACCAGCGGGTTCTTGGCGCGGATGCGCAGGATCGCGCCGTGCGCCACCACGCAGTACTGGCACTGGTTGGCGTTGGAAGTGGCCACCACGATCATCTCGCGCTCGGCTTTGCTCAGGCCGCCTTCCTTTTCCATGATCGCGTCGTGGTAGGCGAAGAAGGCGCGGAATTCGTCCGGGCGGTGCGCCAGGGCGAGGAAGACGTTGGGCACGAAGCCGGATTTCTCCTGCACGGCAAGGATGCGCGTGCGGATGTCCTCGGGGATGTCCTTCAGTTCGGGCACGGGATAGCGGCTGATGGAAGGGGTGCTCATGATTATTCCTTTATACTTGAAGTAAGAAACGCCTGATGCATTTTAACGTTTCTCCGTCCCCAACCCCGACAGAAAACAAGGAGAACCCATGAGCAGCAAGGAAATGGCCACCGACTTCGACAGCCTGGTGCCCGAACTTCCCTTCAGCCGCCGCAGCTTCATCGTCACCGCGCTGGGTGCCGGTTTCGCCCTCGCCGTGCAGCCGGTGATGGCGCAGACCGCCATCAGCACGGATACGCAGGGCCTCACCGCCGGCGAGGTCAAGGTCAAGGTGAGCGACGGCGAGATGGTCGCCTACCGCGCCCAGCCTGCTGCCGGATCGAACTTCCCGGTGATTCTCGTCGTCTCCGAGATCTTCGGCGTGCACGAGTACATCGCGGACACCTGCCGGCGGCTGGCCAAGCTCGGCTACCTGGCCATCGCGCCGGAGCTGTTCGCCCGCCACGGCGACCCGCGCAAGCTATCCAACATCCAGGAGATCCTCACCGGCATCATCGCCAAGGTGACCGACGCGCAGGTCATGTCCGACCTCGACGCCTGCGTCGCCTGGGCGAAAGTCAGCGGCGGCGACACGGCGCGCCTCGGCATCACCGGCTTCTGCTGGGGCGGCCGCATCACCTGGCTGTACGCCGCGCACAACCCGAATCTGAAGGCCGGCGTCGCCTGGTACGGCCGCCTCGTCGGCCAGAAAAGCGACCTGACGCCGAGACAGCCTGCGGAGCTCGCCGCCGCGCTGAAGGCGCCGGTGCTCGGCCTCTACGGCGGCGCCGATAACGGCATTCCGCTCGACACCGTGCGGGACATGCAGGACAAGCTGAAGGCCGCCGGCGGCAAGTCGGAGGTCCACGTCTACGACGACGCCCCGCACGCCTTCCACGCCGACTACCGGCCGAGCTATCGCAAGGATCACGCCGAGGACGGCTGGAAGCGCATGCGCGCGTGGTTCACCAAGAACGGGGTCTGATCATCCCCATGCAGCCGGCGGTCCCCCTCAGGGCAGTTCCGCCGGCGCATCGCTCAGCGTGCGCAGGTAGGCGATGACGTTGGCGCGGGTGGCGTCGTCGGTGATGCCGACCAGGTTCATTTCGCGCTCGGGCACGGCGCGCGCCGTCTCCTCGAGGAAATAGTTCAGGGTGGCGTAGGTCCACTTCTTCTTCACCGCCTTCATGGCCGGCGAGAAGGCGAAGCCCTCGTGCGTGGCGGCCATGCGCCCCATGACGTTCCACAGGTGCGGCCCCTTGAAGTTGCTGCCGCTCTTGTGGCCGTCGTGGCACTGTGCGCACTTGCGGTCGAAGTAGCGCGCGCCGGCGTCGAGGTCGGCGTTGGCGATCAGCTTGGCGAAGGCCGGATCGAGGGGCGGGTCGTAGTCCTTCAGCGGTCCCGGTTCGGCGAGCGCCGGTCCGCCCAGCAGGCAAAGCACGGTGGCGGCGAGGATGCGGCTCTTTTGCGACATGTGTGGAACTCCTTTCTGGGGGTTCATTGCGCCGGAATGCGCCCGACCACCTTCACCTTGCCGTCCTCCATGCGCACCACGATGATTTCGGCGGTCGAGGGCGAGATGCCGGTCAGCGTGCGAATGTTGAAGTTGTGCGTCACCAGCGCCAGGTTCTGCGGCGGGCGCACCGTCTTGATGAGCTCGGTGACGGCGTGGGTGCGCTCGGCCTCGCGGTCGGGGTCCTTGTGCAGGGAGTTGAGCATCTCCCACGGGATGGGCGGGAAGCCGAAGGCCAGTTCCGCCGTGTCCTTCGTGCGGCACCACTGCGAGGCGCGCACCTCGCTCACCTTGACGGCGCGCCACTTCAGCATGCGGCCGATGCGGCGCGCTTCCTCGCGCCCCGCCTCCGAGAGGTTGCGCTGCGTCTTGCAGTCGCCGATGAAGAAGTTCGCCGGGTCGCCCTGCCCCGGCTCGGTGGCGGCGTGGCGCAGCAGCAGAACGTAGCCGCCTTCCTTCAGTTTCGTCATGAGCGCCTCGTCGGCGAAGGCCGCGAGCGGCAGGAACAGCCCGAGCAGCAGGGCGAGCAGTTTGTGCGGCATGTTCATTCAATCACTCCCAGTTTTCCGTTGTGCGAACCCATGTACCAGTAGCGGCCTTGCGCGTCGATGATGGCCTTGCGGATGCCGGTGTTCTTCGACGGCAGGGCGATCACGCGGAACGCCTCCGTCTTCGGCTCGAGCAGCGCCACCGTGTCGGTGTCGATCTCGTTGGCCCAGACGCGGCCGGCGCCATCCACCGTCACCGCGTAGGGGCCGCCGCCGCGGCCGGCCGGCATGGCGTATTCCTTGACGACACGGCGCGCCACCGGATCGACCTTGATCAGCTTGCCGTTGCCGTAGAGCGTCACCCACAGCATGCCGTCGGGCGCCGTGGCGACGCGACGCGGGCGCGAGCCGCTGCCCGTCTCGAGATGGGTGATCTGGCCGGTGGCTGGATCGAGGCGGCCGAGGCTTTCCTCGCCGAGGCGGCAGAACCACACGGCCCCCGACTTGTCGATGGCCAGGCCGTAGGGATTGCCCGAAGTCTTGTATTCGGTGATCTTTCCCGTGGCACGCTCGAGGCGGCCGATGCGCTGGCCGTTCTGCACGGTGAACCAGATGACCCCTTTCTCGTCGATCACCAGCGTGTGCGGGTCGCCGCCGGAAGGCGCGCGGAATTCGGTGATCTTGCCCGTCTTCGGATCGAGGCGGCCGATGGTGCCGTTGCCGTTGCCGGTGTACCAGACGAGGCCTTCCGCATCGACCAGCAGACCGTGCGGGCGCGCGCCGGCGGGCAGTTCCCACTCGTGGAAGGTTTTCGCCTTCGTGTCGAAGCGGGCGATGCGGTTGCCCGCCATGACAGCGATGTAGAGGTTGCCGTCGGGGGCGGGCGCCGGGTCGCGTGCGAACTTCGGCGTCGGCACCGGCCATTCCGTCACCTTGCCCTGCACCTGCGGCAGGGCGCCGGGAACGACCGTGTAGTTCGAGCCGCCGGCCAGCGCGGGGCCGGCGCAGGCGGCCAGCAGCAAGAGGATCATTTTCATATTGTTCGTCTCCGTCGGGGCGTTCCAGTCTAAGCTCGGCCCGGGGGACTGGCAACACGGCTTGCGCTTGGCGCCGTGCCCCGCCATAATCCACCAAGCAACTGCTTGGTTGGTGTCTCAATCAGCCCTGACCGACCCTATGGGAGAGACCATGCAATACCGCTCCGTGTTCCGCGCCGGCCTGTTCGCCGGCCAGGCTGTCGTCGTCACCGGCGGCGGCAGCGGCATCGGCCGCTGCACCGCCCATGAGCTCGCCGCCCTCGGCGCACGGGTCGCGCTGGTCGGCCGCAAGCCGGAAAAACTCGACAAGGTGCGCGAGGAAATTGCCGCCGCCGGCGGCGCCGCGACAATCCACGCCTGCGACATCCGCGAGGAGGCGCAGGTCTGCGCCACGGTGGATGCCGTGCTGGCGGCGCACGGCCGCATCGACGGCCTGGTGAACAACGCCGGCGGGCAGTTCCCCGCGCCGCTGCGCGACATTTCGCTGAAGGGCTGGGAGGCGGTGGTGCGCACCAACCTCACCGGCGGCTTCCTCATGGCGCGCGAGTGCTACCGGCGCTGGATGGAGCAGCACGGCGGCGCCGTGGTGAACATGATCGCCGACATGTGGGGCGGCATGCCCGGCATGGCGCATTCGGGCGCGGCGCGCGCCGGCATGCACAACTTCACCGAGTCGGCCGCCTGCGAGTGGGCGGCTGCCGGCGTGCGCGTGAATGCCGTCGCGCCGGGCTGGATCGCCTCGAGCGGCTTCGAGACCTATCCGCCCGAAGTGCAGGAGTGGGCGAAGACGCTCAAGGCCAAGATTCCCCAGCAGCGCTTCGGCACCGAAGCGGAAGTGTCGGCGGCCATCGTCTTCCTGCTGTCGGAGGCGGCGTCCTTCATCACCGGCACGACGATCCGCATCGACGGCGGCGTGCTCAACGCGCGACCGACCTGGCCGCTGACGCCGCACAAGCGCGCGAAGGCCTACAACGGCTTCCCGCTCTATGCGCCGCCGAAGTTCATGGTGGATGAATGAGCGGCGTTGAGCTAAATAACCCCCTCTCCCCGCGTGCGGGGAGAGGGCTGGGGAGAGGGGCAAGCGCCCGATCCACCCTCTCCCTAACCCTCTCCCGCCAGCGGGAGAGGGGATAAAGCGAGCGCGTTGCCATGCCCATACTCGATTCCTCACTCGATACCTCGTCTCCCGCCTTCGCCGCCAACCGCGAAGCCTGGCTCAAGCTCATCGCCGATTTCCGCGCGCTCGAGCAGCGCGTGCGCGACGCCTCGGTGAAGGCCAAGCCCGTCTTCGACCGGCGCGGCCAGTTGCTGCCGCGCGAGCGCGTGGCGCGCGCGCTCGACGCCGGCTCGCCCTTCCTCGAACTCGCCACCGTCGCCGGCTGGTGTCTGGACAATCCCGATCCGGCCAGGACCATTCCCGGCGGCGGGCTGGTGGCCGGCATCGGCTACGTCTCCGGCGTGCGTTGCATGATCGCCGCCTCGGACTCCGGCATCGACGCCGGCGCCATCCAGCCGATGGGCCTCGAGAAGATCCTGCGCGTGGTGGCCATCGCCCGCGAGAACAAGCTGCCCTTTCTGCACATGGTCGAATCGGCCGGCGCCAACCTGCTGAAATACCGCGTCGAGGATTTCATCCACGGCGGCGGCCTCTTCTGCGGCCTGACGCGTTTGTCCGCCGCGGGCATTCCGGTGGTGACGGTGGTGCATGGTTCGTCCACCGCCGGCGGCGCATACATGCCCGGCATGTCCGACTACGTCGTGATGGTGCGCGGCCGCGCGAAAGCCTTCCTCGCCGGCCAGGCATTGCTCAAGGCCGCCACCGGCGAAGATGCCTCCGAGGAGGAACTCGGCGGCGCCGAGATGCACGCCAGCACGTCCGGCCTGTGCGAATACCTCGCCGAGGACGACGCCGACGGCATCCGCCTCGCACGCGAGGTGCTGGCGAAGCTCGACTGGAACCGTGACCTGCGCCCGGAGCAAAAGTCAGTCTCCGTACCACGGCGAGACATCGAGGAATTGCTCGGCCTGGTGCCGCTCGACACGAAAAAACCCTACGACGTGCGCGAGGTCATCGCCCGCATCGTCGACGGCTCGGACTTCCTCGACTTCAAGCCCGGCTACGGCGTGTCGACGGTGTGCGGTCACGCCGCGCTCGACGGCCACGCGGTCGGCCTCATCGGCAACAACGGCCCGATCGACCCGGCCGGCGCCACCAAGGCCTCGCACTTCATCCAGGCCTGCTGCCAGTCCGGCACGCCAATCCTCTATCTGCAGAACACCACCGGCTACATCGTCGGCAAGGCGAGCGAGCAGGCCGGCATGATCAAGCACGGCGCCAAGATGATCCAGGCCGTCGCCAACGCCACGGTGCCGCAGATCACGCTGCACATCGGCGCCAGCTTCGGCGCCGGCAACTACGGCATGTGCGGCCGCGCCTACGGTCCGCGCTTCGCCTTTTCCTGGCCGAACGCGAAGACTTCGGTGATGGGCGGCGAGCAGGCGGCGATGACCATGCGGCTGGTGATGGAAGCGAAAATGAAGCGCGGCGGCGGCGAGACTGACAAGGCGCAACTGGATGCGCTGGAGAAGCAGATCATCGACACCTTCGAGCGGCAGTCCTCCGCCTTCTACACCAGCGGGCGGCTGCTCGACGACGGCATCATCGACCCGCGCGACACGCGCAAGGTGCTGGCCTACGCGCTTTCCATCTGCCGCGAGGCCGATGCACGCACGCTGCGCCCGGTGCAGTTCGCCGTGGCAAGACATTGACCTGCTCCCCTCTCCCGTTCGCGGGAGAGGGGCCGGGGGAGAGGGAAAAAGGAGCGAATATGTTGTACACCCAGGAACACCTCGAACTGCAGCGCTCGGCGAAGAAGTTCATCGACAGCGTGATCAATCCTTACGTCGATGAATGGGAGGCCGCCGAGATCTTCCCGGCGCACGAACTCTTCAAGAAGCTGGGCGATGCCGGCTTCCTCGGCATCAACAAGCCGCAGGAATACGGCGGCATGGGCCTCGACTACTCCTTCCAGCTCGCCTTCATCGAGGCGCTCGGTGCCGTCAATTGCGGCGGCGTGCCGATGGCCATCGGCGTGCAGACCGACATGGCGACGCCGGCGCTCGCCCGCTTCGGCTCCGACGAACTGCGCCGCGAGTTCCTCGCGCCGACCATCGCCGGCGACCTCGTCTGCAGCATCGGCGTCTCCGAGCCGGGCGCCGGCTCCGACGTCGCCTCGATCAAGACCTTCGCGAAGAAAGACGGCGACGATTACGTCATCAGCGGCACCAAGATGTGGATCACCAGCGGCACCCAGTCCGACTGGATCTGCCTGCTCGCCAACACCTCCGAGGGCGCGCCGCACAAGAACAAGACGCTGATCTGCGTGCCGATGAAGACGAAAGGCGTTTCCGTGGCGAAGAAGCTGAAGAAGCTCGGCATGTGGTCCTCCGACACGGCGCAGCTCTACTTCGACGAGGTGCGCGTGCCGCAGCGCTACCGCATCGGCGAGGAGGGCATGGGCTTCACCTACCAGATGCAGCAGTTCCAGGAGGAGCGCCTGTACGCCGCCGCGCAATGGACCGCGCTCGACCGCATCCTGCGCGAGACCATCGCCTACACGCGCGAGCGCCAGGCCTTCGGCCAGTCCATTCTCGACAACCAGTACGTGCATTACCGCCTCGCCGAACTGAAGACCGAAGTCGAGGCCCTGCGCGCGCTGGTGCATGATGCCGCTGCGCGCCTGATCGCCGGCGAGGACGTCACCCTGCTCGCCTCGATGGCCAAGCTGAAGGCCGGCCGCCTCGGCCGCGAGGTCGCCGACGGCTGCCTGCAGTTCTGGGGCGGCATGGGCTATATGTGGGAGTCGAACGTCTCGCGCGTGCTGCGCGACATCCGCCTGTCTTCCATCGGCGGTGGCGCCGACGAGGTGATGCTCGGCATCATCAGCAAGTACATGGGCACGCTGCCGAGGAAGGCCTGAATGCGTCAACACACCCATCCCCTCTCCCCTGCGGGGAGAGGGTCAGGGAGAGGGGCAAGCGGCCGACCCACCCTCTCCCCACCCCTCTCCCGCCAGCGGGAGAGGGAGTCTATTGAGGAGGCGTGATGTTCTCCAAGATCCTCATCGCCAATCGAGGCGAGATCGCCTGCCGCGTCATCCGCAGCTGCCGCGCACAGGGCATCCGCAGCGTGGCGGTCGTCTCCGCCGCCGACCGCCACGCCCTGCATGCCCGCCTCGCCGACGAGGCCTTCGAGATCGGCGCAGCACCGCCGCGCGAGTCCTACCTGAACATCGAACGCCTCATCGCCGCCGCCCAGGCCAGCGGCGCGCAGGCCGTGCATCCGGGCTACGGCTTCCTCTCCGAGAACGCCGGGTTCGCCGAGGCCTGTGCTGCGGCCGGCCTCGTTTTCATCGGTCCGCCGGTGGAGGCGATCCGCTTGATGGGCAACAAGGCCGAAGCCAAGCGCCGCATGCGCGAAGCGGGCGTGCCCTGCATTCCTGGTTACGACGGCACCGACCAATCCGACGCCACGCTGATCCGGGAAGCGGAGAAGATCGGCCTGCCGCTGATGATCAAGGCGGCGGCCGGCGGCGGCGGGCGCGGCATGCGTCGTGTCGACGATTTCGCCGAACTGCCGGCAGCGCTCGCCTCGGCGCGCTCCGAGGCGCAGTCGGCCTTCGGCTCCGGCGAGCTGATCCTCGAATACGCGCTGACGGCGCCGCGCCACGTCGAGGTCCAGGTCTTCGCCGACACGCAGGGCAACGTCATCCATCTCGGCGAGCGCGACTGCTCCATCCAGCGCCGCCACCAGAAGGTCATCGAGGAAGCGCCATCGCCCGCAGTCAATCCCGAACTCCGCGCCCGCATGGGCGAGGCGGCGGTACGGGCGGCCAGGGCCATCGGCTACGTCGGCGCCGGCACCATCGAGTTCCTGCTCGACGGCGAAGGCGATTTCGTCTTCATGGAGATGAACACGCGGCTGCAGGTCGAGCATCCGGTGACGGAGCTGGTCACCGGGCTGGACCTCGTCGACCTGCAATTGCGCGTTGCCGCCGGCGAGCCGCTGCCGCTGTCGCAGGCCGATGTGCGCCTCGACGGCCACGCCATCGAGGCGCGGCTG